>VFQR01002727.1_pt1 | contig 10790 bp, 10 predicted proteins | sample 3512321 | NCBI WGS metagenome assembly VFQR01 (sample SAMN10412374, study PRJNA504923) | tailings metagenome | isolation source: Relicate 3 Philex TSF1 revegetated site | place: Philippines: Tuba, Benguet | collected 2017-08-29
GAATAGCGTCAAGTCTTTATGCGCCCGGCCATGGGAGCCCGCAAGCCGCGATTTTCGGCACGCTTTCTCACGGGATTGTGGTCGCCGGCCGGTTTCGGCCCGCTCTGGCCCGGCCTAGCTTGGCCCGAACCGGAGCCTTCCGACTTGCCCTTTCTGCGCGAGAAAAACGGGACGATTTCCCCGCACAAGCTGATCGCCTTCGCCGGCTCCGGCCTGCCCGCGCTCTATCTGCTCGGGCTTGCCATCAACCGCGATCTGGGCGCGCAGCCGCTCGTCGAACTCACCCATCAGACCGGCGACTGGTCGGTGCGGCTCCTGTTTCTTTCGCTCTGCATCACGCCGGCGCGGCGTCTGTTCAACGCCCCCAAGCTGATCTTCATGCGCCGCACGCTCGGTGTCGCCGCATTCTTCTACGCGCTCGCGCACTTTCTTCTGTACGTCATCGACCAGAATTTCGCGCTCGGCACGGTGGCCCGCGAGATCGCACTGCGGCTTTATCTGACGATCGGCTTTGCTGCATTCGTGATGATGACCGCGCTCGGCCTCACCTCGACCGACGGCATGGTCCGCCGTATCGGCGGTGCACGCTGGGCGAAGCTGCATCAACTCGCCTACATCATCGCGATCCTCGCGGTCGTTCACTTCATGATGCAGAAAAAACTGAACATCTACGAGCCGACCTGGATGGCGGGCTTGCTCGCATGGTTGTTGTTCTATCGCTTCACGCAGAAATATTTTCGCGAGGTCCGGCTGCCGCATCTGATCGGGCTCGTCTTCGCCGCAGCGTTGTTCACGGTCGCCGCCGAAGCGCTCTGGTACGGGCTGCTCACCGGCGTGAACTGGCAGCGGGTGTTGCAGGCGAACCTGATGTTTCCCGATGTCGTGCGGCCGGCATGGGTTGTGTTCTTCACGACCTCCGGCATCACGCTTGCGACGCTCGCCGCGCAGTGGATGTGGCCAAAGCAAAGCGCGCGGGAGCGACTGAAGGCGGCGGAGTAACTTCTATTCTTGTCGTCCCCGCGAAAGCGGGGACCCATAACCCCGGAGTCAAAAATAAGCACAGGGATTATGGGTCCCGGCTCGCGCTCACTTCGCTCGCTTGGCCGGGACGACACCTAGTTAGTTAGCACCGCCAAAGCCTCTTCCGGCTTCACCCAGCGAAACTCCGGCAACTGATTGCGGAACCACGTCTCCTGCCGCTTGGCATATTGCCGTGTGTCGCGCTTGCCCTGTGCGGCCGCTTCTTCGAGCGCCATCTCGCCGTTCAGATATTGGATCAGCCACGGCACCCCGTGCGCCTTCATCGCGGGCATCCGTGGATCGAGATTGTGCGCCTGCAGCGCTTTCACTTCTGCCAGCGCCCCTTCCGCAAGCATCGTGTCGAAGCGCGCGTCGATGCGCTGCCCCAACACCTCGCGGTCGGTCTCCAGAAAGATCGCCTGATAGGCCCCGGAATTCAGCACCGGTACGCCCGGCTCCTCACGCCACGCGGCGAGCCCCCGGCCCGTAGCCTCGATGACTTCCAGCGCGCGGAGAATTCGCTGACGATCCGAAACACGGATTTGAGCCGCAGTGCCCGGATCACGCGCCGCGAGCATCGCGTGCAGCGCTTCATTGTCCTTCGTATCGCCCAGATCGCGGATCTGTTGCCGCACCTCCGCCGAGACTTCCGGTACCGCCGACAGGCCCTTCAGGAGCGCGCTGAAATAAAGGCCGGTGCCGCCGATCACGATGGCGGTCCTGCCGGCCTCGCGCGCTGCCGCGATTTCCGTTTCAGCCTCGCGCAACCAGCGGCCTGCGGAATAAATCTCCTCCGCGCCGATGTGCCCGTAGAGCCGGTGCGGCGCACGGCCCATCTCCGCGTCGGTCGGCCGCGCCGTAATGATCCGCAGGTCGCGATAGACCTGCATGGAATCGGCGTTGATGACGATGCCGTCCGTGCGTGCAGCAACCTCCAGCGCCAGCGCGGACTTGCCGCTCGCCGTGGGCCCTGCAATAAGCACCGCGCTTTTCATCATCGTAGCGCTCATGTCTCACGTCGCGACCCTCGTTAGCAATCCCGTTCGTCCCGCAGTCGATGCCGCGGCGATCGCGAAAGCCCGCGCGCTTCTTCCCAACGCGATTTCGGAAACCGTGCTGAAAGAAGGTGTCGCCGCCGATATTTTCTTTGCGCCGGGGCCGGACGCGCAGGAGCGCGAGTTGAGCGACCTCGTTCGCGCCGCGCTGACGCCCGCGCCCATCGATGTCGTGGTGCAGGAGACCAGATACCGCCGCAAGAAGCTGTTCGTGGCCGACATGGACTCGACCATGATCGACCAGGAATGCATCGACGAACTGGCGGACTATGCCGGACTGAAAGCGCATGTCGCGGCGATCACCGAACGCGCGATGCGCGGCGAACTGCCGTTCGAACCGGCGCTGCGCGAACGTGTCGCGCTGCTGGAGAACCTGCCGCTTTCCGTGATCGAGGAAACCATCCGCGCGAAGATCACCCTCGCCGCCGGCGGCACGGAGCTGATCGCAACCCTGAAAGCCAACGGCGTTTACACCTGTCTCGTCTCCGGCGGCTTCACGCTGTTTACGAACGTGATCGCGGAAAAACTTGGCTTCGACGAAAACCGCGCGAACGAATTGCTGATTCAGGACGGAAAGCTCACCGGCAAGGTGCGCGAACCGATCCTCGGCCGCGCGGCAAAGCTTGCGACGTTGCGGGAACTGGCCAGCCGCCTCGGCGTCCACATGGAAGAAACCATCGCCATCGGCGACGGCGCCAACGATCTCGACATGATCACCGCTTCGGGCCTCGGCGTTGCGATCCACGCAAAACCCGCAGTCGCAGCCGCCGCGCAGGCGCGCCTCGATCACGCGGACCTGAGCGCAATCATCTATTGCGCAGGCTTTTCCGCGTAGCGTAACGGCGTTTACGGAATCGCGACGGCGACGAAACGCTGCTCGCCACCCGGCGTCAGCAGAAGCAGAAGCGCAGACTTCTTGCCCGCCTTCCGGAGCGTCTCCACGCGCGTGCGCATTTCGGCAAGCGTTGCGACCGGCTCGCCGGAAACTTGCAGCAGCACGACGCCGGCCTGCACGTTCTGGTCGGCGGCGTTCGATGCGGGATCGACGCTGGTCACGACCAGGCCTTTCATATTGCTCTTCAGCTTGTAGCGGCGGCGCAATTCTTCGCTGACGACCGAAAGCTCGAGCCCAAGCGGACGGTTGAGCGCGGGCTGCGGCTTCGGCTGTTCCGGTTCAACCTTGGTCTGCCGGTTCGGTTTCTTGTCGGGCTCGGCGAGCTTCGCGACCTTCAGCTTGAGCGTAACTTCCTTGCCTTTGCGGATCACGACCACATCGACCGTCTGGCCGATGGCGGTGCCCGCCACGATACGGGGCAGGTTCCGCATTTCGCGGACTTCCTGCCCGTTGAAACGAATGACGACGTCGCCTGCGAGCATACCGCCCGTCTGCGCCGGACCGTTCTCCGCAACGGAGGCGATCAAAGCGCCGCGCGCCGCCGGCAGTCCGAGGCTCTCCGCGATCTGATCGTCCACGGCCTGGATCGAGACGCCGATCCAGCCGCGCTGGATTTCTCCGCTATCGCGAAGCTGCTTGATCAGCGGCGCGACCGTATTCGCAGGGATCGCGAACCCGATGCCGATGGAGCCGCCGGTCTGCGAGAAGATCGCGGTATTGATGCCGATGACTTCGCCCTGCAGGTTGAAGAGCGGCCCGCCCGAGTTGCCGCGGTTGATCGCAGCATCGGTCTGGATGAAGTCGTCGTAGAGACTTGAATCGATGTTGCGGTTTCGTGCCGAGATCACACCGACCGTGACCGACCCACCGAGACCGAAGGGATTGCCGATCGCCATCACCCACTCGCCGACCCGCGCCTTGTCCGAGTCGGCGAAGTTCACGGCTTTCAGCGGCGCTTTCGGCTTCACCCGCAGGACCGCGAGATCGACCTTCTCGTCGCGGCCGAGAAGCTCCGCCTTCAATTTCGAACCGTCGGCGAAGTTGACGATGATTTCGTCGGCCTCAGCGATCACGTGATTGTTCGTGATCACGATGCCCGACGGGTCGATGACGAAGCCGGAGCCGAGCGAAGAGACCTTGCGCTGGCGCTTCGGATCGTCGTCGCTTCGATTCTTGAAGAACTCCTCGAAGAATTCCTCGAACGGCGATCCCGGCGGAAGCTGCGGCATCTGCACGCCCTGCGACGGGTTCACGTTCTGCGACGTGGAGATGTTCACGACCGCGGATTGCACGCGCTCGGCGACATCGGCAACGTTGTCCGGTCCGCGTGTCTGGGCGCGCGTGGCGTAGGGCGTTGCAAGAAGAATAGCGGCAAGAGCAACCGCTCCACCGAGCCGGACGAGCAGCGGGGCAGCGGGATCGCGCAAAGCGGGCATGAAAAGCCTTTTCCTCTGACTGAAGGGCGTAAGCCTGGAGGCCGTTGACGGCAAAACTGCGCCCGAACGGCCTATGACGCAAGCAGCGGCGCACGGATCGGTTCCCGCGCGACCGCAAATTCGCGTGAGCTAGTGCCGCACGAACCAGACCAGGATGACGCCCGCGATCGCAGACCCGAGCCCGAGCATCCGCAAGGTTCCTTCCGGCGCTTCGACGATCGCGGAAGCCGCCCGCTTCGCAGCGCCGGGAAAGGCCGCGAAGGTAAGCCCCTCGATCGCCAGCAGGAGCCCCAACGCGGCCAGAAAGAACGTCATGCGTGCTTAGCGTGCCGGCGCCGGAGCCGCCTTCGCTCCCGACGGGCTCTGGAAGTAACGGAAGAAATCCGAATCCGGCGAGAGCAGCATCTTCGTGCCGTCCTTCTGCAGGCCCAATTCGTAGGCCTGCATCGAGCGGTAGAACGCGAAGAAGTCCGGGTCCTTGCCGTAAGCGTCGGCAAAGATCTTGTTCCGGGTCGCATCGCCTTCGCCGCGAAGCTGCTCGCCCTTCGACGTCGCTTCCGCGATGATCACAGTCACGTCGCGGTCCGCCTTCGCGCGAATGGCCTGGCTTGCCTGATTGCCCTGCGCGCGGATTTCCGCGGCTTCGCGCTGACGCTCCGTCTGCATCCGCTGATAGACCGCCTGGCTGTTCGCATCCGGCAGATCCGCACGGCGCAGCCGCACGTCCACGACTTCGATGCCGAAGTTGCTCTTCGCTTCCGCGTTCATGCCGTCTTTAATGCGGGCCATGAGATCGGTGCGGTCGTCGCGCACGACTTCGATGAACGTGGACTCGCCGAGCACGCGGCGCATGGAAGCGTTGAGCACCGGAAGCAGACGCGAGTTGGCGCCTTCGACCGTCGCCACCGACTGATAGAACTTCAGCGGATCGGTGATCCGGTAGCGCGCGAAGGCATCGACCACGAGACGCTTCTGGTCCGAAGCGATGACTTCCTGCGGCGGGTTGTCGAGATCGAGAATGCGCCGGTCGATCAGGATCACGGTATCGATCAGCGGCGCTTTATATTGAAGCCCCGGCTCGAGAATGACGCGACGCGGTTCGCCGAAGCGAAGCAGCAGCGCCTGCTGCGACTGATGGACGAAGAAGATCGATGAATAAAGCGCGATCGCGGCCAGCGCGATCAGAACGGCAAAGACGCCGGTAATCGTTTTCATCGGCGCGCTCCTTGCGGCGCCTGCTGGCGCAGTAACTGGTCCAGCGGCAGATAGGGGATCACGTTCGAGCCGTTCTTGCTCGGATCGAGGATGACCTTGTCGATCCCGCCAAGCACACGCTCCATCGTTTCGAGATACATGCGCCGGCGCGTGACTTCGGGCGCCAGCCTGTATTCCTCGTAAATGGCCACGAAGCGTGCGGCCTGACCGCGGGCCTCGACGACGGTCCGCTCCTTGTAACCTTCCGCGGCCTGGAGAACGCGGGCGGCTTCGCCTCGCGCTTCCGGTACGACGCGGTTCGCATAGGTCTGCGCTTCGTTCTGCAGACGCTCCGCGTCGGCGCGGGCCGCCTGCACGTCGCGGAATGCATCGATGACCTGCTGCGGCGGGTCGACCTTCTGCATCTGCACGCGCGTAACCGTTACGCCGGCGCGATAGCCGTCGAGAATCTTCTGCATCAGCTTCAGCACTTCCTGTTCGGTCGCAGCGCGTGCGCCGGTCAGGATCGGCTGAATCTGGGCGCGGCCCACCACTTCGCGCATCGCAGACTCCGCGACCGCCTTGATGGTGGATTCCGGGTTCTGGAGATTAAAGAGATAGAAGCCGGCGTTGTTGATGACCCAGAACACCGAGAAATCGACATCGACGATGTTCTCGTCGCCGGTGAGGATCAGGCTTTCTTCCGCCACGTCCCGGGTGATGGTGCCGCGGCGAAGGTCTTCCTGCGTGCGGAAGCCGATATCGATCTTGTTTTCGAAGGTCACGCGCGGGGTCAGCGCGGTCTCGATCGGATACGGCAAGTGATAGTTCAGGCCCGGCTGCGTGGTCTGCACGAACTTGCCAAAGCGGAGCACGATGCCCTGCTCGTCGGTGTTGACCCGGTAGAAGCCGGACAGCAGCCAGACCACGACCGCTGCGAACAGCAGGATAAGGCCGCCGCGGCCGCCGAAATTCCCGGAGCCCGGCAGCACGTTTTTGAGCTTGTCCTGGCCGCGCCGGATCAGATCCTCGAGATCCGGCGGTGGGTTGCCGCCGCCGCTGCGGCCCGGTCCGGGCTGTTGCCCCGAACCCCACGGCCCACGAGGCCCGCCGCCCCATGGCCCGCCACTCTGATTCTTCCAAGACATTGAAAAGCCTCCGGTCACGCGGGCTTCATGCCCGTTCTCGGTCTCGGATGGTTATAGGGTAGCGAATGTGGCGGTTCAACGCGCGCACCTGTCGCGCTTGCTGCCGCAGGCAACACCGCATTTCTACCGGCTTCAGGCGCGCGAGCGAGCGCCGGAATAATGTGCGCGGTAGTAGTCGAGCACGAAAAGCCGAATCGCCGAGGACAGATTGCCCTGCTTTCGCTTCTGATCGACTTCCTGCACGACGTCGGAAAGCGTCACCTTCCGCTCGCCCGCGATTTGTTTCAGCGCCTCCCAGAACTGGTCTTCCAGACTGACGCTCGTTTTGTGACCGGCTATGACGATCGACCGCTTTACGACTGGGCTCTTCATTTCTGACCTTCTCTATCTGCAAGCAAGTGCAGACTGAGAGAGTGCTTTCTCTTTTCTTCGAGCGTGGCGTTCAGCTTGCGCTCATGCGCAGGACGACCGAAGCGAACGCGGTTCTCCGCGGCAACGGCTTCTTTTTGCTCGCGCGCCTTTGTCTTGCGCACGCGCCGCAAATTTACGATCTCGGCCATCGGCCGCTTCCTCGTCCCATCCCCAGACGCACCGAAATCTTGTGTTCCGTTTGCGTCAACGGCGCGAACATTAGTGACTATAATCATCGGCGCAAGTGACAATTCGTTTGATTTTATCAAGCGGTACTATGATGTTGCGCCCGAATGCTCGCAGTGCAGAACGTGCGCTGCGTTGCAATTAGCGGTATTGCGATAGGCAGTACGCAAGATGTGGACGTAGAGAAGAGCAAATGACCAAAACACGCACCGAAACCGACACATTCGGCCCGATCGAAGTGTCCGCCGATCGCTATTGGGGGGCGCAAACGCAGCGCTCCACGATGAACTTCAAGATTGGCGTCGAACGCATGCCGAAACCTGTCGTCCGCGCGTTCGGACTGCTGAAAAAATCGGCGGCGATGACAAATGTTGAGCTGGGATTGCTCGACGCGAAGCTCGCCGACGCGATCTGCAAGGCAGCGGACGAGGTCATCGAGGGAAAACTCGACGATCATTTCCCGCTCGTGGTCTGGCAGACCGGCTCCGGCACGCAATCGAACATGAATGCGAATGAAGTGATCGGCAACCGCGCCATCGAACTGCTTGGCGGCGTCATGGGCTCGAAAAAGCCTGTGCATCCGAACGATCACGTGAACATGAGCCAGTCGTCGAACGACTCCTTCCCGACCGTCATGCACGTCGCCGCGGCCGAGGAAATCACGCACAAGCTGATTCCCGCGCTCGAACACCTGCACAAGGCGCTCGACAAGAAGGCGAAAGACTTCGCCCACATCATCAAGATCGGCCGGACGCACACGCAGGACGCAACGCCGCTCACGCTCGGCCAGGAATTCTCCGGTTATGCGGCCCAGGTGCAGACCTCGATCCGGCGCATTCGCGAGTCGCTCGGCGAATTGATGCTGCTCGCGCAAGGCGGCACCGCCGTCGGCACCGGCCTCAACGCCAAAAAAGGCTTCGCGGAGAAAGTCGCGCAGAAGATCGCCGAGATGACGAAGCTCCCCTTCGTCACCGCGCCGAACAAATTCGAGGTGATGGCTGCGCACGACGCCTTCGTCGCGGCACACGGTGCCCTCAACGCCGCCGCCACCGCGCTGTTCAAGATTGCGAACGACATTCGCTTCCTCGGTTCGGGACCGCGCTCGGGCCTCGGCGAACTGTCCCTGCCGGAAAACGAACCCGGCTCCTCGATCATGCCGGGCAAGGTGAACCCGACCCAGTGCGAAGCGCTGACGATGGTCTGCTGCCAGGTGTTCGGCAACAATACCGCCGTCACGGTCGCCGGTTCGCAGGGCCACTTCGAGCTCAACGTCTATAAGCCGGTGATGGCCTACGCGCTGTTGCAGTCGGTCCGGCTACTCGGCGATGCCGCGGTTTCCTTCACCGATAACTGCGTCGTCGGCATCGAAGCCAACGAAGACAAGATCAAGGACCTTCTCGAGCGCTCGCTGATGCTGGTCACCGCGCTCGCCCCGAAGATCGGCTACGACAACGCCGCGAAGATCGCGAAGACCGCGCACAAGAATGGCACCACGCTCCGCGAAGAAGCGGTCGGAGGCGGCTTTATCTCGAACGAAGACTTCGACGCGCTCGTCCGGCCGGAGAAGATGATCGGTCCGGAATAAACCGCAACGGTGCATGAGCCGCACGCTCGCATATCTTCCCCTCGGCGCCGTGCTCGTCGTGGGCGGCGCGCTGCGGCTCATCCATCTCGGACAGAACGGCTACAGCCGCGAATATTATGCGGCGGCAGTACGAAGCCAGCTGCAGAGCTGGCATAACGCTTTCTACAATGCCTTCGACCCCGGCGGCTTCGTTTCACTGGACAAGCCGCCGGTCGGCATCTGGGTGCAGACCCTGTTCGCAAAACTCTTCGGCTTTAGCGCGATCAACACGCTGTTGCCGCAGGTGCTGCTGGGGTTGCTCGCTGTGCTGCTGCTTTACTGGCTCGTGCGCCGCACGTTCGGCGAACGCGCGGGATTGGTCGCCGCGCTCGTGCTCGCGCTGAACCCGGGCAACATCGCAGTCGACCGCTCGAACAATCTCGAAAGCTGCCTGATCGTAATTTTGCTCGGCGCGGCGTATCTCGCAATGCGCGCGGCCGAAACGGGCCGGCTGCGTTATCTCGCCGGCGCGATGTTGATGGCCGGCATCGGATTCAACGTGAAGATGGCTGCCGCGTTGATCATCGTGCCCGTGATCGCGATCGTCTTCTTTGCATTCAACGGACAGCAAGGCCTGTGGCGTCAGTTCCGATACCAAGCCTTTGCCGGCATGGTGCTGCTCGTCACCGCACTCGCGTGGGTCACCGCGTTTGATCTGACCCATTCAGACCAGCGGCCTTATGCCGGAAGCACGAAGCAGAACTCGATGTTCGAGTTGGTGCTCAAACACAACGGCACCGATCGCTTCACCAATCCTTCGAACAAGGTCGCCCTCGCAACCGGCGCCAGCGAACTCTCGTCTGCACTCTACGACACCTCGCCGGTTGGGCCGTTACGCCTCTTCCGCCCGCTGCAAGCCGGTCAATTCGCCTGGCTGCTTCCTCTTGCGCTCGCCGGAATCTTCTTCGGCTGGCGCGCAGACGCGGAACGCAGGCAGCGGCGCATCGCCATCAGCGTATGGGCGGGATGGCTCGCAATCTACTGGCTCGTGTTCAGCGCAGCCGGCGGGCCTTTCCATACATATTATCTCGCAGCACTTGCCGCACCGCTTGCCGCTCTCGCCGGCGTCGGCGCAACCGGACTCTGGAGCCGCACCCGCGCGGGCGCTTACGGTCCTGCGCTGGCCGTTCTCGCGCTCGTGGTGCTCTGGCAGACGTGGCTGTTCTACGGACAAACCGGAACATCCGCACCGGTTTGGCTGCTCGGCGTCGCAGCCACTGCACTGCTTCTCGCGCTGCTTGCCGCAATGCTGCTCGCAGGCGGCAACATGAGAACCCGCCCCGCACTCTCGATCATTCCGCTTGCGGCAGTGTTCGTGCTTCCGCTCGCTGCCGCGCTCAGCGTCGTGGTGATCCGTCCCAACGTGATTGCTCCGGCTGCCACACTTGCCGCCTACGGCAGTTCACCGCGAGCCGGCGATACCGACCGACTTAACCCACGCCGCCGCGATGCCTCGCGTACAAAACTGATCGCCTTTCTTCTCGAGCACCGCACGGGTGAGAAATTCATCGTCGCAGTGGAGAATGCCTTGATGGCTGCACCGCTTATCATCGCAACGGGCCAGCCCGTGATGACCCTCGGCGGTTATCTCGGCACGGACCCGATCCTCACGCCGGAAGTGTTGCGCGAACTCGTGCAACGCGGAGTCGTGCGCTACGCCATGACAGGCGGGCTGTCGTTCACGAAGCGAAACCAGCCGCAGGAAATTGCGCTCCGTGACTGGATCAGAACCGCAGGCGCGCCGGTCGACGCCGTGAACTGGAGTATGGAGCCGCAACTCGCGGGCAAACCTTTCAACATACGTATCGGCGGGACGCCGAC
>VFQR01002728.1_pt1 | contig 10785 bp, 7 predicted proteins | sample 3512321 | NCBI WGS metagenome assembly VFQR01 (sample SAMN10412374, study PRJNA504923) | tailings metagenome | isolation source: Relicate 3 Philex TSF1 revegetated site | place: Philippines: Tuba, Benguet | collected 2017-08-29
ATCCGGGCTACAGGAGCGCCCATGTCGCACGAATTCGATTACATCATCATCGGCGCCGGTTCGGCCGGTAACGTGCTGGCCACCCGCCTGACCGAAGACGCAGACGTCAGCGTGCTGCTGCTCGAAGCCGGCGGCCCCGACTACCGCCTGGATTTTCGCACCCAGATGCCCGCCGCCCTGGCCTTCCCGCTGCAGGGCCGGCGCTACAACTGGGCCTACGAGACCGACCCCGAGCCGTACATGAACAACCGCCGCATGGAGTGCGGGCGCGGCAAGGGCCTGGGCGGCTCGTCGCTGATCAATGGCATGTGCTACATCCGCGGCAACGCGCTGGACTTCGACAACTGGGCCAAGGCCAAGGGCCTGGAGGACTGGACCTACCACGACTGCCTGCCCTACTTCCGCAAGGCGGAAACCCGTGACATCGGCCCCAACGACTACCACGGCGGCGACGGTCCGGTCAGCGTGACCACGCCCAAGGCCGGCAACAACCCGCTGTTCCATGCCATGGTCGAGGCCGGCGTGCAGGCCGGCTACCCGCGTACCGATGACCTCAACGGCTACCAGCAGGAAGGCTTCGGCCCGATGGACCGCACCGTCACCCCTCAGGGCCGCCGCGCCAGCACTGCACGCGGCTACCTGGACCAGGCGCGGGCACGCCCAAACCTGAGCATCGTCACCCATGCCACCACCGACCGCATCCTGTTCGACGGCAAGCGCGCCAGCGGCGTCAGCTACCTGATCGGCAACGCCAACGAGCCCACCATTGCCCGTGCCCGCCGCGAAGTGCTGCTGTGCGCCGGCGCCATCGCCTCGCCGCAGATCCTGCAGCGCTCCGGGGTCGGCCCCGCCGCGCTGCTGCGCGAGCTGGACATCGCCCTGTTACACGAGCTGCCCGGCGTCGGCCAGAACCTGCAGGATCACCTGGAGATGTACCTGCAGTACGCCTGCACCCAGCCGGTGTCGCTGTACCCGGCGCTCAAGCTGCTCAACCAGCCGGGCATCGGTGCGCAGTGGCTGTTCACCGGCAACGGCATCGGCGCCAGCAACCAGTTCGAGGCCGGCGGCTTCATCCGTACCCGCCCGGAGTTCGCCTGGCCCAACATCCAGTTCCACTTCCTGCCGGTGGCGATCAACTACAACGGCAGCAACGCGGTGAACGAGCACGGCTTCCAGGCCCATGTCGGCTCCATGCGCTCGCCCAGCCGCGGGCGCATCCAGCTCAAGTCGAAGGACCCGCGCCAGCACCCGAGCATCCTGTTCAACTACATGAGTCATGAGCAGGACTGGCAGGAGTTCCGCGATGCCATCCGCATCACCCGCGAGATCATGGCGCAGCCGGCGCTCGACCCGTACCGCGGCCGCGAGATCAGCCCCGGTATCGACTGCCAGAGCGACGCCGAACTGGATGCCTTCATCCGCGAGCACGCGGAAACCGCCTTCCACCCATCCTGCTCGTGCAAGATGGGCGAGGACGACATGGCGGTGGTCGACGGCCAGGGTCGCGTGCACGGCCTGCAGGGCCTGCGCGTGGTGGACGCCTCGATCATGCCCGAGATCATCACCGGCAATCTCAACGCCACCACCATCATGATGGCCGAGAAGATCGCCGACCGGATTCGCGGGCGCCAGCCGCTGCCGCGCAGCAAAGCGCCCTACTTCGTCGCCGGCGAGCGACCGGTGCGTGGCGCACCGCTGCGCAGCCTGGAGGAAAGGTTAGTCGGGTAGCTCCTGGCGGATCATCCAGTGGCCCTCGGGCGGCATCAGCCGGCCCAAGTCGAAGCGTTCCAGCGAGCCGGCATCGAGCATCTCGATGCGCGGGCTCACCAGCTGCGGCAGCTTCTCGCCCTGCAGGCCACGAACGGCGAGGTCCAGGGCGATGCGCGCCTGTATCACTGGCGAATCGGTAGGCGCTGCCAGCACCTGCCCCTCACGAATCTGCTCCAGCACCCGTTCGGTGGCGTACAGCGACAGCACACGCGCCTCGGAGCCGATGTTACGCGCCAGTTGCGCGGCAAAGGCTGCCGCTTCGGCATTGGCGATCAGGTAGTCGAGATGCGGGTGCCGCTTGAACAGCTCTCGCACCAGTTGCGCCTGCCGGCTGCGATCCACCGGGGCATAACCGCCATGCACCAGGGTCACCCTGGTTCCGGCCAGGGCCTGGTGCAGGCCGCGCTCGGCATCCTGCACCCAGCCGGCGTCGGCAGGCCCCGGCAGCCAGCCGACCTGAATCGGTCGACCGCCGCTGAGGCGCACCAGATAGCCGAGCGAGGCACGCGCCATATCGGCAAAGTCGACCCGCGAACGTGTGCTCAGGCCACGGCAATCCAGGCGATTGACCAGATCGACCACGGGCCGGCCGGCATTGCTTTGCACTTCTGCCAGGCTGCACAGGTCATAGGTGTTGATGCTGGCGACGACAAAGGCGTCGGCGCCCTCGGCCACGCAATGCTCGAACTGCGCCACCTGCACGTCGGCATGCTCGTAGCCACCGGCCTCGTAGATACCCAGCCGCACCCCCAGGCGGTCGGCCTCCTGGTCCAGCCCCCAGGCCACGCCCCACCAATAGCGGTCCTTGCCATGCGGGAGCAGCGCACAGACGCGCCAGGGCTGGCTGGCCACCGGCAAAGGTCGGTAATCCAGCAGACGACCATCGACGTGTACCGGATAGGGAAACCAGTCGGCTGCCAGCAGCGCCTGACAGGCCAGCGTAAGCCACAGAGACAACCAGCGCATGAAGCTGTCCTTAGCCCTTGCGGGGCGATGTGCCAGTAAACCCAGCGTAGCACTCGCTCTGGCGCGCGCTTCCACCGGCGCATGCCGTTGCCGCCGCCCGACCGGCCACCTAGAGTGAAGCGCACAGACCATGAGGACAGCATGACCGCCCCCAACCTGCTCGACCCACGCTCGGCCCGCCTGCTGCCCTGGATTGTCGCCATCGCCTTCTTCATGCAGACGCTGGACGGCACCATCCTCAACACCGCGCTCCCGGCCATGGCCGCCGATCTGGCCGAGGACCCGCTGCGCATGCAGTCGGTGGTGATCGCCTACATGCTCACCGTGGCCCTGCTGATCCCCGCCTCGGGCTGGATCGCCGACCGTTTCGGCACGCGGCGCATCTTCTTCGGTGCCATCGCCCTGTTCAGCCTCGGCTCGCTGCTCTGCGCGCTGGCGGAATCGCTGAACATGCTGATTGGCGCGCGGGTCATCCAGGGCCTTGGCGGCGCGCTGATGATGCCGGTCGGACGGCTGGTGGTACTGCGCGCCTATCCGCGCTCGGAGCTGGTGCGGATCATGAGCTTCATCACCCTGCCCGGCCTGCTCGGCCCGCTGATCGGCCCCAGTCTCGGCGGCTGGCTGGTGGTGGTCGCCAGCTGGCACTGGATCTTCCTGATCAACCTGCCGGTGGGGCTGCTCGGCTGCTGGGCGGCGCTGCGGCACATGCCGGACTTGCGCGGGCCACAGCGCAGCCGTTTCGATACGCCGGGTTTCCTGCTGTTCGGCGCCGCCATGCTGCTGATCACCGTGGCCCTGGAGGGGCTCGGCGAACTGCACCTGCCGACCATGCGCGTGGTGCTGTTGTTGCTCGGCGGCATGGCCTGCCTGGCCGCCTACTGGCTGCGTGCCGGACGCATCGAGCAGCCGCTGTTCGCCCCCAGGCTGTTCCACACCCGCAACTTTGCCGTGGGCATCATCGGCAACCTGTTCGCCCGCCTCGGCAGCGGCGCCCTGCCCTTTCTCACCCCTCTGCTGCTGCAACTGGCACTGGGCTACTCGCCGGCGCAGGCCGGCATGAGCCTGATCCCCCTGGCGCTGGCGGCCATGGCGGTCAAGCCGCTGGCCAGGCCGCTGATCGAACGCCTCGGCTACCGCAACATCCTTACCGGCAACACCCTGCTGCTCGGCGCGCTGATCGCCAGCCTGGCGCTGATCGACGGGCAGACCTCTACGCTGCAGCTGATCGTGCAGCTGAGCCTGATCGGCGCCTGCAACTCGCTGCAGTTCACCGCGATGAACACCCTGACCCTGATCGACCTGAACAACCGCGACGCCAGCAGCGGCAACAGCCTGCTGTCGGTGGTGGTGCAGCTGGCGATGGGCCTGGGCGTCGCCTCGGCCGCGGCGCTGCTCAGCGGCTTCAGCCGTGAGCTGGGCGACAGCGGGCAGGTACTGCAGGCCTTCCAGGCCACCTACCTGTGCGTCGGCCTGCTGTCGATGCTGGCGGCGGCGATATTCCTGCAACTGGATGCGAAAGACGGCCGCGGCGGGCGCAATATCGAGGTTTCAGCGGAAGAATGAGCGGGCCTGCTACACTGCCGGCCTGTTTCTCCCTGCCCGAGCTCTCGCCGTGACCGCCAACGCCTTCGCCAGCCTGCCCCTTTCTGCCGCCATGCAGGCCAACCTTGCCGCCATCGGCTACGCCGAGATGACGCCGATCCAGGCTGCCAGCCTGCCGCTGATCCTCAAGGGTCGCGACCTGATCGCCCAGGCCAAGACCGGCAGCGGCAAGACCGCGGCCTTCGGCATCGGCCTGCTGCACCCGCTCAACCCGCGCTACTTCGGCTGCCAGGCACTGGTGCTGTGCCCGACCCGCGAGCTGGCCGACCAGGTGGCCAAGGAAATCCGCCGCCTGGCCCGCGCCGCCGACAACATCAAGGTGCTGACCCTGTGTGGCGGCGTGCCCTTCGGCCCGCAGATCGGCTCGCTGGAGCATGGCGCCCACGTCATCGTCGGCACCCCGGGCCGGGTGCAGGAACACCTGCGCAAGGGCACGCTGAAGGTGGACGGTCTCAACACCCTGGTGCTCGACGAGGCCGACCGCATGCTCGACATGGGTTTCGTCGACAGCATCGCCGAGATCATCGAACAGACCCCGGCGCGACGCCAGACCCTGCTGTTCTCCGCCACCTACCCGGCCGGCATCGAGCAACTCGCCGCGCGCTTCCTGCGTACCCCGGAGCGGGTCGAGGTCGAGGCGCTGCACGACGACGATCAGATCGAGCAACGCTTCTACGAAATCGCTCCCGGCCAGCGCATGCAGGCGGTCAGCACCCTGCTGCGGCATTTTCGCAAGCAGCCGGTGGTGGCCTTCTGCGCCACCCGCCAGCAATGCGACGAACTGGCCGCGCAGCTGGAAGCCGAGAAGATTTCCGCCGCGGCCCTGCATGGCGACCTGGAGCAACGCGAACGCGACCAGATTCTCGCCCTGTTCGCCAACCGCAGCCTGAGCGTGCTGGTGGCCACCGACGTGGCCGCCCGCGGCCTGGATATCGCCGGCCTGGAGATGGTGATCAACGTCGAGCTATCGCGCGATGCCGAGGTGCATATTCACCGCATCGGCCGCAGCGGCCGCGCCGGCGACAAGGGCCTGGCACTGAGCCTGGTGGCGCCTGCCGAAGCCGGCCGTGCCCAGGCCATCGAGGCCCTGCAGGGCAAGGCGCTGGCCTGGTATCCGCTGCCCGCGGCCAAGGCTGGCGGCGAGCCGCTGCTGCCGCCGATGCACACCCTGTGCATCGGCGCCGGGCGCAAGGAGAAACTGCGCCCCGGCGACATCCTCGGGGCGCTGACCGGCGATGCCGGCATCCCCGGCGACCAGGTCGGCAAGATCGCCCTGTTCGATTACCAGGCGCTGGTCGCCGTGCAGCGTGACGTGGCACGCCAGGCCCTCAAGCGCCTGAGCGAAGGCAAGATCAAGGGACGCACGCTGCGTGTGCGTCTCCTGTAAGGCTGATATAAAGCATCAAACGGCCCGGCCGGAGTGATCCATGCGCAATATTCTGGTCATCGAAGACAGTCCCCTGGTACTGAAGATCCTCGAGCATCTGTTCCGCCAGGAAACCGATCTGGAGCCGATCTTCTGCGCCTCGCTGGCCGAGGCCGAGGTGATGCTGGAAACCTCCGCCTCGCTGTTCTTCGCCGCCATCGTCGACCTGCACCTGCCGGATGCGCCGGACGGCGAGAGCGTCGACCTGGTGATGCGCTATCACCTGCCCTGCATCGTGCTCAGTGGCAGCTACAACGAGCAGCGCCGTGACGAGCTGCTGATGAAGGGCGTGGTCGACTACGTGCTCAAGGAAAGCCAGCACTCCTACGAGTACGCCTTTCGCCTGCTGCACCGCCTCGATCACAACAGCCAGATCAAGATTCTCATCGCCGACGACTCCGCGGCGCAGCGCCACTACATCCGCCATATCCTCGAACCGCACCATTACCAGATCATCGAGGCCAGCGACGGCAAGGAAACCCTGCGCCAGCTGAACGAACACCCCGACCTCGACCTGCTGGTGCTGGACCACGCCATGCCCGGCGTCAGCGGCTTCGAGCTGGTCAAGCTGCTGCGCCAGAAGCTGCGCCTCAACGACCTGATCATCGTCGGCGTTTCCGCCGACCCCAAGGGCTCGCTCAGCGCCCAGTTCATCAAGCATGGCGCCGACGACTTCCTGCGCAAGCCGTTCTGCCCGGAAGAGCTGAACTGCCGGGTGATGTCCACCCTGGAGCGCCGCGACCTGCTGCGGGCGCTGAAAAAGGCCGCGCAGTTCGATGCCCTGACCGGCCTGAACAACCGCCGCGCCTTCTACGAGCAGGGCCTGCAGATGCTGCAGCAGGCGCAACGGGACAAGCGCCAGGTCAGCGTGGCGATGCTCGACCTCGACCACTTCAAGCAGATCAACGATGGCTTCGGCCATGCCAGCGGCGACAGCGCCCTGGTGGTCTTCGCCCGGGCGATGGGCAATGCCTTCCCCGACATGCTGCTGGGCCGTCTGGGCGGTGAGGAATTCGCCCTGCTCACCCTGCACGGTGCCGATCACGTGGCGCAGGCACTGGACAAACTGCGCCAGCAATGCGCCGGGCTGCATTACGCCGTCGGCGCTCCGCCGCTGTCGTTCAGCGCCGGCCTCTATCAGGGTGAGCCGGAAGACCTGGAAAGCCTGCTGCACGAAGCCGATATTCGCCTGTACCGGGCCAAGCAGCAGGGCCGCGCGTGTACCGTCCTGGTCTGATCAGGGGGTATGCCGCTGCAGCGTCGCGGCATAGCTGCCGTCGTCGCTCATGGCCTGAATCGCAGCGTCGAAACGCCTGGCGATTTCGCGATAACGGGGATGGCTGCGGCGCACCAGAATGTGCAGGCCATTCTCGCTCAGCGGTTGTGGCAGGAACTCCAGCTCGTCACGCAGGGGGCTCAGCGTGCCAGCGAGGACATGGCGCGCCACCAGCTCGTCCTCCAGCGTGAGCTGCACCCGCCCGGCGTGCAACATGCGTGCGGCGATCTCGAAGCTGCCGACGCCGACCTTGAGCAGGTACGGGTCGCTGTCGAACTCCTTGGAATAGGCATACCCCCTGATCACCGCGATGGTGTAGGGGTAGAGATCGGCCAGGGTTTCGAAGCGAATCCTGCTGCCCTTGCGCTGCAGAAAGCGGATGCGATTGACCAGATAGGGCTGGGAGTAATAGCCGTACTCGGTGCGTTCGAGGCTGTACCAGGCGTTGATCAGCACGTCGTAATCGCCGCGTTTGAGGCCCCGCACGGCACGTTCCCAGGGCACCTCCGCATAGCTGGTGGTATAGCCGGCGCGCTTGAGCGCCTGCTCCACCAGATCACTGGCCAGGCCCTTGCCAGGCAGCGTCTGGTCATTGAAGGGCGGCCAGGGATCGGCCACCAGGCGCAGCGCCTCGGCCGCAGCCAATGCCGGTGACAGCAACAGAAGCAATAGCCAGACGCGTAAGGCGGGCATGGGTGGCGATCCACGGAGGGGGTCGCTGTAGTGATAGCAGGCGCGGCGTCCCTCGTCACTGTCTCGATATTGAAACAGTCATCCGCGCACTCGCATCGCACATGCGGCCCGCTGGCCGAACCGGCGGCACAGAGCGGCTTCGGGTAAACTGACGGGGTTTTCGCGCAGCCTGCTTCTGCGTCCGCGATCCACCTGGGGACATCTCGTGTTGCAAACCGACGTACTGATCATCGGCGCTGGCGCCGCCGGCCTCATGTGTGCGGCCACGGCCGCCGCCCGCGGCCGCCGGGTGCTGGTGCTGGACCACGCCAACAAGGCCGGCAAGAAGATCCTCATGTCCGGTGGCGGGCGCTGCAACTTCACCAACCTGTACTGCGAGCCAGGCAATTTCCTCTCCGGCAACCCGCATTTCTGCAAGTCCGCCCTGGCGCGCTTCACCCAGTGGGATTTCATCGGCCTGGTGGCCAAGCATGGCGTGCCCTACCACGAGAAGAAACTCGGCCAGCTGTTCTGCGACAACAAGTCCAGCGACATTCTCGAACTGCTGCTGGCCGAGTGCGCCGAAGCGGGCGCCGAGATCCGCCTGAACACGGCTGTGCAGCGCATCGAGAAGCGCGACGGCGGCTTCCTGTTGCACAGCGACCTGGGCGAGGCCACCTGCCAGTCGCTGGTGATCGCCACCGGCGGGCTGTCGATTCCGACCCTCGGCGCCACCGGCTTCGGCTATCAGGTGGCCAGGCAGTTCGGCCACGAGCTGCTGCCGACCCGCGCCGGCCTGGTGCCCTTCACCATCACCGAGCCGCAGCTCAAGGCGCTGTGCACCGAGCTGTCCGGCACCTCGGTGGAGGACTGCCGGGTGAGCTGCAACGGCCAGAGCTTCGTCGAGAACATCCTGTTCACCCACCGCGGCCTGTCCGGCCCGGCGATCCTGCAGATTTCCTCCTACTGGCAGCCGGGCGATACCCTGCATATCGACCTGCTGCCGCATATCGACCTGCCCGAGTGGCTGGCCAGCCAACAGCGCGAGCGCGGCAACAGCGAGCTGAAAACCCTGCTGGCCGAGCTGTTCAACAAGAAAATGGCCACCCTGCTGGTCGACAGCTGGTTCGTCAACAAGCCGCTGAAGCAGTACACCCCGGGTGAGCTCAAGGCGATTGCCGAGCGTCTGTCGGACTGGCAACTGGTGCCGGCCGGCACCGAAGGCTATCGCACCGCGGAAGTGACCCTGGGTGGGGTGAATACCGACGAGGTGTCGTCGAAGACCCTGGAATCGCTCAAGGTGCCGGGGCTGTACTTCATCGGCGAGGTACTGGACGTCACCGGCCACCTCGGCGGCTTCAACTTCCAGTGGGCCTGGGCCTCGGGTTACGCCGCCGCGCAATACGTCTGAGGCGCCAGCCAAGACGGCCTGTGGCCGTAGGGTGCGCCGTGCGCACCGCGGCGAGCCACGGATTGCCGCGCCCCCGGTGCGCATGTCCTGGCCTGCCCATGGCAATTCTCCTGCTGCTGATCAGCGCACCGCTGCTGCTCTGGGCTGGCGCTGCAATCCGTTCTCATGAAGCCGGGGTGACGCCGAGGACCACATCGAAGCGGGCAATCTGCTGGTTGATCTGCCCGCGGACCGGCACGAAAGGCACGACCAGCAGTTCGCGCAGGCGTGGGTCGCGAATGGCGTTGAGCAGGCCGTCGCGCTGGTTGCCCGGCTCGCCGCGGACATAGCACTGGGTGGCGAAGCGCGGCATGCCCGGCAGAGTCACCGCCAGATGGATATGCGGCGTGCGCCCGGGATAGGACACCGGGCGGATGGTGCGAAAGCCATAGCGACCGTCCGCCGCCGTGACGAAGCGGCCGTAGCCCTGAAAGCCGGGGTCGAGCCGCTGGCGATCGCCGCCACGGCTGTGCAGGTAGATGCCGTTGGCATCGACCTGCCAGATTTCCACCAGCGCCCCGGCCAGCGGCCGACCGCCGGCGTCGAGGATCGAGCCGTGCAACTGCACATGAATGCCTCGCGCTTCCTCGGCCCGACCTTCGACCTGCACCAGATCGTTGTCGCGATCGAGAGGCAGCTGGTCGGGGTAGAAGGGGCCCAGCGTCTGCCGCGGCGTCAGCAGGCGCTCGGCCAGCACCAGCGAAGGACTGGCCAGCAAGGCAGCGCCAGCGGCGAGCAAAAGATGGCGACGGCTGGACATGGTGCTTTCCTCCGCGGCGCGGGTTCGTCTTCGCAGCGGCCGCGGGCACCATGCCCGCGGCGCTGTCTCGCAATCATCCGCTGTCCGAGCGGCTGCAGCCGTCCCATTGACCACTGTTCGCGCAGGTGGTGCGCGCAGCGCACCCTACGGATCGGCGCGCACGTAGGGTGCGCCGTGCGCACCAATGCTGGGGACGCATCCTGCCCACCAGCATCGCCCTTATCGGTGCGCAGCGACAGACCGCCACCCGGCCGCTACAGATGCTCCAGCACCGCGGCCGCCGACTGGAATGGCAGGCCATGAGCCTCGGCGACGCTGCCGCAGGTGATCACGCCCCTGGCCACGTTGAGCCCCGCGAGCAGGTGCACGTCCTCTTCCAGGGCCCGCCGTGTACCCTTCTGCGCCAGCGCCACGACGAATGGCAGGGTGGCGTTGTTCAGCGCCAGGGTCGAGGTACGCGCCACCGCGCCGGGCATATTGGCCACGCAGTAGTGCACCACGTCATCGACCACGTAAATAGGTTCGGCATGGGTGGTGGCATGCGAGGTTTCGGCGCAGCCGCCCTGGTCGATGGCGACATCCACCAGCACCGCGCCGGCCTGCATCTGCCGCACCATGTCGGCAGTGATCAGCTTGGGCGCAGCCGCCCCGGGGATCAGCACGCCGCCGATGACCAGATCGGCCGCCAGTACCTGTTCCCGCACCGCAGCGCGCGTGGAATAGAGCGTGGTGATGCGGTTGCCGTACTGCGCATCGAGCCGGCGCAGGGCATCGACATTCTTGTCCAGCACCGTGACATTGGCGCCCAGGCCGACGGCCATGGCCAGGGCATGGCTGCCCACCACGCCGCCGCCGAGAATCAC
>VFQR01002732.1_pt1 | contig 10772 bp, 8 predicted proteins | sample 3512321 | NCBI WGS metagenome assembly VFQR01 (sample SAMN10412374, study PRJNA504923) | tailings metagenome | isolation source: Relicate 3 Philex TSF1 revegetated site | place: Philippines: Tuba, Benguet | collected 2017-08-29
CGGCGACGATCTCGAAACGGCCACCGCCGATGGGGCGCAGCACGATCGGCTGCATCACACCCTGGGCGCGGATCGAAGCGGCGAGTTCCTCCAGGGCGGTCTGGTCCATGTCACGACGCGGCTGGTACTTGCCGCGCTGGATCAGCTCCAGCGGCACGTATTGCAGTTCGCGCGTATCGACCTGGGCGGCCTCTTCCTGCAGTGCGCTGACGGTGTTGCCACCGAGCAGGGCGTCCAGACCTCGACCCAGACCTCGTTTCTTCGCAGCCATGCGGTTGTTCCTTAAGCGGTAGCGGTTTTCGCGGCGGCACGCTGACGGCGCACCAGCTCGCCGGCCAAGGCCAGGTAGGCGATGGCCCCACGGGATTGTTTGTCATAGACCAGCGCCGGCATGCCGAAACTCGGCGCCTCGGCCAGACGCACGTTGCGCGGGATCACGGCGTCGTACAGCTTGTCGCCGAAGTGTTCCTTGAGCTGAGCCGTGACGTCGTTGGTCAGGCTGATGCGCGGGTCGTACATGGTGCGCAGCAGACCTTCGATCTGCAGCTTGGGGTTGAGCAACTGGGCGATGCGCTGGATGCTGTTGACCAGATCGGACAGGCCCTCGAGTGCGTAGTACTCGCACTGCATGGGGATGATCACACCGTCGGCAGCGACCAGGGCGTTGATGGTCAGCATGTTCAGCGACGGCGGGCAGTCGATGAGGATGTAGTCATAGTTCTCGCGGATCGGCGCCAGGGCATAACGCAGGCGGCTTTCCTTCATCTTCATCTCGAGCAGGGCGACTTCGGCGGCGGTCAGGTCGCGGTTGGCCGGCAGCAACTGGTAGCCGCCGTGCTCGGAAAACTGCATGGCCTGGCTCAGGTCGCATTCGCCGATCAGCACGTCGTAGATCGAGTGCTCCAGGCCGTGCTTGTCCACGCCGCTGCCCATGGTGGCATTGCCCTGCGGGTCGAGGTCGATCAGCAGCACGCGACGCTTGGTCGCCACCAGTGAAGCGGCCAGGTTGATGCACGTCGTGGTTTTGCCCACGCCGCCTTTCTGGTTGGCGATCGCGAATACCTTGGCCATCTTCTTTCCCCTTAGACCGAGCGACGCAGTATCAACAGATGGCGCTGGCCTTGGCAACCGGGAACCCGCAGCACCTGGGTGGCATCGAGACGGAAGTCCGCCGGCAGGGCCTGCAGCTCGTCGTCCGGGTGCACGCCCTTCATCGCCAGCCAGTGGGTGTCGGCATTGCCGAGGTGGCGGGTCCAGTCGCTGAAGTCTTCGAGGCTGCTGAAAGCCCGCGAGCTGATGCCGTCGAATGCCTGCTCCGGTCGATAGGCTTCGACCCGGCTGTGGACAACCTCGAGGTTGGCGAGTTTCAGCTCCAGCTTCACCTGGACCAGAAAACGGGTCTTCTTGCCGTTGGAGTCGAGCAGGGTGAAGCGCCGCTCGGGAAACATGATCGCCAGGGGAATACCGGGCATGCCGCCGCCGCTGCCGACGTCCAGCCAGTTATCCCCACGCTCGGCCACGAACGGCACCACCGACAGGCTGTCGAGCAGATGGCGCGAGACCATCTCGTCGGGGTCACGCACCGCGGTGAGGTTGTAGGCCTTGTTCCACTTGATCAGCAGGCCCAGGTAGGCGAGCAGTTGTTCCTGCTGCTGCGCGCTGAGCTCGATGTCCAGCTCGCGAGCGCCCTGCAGCAGTTCTTCGGCGTGACGCTGAGTGACCGACATCAGGCGCTCTGCTCCAGCTTCTGGCCGGCGCTGCGCTTCTTCAGGTGGATCAGCAACAGGGAAATCGCCGCCGGGGTGACCCCGGGGATACGGCCGGCCTGGCCGAGCGTGGCCGGGCGGGTATTGCCGAGCTTGAACTGGATTTCCTTGGACAAGCCGGAAATGGCGCTGTAGTCCAGGTCTTCCGGCAGCTTGGTGTCCTCACTGGCCCGCAGCCTGGCGATCTCGTCCTGCTGACGGTCGATGTAGCCGGCGTACTTGGTCTTGATCTCGACCTGCTCGGCCACCTGGTTATCCACAGCCGGGGCCTCGGTGATTTCCGCCAGCGCCGCGTAATCGATCTCCGGGCGAGCCAGCAGGTTGAGCAGGTTGTATTCGTGGGCCAGCGGCGTGCCAAAGCGTGCGGCGATGGCATCGCCCTGCGGCGTGCCCGGACGCACCCAGATGCTCTTCAGGCGTTGTTCTTCCTGCACGATGCCTTCACGCTTGGCCTCGAAGGCCGCCCAGCGAGTATCGTCAACCAGGCCCAGCTCGCGACCCTTCTCGGTCAGGCGCAGGTCTGCGTTGTCCTCGCGCAGGATCAGGCGGTATTCGGCGCGCGAGGTGAACATGCGGTAGGGCTCCTGGGTGCCCAGGGTGATCAGGTCGTCGACCAGAACACCGATGTAGGCCTCGTCGCGGCGCGGGCACCAGGCTTCCCTGCCCTGCGCGCGCAATGCCGCATTGCAGCCGGCGAGCAGGCCCTGGGCGCCGGCTTCTTCGTAGCCGGTAGTGCCATTGATCTGCCCGGCGAAGAACAGGCCGCCGATGACCTTGGTCTCCAGGCTGTACTTGAGGTCGCGCGGGTCGAAGTAGTCGTATTCGATGGCGTAGCCGGGACGCACGATATGGGCGTTCTCCATGCCGCGGATGCTGCGCACGATCTGCAGCTGCACATCGAACGGCAGCGAGGTGGAGATGCCGTTGGGATACAGCTCGTGGGTGGTCAGCCCCTCGGGCTCGAGGAAGATCTGGTGGCTGTCCTTGTCGGCGAAGCGATGAATCTTGTCTTCGATCGACGGGCAGTAACGCGGGCCGCCGCCTTCGATCACACCGGAGTACATTGGCGAGCGATCGAGGTTAGCGGCGATGATCTCGTGGGTACGCGCGTTGGTGTGGGTGATCCAGCAACTGATCTGCTGCGGCTGGTGCTCACGCTTGCCGAGGAAGGACATCAGCGGCGTCGGGGTGTCGCCCGGTTGCTCGGTCATCACCGAGAAATCCACCGAACGGCCATCGATGCGTGGCGGTGTACCGGTCTTGAGGCGGCCGACACGCAGTGGCAGTTCACGCAGGCGATGCGCCAGAGCGATGGAGGGCGGATCACCAGCACGGCCGCCGGAGTAGTTCTGCAGACCAATGTGGATAAGTCCGCCGAGGAAGGTGCCTGTGGTCAACACCACGGAATCCGCATGGAACCTGAGGCCCATCTGAGTGACGACGCCTTTGACCTGAGCGTTTTCCACAATCAGGTCATCAGCCGCCTGTTGAAAAATCCACAGATTGGCCTGGTTTTCCAGAATCTCGCGTATCGCGGCCTTGTACAGCACGCGGTCGGCCTGCGCGCGTGTGGCACGCACAGCCGGGCCTTTGCGGCTATTGAGAATGCGGAACTGGATACCACCCTTGTCGGTGGCAGTGGCCATGGCCCCGCCGAGGGCATCGATTTCCTTGACCAGATGGCTCTTGCCGATACCACCGATGGCCGGGTTGCAGCTCATCTGGCCGAGGGTCTCGACATTGTGGGTGAGCAGCAGGGTCTTCACGCCCATGCGTGCCGCAGCCAGGGCTGCCTCGGTACCGGCATGACCGCCGCCGATCACGATCACGTCAAAACGGGAAGGGAAATCCACCACGCACCTCGTGCCTGTTGAAAAGGGGTCTGAAAGAAAGGCGGCAAGTATAGGGACTTCGGCCTCCTGAATGAAGCCTTCTGCACAAAAAATAGCCAATAGGTTGGCCCCTGGCTTGTCCTTCCGACCTTCTTACCTGATCACCCTCTGCCCTGGGAGAAATACGATCAGGCTTATAAAGAATAGAAAGAGAGAATTTTTATAAAGCTTGTTCTTTATGTTTATGTATAGAGCCAGGCGTTTCTGTGGATAACACTCTAGAGGCCCCGCTATATCTGCCGTACAGCGAATGATAAGCCTGTGCCGTTCCTGCAGGGTTCCCTTGAGAAAGCTGCTGAACCACTGTGGATGGAAGTGCTGGTTACCCACAGGCTTGGTTACGCCCAGCTTTGTCATAGGGTTATGGGCAGGGCTCAGGGGTGGTTTTCCACAGGGTTTATTTTGAGCCTGAATAACTCAGTAATGTACAGAGCCCATCCATGCTGGTTCTGTGGGGATTCTTCCGGCGTGTAAAACCGGTCAGTTGAGTGTAGGAGCGGCGCCCCGCCGCGAATCAAGACGGCGGGCAGCTGTTCATAACCCGGATGAAATCAGGGTTATGCCAAGGAGGGGAGGATTGGTGGTGGAACCCTGTGCGCTCTTTCGCGGATAAATCCGCTCCTGCAAAAGCGCTACGGAGGTGGGGTTCACTTACCGATGCAGAAGCTGGAGAAGATGCGCCCCAGCAGGTCGTCGCTGCTGAAGGCGCCGGTGATCTCGCCCAGGGCCTGCTGGGCCATGCGCAGGTCCTCGGCCAGCAGCTCGCCGGCGCCCATCAGGGTGAGCTGGTTGCGGCCGTGCTCGAGGTACTGCTCGGCCTGATACAGCGCTTCTAGGTGGCGGCGGCGAGCGCTGAAACCGCTCTCGGCGGTCTGTTGATAACCCATGCAGGCTTTCAGGTGTTCGCGCAGCAGCTCCAGACCCTCGGCGGACTTGGCCGACAGGCTGAGGGTGACATGGCCATCGGCGCTGGTTTGCAGCGTGACCGCCTCGCCGGACAGGTCGGCCTTGTTGCGGATCAGGGTGACCCGCGCCGGGTCCGGGCGCTGTTCGAGGAACTCCGGCCACAGGGCAAAGGGATCGGCCGCTTCCGGCGCGGTGGAGTCCACCACCAGCAACACCCGGTCGGCCTCGCCGATGGCCTTGAGCGCGCGCTCCACGCCGATGCGCTCGACCTGGTCGTCGGTGTCGCGCAGGCCGGCGGTGTCGACCACGTGCAGCGGCATGCCGTCGATGTGGATATGTTCACGCAGCACATCGCGGGTGGTGCCGGCGATATCGGTGACGATGGCCGCTTCGCGCCCCGCCAATGCATTGAGCAGGCTGGATTTGCCGGCATTGGGCCGGCCGGCGATGACGACGGTCATGCCGTCGCGCAGCAGGGCACCCTGGCCGGCTTCGCGCAGCACTGTGGATAAGTCGGCGCGCACGCCGTCGAGCTGGCTCAACACATGGCCATCGGCGAGAAAGTCGATCTCTTCCTCGGGAAAATCGATCGCGGCTTCTACGTAGATGCGCAGCTGGATCAGGGATTCGGTCAGCGCGTGCACGCGTCTGGAGAATTCGCCCTGCAGTGATCGCAGCGCATTGCGCGCGGCCTGTTCGGAGCTGGCCTCGATCAGGTCGGCGATGGCTTCGGCCTGGGCCAGGTCGAGCTTGTCGTTGAGAAAGGCGCGCTCGCTGAACTCACCCGGGCGTGCCAGACGCGCCCCCAGCTCCATGCAGCGGCGCAACAGCAGGTCGAGCACCACCGGGCCGCCATGGCCCTGCAGCTCGAGCACGTCTTCGCCGGTGAAGGAGTTCGGGCCGGGGAAGTAGATGGCCAGGCCTTCGTCCAGGGTCAGCTCGTTGGTGCCGTAGAACGGCCCGTGATGGGCGAAGCGCGGCATCAGCTCACGTCGGCAGATGGCCTGGGCCAACTGCCCGGCCAGCGGTCCGGACACACGCACTATACCCACGCCGCCACGACCCTGGGCGGTGGCGACGGCGGCGATGGTGTCTCGGGCGTGGTTCATGGTGTTCTACTCGCGGCTGGTGGGGCAGTTGTACGGGTTCAGTCATTCGTGATCCGGGCAATCCATCGCGAATGAATTCGCTCCTACAGGGGGCGGATAGCAAAACGCCCCAATCATGGGGCGTTTGCGTGTTGCTTGGAAGCTTGGCGAATCAGGCGTTGGCCGGTTTCGCTGCGGCTTCGATCTTGCGCGTAATGTACCACTGCTGACCGATGGACAGGATGTTGTTGACCACCCAGTACAGCACCAGACCTGCCGGGAACCACAGGAAGAAGAAGGTGAAGATGATCGGCATCAGCTTCAGCACGCGGGCCTGCATGGGATCCGGCGGCGTCGGGTTGAGCTGCTGCTGGATGAACATGGTGGCGCCCATGATGATCGGCAGGATGAAGAACGGATCCTTGATCGACAGGTCGGTGATCCACAGCAGCCACGGCGCCTGACGCATCTCCACGGATTCCAGGAGTACCCAGTAGAGGGCGAGGAACACCGGCATCTGCACCAGGATCGGCAGGCAGCCGCCCAGTGGGTTGATCTTCTCTTTCTTGTACAGCTCCATCATCGCCTGGGACATCTTCTGGCGATCGTCGCCGTACTGCTCCTTCAGCGCCTGCAGTTTCGGCGACACGGCGCGCATGCGCGCCATCGAGCGGTAGCTGGCCGCCGACAGCGGGAAGAAGATCAGCTTGATGATGATGGTCAGGAAGATGATCGACCAGCCCCAGTTGCCGAGCAGGCCATGGATCACTTCCAGCAGCCAGAAGATCGGCTGCGCCAGGAACCACAGGAAACCGTAGTCGACGGTCAGCTCCAGGCCAGGGGACAGGGTGCCCAGGTGTTCCTGCAGCTTGGGACCGGCATAGAGGATCGCGCCGGTTTCGCCCTGCGCGCCGGCAGCGACCTGCACGGACGGGCCGGTGAAGCCGACGATGTAGTTGCCCTGGCTGTCCTTGCGGGTCTGCACCAGGTTGGTGCTGTCCTTGCTCGGCACCCAGGCGGTGACGAAGTAGTGCTGCAGCCAGGCCACCCAGCCACCCTGCACGGTTTCCTTGAAGGACTGCTTGTCGATGTCCTTCATCGACACCTTCTTGTACGGCTCGTCGCTGGTCCACAGCGCGGCGCCCAGGTAGGTGGCGGTGCCGGTCGCGGTGGTGGAGGACGGGTCGCCGCTGTTGTCACGCTTGAGCTGGGCGAACAGGTTGCCGCTCCAGGCCTGATCGCTCTGGTTGTCGATCAGGTAGCGCACGTCGACCTGGTAGGCGGACGGATCGATGCAGCCAGGTTTCTTCAGCTGTTGCTCGCGCGCCGAGCACTGCGGGTTGAGGCCGCGCTTGAAGCTGTAGCGCTTGATGTAGTTGACGCCGTTCTCGCTGTAGGTGAGATCGACCACCAGGCTGTCCTGGCCTGCGGCCATTTCGTAGCTCTGCTTCTCGCTGGACCACAGGGCCCGGCCGCTGGACTTGTCCGGCGCGTTCTGGCCGATCAGGCCGCTTTGCGCCAGGTAGGTGCGCTCGTTGCCGTTGTCAAACAGCTGGAACGGCACATCCGGGCGGTCCTGACGACGCGGATACTGCGGCAGGCGCAGTTGCACGATATCGCCGCCGCGCGGATCGATGGCCAAGTCGAGCACATCGGTCTTGACGCGGATCAGCTCATCGCTGGCCGCTGCAGTCGGGGCAACGGCAGCTGCGGTAGGCTCGGCCACTGCAGTGGGGATGTCGTCGCCGCCAGTGCTGGCGGTAGCTGCAGGCGTATCGGGCAAGGCGGGCGTCGCAGCGGTCGAGGTACTAACCTCGGCTGGCAGGGCAGCCTGGCCGTAGTCCTCGTTCCATTGCAGGACCATGAGGTAGGACACGACTGCCAGGGCGACGATCAGGATCGAACGTTGGATATCCATGATTATTCGGCCATCGAAGGGGAACGGGATGTTTTTACGGGTGGAACCGGATCGAAACCGCCGGGATTCCAGGGATGGCAGCGACCGAGACGGCGGGCTGCCAGCCAGCCACCACGCAGGAAGCCATGTTGCTCGATGGCTTCGTAGGCATAGCAGGAGCAGCTGGGGTAGAAACGGCAGTGGCTGGCCATCAGTGGGCTGATGGCGTAGCGATAAACCTGGATACAGGCTAGAGCCGCTTTACGCATGGGGGTTGTCGCTTGTCCCAGGGGAGAAGTCTGCGTCGCGACTGGGCCGGCTTCGGGCCAGGCGTTTCCAGAGTTTGCCGAACTGCTGAGCGAGCTCGCCGTTCTCCAGATCGCCTAACCCCTTGCGGGCGACCACCACGATGTCCCAGCCTGTCAGGTTGTCCTGATTGAGGCGAAAGGATTCGCGGATTTGACGCTTGATGCGGTTGCGCTCGACGGCGAGCTTGACGCTCTTCTTGCCGATCACCAGACCTAGGCGGGGATGATCAAGCTGGTTATCGCGCGCCAGCAACAGGACACTTTTGCCCGGAGCCTTGCCGCTTGGGGAGTCGAAGACTGCCTTGAATTGCCGGGGAGTCAGCAGTCGCTTTTCCCGGCCGAAGCCTCGACTCACCACCTGTCTGGATGAATTAGACAGTCAGACGCTTGCGGCCCTTGGCGCGACGACGCGACAGGACGGCACGGCCGTTCTTGGTGGCCATGCGGGCACGGAAACCGTGGGTACGAGCGCGCTTGATGGTGCTGGGTTGGAAAGTGCGTTTCATGGTGCGTTACCTGGGTGATCGACTAGGGTCGGAATGACCCTGGTTTAAAGAGACCGGCAATTCTAGAGAAAGCCGCGCGGTAGGTCAATTTCCAACCAACCTTATTCGCCAGATAGAAATAGAAAGAAGGAAAAGGGTTTAAAGCTCTTTTTTCATGTTTGTGTAGATTGGTCCCGCCCTGGGCTGTGGACAACCCGCTGCCCGCCCCGTGAGCTGGGCGCTGGCCATGATGACAAGCCTGTCCAGAAGCCGTGCTCTGGTTGTGCGCGGCCTGTCTGCAAGCTGAGGATGAATCGCCGGTTTACCCACAGCCGGGTTTTGCGTGTGTCCGTCCACAGGCTTTTGCAGAAGCTTGCCGGGCGCTTATCCACAAGGTTGCCGGGATCGCTGATAAGTCTGATGAATGGAACTAAGGCTTTGATTTTACTTGGCCATCTACCATCGGTTGTGTGGATAACTCGGTCGCAGGCCGCTACAATGGCAGCTGTTTTTTGCATCGTCGCCTGATAGGGGATAGTCAGTGTCAGTGGAACTATGGCAGCAATGCGTCGAGCTTCTGCGCGATGAGTTGCCGGCCCAGCAATTCAACACCTGGATCCGTCCTCTGCAGGTCGAAGCCGAAGGCGATGAGCTGCGCGTGTATGCACCCAATCGTTTCGTGCTCGACTGGGTCAACGAGAAGTACCTGAGCCGTCTGCTCGAACTACTCGGTGAGCGTGCTGGCGGCCTGGTCCCTGCGCTTTCCTTATTAATAGGCAGCAAGCGTGCGGCCACTGCTCGTGTAGCGCCTACTGCGCCGCTGCCGGCTGCTGCGCGAGCCGCTCAGGTTCAGGCGGCTGCCGCGGTGAACAAGCCGGCTCCGCCGCCTGTGCAAGAAGAGCCCTCGCGGGCCAGCTTCGACTCCATGGCCGGATCGGCACCGCAACCGCCGGCACCTGCCGTAGCGCCGCGTACCGAACGCACGGTGCAGGTCGAAGGCGGCCTCAAGCACACCAGCTACCTCAATCGCACCTTCACCTTCGACAACTTCGTCGAGGGCAAGTCGAACCAGTTGGCGCGTGCAGCGGCCTGGCAGGTGGCTGACAACCCCAAGCATGGGTACAACCCGCTGTTCCTCTATGGCGGTGTGGGCCTGGGCAAGACTCACCTGATGCATGCCGTTGGCAACCATCTGCTGGCGAAGAATCCCAATGCCAAGGTGGTGTACCTGCATTCCGAGCGCTTCGTCGCCGACATGGTCAAGGCGCTGCAGCTCAATGCCATCAACGAATTCAAGCGCTTCTATCGTTCGGTGGATGCGCTGCTGATCGATGACATTCAGTTCTTCGCCAAGAAGGAGCGCTCCCAGGAGGAGTTCTTCCATACCTTCAACGCGTTGCTTGAAGGTGGTCAGCAGGTGATCCTCACCAGCGACCGCTACCCGAAGGAAATCGAAGGTCTGGAAGAGCGGCTGAAATCGCGCTTCGGCTGGGGCCTGACCGTGGCAGTGGAGCCGCCGGAGCTGGAAACGCGCGTGGCGATCCTGATGAAGAAGGCCGACCAAGCCAAGGTCGATCTACCGCACGATGCGGCCTTCTTCATCGCCCAGCGTATTCGTTCCAACGTACGTGAGCTGGAAGGTGCGCTGAAGCGGGTCATCGCCCACTCGCATTTTATGGGCCGCGATATCACCATCGAGCTGATCCGCGAGTCGCTCAAGGATCTGCTGGCCCTGCAGGACAAGCTGGTCAGCATCGACAACATTCAGCGCACCACGGCCGAGTACTACAAGATCAAGATCACCGATCTGCTTTCCAAGCGGCGGTCGCGCTCGATTGCCCGGCCGCGCCAGGTGGCCATGGCGTTGTCCAAGGAATTGACCAATCACAGCCTGCCGGAAATCGGTGTGGCCTTCGGCGGTCGTGATCACACCACTGTGTTGCACGCTTGCCGTAAGACTGCTGAACTTCGGGGATCCGACGCGGACATCCGCGAGGACTACAAGAACCTGCTGCGTACGCTTACAACCTGATCGCAGCTCCACGAGGCAAGGGACTAGACCATGCATTTCACCATTCAACGCGAAGCCCTGTTGAAACCTCTGCAACTGGTCGCCGGTGTCGTGGAACGACGCCAGACGCTGCCGGTATTGTCCAATGTGCTGCTGGTGGTCGAAGGCCAGCAGCTGTCGCTGACCGGCACCGACCTCGAGGTCGAGCTGGTTGGTCGTGTCACGCTGGAAGATGCTGCCGAACCGGGCGAGATCACCGTGCCGGCGCGCAAGCTGATGGATATCTGCAAGAGCCTGCCGTCCGATGCGCTGATCGACATCCGCGTCGATGATCAGAAGCTGCTGGTCAAGGCTGGTCGCAGCCGCTTCACCCTCTCCACCCTGCCGGCCAACGACTTCCCCACCGTGGAAGAAGGCCC
>VFQR01002735.1_pt1 | contig 10754 bp, 10 predicted proteins | sample 3512321 | NCBI WGS metagenome assembly VFQR01 (sample SAMN10412374, study PRJNA504923) | tailings metagenome | isolation source: Relicate 3 Philex TSF1 revegetated site | place: Philippines: Tuba, Benguet | collected 2017-08-29
GATCTCCTTCTCGCGTTCGGTGAGCGTGGTCGGCTCCGGCCGCCCGCCGACATGCATGTTGGACCGCGCCTCGCCGGCCGCCGGCACGCGGTTGATCGCACCCAGCGCCTCGCCATCCACCAGGATGATGCGCTTGTCACCCTTCCGCACATCCGGGACGTAGCGCTGCACCACCAGCGGCTCGCGCGAGCGTTCGGTGAACATCTCGAGCAGCGCGTTGAGGTTGGGGTCCTCGGGTTTCACGTGAAACACGCCCGCCCCGCCATTGCCGAACAGCGGCTTGAGGATGATGTCGCCGTGCTTCTCCCGGAAGCGGCGGATCTGGCTCGGGCTCGCGCTGATCAGCGTCTCCGGCATCAGCGCCGGGAAATTCGTGACGAAGAGCTTTTCCGGCGCGTTGCGGACACTGGCCGGGTCGTTCACCACCAGCGTCTTCGGATGGATGTGCTCCAGGACGTGGGTGGCGGTGATGTAGGCCATGTCGAAGGGCGGGTCCTGGCGCATCAGCACCACGTCCACCTGGCCGAGATCGAGTTCCTCAGCGGGGCCGAAGGTGAAGTGGTCGCCCTTCACGCGCCGGACCTCGACGGGCTGGGCATGCGCCAGGACGCGGCCCGCGTTCAGCGCCAAATCCCGGACGTGATAGTGCCACAGCCGATGGCCGCGCGTCTGGGCTTCGAGCATCAGGGCGAAGGTGCTGTCGGCGTTGATGTTGATTCCGCCGATGGGGTCCATCTGGACGGCGACACGAAGGCTCTTGGGCATGGGCTTGCTCCTTCCGCGCTCCTCTGGCACCGGGCGGGGGCGGTGGGAAGGGGGCGTTGACCGCGACTCGCCGGGAGAGTCACCTGCACGCCATGCGCACCCTGACCGGCTCGTCCCGCCTCGCCGGCGTTCTCGGCTGGCCCGTCTCGCATTCCCGCTCGCCGCGCCTGCACGGCTTCTGGCTGGAGCGCTATGCGATCGACGGCGCCTATGTGCCGCTGCCGGTGCGGCCGGAGCGCTTCGAGACGGCGGTGCGCTCGCTCGCCGACCTCGGCTTCGCCGGCGCGAATGTCACGATCCCGCACAAGGAAGCCGCCTTCGCGCTGTGCGACGAGGTGTCCGAGATCGCGAAGCGTGCGGGGTCCGTGAACACGCTGGTGTTCCGGGAGGGCCGCATCCATGGCACCAGCACGGATGGCTTCGGGTGCCTGGAATCCATCCGCGGCCAGGCGCCCGGCTGGTTGGCCGAGGCAGGCCCCGCGGTGATCCTCGGCGCCGGTGGCGCGGTGCGCGCGGTGGCGGCCGCGCTGATCGATGCCGGCTGCCCGAAGCTCACGCTCGTCAACCGCACCGCCGCCCGGGCCGAAGCGATCGCCCGCGACCTCGGCGGCCCGGTCGAGGTCGCGACCACGCCGCCGCTCGCGGATGCCGCGCTGCTGGTCAACGGCACCTCGCTCGGCATGAAGGGCGAGCCGCCGCTGGAGATTGACCTGGCCCCGCTGCCGCCCGAGGCGGTGGTGCAGGACATGGTCTATGTGCCGCTCGAGACGCCGCTGCTGGCGGCTGCGCGGGCGCGCGGGCTGCAGGCGGTGGATGGGCTCGGCATGCTGCTGCACCAGGCGCGGCCCGGCTTCGAGGCCTGGTTCGGCGTGGCGCCGCTGGTGGATGCGGACCTCCGGGACTACGTCCTGGCCAGCCTCGTGTCGGATCGCGGAGCACCGCAGGCGGCCTCGCCGAGGAGCGGAGCGTGAATCCGAAGCGCCCATTTCCATGAAGGTACTTGGGCTCACCGGCAGCATCGGCATGGGCAAGACCACCGCCGCGAACGCCTTCCGGCGGCTGCGCGTACCGGTGTTCGATGCGGACGCCGCCGTGCATCGCCTTCAAGGCCGTGGCGGCGCGGCGGTGCGGCCCATCGAAGCCGCCTTCCCGGGCACCACCAAGGACGGGCGCGTGGTGCGGGAGGCGTTGCGCGCCCGCGTGCTCGGCGACCCTGCCGCGCTGGCACGGCTGGAGGGCATCATGCATCCGCTCGTGCGCCGCGCCGAGCATCGCTTCCTGGCCGCGCAGCGCCGCGCCGGCGCGCGGCTTGTCGTACTCGACATCCCCTTGCTGTTCGAAACCGGGGGCCGCAGCCATGTGGACGCGATCATCGTGGTGTCGGCGCCGGCCGCCGTGCAGCGCAGCCGCGTGCTGCGCCGGCGCGGCATGACGCCCGAGCGCCTGGCCGCGATCCTCGCGCGCCAGATGCCCGATGCCGAGAAGCGCCGGCGCGCCGACCATGTCGTGCACACCGGCCAGTCCCGCCACGCCGCGCAGCGGCAGATCCGGAAGATCGTCAGGGAGATGCGCGCATGGTGACCGACAACTGCACGGCAACAGGCGGCCAGCTTCGCAGGCCGAGTGGCCGGAGGTCGCGCGCGCCGTCTGAGGGCTCACGCAAGTGAGGCAGATCGTCCTCGATACCGAGACCACCGGCCTCGAGCCGCTCTCCGGCGACCGCGTCATCGAGGTTGCTGCGATCGAGATCTACAACTTCATGCCGACCGGCCAGCAATTCCACGTCCTGCTGGACCCCGAGCGCGACATCCCCGTGGAGGCCACGCGCATCCACGGCTTCACCTGGGACATGCTGCGCGGCAAGCCGCGCTTCGCCGGCATCGTGGATGAGATGCTGGCCTTCCTGGGCGAGTCCGAGATCATCGCCCACAACGCCCCGTTCGACTTCGGCTTCCTCGATGCCGAGCTGCTGCGCTGCAAGCGGCCGAAGCTGGATCGCGCGCGGATGGTGGACAGCCTGGAGATCGCGAAGCGCCGCTACCCCGGCCTGCCCAACAGCCTGGATGCGCTGTGCCGGCGGCTCGGCGTGGACAACTCCATGCGCACCAGCCACAACGCGCTCCTCGACGTGAAGCTGCTCGCCGAGGTCTACCTCCAGCTCATGGGCGGCAAGCAGCCGGGCCTCGACCTGGCCGCCGCCGCCACGCGCAAGGCCGGGCCCGTGCTGGTGGTGGACAACGGCCCCGTCATCCGCACCCCGCGCCCGATCATCCCATCCGAGGCCGAGCTGACCGCCCACGCCGCTTTCGTCGAGAAGAAGCTGAAGGACGCGCTCTGGCTCCTTCCGCCCTTCGCCGAGCCCCTCGCGGAGGGCGACCGGACCCGGTAGGTTCCAGCTTATGCTGCAAACCCGCCCGCGCGTCGCGCTCTTCGTCACCTGCTTGGTGGACCTCTACCGGCCCTCGGTCGGCTTCGCGGCGATCCGGCTGCTGGAACAGGCCGGCTGCCAGGTGGAGGTGCCCGAGGCGCAGACCTGCTGCGGCCAGCCCGCCTACAATAGCGGGGACCGCGCCACCGCGCGCGACCTGGCGCGTAACGTCATCGATGCCTTCCTGCCCTATGACTACGTGGTGGCGCCCTCCGGTTCCTGCGGCGGGATGATCAGCCACCACTACCCCGCCCTGTTCAGCGACGGAGATCCGCAATACCGCGGCAAGGCCGAGGCGCTCGCCGCCAAGACGCATGAGCTGGTCTCCTTCCTGACGGATGTGATGGGGCTGAAGCGCGTGCCGGCCCGCTACGAGGGGATCGTCACCTACCATGATTCCTGTTCCGGCCTGCGCGAGCTCGGCATCCGCGAGCAGCCGCGGAAGCTGCTTGGCAGCGTGGATGGGCTGGTGCTGAAGGAGCTGACGGATCGCGACGTCTGCTGCGGCTTCGGCGGCACCTTCTGCGTGAAGTATCCCGACATTTCCATCCGCATGGTGAGCGATAAGGTCACGGACATCCGCGCCACCGGCGCCGACACGCTGCTGGCCGGCGACATGGGGTGCCTGCTCAACATGGCCGGCCGGTTGAAGCGCGAGGGGTCCGGTGTGAAGGTGCGGCATGTCGCGGAGGTGCTCGCCGGCATGACGAGCGACGCCGCGCCGATCGGCGAGCCGGGAGGCTGATCGATGGTCCAGGTCACCTCCCCCGCCTTCAAGGAGAACGCCGCGAAGGCGCTGGCCGATCCGGGCCTGCAGAAGGCGCTCGGCAAGGCCAAGGGCGCATTTCTCCAGCGTCGGGCCGACGCGATCGCGCGCCTGCCGGAATTCGAGCAGCTCCGCGACATCGGGCGCGACATCAAGAACCACACCCTCGCGAATCTCGACTTCTACCTGGAAACCTATGCGGCCAATGTCGAGAAGGCCGGCGGCGTCGTGCATTGGTGCTCGACGGCGGATGACGCGCGCGCGGCGGTGCTCGGCATCTGCCGGCGCGTCGGCGCGAGGACCGTCACCAAGGGCAAGTCCATGATCTCCGAGGAGATCGCGATCAACGATCACCTCGAATCCTACGGCATCACCCCGGTCGAGACCGATCTCGGCGAATACATCATCCAGCTCCGCCGCGAGCATCCCTCCCACATCATCGCGCCCGCCTTCCACCTCAACCGCGAGGATTGGGAGGCGGACTTTCGGCGCATGCACACCGACCTGCCGGCGGATCGCGTCTTCGCGGAGCGGCGCGACATCCTCGCGGAAGCGCGCACCAAGCTGCGCAGCCGCTTCCTCGCGGCGGATGTCGGCATCACGGGCGCCAACTTCCTGATCGCCGAGACCGGCAGCAGTGTCATCGTCACGAACGAGGGCAATGGCGATCTCACGCAGACGCTGCCGCGCGTGCACATCGTGCTTGCCAGCATCGAGAAGATGGTGCCCACGCTGGAGGACGCGACCAGCCTGCTGCGCCTGCTGGCCCGCAGCGCGACCGGGCAGGATTTCTCGGTCTACACGACTTTTTCCTCCGGAATCCGCCGCCCGCAGGAATTGGACGGGCCGGAAGAATATCACGTCATCCTGATCGATAACGGTCGATCCAACATGATCGGCACGGATTTCCAGGAAATGCTCCGGTGCATCCGCTGCGCCGCCTGCATGAACCACTGCCCGGTCTATGGCGCGACGGGCGGGCATGCCTATGGCTGGGTCTATCCGGGCCCGATGGGCTCGGTGCTGACGCCGACGCTGGTCGGCGTGGACAAGGCCGGCCACCTCCCCAACGCCTCCACCTTCTGCGGCCGCTGCGAGAGCGTCTGCCCCGTGAAGATCCCGCTGCCGAAGCTGATGCGCCACTGGCGCGAACGCGAGTTCGAGCGGCACCTGACGCCCGCCACCGCGCGCACCAATCTCGGCCTCTGGGCCTGGTTCGCGAAGCGGCCCTCGCTCTATCGCGCGGCGACGCGGCTCGGCATCGGCGCGCTCGCGCGGCTCGGGCGCGGCAAGGGCGCCTTCCGCTGGCTGCCCTTCGCCGGCGGCTGGACCCAGGGGCGGGACCTGCCCGTGCCCGAACCGGGCGGAACCTTCATGACGCGCTATGCGAAGAGCCGGAGGGACATGGCACGCGAGGCGCGGCGCGGATGACGAAGGAAGCCATCCTCGGCGCGATCCGTCGCGGCCTGAAGCGCGGGCCGCTGCCCGCCGACCAGGCGGCGATGCTCAACGGGCGCCTCGCCACGCATCCGCGCCATCTGATACCCGCGCGCTCCCGCCTGCCGCGCCCCGAGCAGATCGCGCTGTTCATCCGCAATGTGGAGAAGGAGTTCAGCACGGTCGAGCGCGTGCCCGACCTCGCCGCCGTGCCGGCCGCGATCACCGATTACCTCGCCGCACAGAACCTGCCGGCGAAGCTCGTCATGGCGCCGCATCCGGAGCTCGAAGGCCTCGACTGGTCGCAGCGCCCGCTGCTGGAGCGCGAGGCGCGCGCCGCACGGGATGGCGACCAGGTCTCGCTCCAGCATGCCTGGGCGGGGGTCGCGGAGACCGGGACGCTGCTCTTCCCCTCCGATCCGGTGCGCCCCGCCACGCTGAACCTGCTGCCGGACACCGAGATCGTGCTGCTGCATGCCAGCGCGATCGTCGGCGCCTATGAGGAGGCGTGGGACCGGCTGCGCGCCGAGCGGACGGACCCGATGACCGGCGGCTTCATGCCGCGCAACCTGATGTTCGTCACCGGCCCCTCGCGCAGCGCGGATATCGAGCAGACGCTGGAGCTCGGCGCGCACGGCCCGCGCCGGCTGCACATCCTGCTGGTCGAGGACGATCCGGCCGCGCGTTCCGCGTGACATGCGGCCGCTTCGGCGCAAGGGGCTGAGCCGGGCCGATCTCGCGCTCTGGCACGCCTTCACCGCGGATATCGTGCCGCTGCACGGCCATGCGAGGCCCGAGGCGCCGGCCGCCACCGAAACGCCACCCGAACCGCCGCCACCTCCGCCCCCCGCGCCGCCGCCGCGCCGCACGCCGCATCGGCCGCATGCGCCGGAGCTGCGCATCAACGAACAGCCCGGTGGGCTCGACCTGCGGCGGTGGCGCAAGCTGCGCAAGGGCGAGATGGGCACCGAACGCGTGCTCGATCTGCACGGCCGCCGCGCGAATGACGCGCATGCGGCGCTGCGCGCCTTCCTCCACGATGCGGCGGTGGATGGCGTACGCACCGTGACCATCATCACCGGGAAGGGCCCGCAGCCGGAGGGCGGCATCCTGTGGCGCGAGCTGCCGCATTGGCTGAACGCGCCCGAGCTGCGCCCCCTGATCCTCGGCGCGGCGCACCCGCATCCGACGAATACGGGGGCTGTGAACGTGCTGCTGCGGAGGCGGCGCCGATGAGTGCGAGGAACCGGCCGCTGAAAGCGGCACGCGCACAGCGCAACCTTGGCCTGCGGCGCAACAGTGCGTAGGCGCGCAACGCAAGGCCGCGGAGCGGCCGGCCGCCGACCGAGGGCACACGAATCATGACCCCCTTCGGCGCGCGGCTGCGCCAGCTTCGCCGATCCCGCCGCGTGACGCTGAAGGAGCTTGCCGCGCATATGCAGGTCTCCTCGGCCTATCTCTCCGCGCTTGAACATGGGCATCGCGGGCGGCCGTCGGCGGGCCTCGTCCACCAGGTCAACGAGTTCTTCGGGCTGATCTGGGATGAGGCGGAGGAACTCGCGGAGCTCGCGCGGCTCTCTCACCCCAAGGTCAGCGTGGACACCGCCGGCCTCTCGCCCGAGGCGACGGCGCTCGCCAACCGCATCGCCGAATCCATCCGCCGGCTCAGCCCGCAGACGGTCGCGGCGATGCACGCCCTGCTGGACCGCGAGGCGCCATCCGAAAAGCCGCGCCTGCGCCGCGCGGCGGGGCGGTGACGCTGGCTGAGGGGGGGTCTGCCCCCCTCCCAATCCCCGCGATGAAAACGGATAGGGGTCCAGGGAACCGCTGTCCCCTGGCGCGTGGGCTCTGGGGAGGGCAGCGCCCTCCCCAGCACCGTCACACCGCGTCCCGTTCCACGTCGCTCGCGAATTGCGCGTCGTGCAGGGTCCGGTACACGCCGCCGCGCGCCAGCAGCTCGCGATGCGCGCCCTGCTCCACGATGCCGTCTTCCGTCACCACGATGATGCGGTCCGCGTTGCGGATCGTGGCAAGCCGATGCGCGATGACCAGCGTGGTGCGGCCGCGCGCGAGTTCCGCCAGCGCGGCCTGGATGGCGCGTTCGGTCTCCGTGTCCAGCGCGCTGGTGGCCTCGTCCAGGATCAGGATGGGCGGGTTCTTCAGGAACATCCGCGCGATTGCGAGCCGCTGCTTCTGGCCGCCCGAGAGCTTCACGCCCCGCTCGCCGATGACCGTGTCGAGGCCCTCTGGCAGGTCCGTGATGAACGTATCGAGCCGCGCGCGTCGCGCGGCCTCCATGATCTCGGCGTCGCCCGCGCCGAGCCGGCCATAGGCGATGTTCTCGCGGATCGTGCCGGCAAACAGGAAGACATCCTGCTGGACGATGCCGATCTGCCCGCGCAGGCTGGCCTGCGTCAGGTCGCGGATGTCGATTCCATCGATGGTGATCCGGCCGGCGTTGACCTCGTAGAAGCGCGGCAGCAGCGAGCAGATCGTGGTCTTGCCCGCACCGGAAGGCCCCACCAGCGCCACCGTGGTGCCGGGTGCGATGTCGAGCGTGAGGTTGCGCAGCACCGGGCGATCCGGCGTGTAGCCGAAGCTCACGCCCTCATAGCGCACGGCGCCCCGCAAGGCCGGGGCCTCTCGCGCGTCCGGTCGGTCGGCGATGTCGGCCGGGGTCGCCATGAGTTCCAGGTAGCTGCGGAATCCGGCGATGCCCTTGGGGTAGGTCTCGATCACCGCGTTGATCTTCTCGAGCGGCCGATAGAACACGCCGACCAGCAGCAAGAAGGCGACGAAATCGCCGATGCTCATCGCGCCACGCACGATGAAGATGCTGCCGGCCAGCATCACCGTCACCTGGACCAGCCGCATGCCGAGGTAGTTCAGCGTGGTCCCCATCGCCATGATGCGGTAGGCGTCCAGCTTGGTGTCGCGATACTGCGCATTGTCCGCGGCGAAGAGCCTGCGTTCATGCGCCTCATTGGCGAAAGCCTTGACCACGCGGATGCCGCCGACCGCTTCCTCGATCCGCGCGTTGAAGGCGCCGACGCGGCCGAACTGCGCCTGCCAATTGTGCGTCATCCGCCCGCCATAGCGAGCGACGATGATCGCCACGATTGGCACGATCAGCGCGGTGATCAGGGCGAGGCCGGGGCTCACCACCAGCATCAGCGCGAAGGCGCCGAGGAAGGTCAGCACCGCGATCAGCAGGTCCTCCGGCCCGTGATGCGCGACCTCGCCCACATCCTCCAGGTTCTTGGTCATGCGGCCCACCAGGTGGCCGGTCTTCTGGTTGTCGTAGAAGGCATGCGGCAGGGTCAGCAGGTGGTCGAAGGCGCGGCGGCGCAGCTCCGTCTCGATCGCGATGCCGAGCACATGGCCCCAATAGGTCACCACCGCCATCAGCGCGGCATTCGCGACATAGACGGCGAGCAGCGCGAGCACCGCCAGCACGATCAGGTTGAGGTCGCCCGAGGGCAGCAGCCGGTCCACGAAGGCGCGAACCGCCATCGGAAAGCCGAGCTCCAGCATGCCGGACAGCGCGGCGCAGCCGAAATCGAGCGCGACCAGCCGCTTGTGCGGCCGGTAGAAGGCGAGGAACTGGCGCAGCATGGCCGCCCCTCTGCGCGCCGTTTCGATCCCGCGCAAGGGGGCATGCGTTCAGGCTTGCGAGGGGTCGGCCGGATGGGCTTGGCTGGCCGGATGGAAAGCGCCGCGCAGGGCTGGGTCGGGCTGTTCGACCTGTTCCGGATAGGGGTCGGGCCGTCCAGCTCGCACACGGTGGGGCCGATGCTCGCGGCGGCGCATTTCGTCGCGAGGCTGGACGGCGTGGCCGCGCTGCGCGTCGACCTGTTCGGCTCGCTCGCGCTGACCGGCAAGGGGCATGCGACGGATACGGCGGTGCTGCTGGGCCTCACCGGCGCGCGGCCGGACACGCTCGATCCCGACGCAGCGAAGGCGCTTGCCGAGACGATCCGCGCGACCCGCCGGCTGCGGCTGCCGGGCGGTGGCGAGGTGCCGTTCGACCCGGCGCAGGACATCGTGTTCCGGGCGCGGGACTCCCTGCCGCGGCATCCCAACGCGCTGCGCATCACTGCGCGGCTCGCGGACGGCGCCGAGACCGCGCGCGACTACTATTCGGTCGGCGGCGGCTTCGTGCAGGACGCGGCGGGCGTGCCGCTCGCGGGCGGCGACAGCACCCTTGATGCACCCGTCCCGCATCCCTTCGCCGATGCCGCGGAGCTTGTCGCGCGGGCGGACGCGGCCGGGCTTGCCATCGCCGCGCTGATGCGCGCCAACGAGGCGAGCCGCCGCAGCGATGCGGAGATCAGCGCCGGCATCTCGCAAATCACCGCCGCCATGCGGGCCTGCGTCGCGCGCGGCCTGCGCGCCTCGGGCGAGCTGCCCGGCGGGCTGCGCGTGCGCCGCCGCGCGCCGGCGCTGCTGCGGCGGCTGGAGGAGCGTGCGACGCGCAACGAGGCCGATCCGCTGCTCGCGATGGACTGGGTGAACCTCTGGGCGCTGGCGGTGAACGAGGAGAACGCCGCCGGCGGCCGCGTGGTCACGGCGCCCACCAACGGCGCCGCCGGCATCATCCCCGCCGTGCTGCACTACTACGAACGCTTCGTGCCGGAGGCGGACTCCGCCGGCGTCGAGACCTTCCTGCTGGCTGCCGCCGCGATCGGCGCGATCATCAAGCGCAACGCCTCGCTCTCCGGCGCGGAGGTGGGCTGCCAGGGTGAGGTCGGCTCGGCCTGCGCGATGGCGGCGGCGGGCCTCGCGGCCGCGCTCGGCGGCAGCAACGCGCAGGTGGAGAACGCCGCCGAGATCGGGCTCGAGCATAATCTCGGCCTGACCTGCGATCCCGTCGCCGGCCTGGTGCAGGTTCCCTGCATCGAGCGCAATGCCATCGCCGCGGTGAAGGCGATCAACGCCGCGCGGCTTGCCCTGCATGGCGATGGGCGGCACCTCGTCAGCCTGGATCAGGCGGTGGCGACGATGCGGCAGACCGGTCTCGACATGTCGCACAAGTACAAGGAGACCTCGCTCGGCGGCCTCGCCGTCAACGTGGTGGAGTGCTGACCACCTCGGTGCCGGCCTGCCGCAGCGCGGCGGCGTGGCTCGCGGGCGGGGCACGATCCGTGACGAGGCAGCCGATCGCGGTGAGCGGCGCCAGCACGCAGGCCGCGGTCTTGAGGAACTTGGTGTGGTCGGCGACGAGGATCGTGCTGCGTGCCTGCGCCAGCATCACCCGCGCCACTGCCACCTCATCCTCGTGGTAGTCGAGCAGCCAGCCATCCGCCGAGACGGCGCCGATGCCGGTGATGAGAAGATCGCAGCGCCAGCGCGCCGCGA
>VFQR01002736.1_pt1 | contig 10748 bp, 12 predicted proteins | sample 3512321 | NCBI WGS metagenome assembly VFQR01 (sample SAMN10412374, study PRJNA504923) | tailings metagenome | isolation source: Relicate 3 Philex TSF1 revegetated site | place: Philippines: Tuba, Benguet | collected 2017-08-29
ACAGATCCTTCAGGTACATGCGCTGGATCTGGAACACGGGGGTGCCTTCGGGGGCGGCTTGGATCTCGTCGGCCATGGAACTCTTTCTAGCGGAGCGTCAAACAAAAGCCCGCAGGCATCGCGCTGCGGGCGGTAGGCGGATTATGGGTGAGGCCTCGTGACGGGCCGCCCGGGGCTTGCCCGGGCTTGAAATCAGGCGGCCTGGAGCAGGGGCAGCAGGCCGCCCTTCTGGTCGAGGGCGATGAGGTCGTCACATCCCCCGACATGGGTGTCGCCGATGAAGATCTGCGGCACGGTGCGGCGGCCGGTGCGCTCCATCATGGACTGGCGCTCGGCCGGGTCCAGGTCGACACGGATCTCCTCGATCTCATCCACGCCGCGCTGCTTGAGCAGCGACTTGGCACGGATGCAGAACGGGCAGACCAGGGTGGTGTACATCTTGACGGGGGCCATGGGCAATCTCCTTCAGGCGGTCTTCTCGACCGGCAGGCTGGCCTCCCGCCACGCCTTGAGACCACCCGCCAGCACCCGGGCCTTTTCATAGCCCAGCTTGCGCAGCATGCCTGCGGCGCGGCCGGCGCGTGCGCCGGTCGGGCACACCACCACGATGGGCAGGGCCTTGTTGCTGGGCAGTTGCTTGTGGCCCTCAAGCTGGCCAAAGGGGATGTTGCGCGAGCCCACGGCATGGCCCTGGGCAAACTCTTGGGGCTCGCTGACGTCGATCAGCACGCCCTTCTCACGGTTCATGAGCTGCACCGCCTCGGCGGGCGTCACGGCCGCGCCCTGCCCGCCCGAAGCCAGCAGGGGCCACAGCAGCATGCCGCCGGACACGACGGCGGCGACCACCAGAAACCAGTTCTCGATCAGGAAGTTCAAGCAAGCATCCCGTGCAGTTGACGAAGCCCGGGATTATCGACGAGGCCGCAGCCCCGCGACCGCGCTGCCTTACTTGAGCTTGAAGGTCGCGACCGCTGACTGCAGCGTCTGGGCCTGCTGCTCCAGGCTGGTGGCTGCCGCAGCGGCCTCTTCCACGAGGGCGGCGTTCTGCTGCGTCATCTGGTCGAGCTGCATCACCGACTGGTTGACCTGGCCGATGCCCTGGCTCTGCTCGGCCGAGGCCGCGGTGATCTCGCTGATGATGTCGGACACCCGCTGCACGCTCGCGACGATCTCGCTCATGGTGCTGCCGGCGTCCTGCACGAGGCGCGCGCCGGACTCCACCTTGTCGACGCTGGCGCCGATCAGGCCCTTGATCTCGCGCGCCGCCTCGGCACTGCGTTGCGCCAGCGAGCGCACTTCGCCCGCCACCACCGCAAAGCCGCGCCCCTGCTCACCGGCACGGGCGGCCTCGACCGCTGCGTTCAGCGCCAGGATGTTGGTCTGGAAAGCGATGCCGTCGATCACGCCGATGATGTCGGCGATCTTCTTGGAGCTGGTGTTGATCTCGTCCATGGTCGAGACCACCTGACTGACGACCTCGCCGCCCCGCTGGGCCACGGACGCCGCGGAGCCGGCCAGCTGGTTGGCCTGCGCGGCCGCCTCGGCGCTCTGGCGCACCGTGTCGGTCAGGGTCTGCATGTTGCCGGCCGTCTGCTCCAGCGAGCCTGCCTGCTTTTCGGTGCGCACCGACAGGTCCTGGTTGCCCGCCGCGATCTCGCGGGAGGCCACCGTCATCGAGTCGGTGCCGGCCCGCACATTGGCCACGATGGCCGCGAGGCCGCTCGACATGTCGCGCACCGCCGCCAGCAGGCTTTGCTCGGCGCCCGGCGCGACGATGATGTCCTGGGACAGGTCGCCATCGGCCATGTGCCGCATCACGTCACGAGCGTACTCCGGCTCGCCACCGAGCTGGCGCCACACGCCGCCAATGATCAGGAACGAGCCCCCGCCCAGGCACAGCACCACGACCACACCGCTGATGACGATCGCCCACAGGCTGGAAGAAACCCCCTGGTGGGCGCGCTCCAGGCCTGCATCGAATCCCTCGCTAGCCTCGACCCGCGCGGTGGCGAGTTCGCCTTCGAGCTTCTTGAGCGCCGACTGCATCTTGGGAATCGCGCCGGCCTGGTCACCCTGTCGCATGCCCAGGAACAGTTCGGCCGTCTCGACCGAAGCCGCGTAGTACGCCTCGAAGCTCTTGGTCAGCTGGCTGCCCACCTCGGCCTTGCCATCGATGCGGCTGATGGCAGCCAACAACTTGCGGATGCTGGCCGCGCGATCCTTGGCCTCGTCCAGGCGCTTCTTCTCGCCTTCGGCCACGGCGCTCTGGATCGTCGCGCCGAGCGCCTCCAGTTGGGCCGCGAACTGTGTGGTCGCATCCAGATAGGGAAAGTCCACCTGGCCGACCGACCGGATCGAGTCCGAGGTCTTCGACGAGAACACCAGCACCACCACGATGCCGATGGCAAAAATGGCGGCAGCCAGGGCCGGCAGCAACCAGATCCGGGTCTTCACATTCATTCGAGGTCTCCAAGGCGGGGCGGGGCGCAACGCGCCCTCTGCCCATCATCTGCGGTGCGCAGGTTTCAGTCGACGGTCAACACGACCTTCACGCTGCCATCCACGGCAGATTTCTCGATATAGCCGATCGCGTCAGGGTTGGCCGCGACGAACTTCTTCACGTCGGCGGAGCTGGACAGCTCTTTCGGCGGCGTGGCCTTGCCGGAGAACACCAGGCGCGACCAGGCCGCCTTGACCTGCGCAGCCTGCTTGCCGGCGACCTTGCTGTAGAACTGCTCGCGAATGGCCGAGCCTTCGGCCTGGTCCGCCGCCGCTGCGGTCGCGCCGCTCGGCAGGGTCGCGCTCTTGCCGAGGAAGATGCTGGCGACCTGGTCGGCCGTCATCGAGGCGGCAGCGCTCTTGGGGTTCACGACGACGGCGACTTGCGCCTGGGCGCCCAGCGCCAGGAAGGCCAGCGCCAGGCCGGAGAAGATTTGCTTGAGAGTCATGGCGTTGCTTCCTGATCAGAACACGGTGTCCAGCGCGACGCTGATCACGTTGACGGTCTTGCCGTTGCCCCAGTTCGCGGTGGGCGAGATGAAATAGCCGCGGCCGTCCGGGCGCACGTTCTCCCACTGCGCCTTCAGCGCGAGGTTGCGGGCGAAGTCCCAGCGAGCGCCGACGGCGAAGGTCTTCTGCGTGTGACGCTGGCCTTCCACCACGCTGTCCACGGCCGCCTTCAGGGCCGCGAGCTGCGCCGTGGCCGCGGGGATGGTGTTGTTGACGTTGCTGTTGACCGTGCGGGCTTCCGACACCGTCACGTAGGGCGTCAGCGGGCCGAAGCGGTGGCCGACGAGCACGTACCAGCCGTCGGTGTCGGCCAGGAAGGTCTTGATGCGGCGCTGGGTGTACTCGGCGCTGGCGACCCAGTCGCCCTGGTCCCAGGTCAGGCCCACGCCGCTGAAGGTCCCCTTGCTGTCGTTCGGGTCGAGCTGGTTGCCCACGGAAGCGAACGGCGTGGCACGCAGCGTGGCCACGAGGCCGTTCAGCGCCGCATTGCCGACGGTCAGCTTGCCTTCGGCGTAACCCAGGCGCAGCGTGAGGCCGGCGTCGGTCTCCAGCGTGGCGTTGAAGCCAGCCAGGCTCTTGACATCCACCTTGTAGCGCTGCGAGGTGTCGGAGGCCTTGCCGCCGAAGAGCTGGCCCGTCAGCGTGCCGACCGACGTGCTGAGCTGGTAGCTCGCGTCGGCGCCGTCGAAGTGGCTGACCGGCACCTGGTCGTACACATCCTTGGGCGGACGCAGCGCGGTGTTGGCATAGCCCACGTCGCGGAAGTCAGACACCGCGAAGAACGGCGCACCCATGCGGCCGGCACGCAGGGACAGCGCCGGCGTGACCTGCGCCTTCAGGAAGGCCCATTCCACGCCAGGCGTGAAGTTGCCCTTGCCGTTGGACTTGGTCAGCACCTGCAGGGTGCCCGAGAACATGTCGTTGAACTTGGCGCCCACCTGCACGCCCAGCTTGCTGTCGACCTCGGCGCTGACGTCCTTGTCGGCACCGCGCGTCTGGCCGAACAGCGCGAACTGCGCGTCGTCGGTGCTGGTGCGCACGAGGCCCAGGGTGCCGAAACCGGACAGCGAGAACATGCCGTCAGCGGCGGAAGCGCCACCGGCCGCGAGGGCCAGCAGCAGGGGAAGCAGACGATGTCGTGCGTGGACCATCATGGGTTGACTCCTTGATTCGGCGGGGGGCCGTGTTTGATCGGGAAAACCCGGATTATTCGAGCCCTAAACTCATTTCTGACGCCTCCGCCAGAGAGGAATGAGCACTGATTCACAGTCGAAGGAATTGACTGAGGCCGGCGTCGCGGCCTCCCTACAATTTCGGCCGCTCAAACCCCTCTCTGGAGTGCCATGTACAAGCTCGTCCTCATCCGCCACGGCGAATCGACCTGGAATCTCGAAAACCGTTTCACCGGCTGGACCGATGTGGACCTCACGCCCACCGGCGTGGAGCAGGCCAAGCAGGCCGGGCGGCTGCTGAAGGAAGCGGGCTACGACTTCGACATCGCCTACACCTCGGTGCTCAAGCGCGCCGTCTGGACGCTCTGGCACTGCCTGGACCAGATGGACCGCACCTGGCTGCCCGTGCGCCATGCCTGGCGCCTGAACGAGCGCCACTACGGCGCGCTGCAAGGCCTGAACAAGGCCGACATGGCCAAGCAATACGGCGATGAACAGGTGCTGATCTGGCGCCGCAGCTACGACACGCCGCCGCCGGCGCTGGAGGCTACCGACCCGCGCAGCGAGCGCAGCGACCGCCGCTACCGTGGCCTGGATGCGAACGACATCCCGCTGACCGAATGCCTGAAGGACACCGTCGCCCGCGTGCTGCCGTTCTGGAACGAGACCGTCGCCCCGGCCATCAAGGGCGGCGAGCGCGTGCTGATTGCCGCGCACGGCAACAGCATCCGTGCGCTCGTGAAGTACCTGGACAACATTGCCGATGACGCCATCGTTGGCGTGAACATCCCCAACGGCATCCCGCTGGTGTACGAGCTCGACGCCGACCTCAAGCCCATCAAGAGCTACTACCTGGGCGACGCCGAGGCCGCCGCCAAGGCGGCTGCCGCAGTCGCCAATCAGGGCAAGGCCTGATCCACGGCTGAGATCACCTCGTCGACGCTGGACCACTCACCCGGTCCGCGTCGCATGAGCGTGACGCTCGACCCCCACGGCGCCCAGCGCGCCGCATCCACCGGGCCCCAGATGCTCAGCAGCCGCGCGCCCACGCCCGCCGCCATGTGGGCCGGGCCGGTGTCGTTGGCCACCACCACGCCCGCCAGCTGGAGCAGCGCGTTGTAGACGCCCAGCCCGACGCCATCCAGCCGCAGTGCATCCGGATAGAGCTGCTGGGCCCCTTCCACCTCGGCCGGCCCCGGCACGATGACGACCGGCCGCCCCGCGGCCTTCAGGCGTTTCACGAAATCGGGGAAGGCCGGCCAACTGCGGTCCAGGAACTCCACCCGGCCGTTGGCGAACGGGCAGATCAGCACATAGCCACCCGGTGCGAGCCCGAGCGACGCGAGCATCGCGCGCGCCTGCTCGCGCTGCGCCTCGCTGACCTGCATGCCAATGTCGACCGGCGGCTCGGCCTGCACGCCGAGAAAGTCGCAGGCCAACTCCCAGTACTCCACCAGCGTGTGCCGGCCTTCTCGGCGCGGCAGACCGCGGCGCAGCAGCCAGCCGCGGCCGTCGCCCGCATGGCCCACGGGCTTCAGGCCCGCCAGGCGCGCATCCAGCGCGGCTGAGAAGGCGTAGGGGAAGAGCAGCATGTTGTCGCGCGCGGCAAAGGCCGGGTCGCGCCTCGTCGCCTCCCGGCGCATCATCCGCAGCTGGCCGATGCGGTCATGCAGCCCGGCCTGACGCACATGCACCGGCCAGCCTTCGGCCTCCAAGAGGCCGCGCGCCCAGCCTTTGCCGAGCAGCTCCAGCGCGTAGCCATGGCGTTCGAGCAGCCGCAGTGCGGGAATGCTCAATACCGTGTCGCCCACGAAGTTGCGCAGGCGAACGATCAGCGGGCGGGCTTCTATCATCGGCAGTTCTTTACAAATGGCGCGGGATTCTCCACCCCAATTCATGATTGCACTGCCCTCTTCCGCTGAAGTCATCGCCGCGCAGGATGCCGCCCTCGCCTCTTCGCCCGTGCCGGTCGAGGCCACCGACGTGCAGGGCTGGGTGGCCGTCAACCATTTCCACAACCGCAGCCTCTGGGTGCAGGAAGACCTGGCCCGGCGCACGCAGGCGCCGGATGCCGAGATCGTCGCGAACAAGCGCGCCATCGACCGTCACAACCCGGCCCGCAACCACGCCATCGAGCGCATCGACGAGTTCCTGCTGTCCGCCCTCGGCCTGGTCGACCCCGCCACGCTGGCCAGCGCCCTGCCCCGCTCGACCGTGCCGCCGGGCGCACGCCTGAACAGCGAGACGGCCGGCTCCATGCTCGACCGCATCTCCATCCTCGGCCTCAAGATCGCCGCGATGCGCGAGCAGACGCAGCGCCAGGACGTGGACGACGCCCACCGCCAGGCCTGCGCCGAGCGGCTGGAACGCCTGCAGCAGCAGCGCAGCGACCTCGGCCGCTGCTACGACGAGCTGCTGGCCGATGCCCGCGCCGGCCGGGCCTATTTCAAGGTCTACCGCCAGTTCAAGATGTACAACGACCCGCGGCTGAACCCGGCACTGGTGGCGGAATCCAAGTGATCGCCGCGCGCTTCGCCGCCAATCTTGACTGGCTGTACGGCGAGCACGCCTACCTCGACCGACCCGCCGCCGCGCGCGCCGACGGCTTCAACGCCGTGGAGCTGCAGCAACCCCATCTGCACGACGTGACAGCGCTGACCGCGGCACTGGCCGGCCTGCGCGTGGTGCTCATCAACGCGCCGGCCGGCGACTGGGCCGCCGGTGAACGCGGCTTTGCGGCCCTGCCGGGGCAGGAGGCGCGCTTTCGCGACAGCACCCTGCGCGGCCTGGACCTCGCGAGCCGCCTCGGCGCGGCGCGCATGCATCTGCTGTCGGGTCTGGCAGAGGACACGCCGGCCCACCGCGGCACCTGGCTGGCCAACCTGCGCTGGGCGGCTGAGCAGTCAGCGCTGCCGCTGACCGTGGAGCCGATCAACCGGCGTGACATGCCCGGCTACTTCCTGCACACCCAGGCGCAGACCCTGGCCCTGCTGGCCGAACTCGGTGCGCCGCGTGTGCAACTGCAGCTGGACCTCTACCACTGCCGCGTCACCGAGGGTGAGTCCCTGAGCCACCTGACCCGCGCGCTGGACCTGGGCGTGCTGGGCCATGTGCAGGTGGCCGGCGTGGCCGGCCGCCACGAACCCGACCGGGGCGAATACGCCACCGAGCTGGCGCTGCTGGACCGCCGAGCCTGGGCAGGCGCGGTCGGGCTGGAGTACCGGCCTCGCGCGATGACGTCGGCAGGACTGAGCTGGCTGGCCTGACTCAGAGCCGCGCCGCGATCACCTGACGCAGCTGCTCGCCGAGCATCCGCCGATCCAGCCCCTGTGAGGCCACGCTCGGCAGCACCTGCACGTCGATGGCCAGCCCCCGGGCGCTGGCGATGCGCCACAGGCTCTGCACCAGCGTGGTCTCGCCGATGAAGCGCGCCGACGTGCTGAAGCGCTCACCCGGCTCATGCCAGCGCAGGACCAGCGGCAGCACGGGCGCGCCCGTCGACACGGCCGCCTGCAACAGATTGGCGTGGAAGGGCAGCAGCGCCGGCCCGGCGCCGGTCGTGCCTTCCGGGAAGACGGCCACGCAGTCGCCCCCCTGCAGCGCCGCCGCCGTCTGGTGCACGACACGCAAGGCGTCGCGCTTGCTGCTGCGCTCGATGAAACAGCGTGCCCGCGCCTTCCACCAGCGCCCCCACCAGCGGCCAATGCTTCACATCGGCCTTGGACACGAAGCGCGCCTGCGGCAGCACCGCATGAACCGCGGCGATGTCCAGCCACGAGACGTGATTGGCCACCAGCAGATGGCCGGAGGGCAGCGCCGTCCCGGCCGCGTTCAGGCGGATACCCAGGATGCTCAGCGTCTTGACCGACCACCACTGGATCAGCTGGTGCCGCTCCGGCGCACTCAGCAGATCGAAGCGCCGCAGCACGATCCACAGCCCGTGCAGCACATGCGGCACCAGCCGCAGCAGCCGCGCGGCGGCAACCAGTGGCCTCATGCCCCCTCGTAGGCGACGTGGCCGGCCACCAGGGTGCAGCGCACACGCGCTGGCAGCTCGAAGCCGGTGCGCTCGAAGGCGAACGGCGTGTGCTTGCCCTGGCTGGCCAGGGCCTCGGGCGTGACCGCCCAGCTGGCGCCCGCGTCGAACACGCAGACATCAGCCACGCCCCCCTCCACCAGCCGGCCGGCGCTGGCCGCGAGCGAGCCGAGGGCCGTGCCCAGCACCCGCACCGGCTCAGCCGTCACCACGCCGAGCGCGCGGGACATCGGCAGGCCGGAGTCCTGCGCCCAGCGCAGCGCCAGGCTCAACAGCAGCTCCAGGCCGGTGGCGCCAGGCGTGGCCTCGGCAAACGGCACGGCCTTTTCGTCCAGCGTGACCGGCATGTGGTCGGAGACCAGCGCATCCAGCGTGCCATCGGCGAGCCCGGCGCGCAGCGCATCCCGGTCGCGGCCCTGGCGCAGCGGCGGGGTCAGGCGCATGGCGGAGTCGAAGTAGCCAATGTCCACGTCGCTCAGGTGCAGCGAGTTGATGGACACGTCGGCGGTCACGGGCAGGCCGTCACGCTTGGCCGCGCGCACGAGGTCAACGCCCGCGGCGCTGCTGATGCGGCACAGGTGCACACGGGCGCCCGTGGCGCGCACAAGCTCGAAGACCGTGTGCAAGGCGACGGTCTCGGCACTGACCGGCACGCCGGACAGGCCCAGGCGTGTGGCCACCGAGCCGCTGGCCGCCACGCCGCCGCCCAGCCAGGCATCCTGGGGCCGCAGCCAGACGGTATAGCCGTAGGTTGCGGCGTACTGCAGGGCGCGGTGAAGCACCAGCGTGTCCTTGATGGCCACTTCCGCCTGCGAGAAACCGATGCAGCCGGCTTCGGTCAGCTCGGCCATCTCGGTCAGCGCCTTGCCCTCCAGGCCGCGCGTGAGCGCCCCCAGCGGGAACAGCCGGCAGCGGCTCAGCTTGCGGGCGCGGAACTTGAGCATCTCCACCAGGCCCGGTTCGTCGAGCGTCGGGTCGGTGTCGGGCGGGCAGACCAGGCTGGTCACGCCACCGGCCGCGGCTGCGGCCAGTTCGGTTTCCAGCAGGCCTTCATGCTCATGCCCAGGCTCGCGCAGGCGGGCGCACAGGTCCACGAGACCCGGCGCGACGATGAGGCCGGTGGCATCGATGCTGCGGTCGGCGGTGAAGTCGTTGACGTCGCCCAGGTGGACGATGCGGCCGTTGGCAATCGCCAGGTCGCCGATGCGGTCGAGGCTGGAGGCCGGGTCGATGAGGCGGCCGTTCTTGATCAGGATCTTCATCTGTTATGCCTCATTGCCTGCGAGGATGGCCATGACCGCCATGCGCACCGCAATGCCGAAGGTGACCTGCGGCAGGATCACGCTGCTCTTGCCATCCGCCACCTCGGACGCGATCTCCACGCCGCGGTTGATCGGGCCCGGGTGCATCACGATGGCATCGGGCTTGGCCAGCGCCAGCTTGTCGGGCGTAAGGCCGAAGTGCTTGAAGAACTCGCCGCTGCTGGGCAGCATGCCGCCGTTCATGCGCTCGTTCTGCAGGCGCAGCATGATGACGACGTCGGCGTCCTTCACGCCCTCGGCCATGTCGTGGCAGACACGCACGCCCATGTCGCGCAGGTCGCCAGGCACCAGGGTCTTGGGGCCGACCGCGCGGATCTCGGGCACGCCGAGGATGTTCAGCGCATGGATGTCGCTGCGGGCCACGCGCGAGTGCACGATGTCGCCCACGATGGCCACCGTCAGGTTGCGGAAGTCCTTCTTGAAATGCCGGATCGTGTACATGTCCAGCAGGCCCTGCGTTGGGTGGGCGTGGCGGCCGTCACCGGCGTTCACCACGTGCACGTGCGGCGCGCAGTGCTGGGCGATCAGATGAGGCGCGCCGCTCTCGCTGTGGCGCACGACGAACATGTCGGCATGCATGGCGCTGAGGTTGGCCACCGTGTCCAGCAGGGTCTCGCCCTTGGCGGTCGACGAGCGTGCGATGTCCAGGTTGATGACGTCGGCACTCAAGCGCTTGGCCGCGATCTCGAAAGTGGTGCGGGTGCGGGTGCTGTTCTCGAAGAACAGGTTGAACACCGACTTGCCGCGCAGCAGCGGCACCTTCTTGACCTCGCGGTCATTGACGGAGAGAAAGCTGCCCGCGGTGTCCAGGATCTGCTCGATGACCGCCCGCGGCAGGCCCTCGATGGACAGCAGGTGGATGAGTTCGCCGTGCTTGTTGAGCTGGGGGTTGCGCTTGGACAGCATCACTGCACCTCGAATCGGAAACGACCGTCGTCGCTGCGCGCCAGTCGCAGCTTCTGGGCAGCGCCGAGCGTCACCCGCGCGGCCGAGAAGGCGGGCTCGATGGGCAGCTCACGACCGCCGCGGTCCACCAGCACGGCCAGCTGCACGCGCGCCGGGCGGCCGAAGTCGAACAGCTCGTTGATGACGGCGCGGGTGGTGCGGCCGGTGTAGAGCACGTCGTCAATCAGCAGGATGTCGCGCCCGTTCACGTCGAAGGGCAGCGTGGTGTGGTCGGCCTTGGCCATGCCGCGCGAGCCGAAGTCG
>VFQR01002737.1_pt1 | contig 10745 bp, 8 predicted proteins | sample 3512321 | NCBI WGS metagenome assembly VFQR01 (sample SAMN10412374, study PRJNA504923) | tailings metagenome | isolation source: Relicate 3 Philex TSF1 revegetated site | place: Philippines: Tuba, Benguet | collected 2017-08-29
GATGGCAAAACCATTACCATTGATGATTGGACAGCTAAGCCTCCTAACAATGTTTACACTTATGCTACTGACAATCAAGGCAATCGAACTCAAGTAAATGCCCGTTGGAATTGGAAAAATTCCCAGCAATCTTGGTACACTCAACCAATAGCCGCCGGTAAACCCATTTGGACAAAGATTTTAGTTGAAAACTTTCCCACAGGCCCCTACATCGTCACCTCTGCAAGTCGTCCAATTTATGATTCGCAAAATCGCTTGCTAGGGATGATTGGCTGCGATATTCATCTGCTGAAACTCAGCGATTTTTTACGTAGTTTGGATATTAGTCAATCTGGACGGGTGTTCCTTTTGGAACGAGATGGTAGATTAATCGCCACTTCTGGCACAGAAAAGCCTTTTACTTTGATTAATCAAAAGGCTGAGAGATTGCGGGCCGTGGACAGCACTGACCCAATAATACAGACTGTTGCTAAACACTTACAAACTTCTAATGGGTTTCAGTCCATTACCAAAGACACAGATTATAGGCTGGAGTTACAAGGAAAAAATTATTTTGTAGATATTACACCTTGGCGTGACGAGTATGGTTTAGATTGGCTATTGGTGGTGAGTGTGCCAGAAAACGCATTTATGGCGCAAATTAACGCCAACACCCAAACCGCCATCACCCTTTGTTTTGCTGCATTAATCGTTGCTTCAATTATCGGTATCTTTACCTCCCATTGGATTGTACGCCCGATTCTACGTCTAAATCGGGCAAGTAAGGCAATGGCTTCTGGTAATTTAGCTCAAACAGTAGAAACTAGCCCCATTCATGAACTCAATACCCTGTCTAACTCATTTAATTACATGGCAGGGCAATTGCATGAATCGTTTACAGCTTTAGAAAAAACCAAAGACGAACTAGAAGACAGGGTACAAGAACGTACTACTGAACTCAAAAATACATTACAGGAATTACAGCGCACTCAATCTCAAATAATTCAAACTGAAAAAATGTCCAGTCTGGGACAACTAGTTGCTGGAGTCGCACACGAAATCAATAATCCAGTGAATTTTATTCATGGCAACCTCATCCATGTGGAACAATATACCCAGGATTTATTAGCAATTTTGCAATTGTATCAGCAGCACAATTCTAATGCTGCTCCAGAAATTCAAATTGCTGCCGAAGAAATAGATTTGGAGTTTTTGCTACAAGACTTACCCAAAGTTTTGTCTTCCATGAAAGTAGGCACCGATCGCATTCGCCAAATTGTACTTTCTCTGCGAAACTTCTCCCGCATGGACGAAGCGGAATTTAAACGCGTCGATATTCATGAAGGTATTGACAGTACTTTGATGATTCTGCAACATCGCCTCAAAGGTAAACCACAACAACCTGAAATTGAAGTCATCAAAGACTACGGCAATTTACCTTTAGTAGAATGCTATGCCGGACAACTCAATCAGGTGTTTATGAATATTTTAGTAAATGCCATTGATGCCTTAGAAGAAAATCATGTTCAAAGGAATCATCAGCAAAGCCAGGATAATTTTCATCAAATTATCATTCGTACATCAGTGATAAATTCAACGTGGATAAAAATAGCGATCGCTGATAACGGAGTTGGTATTTCTCAAGAATTGCAGCAACGAATATTCGATCCCTTTTTCACTACTAAACCCATTGGCAAAGGAACCGGAATGGGTATGTCTATTAGCTACCAAATTATTACAGAACAACATGGCGGCAAACTAGAGTGTTGCTCAACTTTAGGAAAAGGAACTGAGTTTATCATTCAAATCCCTGTACGCAGAAAACCTCAAACAGCAAGTTGAATTGGTAATTCATATTCGTAAAAGCTACTTAAAATTTTCTTTTGTCATCAGCAATATCTCCTTCAAAAGGTTGAACCCCGCTAGCTGGATAATCATCATCCTTGGGTGCAAAAATTCTGCTAACAGCAGTTAATATGTAGTTGATGATTTTTCCGAAAAATTCTTGAATTGAGTTGATAAATTGCCGTATTTTTGTAGAAATTTTCATAAAATAATTCCTTGCTCAGACGTTTTCCATTTAACTTTCCCGTCAACAGTCAACAATCAACACTCAACAACCACCACAATTGATTATGCTTTTTTAGCGTCCATTATTTTATACTTGCAAGCATCATATAGTAATCCGATTTGATTCCTGAAATTATCTGCGTAGGTAGGGAACAGGGAATAGGGAACAGGGAACAGAAAAGAAGGGTATAGATGTGTACTGAATCTTGTTCAAAAATCAAATAGGAGTCCTATACTTTATATACAATCAAAATAAATTATCTCTACTCCAAGAGTGAGTTTTGTGAGTAATTTAGTCAAAAGTATTAGTAATAATTTCCCTCCAAAGAAAGAATAAACTACCAAGGATGATAGCCAGAATTAGGTAGTTTAATCTAATGATTTGACAATAGTCAGTACTCTATCTGCCTCCGTTTGTGATGTGCGGGGGTCTTTTGCTATGAACAAGCAGGCTGCGAAAATTTTTTATCACCATAAATCACAGGCATCAGTAGCAAGTTTTTTTACTTTTACTGCCGTGTCTGCTCCCTTGGCAATCTCTTTGATTGCTAATCCAGTGTTGGCTCAATCATCGAATGCTAATGTTAATACTTCTTTTCCGGTTCCGCAATCCATTCCTAGTGGAACACAAGTGCGGATTAATGGTACAACCAGCATGGAAAAGATTAATCAAGCATTAGCGCAGGAGTTTCAAAGCAAGTATCCTAATACAAATGTCACCACTGGATATGATGGAACAGATGCGTCTTTGAAAGCATTGCCAAATGGACAGATTGATTTAGCGGCCATTGGTCGTTCGTTAACTGACTCGGAGAAAGCCCAAGGGCTTGCAAGTATTCCCATTACTCGGAATAAAATTGCGGTAATTGTCGGCAAGGATAATCCATATATCAACAATCTGACTTCTGAACAATTTGCTCAAATCTTTCGGGGTGATGTTAATGACTGGTCACAAGTAGGGGGTTCTGCCCACAGAATTCGCTTGATCGATCGCCCAGAAAATAGCGACTTGCGGCAAGCATTCCAGAATTATCCTGTTTTTCAAAAAGCTCCTTTTAAAACAGGTAAAAATGCGATTCAAGTTTCCGCAGACAGTACAGAAGCGGTAGTCAAAGAATTAGGGACAGATGGTATTGGATATGCGATCGCCGACGGGGTAATCAATAACCCCAATGTAAAAATTGTGGCACTACATAATGTTCTGCCCACCGATACCCGTTATCCCTTTTCTCAACCTTTGGCTTATGCCTACGATAAATTTAATCCAAGTCCTGCTGCCACGGCATTTTTAGGCTTTGCTACTGCACCGGCTAATGGGGGAATCATTGAACAAGCCAGGGTGAACAATGCCAACCAAACAGCATCCACGCCTACAAAAGCAATTCCTCCCACCACTCGGACTGTAACACAACCCCAACGTGAATCTTCATGGTGGTGGTTATTGCTGATTCCTTTACTAGGTGGATTATTATGGTGGTTAAGTCGGCGCAACGCAACTTTAACCCCCACTGGAGTTGCTACACCTGTTTTAGGGAGCGGCCAAACCTCAGAGAATCGTATCGTCCTCACACCTCGAAGTTGCAGAGATGCCTATGTTTACTGGGAAGTTTCCAATCAAGTAAAAGAAGATTTGCAACGGCAAGGTGGACGTGGTTTGAAGTTGCGTCTTTATGATGTCACTGATATTGACGACATAGACCGGCAAACACCACATAGCATGAAGGAATTTGATGTAGATGGACAAGCGCGAGATATTCACCTGCCCATCGAGCTAGATAACCGGGATTATGTTGTTGAGCTTGGTTGTTTGAGCAACAATAATCGCTGGTTAAACATCGCTCGTTCGGCGAAAGTGCGAGTTCCTGCTTGCCAACCGGTTGGCGTTATCCCTACAGTGGCAAGTGGTGTTGCGGCTGCTTCTTTAGGGGACAATAACTCCATAACTACAAAAGATGAAGGTCGTGTAATTTTAGTACCTCGTAACTCCCAAGATGTCTATGCTTATTGGGAAATTCCCGAAGCACGCAAGGCAGAACTGCAACGCCAGGGGGGAAGACAGTTGGCGCTTCGTCTTTATGACAGTACAGGCATGGATTTGGAACGGCGGAGTGCCCAAAGTTTTCGGCAGTTTGAGTGTGACGAATCAACACAAGATTTACACATTCCCATTGCCCAAAGCGATCGCGACTATGTGGCAGAATTAGGTTACATTACTGCCAATGGGCATTGGCTAAAAGTGGCTGAGTCAGCACCGATAAAAGTTTCATCCACTGTTAGAGAAGGTAGTGCCGTCACATCCTCTGATGGGGCAACTAACTTGCCACACTTGGAACGGAGCGATCGCACATCTAACCCAATTGTTGATGTCAGAAATAGAGTTAACGAAACCATTGCAGAAACTACACCTATGGTAGGAGGCTTGGGAGCCACTGCTCACTCACTTTTAGGCAGAAAACAAGGTGATGGCTTACAAACACCTTTAAGCGATCGCTCGACCATCAAAAGAGATTGCCGGATTATCCTAGTACCTCGCAACACGAAGGATGCTTATGCCTACTGGGAAATTGCAGATGAGTACAAAGCAGCTGCCCGCATACAAGGCGGACGCAGATTTGTCCTGCGAATTCACGATGTCACAAATTTAGACATTGAACATCAGTCGCCCCATAGTACTCAAGAATATCCATGCAATGAACGCGAACAAGACAAACACGTGGCCATTCCAGCAAGCGATCGCGATTATCTTGCAGAAATAGGTTATTACACAGATGATGGCCGCTGGCTGAGTATTATTCGCTCCTTTGACGTTCACATACCATCCAATAAGCTGTTGAGCATTTAATCAGCAGTCATCCGCCGATTATATCAACTCATGAATTTTAAATAAGAGAGGAATTAATCATGGGACTTTTTTTTGAGGTTCTCAGTGCCATTAATAATCCCAATCAACGCGGAAATGTTACTCAGTTAGAGTCAATTATCAACTCAATTCAACAAGTGGCAACTAGTCGAGGCATTCAACCATCTCAAATGCAAAATATTATGTCAGTTGTGGGTAATATGCTTCGTCCAGTACTTAGGCAGCAGCAGTCATTACCGGATGGAAATCAGTTACAAAATCTGATTAGTCAAGCTGGTAGTACTAGCACCAGTGGAGTGGGAATGCAATCTTTACTCTCACCTCAGTTGCAGCAGCAAATTGTTCAAACAGTTTCCCAAACAACAAGAATCAGCCCGAATGTAATTGACGCTATTTTGCCCACAATCATTTCAGCCGTACAAAGTATGCTCAGTATGGGTTCTACCAGCGGTGGCTCTGTAAATTCAAATTCTATTTTGCATACTTTTTTAGATAGCGATCGCGATGGCGACACCGACTTAAGTGACGTTCTGAGATTTGGCGATCGTTTTCTTCATCCATAATATACATACTGGGTTGCGATAGTGATGATTCCCACAGCCATTGCACCCCACCCCTTGACAAGATGCAGCTGGTGAATAGAGGATGAGACCCCTCGTCGAGCCACAAATTGGTTTGTAAAGACGTAGCATTGCTACGTCTCTACATAGGGTGGAATGACTTCTGCAAGAAGTCAATTGTGAAGTTATTTTGCTGGTAATATAATATACGAAGTTTAATCCTTAACAGGTTATACAGTTGAACAGATAGTTACAACTAATAATCTTATTTGTTAATAAACTTATGCAGATAAATCAAGTCATTGAAACCTACGATCGCGGTGCGGTGGATTATGACGCAATCATGAAGCGTTACTGGCACATTGAACGCGAACCGCTAATTGCTTCTTTACAGCTTCAGCCAGGACAAACCGTACTCGATGCTGCGGTGGGAACTGGTCTTAATCTTAGTGCTTATCCCCAAGGAGTACATGTTGTCGGTGTCGATCTTTCTCATAAGATGATCGATGAAGCACGTGAAAAAACTGTATCCGCAGACATCACCTTCAAGGTGTCGGATATCTGCAATTTAGATTTTCCTGATAATAACTTTGATGCAGCAGCATCGGGATTTACCCTGTGTGTTGTTGACGATCCCGTTCGTGCTTTGGAAGAAATTTTAAGAGTTACCAAACCTGGTGCTTTAATTGCCATTCTTGATTATTGCAAATCACGAGATCCAGAGATTGCAAAATGGCAAGAATTAATATCTGATGCAGCCTCACAACTAGGTTTTCCCACTGACAAAATCAAGTGGAATGCATTGATGGATTATGACGAATTAATTTACAACAGTAAGCTGAACATTGAAGTGCTGGTAGATAATCGCATAGAAAGTGCCAACCCATTTTCATGTGGTTGTCAATTACTATTGAAAAATTCCAAAGTTTAGAAACTATTTATAACGTAAATCTTAACTAGATGCGTTACGGCTGAACGCCTGACACACCGCCATACAAGATGGTGTGTTAGGCGCTTAGTTCATATTTTTCTTAACGGGGAACAGGGAACTCTTAACAGACTTTGCTGTTGCCTGTTGCCCGTTCCCTGTTCCCTCTCCCGAAGGGAGTTGACAATTCTATACCTGTAAAAGAATTCGTGCTGCAATACCAGTCACATGATGAAGTGCATCTAGAAGTCTAGTTTCGTTTTCAGGTTTTTCTAATTCTTTATTCAAGGAATTAATACTTGCTTTTAAATCTGATTGAAGCCTTTCAATTTGACCAGCAATTTTTTCCAAGATAGCATTCTCTATCTTAGCTATAGCGACAATTAAATCTCCTCTAGCTTGCACAAAAGATTTTGCTAAACACAAATTGGTTTCTGATGTGCAAATTAATATAACTTCTTCAAGAGAACCAAGCTTGAATTCAACATCTCTGAGTTCTTCAAGTAGTTCTTCTCTAAGAATATCAATTGGGTTTAGGCGTTCCGGAATAAAAGTAGACATTTTTTCGATCCTCAAAAATTACAATTATTAATGCTTAAAGGTAAGTTGATAGTACTTACGCATTGACCGAAAATTCCAAATGTGAATGAGTTTAAAAACCATATCTTTCGTATGGGTTTAGCATTGCTAAACCCAAACTAATTAGCTGATATATACCTTGAATATTCTTATCTAGCTAAAAGAACGATTCTTGAGACAATACCGATTACCCGCTCTATAGTTTGCAAAACTGTGATGGTATTTTCTAATTTTGCTAGCTCTTTTTTTAAGTTAGCAATGCCTGATTCTAAGTCTCCATTAAGTTTTTCAAGTCGTTCTGCAATACTGCCTATTGATGCATCTTGTAGCTTTCGTTTGCAAAGTATATAATCTTTTCTGGCTTCAAGATATCTTTTCCATTTAACTTCATCTTTATCATTTTCAAATTCTTTTTTAAATTTTAAGAATGTTCTAACAGAATCTAAATCTACTTGTGTTTCTTCTAATTCTCTAAGCCGATTGTTTCTGATGTTATCTACATTAGTTAGACGACTAATAATTAGACTTGTCATATTTACTCCTTGGTTTTTAATGTTTCAATTACAGATAAAAGATCTTCAATGTCTGTTAGTAATGCGTTAATCCGTCCACTACTAGACCGACCCTCTACAAAATCTTGAAATATGTTTTGAAAATCTCCCAGTGCTTGACTTGCATTTTCAAGTTCTGCGGCAGTGAGTTCTTGAGTTAATAGTTCTCTGCGAGTAGCTATCCATGTATCTTCATCAGCGATGGGTGTGGGTTGGAGCAATGGGTTAATGACAAGTCTTAGTTCTTGTCTATCTTGAATTCCCTTTAAATCACCTTTAATTTGAGTACTCAGAACATTGAGTAACTCTTGCTGTGTCTTTAATTCAAGCATAATAGTCTGATTGCGTTTTTGCAGTTCTTCTTTAAGAGCGCCCCGAATCTTAGAACTGACGATTAGTTTTCCTATACCTTGAAAAACCTCTTTATTTTCTATTAAGTTGCTTTCTCGTAAGGTCTGACCTATTGTATTTAAATTATCTACTACCCCTCCAATAGCAGTTTGTGTTCGCTCAGGAGCATCAGACCCAGCTAAGTCCTGTAGTAATTTAAAATACTTACTCAGCAAGCTGTTGTGTTTTTTGAGCCGATTAATTAAGTCAATTCTATTACTATCTGAATCTGAAAATTCATTGTAATCATCAGATGTTTGATTATTTTCTCTGTCTTGTAATAAAAGTTCTTCAGAGCTTTCGTCAATTCGAGTTACAACAGCTAGATCTAATAGTTGGTTGAGAGCTTTGGAATAATTAGTTCCTGCCTGTGCTAGTTTTTTATATTCGTCAGTGGAACGACAAGCACTCAAACAAGTTGTGGCTATTGCTACAGCAATTATTATTGGAAAGTGAATTTTATTTTTCATCTATTGTTTTCAAAGTTGCCCAAAAATTATCGCATCAAATGTAGTTTTTGATTGAAAAATAGTAAAATAGATTAAATTATCCATTTTTTAAATTCAGAAAATTTTGTCGAATCCACAATCTAAATATGCGTTTTAAAAGCCACTTTGTTAAGGGTTTTCCAATAAATATCCGGACATTCAGCTTAATAAAACTCCATAACTTAGATAAACGAGAACCATTATTTTTCATATCAAGCGGTTCTAGCCTGTCATTGATTAGATCCACCAAAGATTCTAAACGGAAGCTTAACTGATTTACAATTTCTTGACGTGTTTCTATGTCAACCTCTGCCATTAACCTTCGTAATTCTGCAAGTTGATCTCGTTTGATGGCGTCATTATCTTGTAGTTGTTCTCCTTCTGGTGAACGAGGTTTTGCTAATTGACTTAACTCTTTTTTTGCTTCATCCCAAGTATTTAAATTTTTATCGTTAACCTTACAATTAACTATCCACTCAAGAGGTGGCATTTTATTAAGTTCAAGGTTGAGTAAATCTTGGAGTTGACTCTTTGCTTGAAGATTGGACAGTTCAAATTGAGTGCGTTCCCGACCAATGTTGTAATCATAAGCCCGGAATTTCTTTTCAAGAAATCCAGCAAAGGCTGAGAAGACATCGCCAATTAACTCAAAGTCATTAGCTGTAATGGAAAATACTGGAGCATCCATTTCTTCCATAATCCAATCTTGGAAGCGAGACTGGTGAAAAATTGAACTCAGCAATGCAATTCCTGTTACCAAGAGATCGTTATCTTTTTTGATAAAAGGATTTTCGGGTAATTGGCGTTGACCTGGTGCAATATAAAGGTAATATCTTTTATCAGATAAATCTTGATTTTGATCGATGCGATCCACGAGGAGTTTAGCCATACCAATAGGCTCATTTTCAAAAACTCCACCATCTGTGTACAGATACTCCTCATTACGATCGCGACGCTTACCAAATCCACCAAAACGTCGAATTTTCCGAAGTTTAAAAGCGAAGGGAAATGCACCAGATGATAGACCGGCTTCGCGTAACTCACTCCAGTTAGTATCTCTAAGTTTTTTCCATTCTATTGACTCGCGTCCTGTTCTTGGATCTCTTATTGTCTCTCGATCTATTTCATCAAGCGTCACATTCCCAAATCCATCGCGACGAGCTAGACACACAAATTGATCCTTATAACGGGTATATGCAAACTTTAGTGTTCCTTCTTTTCGGCCTTCACGAGCGTAATCAGTTGTAAGAGGGAAAGTATAGCCAGACAAGTTGGACATAGCTATACCAACATAAATCTCAGACGCAGCAGCCGGATGCTTTTGGTTGATTTGAACACGATCTTGCAGATATTTATTCCCAATTTTTTCAACAACTGCTGTTTGTAAAAGTGAGTATTTTTGATCTTCTTTTTCAACTTTAATTAATTCCCGAATATCAACTTCATCAACCCATGCATTGTAGAGTGGATTATTATATGGTTTTCGTAAAGACTGGTCTGGACGAAAGGGTGCAGGCTGATCGCCACAAAGAAGATGTTGGACTAAAATACAAGCCGTCATCCCACCCGCCGAAGCACCTGTAATTACATCAATTTCAATGGGTTCTTCATGATTTTTTATATCTTCGTTATGTCTGGCGATCGCTTCCAAAATTTCATACATAACGCCAGCTTCATAACTGCCAAGTGATACTGCTCCACTGATAACAACGGCAAGCTTTTTGGGCATTAATTTCCCTCACTTCATGTCTAAAAATTTAGAATAAACGGAATTTTTTTGTATAAATGCTTTTTTTGGGCAGTTTTTTAACACTTTTCCGTAGATTTCCTGATTGTATCAGCAATTATTTTTTTTAAAACTACAAATGTATTAAAAAATATTACACAGATGAAAATTAAATTTTAGAATTTTTTTATATCTCTGGACATAGAAAAATAAGATGCCGCTCTGGAACTTATTTGCCAACAAGCATAGATAAATCAGGTTTAAAATATTCTCTAATGAAATAAATAAAAAGAGTCTTGGGTTACTACATCCAAAAAAGCTGCTTTAGTAGATGTAAAATATAGCTAGAGGTAATTTAATAAAGTTAAAATAAATAAAGTTTTCTTTACACATGAATGCTTTTCAGACTCAAGACAGTATTATTCTTAATAAAAAACAAAAAATATACATCAAAGTCATCAAAATTTTTAATTTATGAAATTGTGGTGCGTTGCATTTGAGAACAAGACACCACAATCTACATCATTTAGTTTTACAAATGATTTTTAAACAATTCTAAAACATGTTGCCAAGCATCAGGAGCAGCTTCAGGATTGTAACTTGGATGTTGTTCC
>VFQR01002738.1_pt1 | contig 10744 bp, 7 predicted proteins | sample 3512321 | NCBI WGS metagenome assembly VFQR01 (sample SAMN10412374, study PRJNA504923) | tailings metagenome | isolation source: Relicate 3 Philex TSF1 revegetated site | place: Philippines: Tuba, Benguet | collected 2017-08-29
TTCTACCCTAGCTCCCGAAAATTGGCCTTTTAGCTTGGCATTATTGCCACAACCAGCTTATATGGTGGGTGGCGCTGTACGGGATGCCATGCTTGGCAGAACTCGCGAATACTTAGATTTAGATTTTGTTATACCATCTAACGCGGTAAAGGTGGCAAGAGCGATCGCCCATCATTATAATGCTGGGTTTGTATTACTCGATGCACAACGACAAATTGCTCGTGTGGTTTTTCCCGGTGCTACGGCTGACTTTGCCCAACAAGAGGGAGACAGTTTAGAGGTGGACTTGCACAGACGGGACTTTACAATAAATGCGATCGCCTATAATCCCCACACTCAAGAAATCATCGATCCCCTGCAAGGCTATGCAGATTTACAACAGGGCATTTTGCGAATGGTATCACCCGCTAACCTTGAAGACGATCCTTTGCGGTTAATGCGAGCTTATCGGCAAGCAGCCCAACTGAATTTTACTATTGAGTCAGCTACTCAAACCACAATTCGTTCTTTAGCATCACATATCAGCAAAGTTGCACCAGAACGATTTCGCGCAGAAATTGGTTATTTATTGGCAAATTCTCAGGGTACTCCCTGGATAACAACTGCTTGGGAAGATAATTTACTTAGCCCTTTCTTCAAAAACGCCACTCGTGAAAGCTTAAATAAACTAGCAGCTGTTGACGATGCAGCTGTTTTACTGGCTCAAAATTGGCAACAATTGGGAGTAAAATTACAAGCAGGAGTGCGGGATAGCATCAAAACTACTTGGTTAGCCATTGCTAAACTTGCTTGTCTTGTCAACCGAAATCCAGAATTAGCAGAAATAGAATTACAAGAACTTACCTACAGTCGTGCTGAAATTCGCGGTGTCACCACTGCTTTAAAATTATTACCGCAACTGAAAGTGGCAAATATGTCTTTGCGAGAACAATACTTTTTGTTCCAAGATGCAGATATTGTGTTTCCTGCTACGGTAGCGTTAGCTGTAGCATTTGATAATTTGGTAGAGGCGATGTCTGGCAAAAAGCAGCTAAGGACAGCAGTTGCTACAACAGATGAAGCCCATACAACGCATTGCCTTGTTTTTGCACCTTTAATCAACCGCTACCTGAACCCTGACGATCTGGTCGCTCATCCCACTCCATTAGTCAGTGGGAAGGAAATAATTATAACACTAGATATCCCGGCTTCACCAATAATAGGCAAATTATTAACAGAAATTGCCGTAGCACAAGCTGAGGGGAAAGTTTCCACACCAACAGAGGCGATGGCATTGGCACGTCAGTTAGTTGGGGAGTGGGGAGTGTAGGGAGACAAGGAGAATAGACCTGCCTTGAAAATAGGGCATTCTTGTGGGAAAAGGTTAAAGGGGAAAGGGAAAATGTTCTTCAGAAAGATTGCTTAGTTTTCTCCTTTTTATAGAAAATTAGGCAGAATCCAATATTCAGTAAACTGTATTATCCTAAAAGCTTTAACTCAGAATTGTTAGCCAAACTTTCTTTTTCAAGCTTGGATAGTATTGAACTTTACTCTCAGTAAAACGTCGCCAATAAATTCAACTATGTAACAAAAAGTAAATTGAACTCAAATCAATTTTTGTTCTGGTCTCTACTATCTGACCTGTGCTTTTCCCTAACGATAAATATTCATACTCGCCTACTTAATTCCAAAAATCAAAGCAGGTTACTATTAGTATCAATGCACTGCTAGCTCAATCAGTTAAGTTTTTGAATTTTTCGTTAGAGATAAACCTCAGTTAACAGATTTTAAAATCACAATAATTCCAGTACGACGTGTGACTAAATTTGTATTGGTCATCAAATTAAGAACCGGTTTGCCAATAATTTTTTCGATGGTTTTTTTCAATTGTGGTTTGATTAATTTATCCAAGTACGATCGCACTTGTTCTGCTAAATTTTCATAACCCCCCTGAAGTAAAGTTTCTTCAACAGGGGTAATAGAGTTTTCTAGAGAAATTATGATTTCTGTGTCAAAAAAATGACAAATAATTTGGCTAGGAAGCTGTCCCAGTCTTTGATGATATAAGTTTTTAACTTGGTCTGATATTTCTGTTTCTAATTGTCCAATAGTAGGTTGTATCATTAGTAGTTAGAGTATAATATTTATTGTTAGAGTCTCCGAATAGGAGTTTTAAAGATTATATTATATCAGATATATTCTGAAAAATTTATCGATGCCATAGATTAAGTTTGTGTATTAATGTCATGCATTTAGTAGGGTTTTTGAGGTAAACAATCCTAGATACTAAAAGTGTAAAAATTCTTAATCAAAAATTGGTGGAGTCTGCATTTAATTACTCGTAGTTACTATTTGGTTATATGAGTAATTAGTTTATTTTATGCTAAACAAGCGATCGCCTGCATCTCCCAACTCAGGAATAATATAACCATCCTCGTTCAAATGTCCATCAATAAGTAGTCGTATAAAATAGTACATCAAAAGGCACTTCACAGAAATGCTCAATAGACCTCTTGCACAAGTGCTTTTTGCACTCTTGTGGGAAAAGGGGAAGGGATAAAAAACATGAGTAGCTTTCCCCCTTGCCCCTTATCCCCTTTAGGGGCCCCACCTTCCCCTTTAAAGAGCCAAGTTGCCTTGGCGTACTACTAGTACAGGTCGGCGTAAATAAATAGACCATAAGGAATTGCTAAAAGCCTTGTAGTATCGTTATTCTTTCTTTTTACTTTTGCCTTTTTACTTTTGCCTTGTTGTACTAGTACCAATTTTTAATCCGGAGCCAGCATTGGCCCATTCATTGGAAGCATTGGTGTTTGAATCTGTTCAAATTTAAGCGGTAAATCTCGTGCGATCAATTAATGTTACTTGGTTGTGCATATTTTATTGATTAAGTAATAGTTCAGTTTACTACATAGTCATAGAATTCTTTTTTTCAAAAGTTGGTATCCTTACTTATTTATTTTTCTTGAAATAAATTTTACAAAACCTTCACGAAACTGTAATTGCAAATCTACTAAAAACTAGTCTTAAGTAAACTTAGTTAGTATCAAACACTTATTTTTTATAATTTAATATTAAATTAATAATGATATTAATTGTATACATATATACAATTAATGAGGTATATACTAATATTATTTACTTCTTTAGATATAGGAATAAATCAATAGAAATAATGGTATTTTAAACACAGAAGGATATCAGATTGTTGTTTAACAGCAAGTTTGATATTGCTGATTATTTCAGATTTTTCTACACAAAAATCTGGATTTATGATGTTCGTTCAATTTTTAAATGACCTACATGTTGATGATTAACATCAATATGTAATTACCCTAATTATGACGATGTCGGCTTTGAGAATTGTTATTTTATTTTCCTTTTATGAGAGTAACAAAATACAGGAATAGTTGATACTAAATATTCCTTTTTGTAGGGAAAATAAAATGTGTACATCCAGTACCAAAAAATTTGCCATAGCTCAGTTATGGCAGTTATCGAGCTAGAGGAAGTTCTGAGGTTCAAGGCCATCGCTTGAATCGGATTAATGGTGTTTTAAATTTTGAGGAGCAGCCTGTCAGAAGCCTACTTTACAGACTTCTCTCCACAGTGCTGTGCGATCGCTACGCGTTTGTTTATAGATGCAACACGTGGTCAAGACGTAACGTACCTGTGCGCCTTACGAATGCATCACTACTTCCTGTATTCCATTGCAATTGAGCTACATAGCTGAGCTTGATTGACAGTTTTTTGGACAATCTAGACAATCCTTGGATCTCTCCCAAATTGTCTATAACTACTGTTGGCCTTTCACTAATTCCTTTGAGTAAACAGACAAAAACATATGGCTATCGAAACTAACCAAATTTATGGCACACCTGGAAACGATTTGCTTACTACTACCGTTGAGAGCGATCAAATTTTTGGGCTAGCTGGGGACGATGTTATTGTATCCCTAAACGGTGACGACCAAATCTTTGGTGGTGATGGGGCTGACTTAATCGTTGCCGGAAATGGAAACGACTTAATTGAGGCCGACAGCGGCAATGACCAAATCTTTGGTGATGCCGGTAATGACTACATTGATGGCGGCGATGGAGTTGATGTCATCAATGGGGGCAGCGGCAGCGATCGCATCATCGGTGGTAATGACGGAGATACAATCTTCGGTGACGCTGGTAATGACATTATCAATGGCGGAAATGCAAATGACAACCTCAATGGCGGAGATGGTGCAGACATCATTTTTGGGGATGCCGGAGACGATCGAGCCTTTGGGGGTTCTGGAAATGACAACATATCCGGTGGTGATGGTGACGACTTATTCAACGGTGATGCAGGGAACGACTTTGTGACTGGCAACGCTGGTAACGACACACTCTTTGGAGGCACAGGAGTTGGGAATGATATTCTCACTGGTGGAGATGGCAACGACTTATTGATTGGTGGAGCTGGCAATGATTTACTTAATGGTGGTGGTGGGAACGACCGACTGATTGGTGTCGATCCTTTTGTTCCAGAGTTTGGATTCGGTACTGGCGAACTTGATACCTTAACTAGTGGTAACGGAAGTGATACCTTCGTCCTGGCAGCAGGCACTGAGGTTTTCTATGACGATCTTGGGAATAATGACTTCGCCCTGATTACTGACTTCAATATTAACCAAGATGCGATCGAGTTAATTGGGTCTGCGTCTTCCTATAGCTTGAGTGCTGCTGGTACTGGTCTTCCGTCAGGGACGGCAATATCTTTCAATAACGACCTAATTGCAATTGTTCAAGGAGTTTCGCTTTCAGACTTTAGCACTGGCTTTGTTTTCGTCTAAGTATTTAGCCGTGTTTTGCCTGCGGTAGACTGCCCTTAACCTGCTTTGTGCAGGGTGGAAGAATTAGCACTGTGGGACTGAAGATACTTGAACTTAAGGTTTTGTAGTGAATTTAGGAATTTAGTGATGGGTTCAATTCCCCACTAAATTCTTCCATAATCTCCTTATAAGTAGAAGGACTAAATTAAACCTAACTCGATCTCGCTTTTCGACTGCGCTCAACTCTCTTGGAATAAGCTTACCGAGCATTGAGCGTACCCTTCTCTTGTCTACGAGACGCTACGCGAACGGGAAGCAAGCTACGCGTAGCGTCTCCCCTTGGGAGAAGTCGAAATGCTTCTTCTAAATAATTGCATGTATTCTGTTTGATCGAAGAAGTAAGGTTGCAGTAAGCTTGGACTCACTGCTAATGAATGATATATCTCTAATATCCTCATTGGTTTAGTGAGGCAAACAGTAGTTTGCTGCATTTTGGTAATTGATTTTATTAAAATGCAGTTTTTTTTGTTAGCCCAAACTTGTTAATAAAATAATTTTTTATCTCGACTTTATCCAAAATTAAAAACTTGGTTTTGTTATCCGGCAAAAACCCTGGCTTGTTGGCAAATACTTTTTCTACGTCACAGTTCATCGATGAAGTTAAAAAAGTAAAAAGACCGTTACACAATAGACCTCTTACAATCAATTGCTTTTTGCACTCTTGTGGTCAAAGAGATGCATCTTTATTGGGGAAAGGGAAAATACCAAACCTTTCCCCTTCCCCTTTTCCCGACTTCTAAGAGAAGTCTAATGGTTTCAGCTTAAGCGATCGCGTTGTCAAAAAAATGAATAAAGTCCAGCTCAGACATCGCCTGTGGTGTAATATCCAGTGGCTTTTTTTGCTTCGATTTCTACGCGTGCTGGGGAATTAAATTTTTGGGATTGTTATTTTTTCTATAATCTCAATTTCTACCTGAGTAATGGCGTTGTATTTCATGTCACTCATTGATACTATACGGTCAATGTAGGTGATGCCTAGTCAATGTAACTTCTCAGCGCGGCTTTCTTTGCGACAATCAATAATTATGCTGCCATGTTGCTGTGCGGTTTGGACGCACACTTCAATTCCATGTACCAAATAGGGACGACAGCTGCAAATATCTGAGCCAAATACATCACAACGGTTGCATTCTTTATGCTCATGAATATTTTTGTAATATTTTTATGAACTATTGGTTACTAGGGAACTGTCAACTACCTATAGTTAGTTTTTATTTTTAAAAGCGTGACATCCTTACCAACAAGCAGTTATGAGTTTTAATGTCGAGTTTGTCATTAGTCATATTGTAGCATACAAAAAATAACACAGAAATTTCATAAATAGCAATTGATCTCCGTAAATTTAAAGATGACTTTAAAAATGTTTTATCAGATAAATTTTGTGAGAAAGTAAAAAGAAAGGTATATTCACTGATCTCAAATTCATGGATTCTTTATCTATCAATTCCTTACTTGAAGAGTTGAAAAATCCCGATGCTACAGTCCGCGAACAGGCAACCAGAAAAATCTGGCGAATCTGGTTTCAGCAAAAGGGAATTTATGGGCTAGAAAGAATTGACCGCAGTCAAAAGTTACTTGACGCGGGTGAAATTACTGAAGCCGAAACAGCACTGACTGAACTACTCAGAGAACAGCCAGATTTTGCCGAAGCTTGGAATCGGCGAGCTTTTCTCTATTACAGTATTGGTGATTATCAAAAATCTCTGGCAGATTGTCAGATGGTTGTGCAGATAAATCCAATACATTTTGGCGCCCTTCATGGCATGGGTTTGTGTTATGCAGCACTAGGAAGGTATGGTGAGGCTATCCGCGCTTTTAAACGTGCTTTGGAAATTCAACCCTATTCGCTGGTGAATCAAAAGTTGATTCTGGAATGTACATTTAGATTGAGTTACGACGGTAGATAGGAGAGAGTATCATAGTTTTTTATGAATCCGTCATTACCCTCATCAGCAACAATTAATCGCCTAACTCGCCGTAATTTTATTCAATATAGTTCTATCTATATTGCTAGTAGCTTGATTGCAGCTTGTACTAACAACAACCAACCATCAACGAAAAGTTCTGGTTTGGATAAAGTGACATTCGGCACAAACTGGATAGCACAAGCAGAACACGGTGGATTTTATCAAGCGATTGCCACTGGCATTTACAAAGACTACGGCTTAGATGTCACTATCAAAATGGGTGGCCCCCAAGTGGGGAGTGGTACTCAATTGTTGATGGGGGGTGCGGTAGATTTCTTTATGGGTTATGGCATTGACGCCATAAATGCCATTGCACAGGGTATTCCCAAAATCACAGTCGCAGCAATTTTTCAAAAAGATCCTTGGTGTCTCATCGCCCATCCCAACACAGCAATTAAAACCCTGGCAGATCTCAAAGGCAAACCAATTTATGTTTCTGCTTCTGCTAACATCACCTATTGGCCGTTATTGGAAGCAAAGTATGGTTTTACCGACGATCAAAAGCGTCCTTATAACTTTAATCCGGCTCCATTTTTAACTGACAAAAACTCCGCTCAACAAGGTTATGTTACATCTGAACCCTTTGCCATTGAAAAGCAAGGTGGTTTTGAGCCACTGGTATTTTTATTAGCAGATTATGGTTATCAACCATACGCAACTACTATTGAAACTAGAAAAGAACTTGTAGACAAAAACCCTGAATTAGTACAACGATTTGTTGATGCTTCCATTAAAGGTTGGTATAGTTATTTAGAAAATCCCCAACCAGGGAATCAACTGATTAAAAAAGATAATCCCGAAATGACAGATGAGCAACTAGCTTATAGCATTCAAAAGCTCAACGAATATCAAATCATCATTTCTGACATAGCAGAACAACAAGGTATTGGGGCCATGAGTAACGAAAGGTGGAAATCACTCTTCGATAGTATGGTTGATACTAAGATTTCCCAACCCAACGTTAATTATCAACAAGCTTACACCTTGCAATTTGTGAATAAAGGGGTAGGCTATTACAAGAAGTGAATCAATTTTGGGTTTTTAGATTTATTTCACGGATGAATTTAGGGGCTTCAAACCTGTTTAAATTTTAAATTTGTAATATTCAATCCAAAATCTAAAATTTAAAATCTAAAATTAGGTGAGCGATCGCTGTTATTCTCTAAATTTGTTGCATGAGTAACCGTCCCATTATCACACTCAGTCACATTAGCAAAGTCTACGCCAATGGTACTGTTGCCCTGCAAGACTTAAATTTAGCGATTCCAGAGGGGCAATTTGTGAGTTTAGTCGGCCCCTCTGGTTGCGGTAAAAGTACAGTACTGCGCTTAATTGCCGGACTGGGACAAATGAGTTCTGGTAATATTAACTGGGGTATAACTCAGCAACCAAAAAAACTGGCTTTTGTTTTTCAAGATGCTGCCCTTATGCCTTGGGCAAATGTTTGGGAAAATATACGCTTACCCCTAAAGTTGGCGGGAATCTCTAAACGAGACAGCCAAAAATTGCTACAGCAGACATTAACATTGGTAGGATTAGAAGGCTTTGAAAACAACTATCCCCGCGAATTATCTGGTGGGATGAAAATGCGGGTGTCAATTGCTAGGGCATTAGTAACTCAGCCAAATATCCTATTAATGGATGAACCATTTGGCGCATTAGATGAAATTACTCGTAGTAAACTCAACAGTGATTTACTCGATTTATGGTGTCAACAGCACTGGACAGTGGTTTTTGTCACCCACAATATTTATGAAGCAGTTTATTTATCAAATCGAGTGCTAATTATGGGGAAAAGTCCTGGACGTATCGTAGCAGATATAAAAATTGATGCTTCCTATCCCCGTGACGATGACTTTCGGACATCATCGCTGTATAACCAATATTGCCGCGAAATTTCTCTGCATCTAGCTCAAGCTATGAGATAAATAAGCACAGAGGCAAGACAGAGGCACGAGAAAATAGAAATGGCGTTACAAAATGAAGTACACAAGTAGGGGCTAACAGTCGTACCCTACGGGAAGGCAAAGCCTATGCCCTTACAATTACCTGTACCTCACAAAGTTGCAATTTGCTGTATATGTAAAATCTGTTTTAATTCTAATTTAGGACTTACGCAACTGGCATATTATTTTAAGTTTGTAGTAAGGACTTCAGTCCTTATTAGAGGACTAAAGTCCTTACTACAAGCAAAAAAATTGATTTTTTGTCACACTTGCTTAAGTCCTGTAATTATTGAAATCTGCTTTGTTTTTATTTAAATAATCCTGAAAAACTTTTCATATAATTCTCCAAATGAGGTAATTTCACGGAAGAATGCAAGTAAAAAGTATTTTATGCTTGATAAATGAAATTCTTACTTTTATTTAACTATGCTCAAATACTCAAATTTGCTGTTAGCACTTATAGGAACTTTTTGCATATTTAATTACCCAGAAATACAATCTACCCAAGCCCAAGTACCAGCAAAAGTCAAGCTAACTTACAAAGAGAAATTCGATCGACATACCAGTTTTGTAGATGAAAATTGTGTGCGTCCAGAAACGCGTAGATTCGAGAGTTTAGAATATCAACTGTGCCGGATGGAAGATATTCACACCAGAGTTAGCATGGAAGGGCCAGAGGGAGAAAATGGGCCAACAGCTTACTTTTATGGTGGCAAGCTATTTGCGTTTAGAGATACTGGTAGTGGGCAAGCCTAGATGTTTCAAGACGGAAAATTGATTGCGGAGGTCGAAGTGGGTGCTGTTGCCCCAGAATACAATAAAATCACAACTCAATTTAGTCCTAAAATTCGCAAGGAATATACCGATCGCTCGATAGAATCTACCCGAAATATGCTGAAGGTTTTTGGCTCTAATTTTAATCTGTAAAAATAGTTCGTAAAAAGTTTTTAGTATTCACAAAATGCCACGTAATGGTCTCGATTTTATCAAGATTCAGTAATTACGATTGACAATCTATAAATTACGTAAGATTTTCCATACACAAGATACAAGATTCCCTGAAATTGCTATCCAAGGCTAAAAATATTCATTTCATATAGGAATCTGATTTGAGTAATGAACATATTTGTGTGGGGAGGGAACAGGGAGCAGGGAACAGGAAAAAAGGAATTTAGGGGTGTACTGAGTTTTTTCACCAAATCATATATGAGTCCTATATACCATCTCAAATATCAAATTTTTGGAGAAATTATGATACAAAAAACATATAGATTCATCCTACCAAGTTTGTTAGGAATTTCAAGCATATTGGTGTTACTAAACACGGGTGGAAATCAAAAAGCGATCGCAAATATTAGCTCACATAATATATCTCCGGTAATAGTTGCCCAGGCTCAAACAACGGCTGACCCCTTGGTCGAACTTGGAATTACAAGGGAAGAACTGGAAAAAGCTCTTGTTGAATCCGATAGAGCAATTAAGCTCAATCCTAATGATGTAGATGCTTATTTAGGTCGGGCAATGATTCGCAATTTCTTAAAAGACTATGCAGGTGCAATTTCTGATTACGATCGAGCTATCAAACTCAGACCACGGCCAAAGGACGTTTCTGTATATACCAACAGCGCCAATGCTCACGCTAAATTAGGCGACCACAAAGGTGCGATCGCAAAATATAACACAGCCCTCAAAATCGATCCAAATGGAGTTTTTAGTTTATTTATCTACAATGATAGGGGTCTTTCCTATCTGGCTTTAGGGGATAATAAAAGTGCGATCGCAGACTTTAATCAAGCAATTAAACTTGAACCTGAGTCGGCAGTATCCTATTATAATCGAGGTCTGGTTCAACGTCGTTTAGGTCAAAAGCAAGCCGCTATTTCTGACTTTCAAAAAGCAGCAAAATTATATCAAGTAAATAACAAAACTGAGGAATAAGTAAGTCGGCGTTAAAAAACCAAACTATGTGAAGATAAGTAAATACGGAG
>VFQR01002739.1_pt1 | contig 10742 bp, 10 predicted proteins | sample 3512321 | NCBI WGS metagenome assembly VFQR01 (sample SAMN10412374, study PRJNA504923) | tailings metagenome | isolation source: Relicate 3 Philex TSF1 revegetated site | place: Philippines: Tuba, Benguet | collected 2017-08-29
AATGATAGAAAAATGATGAGGTGACTGTGCCTTTACCTCTATCTCGAAATTCTCTCAATTCTGCATCAGCTAAGGGCGTACCAATATGACTGCAAATATTTAAACGTGCTAGCGGCCCTACTCGATAAATACCACTATCTAAACGACAATAGTCAGTTTGGTCGGGATAACCAAAAGGGCGATAATAAGGAGATTTTAAATAAGAATCTGTTTGAACTGCTTCACCAATAAATTCTTGATAATTAGTTGCATCGAGTTTATCGGCAATAATATTGCCAGCGCTATCTACAAAACGAATGTGTCCGTCGTAGTTTTCCCACAAACCTTCAGGAGTAACTAACCCCATAAACAAAGTCGGAAAATTACCGAAGGTTTGTATTTCTTTTTCATAATCTTGGAGTAAATTTTTAAATCTACCCAGTGCATCTAAGATGATGGCGCGTGCTTCTGGAATACGATTTTGAATATGGGTGCGTCCTTCCATTGATAAAGGTTCCCGGACACCGCCAGGAATTGCCCATGATGGATGTATTTTTCGCCCTCCCAATTGTTCAATAATTTCCTGTCCAAATTGACGCAGGCGAATACCGCCTCGTGCTAGTTCTGGTTCGGCTGCAATTAAACCAAATACATTGCGCCCTTTAGGATCGCTATCCATTCCTAATAATAAATCTGGGGCGCTGAGGTGGAAGAAACTCAAAGCATGGGATTGGATAATTTGACCCAAATTCATTAAACGGCGCAGTTTTTCGGCTGCTTTAGGAATTGTAACAGCAAGAATGCGATCGCCAGCCTTTGCTGATGCTAATAAATGACTCACCGGACAAATTCCACAAATTCGCGCCGTAATTCCTGGCATTTCCCAAAGGGGACGACCTTCACAAAATTTCTCAAATCCCCGAAATTCTGTGACATGAAAACGAGCATCACTTACTTGTCCTGTATCATCGAGATAAATACTAATTTTGGCATGTCCTTCGATGCGGCTAACTGGATCGATAATTACTTTTTTCATTACAATTTTGCTGTCTAGCTGAAATTGATTTAGGGGCTTTTAATTAAAAAAATATTCCATGATTGTTGACAACTTTAAATGCAATTATTCTGTTGTGTCATTGCCATGAAGGAAGCAATCTCAAAACTTTGCTAATAAACTACGGTTCCCAAGTTAGACAAGATTGAACTTCTGCTTCCTATCTTCTAATGATTAAATTTTTATCTGAAAATCGCTAGCTAAAATACGCATTAGTGGTTCTTCTAGCCAAGGCGACCAAAAAGCATAGCACACAAGATTTTCAGTATGTTTTTCTGATAATTTTCTCACTCTTTCCCTGAAAGGATCGTTGAAACTAACTGTCCATTTATTCAGTTCGGCATTTTGGATATTGAACATTTCAACTCCAGCCACATCTTTAAACACAAGGAGCAAGTCTTTTTCATCATCAGTTTGAAAATGAACGTATAGCGTTCCATTAACTAATGATATTTCACCAATTTTGCCATCTACTAACTGAAAGCTTGCTAATGTTTCAGATAAAATTCTTTGCTTTTTTGAATTTGTTAAATCTGTGGTCATAATTAAATATTTCCTGATATATGGTTGAATTTAACCACTACATTAACTAACTGTTATAAATTGCTTTGGCTTCTGGATATTCATCGCAATATTCTTCAAAAGCCGTTTTCATAACTTTTTGCGATCGCTGATGTGCTATTTCCGCTTGTAATTCTTCAATAACATCCCAAGCAGCAGCACATTCTTCTGAATGAATGCCTTTTTGAGCGCAAACAGCACGAGCTTTTTTAATTTCGTCTTGGAGTTGTTGTTCTAGCAGGATGGTGTGGGGCTGTTCCAGAAATTTACTATTAGCTAAAATATCCGCTAGAGAAATAATACCGACTAATTCACCTTGAATAACAGGCGCTCTTTGTAAGTTATGGTCAGCAAATAATCGTGCTACATATTCTAAGCCAAGGTCAGGATTGACAACAATACAAGGCTTAGTCATGATTTCATAAACACGTACCTTAGAGGGGTCTTTGCCATAAGCAATTACCTGATAAACAATATCACTTTCAGTAATAATGCCGTAAGCATCTTGTTCGTGGCGACGCTCTACAATCAGCGCTTTCCAATCTCTTGCTTTTAACAGTCTAACTGCTTCAGCCACCGTTGCTGAACTGCGAATCGTGGCAACATCTTTAGTCATAATATCAGATGCTTTCAACATCATGTTTTCTAAATTTTCCATGATACCTACACTAAAATATGTAAGGTGAATTTTTCACCCAATTCAATATGATTTCTATAAAAGCTAAAAAAGTGAACCTTCTAGGTGTTTTGGTGATTTATGCGCTGTATTATGTAGTCGCATCCATTGAAAAGCAGTAATGTTTAGTAATAAACCGACAATCAATAAAAACACCATCAAGGCTATTTGATACCAAAGAACTGGCTGGACAAATAAATCTAAAATCAGATGTAATAAATTCATAATTGTGTAAAAAATGGTGACACCAAAATGAATCATTCGATAACGCTTGGAATCAGTAAAAGCAGTGGTAATAATTCCTAGCATTGGAATTGCAAAAAAGCCCAACATCAACCACATAATTCCAGAAATATCGTTGATGTTTTGAGCTTTTTGAGATTCGACAACAGATAAGCCGTGAAAAAGCGGCATTAAACCAAGTTGTGTATGAAACAGTGTTCCTAATAGAAATACTGTCCAAAGAGGGATGATTCTTTCTCGATAATTAACTGCCATAACATAATTTTGGGATTAAGGATTAGGAACTGGTGAGAACAAGTTTTCTCATTGAAGAAGAATACAGAATTCAGAATTCAGAATTCAGAATCAAGACGCTAAAGCGAACACTATCCGCCAGTTGTACAAAATACCAATTGAATTCTGACGACTGACTCCTGAATTCTGTTTGATAAGTAAGTCGGTGAAATAAAACCAAACTATGTAAAGAAAAGTAAATAAGGCTCAAACTCTTTCTCCCCCTGCTCCCTGCTCCCAGCAAGAACTGCCTTATCCCAACAATAATTATTTACATCGGCCTACTTAATTTATTTTTTGGAGTTCCCTTACCCAGTCCCCTTTACCTTAGATCGAGAATTTGAGTAACTTGTGAAGTTAACCAAACTTGATAAATTCACGTCCTGCTAGCAGTGGTTTTTCTCCTTTCAACAGTGATTCTAATACTGCTTTAATCTGAGTTGCATTAGGCGGACACCCTGGTAAATAAACATCAACTGCTACTACTTTATGTACTGGTATCACTCTGTCTAATAAAGTTGGTACAATACCGGGTTCATGGGGAATTGAATTGTGAATATCTGCTGCTTCAATGTAACAACGTTGCAAAACTGTTTCCGCACCACCTAAAGGATTGCGTAAAGCAGTAACATTACCAGTAACAGCACAATCACCAAAAGAAACAAGTATTTGCGATCGCTCTCTGACAATCTGAATCATTTCCAGATGTTCATTATTAGCAACTGCACCCTCAACTAATACTACATCGACTCCTTGGGGGTATTTTTTAACATCAACAAAAGGACTAAAAACTAAATCCACTTGTTGTGCTAAATCAATCAGCCACTCATCTAAATCCAGAAAAGACATGTGACAGCCAGAACAGCCGCCTAACCAAACCGTCGCTAATTTTAAACTAGTCATTTGATATTAAAATTCAAGATTTTTGTGCAACTTCTTGCCATTCCTGGACAATTTGTTTGGGAATTGCAAGATTAATGAAATTTTGTTTACCTACAGGTATACCAATTAATAAATCTTGAGTTGGCAATTGAGATAAAACATCTTTAAAATCATATTGACCGATGGTTGGTGCTGGTGCTTCATCTATAAAAATATCGGGAGCGGTCAATACTTTACCTGTATCAGTGGTAATTTTTAATGGTAAAGGATGGGGAATTTCTTGAGAACCAGGAAATCCCACTAATCGGAGATTAATGGCAGATATTTCATTATTATTAGAATTAATTCGCTTAAACAAAACAACCTGCCAAGAATGTCCTAATTTATCGCTCAATTTTTGTTGTGAACGATAAACTATTTCTTTTGGTGTTTCTTCTAATTTAATTACAGCAGCCATTAACTCTTGAGATGTGAAGCTGGCTAAACTCAGGTATATATATATTGTTAAGATTGCCAGCAAAAAAAGCCACCAGAAAACTTTCCAAATACGGCGTAACATTAGTTTTACCTCCTTGTGCTAATTTTTTATGGCCAATTAAACGAGCCATTGCTGTTTTTCCCTGGCTGTTACTAAAAAATCAAGTTTGGCGCGATCGCGTTTCATTTCACCAACGCTAGAACCTTGGTAAAAAATTGCACCTGTGGGACAAGCGTTAACACATTTACCGCAGGAAGTACAAGTATCTGAGGTTCCCCAAGGTTGATTTAAATCGGTAATGACATGGGAATTCGTCCCCCTACCCGCCATATCCCAAGTGTGCGCTCCTTCGATTTCGTCACAAACACGCACACAACGAGTGCAAAGAACACAACGGTTATGGTCAATGCCAAAGCGATGGTGAGAAACATCAACTTTGCGATTGGGATATTGATAATCCAACCGCACCCGATCCATACCCATTTCAATTGCCAAATCTTGCAATTCGCAATTTCCATTGGCGACGCACACCGAGCAAATATGATTACCTTCTGCAAATAGCATTTCGATAATTGTGCGGCGATATTTTTGCAGGCGATCGCTGTTTGTTTCGACTTCCATACCCTCAGCAACTTTTGTCACACAAGCAGGTTGGAGTTTATGAGTGCCAACAATTTCCACCAAACAAAGCCGACAAGCTCCCACATCTCCAACTCCTTCTAAATGACACAAAGTCGGAATGTGAATTCCTGCATCTTGCGCTGCTTTGAGAATAGTTTCCTCCTCACGAGCGCTAATTAATTGTTGATTAATTGTTAAAGTTTTGACTGCCATTTTCCCCTCAGATAATTGTGGATTTTATAAGACTCATATTTGATTGAATCAGACTCCTATAAATTGAGAATATATAAATTATTTAATAAAACTCAGCTTGCTCAATTTTTGCTCGAAAAAACTCTGAATAATTTTCTGTGCCAAACCACCAGCCTGCAACAATTTGGGAGGGAATTGTAAATCCGCTAAATGTCCTTTCTTCTGTGAATTCTCCCCCAAAGGGAATATAACTATAACTACCATCACTGATGTGTTGTCCCCAACGTGGGAAAAAAAGCTTTAATAGTTTGCCATCAACATCTATAATTAAGGTTAAAATTATTCGCTCACCATCAATTTTGAAATTAGCTTGGATTGTTCTTTCATCAATTACCTTCCAATTTACGTTGTGTTGAGGTAACAAAGCAGATGGTAGCCAGAAAAATTCCCCTGCAAATCGTCCAATACTAGAGCGGGTAATATCAGAACTGCGAGCATTTACTAAAGGAATCAGTCCCCAAAGGGAAAAGCACATTCCACCACATTTATTTGCATAGTAATCAGCCCCCATAAATTTGAACCAACCATTATCAATAACTGCTTTCCAAACAAATCCTTTCAATACTGAAGTAATTTGTTTTGCCCGCATTGGTATCCACGGTTGATCCTGCACCATCCGAAAACTACCACTCATTTCCAAGCACACAGAGGAAGCAAGAGAAGTTCCCGGTGCAATACTATGCAAAAAATAGCGTTGTACGGGGGGAGGTAATTCTGCAACCATATCCTTTGTAAAACGATCGCCTGTTGGAATTCCTGGGAGCGATCGCCAAATCCTATCAACTTGTTGTTCGTTTTTTAGCTGGACGATGGCTAAAATTATGAAGGCGATGCCCAACAATGCACCAAAATAAAGGAAAATCTTGGTTAACATTTGACTGTCTTGAAAATAGGGAATAGGGGAAATTAACTGTTTTATCAGGACTTACGCAGCGAGATTATTTGTTGAGGTCAGGAATAGCGCATAGGGCCAAATATTCATCGCGGAAATAACGCAAGGTACTAAATACTGGATTTGGTGCAGATTGACCAAGACCGCACAAGCTGGTGTTTTTCACCATATCGCATAATTCTTCTAACAGTTCCAAGTCAGCTAAGGATGCTTTACCTTGACTAATCTTGGTTAACAATTTATGTAACTGCACCGTTCCTACCCGACAGGGAATACATTTACCGCAAGATTCATCCATGCAAAATTCCATAAAAAAGCGGGCGACATCCACCATATTGGTGGTTTCATCCATGACAATCATGCCACCGGAACCCATCATTGAGCCGAGTTGAGTCAGTGATTCATAATCCACTATGCTCTCAAAAGCTGATGCGGGAATACATCCTCCGGAAGGGCCACCAGTTTGCACGGCTTTGACTACACCATTATCTGGCACGCCACCACCCATTGCTTCTACAATTTGCTTTAATGAAGTTCCCATTGGTACTTCAATTAAACCTGTGTTACGGATTTTACCTGCCAAGGCAAAAACCTTTGTACCTTTGCTTTTTTCTGTGCCAATACTGGCGAACCATTCAGCACCTTTACGGATAATTGGTGCAACATTGGCGTAGGTTTCAACATTATTAATTAAAGTAGGATAACCCCATAAACCAGACTCGGCCGGATAAGGTGGGCGGGGATGAGGTGTACCGCGTTTACCTTCAATGGAAGCCATTAAAGCAGTTTCTTCACCACAAACATAAGCGCCAGCACCGATACGAATATCAATTTTAAAATCAAAGCGAGAATCAAAAATTTGAGTACCCAAAATCCCCAGACGTTGGGCTTGGCGAATTGCAGTTTGCAGGCGATTGATGGCAACAGGATATTCTGCCCGGATGTAGATGTAGCCTTGATTTGCGCCTACGGCATAGGCAGCGATCGCCATTCCTTCTAAAACGCGATGGGGATCGCTTTCTAGGACGCTGCGATCCATAAACGCACCGGGATCTCCTTCATCGGCGTTACAGATGACAAATTTGCGTTCTCCTTGTGCTTTCGCCACCGTTGCCCATTTCAAACCCGTGGGATAACCAGCACCACCACGTCCTCGTAAACCACTGCGGGTAATGGTATCCACCACTTCATTGGCTGTCATCTCCCGCAAGACATGGTAAAGCGATCGATAACCTTGGGCGGCAATGTAAGATTGAATGCGTTCTGGATCGACTTTGCCACTGTTTTCTAAAACAATCGGCATTTGATATGTAAAAAATGGATGACTTAAATTTCCTTGTTTAACTGTTGTCTCTTCCCCATTCACAGCAGTAACAATTGAAGGTGCATCATCAGGCGTTACTTTTTCATACAATTTTTTTTGTGGAAATTGCTGAGACTCCTCCTGACTCCTGACTTCGACTAATGGCCCTTGACAACACAAACGCATACAGCCAACACCGCGAACTTCCACTTTTGCCGTTAAATTTTTTGCCGTTACAGTTTCTTCTAGACGTTCTTTGACGGCTTGTGAATTTGCAGACAAACAACCAGCAGCAACACAACAGCGAATTTGTACGGGTTTTTCAGAAGCACGTTCTTTTTGGGCAATTTCAATTAACTCTGATAGATCCATCTTGCAACCATCCTTTGATGCGATTGCCAACTGATTCCGCTGTTTGATTGCCTAAAACGGTTTTATCAAACACCACAGCAGGTGCAATTCCACAAGCACCCAAACACCTTGCTGTCAGCAGTGAAATTTGATTATCTGCCGTGGTTTCACCAGGGTGGATGTGGATTATTTTTTCCAGATTTGTCAGGATAGCTTGAGCGCCCTTGACGTAACAAGCCGTCCCCGTACACACCACACACTTATGTACACCACTGGGTGCAAGGGAAAACAAATGGTAAAAGGTAGCAACACCATAAACTCGACTAGGTGGCAGTTTCAGATTGTGAGCAATGTAAATTAATACATCGTTTTCTAAAAAACCAAAAAGTTCTTGTGCTTTATGCAATATTTCAATCAGTGCATCCTGTTGATACTGGTAGCGTTTGATAGTTGCATCTAGCATTTTAAAGCGCTTATCTTTTGCTGTATTCTGAGTTTTAACAGCAGATGCTAAATTCATTTTTTTGAGCCTTTTTGAGAACTTCAGGATGTTCTACGTCTCGCAGTTAAGATGATAAAAGAACAATTTGAGAAACTTGTGAAGACAATCAATCAATTTTTGATTTGAGATCGTGACTACCTATCGGAATTTGGTATCAACTATAGCAATCTCAAATAATTTGTGAAATATTACGTGTTAGGGTTGTTGACAGTTAACACCGATATTATTCACAACTGAAATCGGATTGCTACAGCAAAATAGAAAAGCTTTATTAGCAAAAGTGAGATCCTCACAGCTTCCTCAAATTTTTGGCTTAAATATAAACATAAAGTTAGTTAACTACAGGAATCCTATTTGATTTTTGAAAAAATCGACTGTTAAACGTTGATGGTTCACAGTCAACACTCAACAGTCAACAACTATTTTTTGCAATTCCCTGACCCCCAGATTCATCTGTGGGATTAATTTAACAATATAAAATCTTAAATCCAAAATCTCAAATTCATTGGCCATGCAAAAACGACTTGGCATTCTGACTAGTGGTGGAGATTGTCCCGGACTGAATGCTGTAATTCGGGCGGTTGTTAGTCATGCTACCCTTACCTATAACTGGCAGGTAGTTGGTATTCCTTATGCCACCAGAGGGCTTTTAGAAAGAAAGGCAATTCCTCTGAGCATACATGGTTTAGACCTACGTGGTATTGACCCCTTGCTAAATATGGGAGGTACAATTCTGGGTAGCATCAACAAAGGAGACACTCTAGCTCATGTGGAAGAGATTGTTGCTGGCTACCATGCTTTAGAACTAGATGCTTTAATTGGTATTGGTGGAGATGGCAGTTTAGCTATTCTCAACCAACTGCAAAAGCAAGGAAACTGGAACTTTGTTGCTATTCCCAAAACTATTGATTGTGATGTCAGCAGTACAGAAAAAGTAATTGGGTTTGATACTGCGGTGAATACAATAGTTGATGCTTTAAATCGTTTGACATTTACAGCAGCCAGTCACGATCGCGTAATGATTGTGGAAGTCATGGGACGCACAGCAGGTCACTTAGCACTACAATCTGGCATTGCAGGGGGCGCAGATGCAATTTTAATACCAGAAATATCCTATACCATTCAAGGTGTGTGCGAACATTTAGCAGAATTACGCGATCGCTGGGGACGCAGATTTGCAATTATAGTTGTGGCAGAAGGCGTTCAAATAGCTGCTGATTCATCTAAAGAGCCATCCTCTCAAAAGCCATCCTGCGGTATCGGTCAATACATTGCCGATGAGCTTTGCTCTTGCACTAACCATCAAATTGACATTCGGGTTTCCGTTTTAGGACACATCCAACGAGGTGGAATTCCCTCAGCTTCAGACCGTTTAATTGCAACAGCTTTTGGTAAAGCCGCCGTAGATTTATTAGCTAATGGCCAATCTGCACAAATGGTAGCTTGGCAAAATGGACAAGTTATAGCAGTTCCTTTAGAAACAGTTTTGGCTTCTAGTCCATGTCTTGTAAATCCCAATCATTTCTTAGTACAAACAGCACGGGCATTAGGTATTTACGTAGGAGAAGAGTCAATACTGTTCGGTTAAAGCAACAGACGCGGTAAATCGCGTCTTTGGAATTTAAAGTTTTAATCTTTGCACTTCCAATACGCTTCGGATAAGCAGTATGAACTTCCCTTGTGGTCTGGGAAAAGGTTAAGGGGTAAAGGATGTATTTGAAACCTTTCCCCTTTCCCCTTTAATATTTCTTAATATAGTTTGTTTTTTTCATGCCGACTTAGTTATTCTGAGAAACACTGTATTTCATAGCTAAAAAAAAGCCTCTGGTAGAAATACCAGAGGGGGAAAGTATAATACCATTTCACTTGATGTTTGTCTGAGATGCCCCTGTTTCTCTGCCTAACCAATAGGCTTGAGTGTTCCTAAAATATTACCGCAAAAAGTGATTAGGTATAAATATTAGCCAACATTTGCCAATAGCAATTCTCTTTTGGTTGATTTTTTGACTCTTACTTGAGAGTCATCATCAACATCAACCATCGCTGTGTCTCCATCTACAATTTCACCAGACAACAGTGCTTCGGCCAGAGAATCTTCCAACAGGCGCATAATTGCCCGACGTAATGGTCTAGCACCATAGCTGGGATTATAGCCTTCTTGTACCACAAGCTCTTTGAAGCGATCGCTAACTTCTAAAGTGATTCCTTTTTCTGTTAAGCGGTTAGCAACATCACGGAGCATGATGTCAGCAATTTGCTTGACTTCATCCTTAGAAAGCTGGGTGAAGACAATAATTTCATCAAGACGGTTGAGGAACTCAGGACGGAAGTAAGCTTTGAGTTCTTCATTCACCAAGTTGCGGATGCGGTTGTAACTGGCGTTTGCTTCGGTATCAAATTCAAAGCCTAAGCCACTACCACCTTTTTCAATCACCTTGGAACCGATGTTAGAGGTCAAAATAATCAAGGTGTTTTTGAAGTCTACTTTTCGACCTTTGGCATCAGTCAGTTGACCGTCATCCAAGATTTGCAGCAGCATATTGAATACATCGGGGTGGGCTTTTTCGATTTCGTCGAAAAGCAACACTGTGTATGGTTTGCGCCGTACTAATTCAGTTAACTGTCCGCCTTCATCGTATCCTACATAACCAGGAGGCGAACCAATTAATTTGGAG
>VFQR01002740.1_pt1 | contig 10738 bp, 9 predicted proteins | sample 3512321 | NCBI WGS metagenome assembly VFQR01 (sample SAMN10412374, study PRJNA504923) | tailings metagenome | isolation source: Relicate 3 Philex TSF1 revegetated site | place: Philippines: Tuba, Benguet | collected 2017-08-29
AGGCCCAAACCGTGTCGTCGAGCTGCAGGTAGCGGCAGCCCGCGTCGTAGAACGCCTTGATCGCTTTCTGATAGGTGCGGGCGAGATCGTTGAAGAAGAGGTCGAGATCCGGATAGACGTCCTTGCTCACACCCTTGCGGCCGCCGCGGAAATGCAAAACGGACGGCGAGGGGATCGTCATCTTCGGCGTCACCTTGGTGTGCGCCTTCAGAAAACGGAAATGCTCCAGCATCGGGTGGGCGTTCGGGAAGTCTAGCTTGCCGGTGACGCGCACGCTCTGCGACTTGGTCTGCACGCCCTGAAACTGGATGCCGGCATCGGCGTCATAAAGCTCGACGCCCGTGAGCAGGCCGAGAAAATCGAAATGCCACCAGGCGCGGCGGTATTCGCCGTCGGTCGCAAGCTGCAGGCCGATCTCTTCCTGCTTGCGGATGATCTTTTCGATCTCGCGGTCTTCGATTTCTTTCAGTTGCTGCGGCGTGATTTCGCCTTTTTCGCGCTTGGCGCGGGCGTCCTTCAGCGGTGCCGAGCGGAGGATGCTGCCGACATGGTCGGCGCGAAACGGCGGCTTCTGGCGTTGCATTCGTCCCATCCCTGTTGAATTCGCGGTTTTCTACAACAGCGCGAAGGGGATGAAAACCGGAACCTCACGGGGCCGTGTAACGTTGCCTTGTCGCGTTCACGCGCGGCTCAAATTGGCGGCAGTTTCCCGATTTCGGGTTGTCCGCAATCCATCCGGAGCCCAAACTCGTATCAGCGACGGGAGTAAAAAAATGACCGCAGCAACCAGCGCGCTATGGGAAGGCGCAGCCGGCGAACCTCGGCAATTCTGGCTCGATGCGTTTCGCACCGTGCGGTCGGAGACCGAACGCCGCGCTTCCTCGCTCTCGCCGGAGGACCAGGCTATCCAGTCGATGGCGGATGCGAGCCCGGCAAAATGGCACCGCGCGCATACGACCTGGTTCTTCGAGCAGTTTGTGCTCTCGCCGCATATCGAGAACTACCGTCCCTATGACGAGCGCTTCGCCTATCTCTTCAACTCCTATTATGTCGCCGCCGGTCCGCGCCATGCGCGCCCTAAGCGCGGGCTGATCACGCGGCCCGACGCGGCCGAGGTCGGCGCCTTCCGCAGGCATGTCGATGAAGCGATGGCAGCACTGCTCGCCTCCGCGTCTTCCTCGGTGCTGGAGACCATCACGCCGCTGATCGAGATCGGATTGCACCACGAGCAGCAGCATCAGGAACTGATGCTGACCGACATCTTGCATGCGTTCGCGCAGAACCCGTCCGCGCCCGTTTACGAGACGGACTGGCGGATGCCGCCGATTTCTTCGCGCGCGGAGTTTGTCGAAGTCCCCGCCGGGATTCACCTGATCGGCCACAAGGGCAAGGATTTTCATTTCGACAACGAGGCACCTTCCCATCGCGTGCTGATCGAGCCGGTCAGGATCGCGCGCTCGCTGGTCACCAATAAAGAGTGGCTCGAATTCATGCGCGATGGTGGTTACGAAAAGCCGTCGCTCTGGCTGTCTGACGGATGGGCGGCCGTCCAGACCGAAGGCTGGAATTCGCCGCCCTACTGGCAGCAGACGGACGGAGCGTGGCTCGCCTATTCGCTCGGCGGCTTGAAGCCGGTCGATCCGGCGGCACCCGTCTGCCATGTCAGCTATTTCGAGGCCGATGCCTTCGCGCGCTGGGCGGGCAAGCATCTGCCGTCCGAAGCCGAATGGGAAATCGCCGCGCGGCATAATCTGATCGACGACGCTTATGGCGCCGTCTGGCAGTGGACGCGCAGCGCCTATCTTGCCTATCCGGGCTATCGCGCCCCGGACGGGGCGCTCGGCGAATACAACGGAAAATTCATGGTGAGCCAGATGGTGCTGCGCGGTTCGTCCGTTGCAACGCCCGAAGGCCATGCACGCGTGACGTATCGAAACTTTTTCCATCCGCCTGCGCGCTGGCAGTTCACCGGGCTGCGGCTCGCGGAATTTCCGCAATGACCGTCGCCAAGAAAATCCTGCACGCGGACAGCGCGGAGGAAGCGCGCGCGGCGTTCGCGCGCGACGTGATCGCGGGCCTCAGCCGCGACCGGAAATCGATGCCGCCGAAATATTTCTACGACGAGCGCGGCTCTCAGTTGTTCGAAGCGATCACGCGCACGCCGGAATATTATCCGACGCGCACGGAGATCGGGATTCTGGAACGTGAAGGCGCAAATATCGCGCAGCACATTCCGGCTGGCGCGGCACTTGTCGAGTTCGGCAGCGGTTCGTCCGCCAAGATCCGCTCGCTGCTGCGCGCGCTCGACAAGTTGCAGGTCTATGTGCCGGTCGATATTTCGCCGGAGTTTCTGGCCGCCGAGGCGGATATTCTCCAGCGCGATTTTCCCCATCTTGCCGTGCTGCCGGTGGCGGCGGATTTCACGCGGCCGTTCGCGTTGCCAACGGCTGCGCTGAAACGCCCGCGCGCAGGATTTTTCCCCGGCTCGACGATCGGCAATTTCGAACCGCGCGAGGCCGGGAAATTCCTGCGCCATGCGGCGAACGTGCTCGGGCAGGGTTCGGTCTTCATCGCCGGCGTCGATCTCGTGAAGGACCAGCAAACGCTGGACGCCGCCTACAACGACGCAGCCGGTGTGACGGCCGATTTCAATCTCAATCTGCTGACGCGCATGAACCGCGAACTGGGTGCGGATTTCGATCTTTCCGGTTTCCATCACCGGGCGTTTTTCAACGCGCGCCAGAGCCGCATCGAGATGCATCTGGAAAGCCGCAAGCCGCAGCAGGTAACGGTCGCAGGGCGAACGTTCGGGTTCAGGTCCGGCGAAACGATCCACACCGAATGCAGCTACAAATATTCCCTGCAATCCTTCGGCGCGCTGGCGGCGAATAACGGCTGGTCGATGCTGCAAAGCTGGACCGACGAGCGGCATCTCTTTTCCATCCACGCACTGGTCTCCCGCTAGCCAAGCATTCCCCTTCCGCCTGTCCGACAGTATGATGTGTCCGGATTACTTCAGGGCGGACATCATCCATGAAAATTGTTGGCTTCGAGCGCGACGGCGCATTGCATCTTGGCGTGGTGGAAGGCGACACCGTGATCGATCTTCAGGCCGCCGACCCGCGGGTGCCGGGCGATCTTGGCGAGGTGCTTGCGCGGCATCACGGCGATCTGAAGCCCGCGGCTGATATCGCTGCGCGCGCCCCCGCTTCGGCACGTATCCCGCTCAAGGGCATCAAATATGCGCTGCCCGTGGCCAATCCCGGCAAGATCATCGCGCTCGGGCTGAACTATCTCGACCACGTCAAGGAAGGCCCGCAGAAGGACAACATCCCGAAATTCCCGACGATCTTCATGCGCTCGCGCACGTCGCTGGCGCCGCACGATTCGCCGCTGCTGCGCCCGAAGGTTTCCGACACCTTCGACTACGAGGCCGAACTTGTGCTCGTCGTCGGCAAGCGCGCGAAGCATCTGACGATGGAGAACGCATATTCGTGTATTGCGGGCTGGTCGTGCTTCAACGAAGGCTCGATCCGCGAATTCCAGCGCAAGACGACGCAATGGGACATGGGCAAGAATTTCGACCAGACCGGCGGCTTCGGTCCCTTCTTCGTGAGCGCCGATGAAATTCCGGCGGGCGGCAAGGGATTGAAAATCGAAACCCGCATCAACGGCAATGTCATGCAGTCCGACAACACCGACAACATGATGTTTCCGGTCGCGGAAACACTCGTCTACCTGACGCAGGGCATGACGCTGGAGCCGGGCGATCTGGTGCTCACCGGCACGCCGTCAGGCGTTGGCCATCCGCGCAAGCCGCCGGTCTGGATGAAGCCCGGCGACATCGTTGAGGTGGAGATCGAGAAAGTCGGCCTGCTGCGGAATACGATCGAGGACGAGAAGTAATCACCCACCCGCCGCAGCAACGGCCGACAGCAATTCCGCCTTGCGCTTGGTGTCGAGCGCTTCCAGCGGCGGCCGCGTGCGATTCCAGTCCGGTGTGCCTTCGCGCGCGGAAAGAATTGCCTTCACGCCCGGGATCCAGCCGAACGGCTGCACGGCCGCACGCACGGCCGAACAGGCGCGGTGCATGTTCTCGGCGTTCGCGGCATCCTCCCAGTTGTCGTAGAGATTGCGGATCATCGCGACATGGGTATTGGCGGTGGCGGAAATGCAACCCGCCGCACCCCGGCGCATCGCGTCGAGCAACGCGGACTCGCTCGACGGAAACACCGCGAAGCCCGGATAGGATTCGAGCAGCGTGTTGAGATACTCCGCGTCGCCGGATGAATCCTTCAGGCCCACGACCACGCCGGGGAAATCCTGAATCAATAGACCGACGAGATCGGGCGACCAGGGCAGCGTCGTCATCTGCGGGAAATTGTAGAGATAGAGCTGCAGCCGCTTGTCGTTCACGCGCTTGATGACTTCCGCCACATACGCATAAAGCCCCGCATCGGAGACGCCTTTGTAATAGAACGGCGGCAGCAGCAGAACGCCTCGCACGCCGAGCGACACCGCGTGCCGCGTGAGTCGAACCGCGTCGCCGATCGAGCACGCACCGGTACCCGGCAAAAGCTGCGAGGCGGGAATACCCGTCTTGATCAGCCGCTCCAGCACGAGTTCGCGTTCGCCGAGATCGAGTGACAAGGCTTCGCTGGTTGTACCAAGCACGGCCAGTCCATGCGCGCCATCGGCCAGCAATTTTTTGCAATGCGTGAAGTAGCGATCGAAGTCGATCGTCAGGTCCGAGCGGAAAGGCGTTGCTGCCGGCACCCAGAGGCCCTTGGCCGGCTCGGGACGAACAGACTTGGAATCGGCGGGAGCTACGCTCGTGTTCACATTCATGGTCAGTTCATCCTGCGCGGGCCGAACAGGCGCTCGGCGTTGGTGTAGGCAATGCGGCGGGCCTGCTCGTCGGGCAACTGCACGAGCCAGGCGCGATAATTGTTCATGATATTGTCGTACTGGAACCAGCGCTCGTGGATCCAGGTGTCTGAGCCGAGCATGAAGCGGTCAGAAAAGCGCGAGAACAGAATCTTCCAGTCGGCGGAAAGCTTGCCGGAGGACTCCACGATGCCGCTTCGGAAAGATAGCTCGCCCATCAGCGACGGATATTTTTCCATCAGTTCAAGGACGCGCGCGGTAGAAAGCGAAAATCCGGTATGCGCCCAGATGATCTTCGCGCGCTTGTCGTGCGAATGGAGAATTTCGAGCGCTTCCTCGTCGCAGTGCGCGTGAATCCACAAATCGCGCTCGGCGGCGAACTGCACGAGCTTCTTCGCGATCTCGCCGTGGGCCGCCTTGCCGTAGATATGGAATTCGCCGACGCCGCGATAGTAGCCGCGCTTGTATTCGGCCTCGACCATCGCGAAGATTTCCGGATCGTTGAACCAGGTCTGGATATCCGCCCGCGTGCGATAGGGCCGGATGAACGGAACGATCCAGAGATTTTCCGCCTTCGCTTCCATCAGCACATGGGTGCCGATATTCGGACGGCTGGTGGAGAGGATGCCGCGCACATTGTTGCGCTGGAAAATATCGAGCACCTTTTCGAGCGGCAGCAGTGCGGGCTCCGAATTGTAGTGCATGTGCGCGTCGAAGATCGGCATACGCTCTTGCGAGTTTTGCGCGGGGGCCTGCGCGCCGAAGGCGAGCAGGGCCGCTGCCGCCGCGAGCAGAGAGAAACGCTTCACTGAAAACTGCATGGGCGCCCCGTTCGGATCATTTCTTCTGGATGCGGAACACGATCAGGTCCGGCTGTTTCTTCGTGTCCAGCAGCGCGTCACCGGTTTCGCGCAGCAGGTTCGGAATGTCGATGCCCGCCAGCGGATCGGTACATTCCACCACCAGCTCGTCGCCGGTGGAAATGCGGGTCAGCGCCTTGCGGGTCTTGAGCGCGGGCAGGGGACATTTCAGCCCGCGCAGGTTCAGGACGGTCTCGGACATGGGGCGGGTATAGCAGAAACCAGCACTAGGGAGGGTGGTCGCCGGGAGGGGCGGCTTCGGCTAAGACATGGCCCCATGAGCGAGAAGCCATGAGCCCGCAACCCGAAGCCCTGCAAAGGATTTCCCGGCTGACGCCGCTTCCGGCCCTGCTGCAATGGGCAGCCGCACTGGCCCCGGTGACGGCGCGCGAAATGCCCGTGGCGGAGGCCGTGGGCGGGACACTCGCAGCGGATGTATCGCTCCCGCGTCCGGTGCCGGACGTTGCACTCGCCCTGAAGGATGGGTGGGCGGTGAAGGCGGAAGGGATCGCCGACGCCGGGCCTTACGCACCGGTGGCGCTCGGGAATTTTTCATGGGTGGAAGCGGGTGGGGTCATGCCGGCCGGCACCGATGCGGTGCTGCCGCTCGATGCGGTGAATGTTTCCGCCTCGGGCGCCGAGGCGCTGGCCCCCGCGACCGCAGGCGATGGAGTGTTGCCCGCAGGCGGCGACGTGACGGCGGGAGCCGTATTGCTCCGCGCGGGAAAGATGCTGCGCGCGAACGATGTCGCCGCGTTGCGTGCGGCGGGTGTTCAAAAAATTTCAGCACGCATGCCGCGCGTTTCGATCTATGCGGCAAGTGTCGCCGCCCGTAGCAGGGATGATTTCATCTCCCCGCTGATTGCGCGCGCGGTGGAACAGGCGGGCGCTGTCGCGGAAATCGCGCAGGCGTCTTCTGTGGAAGCGGCCCTTTCCGGCAAGAGCGATCTAGTCATTACGGTCGGAGGCACCGGCAGCGGCAAGAAGGACGCGGCGGTGAAAACGCTTGCGCGCGTCGGCCGGGTCGAGGCGCACGGATTTGGAATCGCACCGGGAGAAACATCCGCGTGTGGCACGGCGAATGGACGGCCCGTGCTGATGCTGCCGGGACGGCTCGATGCTGCTTTGGCTGCATTCCTGATCGTCGGCACTGAACTGATCGCGCGGCTCGCGGGCCGCGCGCCGTCAGAGGCCGCGGCGCAGATGAAGCTTGCGAAAAAAATTTCCTCAACTGTCGGCCTCGCCGAGATGGTTGCGGTCCGGAATACGCGCGATGGCCTCGAGCCACTTGCGGCCGGCATCCTTTCCCTCGCCTCGCTTGCCGCCGCCGACGGCTGGGTGCTGGTGCCGCCGCAAAGTGAAGGCTTCGCCGCGGGTAGCACCGTTTCAATGAGGCCGCTGCCATGAACAGCGACCGCTCCAGACCGCCATCGCCGGGCGGCGATCTTCTGAAAAAAATCCGTGCCGCTGCGCGACAGGAGCAGTTCCTCGAAGTCGTCTCGCCGGAAGAAGCGAAAGCTCGCTTCGAGAAGCAACTCGATCTTGCTCCACTCGGCCGTGAAAAAGTTTCGCTGACGAATGCGCTCGGTCGCGTGCTCGCGGACGATCTCGCGGCCCCCGTCGATGCGCCGCCCTTCGATCGTTCGAACGTGGACGGCTTCGCGGTGAATGCCGCCGATACCGAAGGTGCGAGCGATGCCTCGCCTCGCAAACTTGCGTTGAACGCGGAAGTTCTGACCTGCGGGACGCCTCCTTCGCTGACAGTAGCGCCGGGAACGGCGACCGCGATTGCCACCGGCGGTGTGATCCCGCGGGGCGCCGACGCGGTGGTGATGATCGAATGGACCGACCTGATCGAGGGCGATGTTCCGGCCATTGAGCTACGGCGCGCGGTCTCGCCGGGACAATTCGTTTCCTACGCCGGTTCCGACATTGCGCGCGGGGAAAATCTCCTGCGTAGGGGAACCACGATCGGCTCCCGCGAGATCGGCATGCTCGCCGCCTGCGGGATCGCGGACGTGGAAGTGTTCCGCAAACCGAGGGTCGCCGTGCTGTCCACCGGCGACGAACTGGTTTCGCCTGGGGAAAAACTGAAGCCCGGCGGCGTGTACGATTCCAACGGCGCCATCATCGCGGCTGCCATCTCGGAAGCGGGCGGCGAGCCGGTGCCGTTCGGCGCGTTTCCGGACGACGAACAGAAACTCGACGCCGCACTCAAGCGCGCGCTCGAAAGCTGCGACATGGTGGTGCTGTCCGGCGGCACGTCGAAGGGTGCGGGCGATTTTTCTCATTCTGTTGTCTCGAAACTCGGCGCGCCCGGCATTCTCGTTCATGGCGTGGCGCTGAAGCCGGGCAAGCCGCTTTGTCTTGCCGCAATCGAAAAAAAACCGGTGGTCGTGCTGCCGGGCTTCCCGACCTCGGCGATCTTTACGTTCCACGCCTATGTGGCACCCGTGATCCGCGCTTACGGAGGTCTTCCGCCGGAAGCGGCGGGTGAACTCACCGCAAAACTTCCCGTGCGCCTGCCGTCCGAAATGGGCCGCAAGGAATTTGTGCTCGTGGCGCTCGTGCAGGGAGAGGGCGAGACGATTGCGTTTCCGATCTCCAAGGGTTCCGGCGCCGTCACGACATTTTCCGAAGCCGACGGATTTCTGGAGATTGATGCGCTTGCAAGCTCGCTTGACGCCAACACCGGAAACAAAATCACGCTGCTCGGCCGCGCTGCCCGCATCCCCGATCTCGTGATCGTCGGCAGCCATTGCGTGGCGCTCGACGTGGTGATCGGCAAGCTGGCACAGGACGGAATCTCGGTTCGCCGGATCGCGGTGGGCAGCCAGGGCGGTGTCGCGGCGGCGAAGCGCGGCGAATGCGATCTCGCCCCCGTTCATCTCGTCGATCCGAAGAGCGGCATCTATAACGACTACCTACTAACGCCGGGCATTTCACTCGTGAAAGGCTGGGAGCGCATGCAGGGATTTCTCCACCGCCCCGGCGACACGCGCTTCGAAGGCAAGACCGCGGAACATGCGATCCATGCCGCGCTTGCCGATCCGTCCTGCCTGATGGTCAACCGCAACGCCGGTGCCGGCACGCGCGTGCTGATCGACCAGAAGCTTGCGGGCAAAAAACCTGGCGGCTACGGCAATCAGCCGAAATCGCATAACGCCGTTGCCGCAGCGATCGCGCAGGGCCGGGCCGACTGGGGCATTGCGATTTCCTCGGTGGCGAAACTCTACGGTCTCGGCTTCATCGAGATCGCGCCGGAACATTACGACTTCCTGCTGGTGGAACCGCGCCGCGAACGGCCCGCGGTCAAGGCGTTCCTCGCCGCCTTGCGCGATCCGTACGTGCGCGCGAAAATCGAGCAACTCGGCATGCGCCCCGCCAATGCCTGATTTCTCCAGTGAAAGTTTGCGGATGAATTTTTTGCTGCGTATTTCCGGCCTTGCGGTTTTTCTCCTGCTCGCAACCCATTCCGCGCACGCCCAGCTTCGCGGGCATGGCGGCCCGGTGCGCGCAGTCGCGGTATCGCCGGACGGGCAAAGCGCCATCTCCGGCAGTTTCGATACGTCGGCGATCAGATGGTCGATGTCGCGCAATGCCGCCGAGCAGGTGATGCGTTTTCATGAGAGTGCCGTGAACGCGGTCGCGGCGCTGAAGAACGGCTACGCCACCGGCGGCGAGGACGGAAAAATCGCGATCTGGGCTTCCGGCAACCCGATGCCGGTGCGGACCATGGAAGGTCACACCGCGCCCATCGTGGCGCTGGCACTTTCGCCGGACGGCAACACGCTTGCATCCGCTTCGTGGGACCACACGATCCGGCTGTGGACGCTCGCGGGCGGCGAGCCAAAAATTCTGAAGGGCCACACCGCGGCGGTGAACGGCATCGCCTTCTCGCGCGACGGCAAGCTGCTCGTGAGTGCCGGATACGATGTCGCCGTGCGCTACTGGCAGCTCGATACGGGTGCGGAGGCATCGTTCAATCTGCCGACACCGTTGAACGGAATCGCGATTGCGCCGGATGGCGAGATCGTCGCGGGCGGGGCGGACGGAAAACTGTATTTCCTCAACCAGCGCGGCGAGACGCTCGCCGAACTGCAGGCGGCGGAATCGCCGGTCGTTTCGCTTTCCATGTCACCGGACGGAAAGCTGATCGCGGCGGCAGGCATCCGCGGATCGGTCGCCATCATCGACCGCGCGAAACGTTCGCTCGAACGCACGCTGGTCGGACCGGGCCTGCCGGTCTGGTCGGTGACATTCTTTCCCGACAACAAGACGATCATGACCGGCGGCACCGACCGGCTGGTGCGCCGCTGGGATGCAACCACCGGCGATCATCTCGGTGCGGTCTCCGCAGGCGGTCCGGAAGATCCGCTGGCGCAGTTCGCGGGCGACCGAGGGGCGGAAATCTACAAGGCTTGCATCGCGTGCCACACGCTGACGCCGGATGAAGGCAACCGGGCGGGGCCGACGCTGCATGGAATTTTTGGCCGCAGGATCGCGACCCTGCCGGGCTACAATTTTTCGCCGGCGCTGAAGACGATGAGCATAGTCTGGACGCCGGAAACCGTGTCGAAACTGTTCGAGGTCGGCCCCAACGCCTACACGCCCGGCACGAAGATGCCGGAACAGACCATCGGCTCCGCCGAGGACCGCAAGGCGCTGGTCGATTTCCTCTCGAAAGTGACCGCAAAAAAATAGTCTTCGGGGCCGGAACTTTCCGCTCTCTGTCGCGTTTCGACGGGTTAGGCCCGTGACAGGGGCGGGGGCGCGGGACTTTGTGATGACCGGTGCGTTGAACCTTGACCAGTTGAAAATGCTGGAATCCGGCGGTCCGGATGCCGTTTTCAGGGCGGTTATGGACGCCCTTCCGGTGGCCACCTACACCACCGATCCGTCAGGCCACATCACCTATTGCAACCCGGCAGCCAGCGAACTGGCGGGGCGCCGTCCCGAGAGCGGCAAGGACAAATGGTGCGTGGGGTGGA
>VFQR01002742.1_pt1 | contig 10732 bp, 8 predicted proteins | sample 3512321 | NCBI WGS metagenome assembly VFQR01 (sample SAMN10412374, study PRJNA504923) | tailings metagenome | isolation source: Relicate 3 Philex TSF1 revegetated site | place: Philippines: Tuba, Benguet | collected 2017-08-29
TGGGACCATCAACCCGCCCTCGGTATCGACGGCGATCCCTAGGTCGATGCGGCGAAGGAGCCGCCGCTCGCCGGCCGCAGCGTCGTACCAGGCATTGAGCGACGGCTCGGCCCGGCAGGCGATGGTGATCGCGCGCACCAGCCGGATTGTGGCGTCCTCCCCCGGCCGCCAGTCGTGGATGTCAGCGTCGTCGGAAAGGCCCGCCGGGACCACCTCGGCATGGGCGGCGACCATGCGCTGCGCCATCGCCCGGCGCAGACCGCGCAGGGGCTGCGCCGGGTCCGCACGGGCGAGGCTGGTTGCCGTGCGCTCGACGTCCGCCCGGGTGACGCTGCCGCCCGGGCCGCTGCCCTGGACGAGGTTGAGGTCGACCCCGAGCTTGCGGGCGAGAGCCCGGACCGCAGGGGCGACCTGGATACCGAGCCGGGCCGGCGGCGTGCCGCCGGGGGGCCGCTCCTCCGTCTCCCGTTCGAGCGCCCCGACCACGGTGCCGGCGTCCTCGGCGGCGCCCTCGGCGTATTCGACCAACGGCGCGCCGACCTTCACGAGGTCGCCCTTGGCCCCGAAAAGGCGCGCGATGCGGCCGTTGCGCGGAGACGGCACCTCGACCACGGCCTTGTCGGTCTCGACCGAGACCAGAGGCTGGTCGGCGACGACTCGGTCGCCCTCGGTCACGTGCCAGGCGACGATTTCGGCCTCCTCGAGGCCTTCGCCGAGGTCGGGCAGGAGGAACTGGCGCATGGGCTTCTCCGCTCAGGCGAAGGCGCAGGCGGCGCGGGCCGCCTCGACGATGCGGCGGACCGAAGGTAGGTAGTGCTGCTCGAGCCGGGGCAGGGGCAGTACGGTGTCGTAGCCAGTGACCCGCATGATCGGCGCGAGGAGAGACGTCAGCGCCCGCTCGGCGACAAGGGCCGCGATCTCGCCGCCGAGGCCGCCGGTGCGCGCAGCCTCATGCGCGACGACGCAGCGGCCGGTCTTCTGCACCGAGGCAAGCACGGTCTCCTCGTCGTAGGGTTTGAGGGTGGAGAGGTCGATCACCTCGGCCTCTATGCCTTCGCCGGCGAGTTCGTCGGCCGCCGCCAGCGTCTCCTTGAGGGTGGCGCCCCAGCTCACCAGCGTGACGTCGCGGCCCTCACGCAGGACGAAGGCGACGTCGAGGGGCAGCGACTGGCCATCGTCCTCTACGCTCCCCTTGGCAGCTCGGTAGAGGCGGGTCGGTTCGAGGAAGACGACCGGGTCCGGGTCCCGGATGGCGGCGAGCAGGAGGCCGTAGGCGCGCTCCGGAGAGGATGGGATCACCACCCGCAGCCCGGGGATGTGGGCGAGCATGGCCTCGGTGCTCTCAGAATGGTGCTCCGGCGCGCGGATGCCGGCGCCCCAAGGGGTGCGCAGGACCATCGGGCAGGTCAGACGCCCGCGGGTCCGGTTGCGGAGCCGCGAGGCGTGGTTCACCAACTGATCGAGGCACGGGTAGAGGAAGCCCATGAACTGGATCTCGCCAACCGGGCGCAGGCCCTGCGCGGCCATGCCGACGCACAGGCCGCTGATCAGGAGCTCGGCGAGGGGCGTGTCTATCACCCGCTCCGGCCCGAAGCGCTCCTGAAGCCCGGCGGTAGCGCGGAAGACACCGCCGTTGCGGCCGACGTCCTCGCCGAGCACGACGACCCGCGGGTCCTCCGCCATGGCGCGGGCCAGCGCCAGGTTGACCGCCTCGACGAGGGTGACCTCAGGCATCGGCGGCCCCGGTCAGCTGGTCGCGCTGGCGCGCGTAGACGCGCGGCAGCTCGGCGTAAAGGTGCTCGAACATGCTGGCCGGCAGCAGCGGCGGGGTGTCGAGGTAGCGCACGACCGCCGCCTCGACCTCCTGCTGGCAGCGCGTGGAGAGCCGTTCCTCGTCGGCCTTGCTCCAGGCCTCCCGCTCGACGAGGTGCGTGCGCAGGCGCGCCACCGGCTCCTCGCGCCAGCGCGCCTGGACCTCCTCGGGCGGCCGGTAGCGGGTGGCGTCGTCCGCAGTGGTGTGGTCGCCGAGGCGGTAGGTGATTGCCTCGATGAGGCGCGGCCCGCGGCCGGCGCGGGCGTCTTCGAGGGCCTCGGCGGCGGCAGCGCGCACGGCGATCGCGTCGTTCCCGTCGACCTGCTCGCCGACGAACCCGGCCGCGATCGCCTTCTGGGCGATGGTCTCCGACGCGGTCTGGAGCGCCAGCGGCACCGAAATGGCCCACTGGTTATTGGTCACCACGAACACCAGGGGCAGCTTCCACACACCGGCGAAGTTCATCGCCTCCCACACGTCGCCCTTCGACGTCGCTCCATCGCCGAGCATACAGACCGCCACCCGCGGCTCGCGGCGGAACCTCAGGGCATAGGCAACCCCGGCAGCGTGCGGCGCCTGCGAGCCGACCGGCACGCAAATCGGAAGATCGTGCGCGGGCCCGGAGCCGGCGCTGCCACGCTCGTCCCCGCCCCAGTAGAGCAGGATCTCCTCCATCTTGACCCCGCGCCACAGGAGCGCGCCGGTGTCGCGGTAGGCCGGGACGAGGACGTCCTCAGGCCGCATCGCGCTCGCCACGCCAACCCCGACCGCTTCCTGCCCAAGGGAAGAGGGATAGGTTCCGAGCCGGCCGGTGCGCTGCAGCGCCACCGCCTTCACATCGAAGGTCCGGGTCAGGACCATGCCTTCCAGCAAGCCGCGTAAAAGGTCCGCGTCCCGCGCGAAGTCCGGCAGCTCGGCTACCGGGCGGCCGTCCGGGCCGAGATAGCCGCGCCGCCGCACCACGAAGGAGGCGACCACCGGATGATCCCTCATCGTTCGCCCTCCCGCCGCCCCAGCCGCACCGCCGGGCAAGCTTCGCCAGGGAAACGAACGCACGGCTCGTCTTGTTCACCCGCCTGGTAAGGGCTCGAGCGCGCCCTGTTCCGGCCAGGAGCAGCCTCTCGCCTGGCGCGCGTGGCGCTCGTTCGAGGCGGTCGAGTTCGTCGGTCGACTGGTACAACAACCGCCGCCTGCTCGGCCCAAGCGTGCCGCCGGCCCCGGCAGAGGCCCGCTAGTATGGAGAAGCCCGGACGCCGGCCATCGCAGCCTGACTCAAACCAACATGCCAACGGCAAACCCGGCGGCATTCAATGCAGCGCCGAAGGAGCCATTCTACGACCAAGCCTAGAACGTTGCCGCGATCGAGAGCAGCGTCTAGCAGGCTGTTGAAGAAGGGTGTCGCGTGGGACGGTCGGGCTCGTTGAGGACGATCGGGACCCGATGCTCCCGTCGCGGAGGAACTCGGCCGAGCCCGAGCCTTGATGTCGTGAGGTGGTCGGCGTCGCGTGTCTGGGATCCGATAATCCTACCGCGGCCGATCCGGGCGCCATCCGCCGAGCTCACGGGTCCGGGGCCAAGAGGTGGGGCATGCGTGGCGGGGTCTACGCTTCACGAAGTTCGAGCTTCGTCAGATTACCGCTGTCCGGAAGGACCTCGACGCCGCGTACGAGGCCACCATCACCCGTTCAGACAGGCCCTCCCAGACCCGCGTTTCCAGCAGATCGGCGCCTTGACCGGCGCGGTATGAAGAGCCAAGCGTTAGACGCGCTTTGCTGAACGAGATTCTGAAAAGGAAGGCATGCGCAACTCCTCACAAATTGCTTCGCAAGGACGTGAACAGTTGACAGTTTATAATCGGGCAATATTAAGACCTTGCCGCCGGGGGAGAGGATCTGGATACAACCTTCTCTGGATCGCAGGGCGCGACTGGGGCGCCATCAGCAAGCGGCCGTGGGGCCAAGGGCTTAGGCACCGATAGCGGCGGCAGCCTCCACGTGAGGTGCGCCGAGCGCCTCGGCCACGGCCGGATGGGTGATGCGGCCCCGGTGGATGTTGAGCCCAGCGCGCAGGTGCGGATCCTCCGCGAGCGCCCGCTCGCCCTTGTCGGCCAGGGCGAGCACGTAGGGTAGCGTCGCGTTGTTGAGGGCCAACGTCGAGGTGCGTGGCACCCCGCCCGGCATGTTGGTGACACAGTAATGGATAACACCGTCGACGATATAGGTCGGGTGGTCGTGCGTCGTCGGCCGGGAGGTCTCGAAGCAACCACCCTGGTCGATGGCGACATCGACCACGACGGCCCCGGGCTTCATCCGGCCGACAAGCGCGCGGCTGACGAGCTTGGGCGCTGCTGCGCCAGGGATGAGCACGCCTCCTACAACGAGATCCGCCTCGGGAACGTGCTTCTCGACCGCGTCCTGGGTGGAGAAGACGGTGTTGAGGGGGCGCCCGAATTGAGCCCACAAACGGCGTAGCACCTCGGCGCTGCGGTCGAGGACCCACACGTCCGCGCCCATGCCGAGGGCGATGTCGACCGCGTGCGTGCCGACCACTCCACCTCCTAGTACCACCACTTTCGCCGGATCGACGCCTGGGACCCCGCCGAGAAGGATGCCAAGACCTCCATGCGTCTTCTCCAGGAAGTAGGCTCCGGCCTGTATCGCCATGCGACCGGCGACCTCCGACATGGGCGCGAGGAGCGGCAGCCCGCCGGTCGGCGAGGTCACCGTCTCGTAGGCAATGCACGTCGCGCCGCTTTCCGCCAGGTCGCGAGCCTGCTCCGGATCCGGCGCGAGGTGCAAATACGTAAATAGGATCTGGCCTGGGCGCAGCCGGCGGCGCTCCTCGGCCTGAGGCTCTTTAACCTTCACTACAATATCTGATCGGTCGAGGACGGCGGCCCCGTCAGGAGCGATCTCGGCTCCGGCGGCTTGGTAGTGCTCGTCCGCGACACCGATCGCTGCGCCCGCGGCTGTCTCGACTAACACGGCGTGGCCGTTCGCGACGAGTTCGCGCACGCTCGTCGGGGTTAGACCGACTCGGTACTCGCGTACTTTAATCTCCCGCGGGACGCCGATGCGCACGGGCCGCTCCTGCTTTCCCAGCAGTGTGGCCAGAAATCGCGGCGCACGCCAGGGGTCGGAAGTCTATTCGGAACGGCTTCCCTCCAGCCGTGAGTCGCTCGGAGTAGCGGTTCCGGACCCGCTCGCGCCCGGGGCTGGAACTTACGGCCCTTCAGTCATTTGGATCGTTGCTTCAGGGTCGAACCACGCGAGGGGCTCCATGAGCAGCATCAGAGCCACCATGATTGGTCGAGATTTTGCAGGTCTTGAGCCTAGGCCTGTCGAGACTTGCGCCCGGCGTGGGCGCAGCCAACTGACCGCGTGCTTGATCTCCATTGGATTGGCGGGCGTGCCTTGCGCTTCCGCGCAGAATGCACCTCCCGATTTCACCTCGATTGTCAGGCAGCAACTCCCGGCCGTCGTCGCCATCATGACTAGGCAGATGGCCGAGGAGCAGGCCTTGGCGATGCCCGACGACCTGCCTTTCGGGATTCCCTTCCGGCCCTTCTATGACGAGCGCCGAGGGGTTCAGCAGAGGCCACGAACGTCACTTGGCTCCGGGTTTGTCATAACCGCCGAAGGACACATCGTCACCAACAATCACGTGGTCGAGAATGCGGCTGAGGTCGAAGTGGTCTTCCCCGACAAGACCACGTTCTCGGCGCGGCTGGTCGGGCGCGACCCCCCGACGGACTTGGCTGTTCTCAAGATCGACCCGAGGCCGAACATGGCGGTGGCCAAATGGGGAAATTCGGATGCGGTCGAGCCGGGAGCGTGGGTAATCGCGATTGGGAGCCCCTTCGGACTGGGCGGAACAGTGACGGTCGGAGTCCTGTCTGCCCGCTCGCGGGACATCGGCGCGGGTCTCTACGACGATTTCCTGCAGACAGACGCATCGATCAACCAGGGCAACTCTGGAGGTCCTCTATTCAACGCACAAGGCGAGGTGATCGGCGTCAACACCGCGATCTTTTCTCCGATAGGGGCGAACATTGGTATCGGGTTCGCAGTTCCGTCCCGGACTGCCGAAACGATCGCTGAGCAGTTGATCAAATGGGGCAGAGTTGAGCGCGGTTACCTTGGTGTGCGTCTCCAACAGGTCACACCGGCGCTCGCGCAGGCACTTCGACTACGCGACACGAAGGGCGCGTTGATCGCCTCGGTCGAGCCTGGCGGCCCCGCCGAGGTGGCCGGCATTCGTACGGGCGACGTGATCACTAGTTTCGGGGGCCGCACGATCGAAAGCCCGCGCGACCTCATGCGTGCGGTGGCCGCACAGAGGCCCGGAACGCAAGTCCAGTTGACCCTGCAGCGTGCTGGGGCGGTCCGCGAACTCACGGCGACGGTTGGCCAGCGAGACGAACCGGCGCGGAGCGGCCCGGCCCCCGACGGGGAGGGAGCCGGCCGGCGGCTCGGACTTGCGCTGGCACCTCTCGATGATCTGGCACGCCGCCGTTCCGGTATTGAGGGGGGAGTCGTCGTGCAGCGCGTGGAACCAAATAGCCCGGCCGCGGAGAGCGGCCTCCGCCCAGGAGACATCATCGTTGCCGCCAATGAGCGGGACGTAAGCCAGCCGGCAGAAGTCGCCGAGGAATGGACGAAGTCTCGCGGAGAAAGACGGCCGCTCCTGCTGCGCATCCTCCGTGACGGCCAGTACCGCTTCGTCGGCGTGGAACAATAGGTGGGGTGGCGATAGTGCCTCGGGCTCCCACGCGCGGCGCGCTCATGCCCTCGTCATGGTACGCGCGCTACATGCCAAGCAGCACCTGGGGAGGTCACTTTGGAACCGGAGCCATGCTGTACTGGAGCAATCCTGGATTCGACTGAGCTCAGCGCATACCCCGCTCCGCCGGGACGGCAGAACGTGCCTCTTTCGATCTAGCGCATTGCGTTGCCCACTGTGCGAATGCATCTTGCGCAGCCGACCACGCCTTCTAGAATCGTGCTGGCGAGGCGCAACTCGCCTCGCCAGCTTCTCGGAGCCGGCGCTTGCGTGAGCCGAACGCGATCGACTTCTGGCCCGGGTTCGCCCTGATCACCATCTTCATCAACCATATTCCGGGGAACGCGTTCCAGCGATTCACCTATTCCCAGTTCGCAATCTCGGACGCGGCGGAACTGTTCGTCTTCTTGGCGGGCTGGTCGTTAGCCCATGCAACGGAGAACAAAACCGCTCCCGACCCGCCCGGCCGGGTCGTGCTCCGAGTATGGTCCAGAGCCGTGGAGGTCTATGTCGCCCAAGCCGTGTTGATGCTCCTTGCGCTGGCGCTGATCGCAGGGGCCGCGCTTCTGCTCGATGAACCGGTCTTGCTCGAGTGGCACAATGCGGGGCCATTCTTCGCCGATCCCGTTCAGACCACGATCGGCATCGTCCTGCTAACCCACCAGCTCGGGTACTTCAACATCCTTCCCCTATACGTCCTCATCCTCGCGGCGGCGCCGCTCTATGTACTCTCGGCCCGCCTGAGCCGCTGGCTCGTACTCGCGATCGCGTTCACGATCTACCTGCTTTCTCTGACGTTCGAGATCAACCTCCAGAGCTGGCCGGTTCAAGGACATTGGTTCTTTAACCCCCTCGCGTGGCAGTTTGTATTCGTGCTCGGGTTCCTGAGCTCTCTTTGGGTGCAGGATAATGAGCGCTTCCGCTTTTGGGCCAGAAGGCTCAAACCACTTGGGGTTCTTGGGGTGGTGCTCGGCGTGATCGTGATGGTGCGCGGGATCAGGATAGACCCGTACAGTGTTCCCGAGCCGCGCCTCCTGTTCATGATCGATAAATCGTATGTCTCCCCATTGCGGCTCCTCCACTTTCTAGCGGTCGTGCTAGCCTTCCAGAGCGTCTTCCCGGCTCTGCAGCGACATCTGCGTCCGCTAGTTGCGGGAATGTCAGCGCTCGGGCGCAACTCGCTGGCGGTCTTCTCAGTCGGCTCCGTCGGTGCCCTGGCCATTCAGCTCACGCGCGCCGCTCTGCCGCAGGGCATTCTTCTGGACACGATCCTGGTCGGATCTGGTATTTCGGTTCTCCTATTCACAGCATGGTTCGTGGAATGGCGTTCGCGCTCACCGAGACCCTCCTCATTGCGACACTGACGGTGATCGCGTTGACGGCTCCCGTTCGCGCGGGTTCCGCTCGACCTCACCCCGTGGAAGCGGAAGATACCGTCCTGTCCGCCGAATGCCGCGTCCCTGCCGGACGGCTTTACGTCCTCGCGCCTTTACGAGCTGTTCGCACCGTTGTGGAGCAGAAGAGGTCGCTGAAGGTACTCGCCCTCGGATCCGGTGGAGCCACGACGGGCTCCGGAGCCGGATCCGCTCCGGCTAGCTATTCAGTTCGCCTGGGAGGTGAGCTTCAGAAGGCGCTACCCGCCATCACAGTCACCGTCGAGCAACGGGAACTCTCTGGCGACATCACGGCGCAAGCGGTGGAGCGGATTTCGGCACTGGTCGCAGAGGCGGCGCCGGATTTAGTCGTGTGGCAGGTGGGCACCAGCGACGCCCTCGCGAAGGCGGATCTCGACTCGTTCAGCGGCGCGTTGAATGAAGTGCTCGAATGGCTCTGGTCCCACGATATCGATGTTGTTCTAGTCGAGCCACCGTTCTCGGCGAATCTAGCCGCCGGCGATCATTATAGGGATTTGATGGCAGCTATCAAGAAAAGCGCACGTGACAGACGCGTGCCCCTCGTCCTCCGTTCTGGAGCCATGGAGTTTCTCGGCCAGCAAAAGAAAGACGGGAAACTAATGAGCGCCTTTCAATTGAGCGACCTTGGCGCGCGCTGTATCGCCGAGCATGTCGCCCGCACAGTTGCACTCTCGCTGCTTGAGACGTCGCCACATGCCGGTCCTGCCACTGGGCAGGGGAAGTAGTCTCTCGCCGCACTTCAGGACGCGGCCCCGGAAACGGGAGCCTGTTTGGATGCGCTGAAAGAAAGGGCATCAACCTCGGGCCGTCGCTCGGGGCTGATCGAGCCATTCGATGCGCGCCCTTGCCTTCGGCTCTACACTCGCACTGCGGTATCCTCGCGCCGTGGCCAATGCCGAACCAGAGGCCCGCGCGAGCCGATTGGACCCCCGGCACTTTGGAGACTCGCCGCGTAGCAGAACGAACGCCGGCCGATGCAAAAGCCCGGAGCGGGGATTCCGCCCGGGCGTTCGGCGATCAGCCGCACGGCTGCGCGCAGGTCGGCGATCGGCAGGTCTCGTTGCGGGCAGGCTCGTCCTGCTTTTGGTCGACTGCACGGCGTGGGTGATCAGGCCAGCCGGCGAGGCACGCGCTCGACCTGTGCTCCATAAACTTCGGAATGAGCTTTTGGTTTCAGGGGGTTGGGTTGTCCGGGAGCCCTTGACAGGGACGGGGCGCGCCCTAACTCATAAATTGCCAAGGCCTCTTAGAGCTTGGCAAAGCGGGCGCCGGCCGGTGTCCGGCGCTCTCATATCCATGTTGCTCGAGGGAGGATGTGGCTATGAGGAACTTCGACTTCTCTCCCCTTTATCGGTCGACAGTCGGGTTCGACCGTCTCGTCCACATGCTCGACCACGCGACCCAGTTCGGGGCCGCTTCGAACTTGCCGCCCTACAATATCGAAAAGACTGGCGACGACCAGTACCGCATCACCATGGCGGTGGCCGGCTTCTCGCCCGAGGAGATCGAGGTGGTCCAGCAGGAGAACACCCTGCTCGTGACCGGCCAGAAGAGCTCCCAGGACGAGGGTGTCCAGGTCCTGCACCGCGGGATCGCCGACCGCGCGTTCAAGCAGCGCTTCGACCTCGCCGACCATGTGAAGGTCGAGGGCGCCAGCCTCGACAGCGGCCTGCTCACGATCGAGCTGAAGCGCGAGGTGCCTGCGGCGCTGAAGCCGCGGCGGATCGAGATCGCGGCCGGCGGCGGTCCGCAGGCATTGGGCAAGGACAACGTCCACCAGATCGGCCACGCGAAGGCCGCGTAATCGAAACCGATCGCGTGGCTCTGGCCCGCGGCGTCCGCCGCAGGGACCGAAAGCCGCGACATGCGAACCGAAGGAGGCAACAGATGGCTTTGAGAGATCTTGTTCCGTGGGGCCGGAACCGCTCTTCGGTCCCGAGCTTCCGCAACGAGGAGGCGAGCCCGTTCGTCACCCTGCATCGGGAGATGAACAGGCTCTTCGACGACGTGTTCAACCGCTTCGACGTGCCGAGCCTCGGGCGTAACATTCCATGGCCAAGCATCGAGGTAGTCTCGTCGGAGAACGAGGTACGCGTCTCAGCCGAGCTGCCCGGGACGGACGAGAAGGACATCGAGGTTCTGCTGGACGACGATGTAATCACCATCCGCGGCGAGAAGAAGGCCGAGAGCGAGGACAAGGAGCGCCGCTTCAGCGAGCGCTACTACGGCCGCTTCGAGCGGGTGATCCAGCTGCCGTTCGCCATCGAGGAGGGCAAGGCGGAGGCGTCTTTCGACAACGGCGTGCTCATGCTCACCCTTTCGAAGTCGCCGAAGGCGCAGGAACGGACGAAGCGCATCCCGATCGGCGGGAAGAGCACCAAGCACTGACCGCACAGGCGCTCCCGGCGTGCTCTTCCGAGGCGCCCGGGGCGCAACCTTCGCTCAAAGGAGGGAGGAGCAGATGGAGCACATCCGGACCGATACCCAAACCGGGGGCACCCATTCCCGCCCCGAAAGTTCGGGCTTTGCTGAGCCGTCGTTTGTCGAAGCTTTGGTCGATCCTGTAAAGGTCTTCCGGCACCCGCGGGAAGTCGCCGAGCATCCGTGGTTCACGCACGAGGAGAAGCGGACGATCCTTCTGTCCTGGGCTCGGGACGAGCTCGTCCTCGAGCAGGTCGCCCGTAAGGTCATGCCGGAGATCGGGCCCAGATCGCGCATCGAT
>VFQR01002743.1_pt1 | contig 10731 bp, 13 predicted proteins | sample 3512321 | NCBI WGS metagenome assembly VFQR01 (sample SAMN10412374, study PRJNA504923) | tailings metagenome | isolation source: Relicate 3 Philex TSF1 revegetated site | place: Philippines: Tuba, Benguet | collected 2017-08-29
GCCTCGATCGGCTCGCGCGCGTGCGCGGGATCGATCAGCAGTTCGCTCATGGGGCGTCCTCCTCCTTGTCCAGCAGCGCGAGTTCGCGCAGGTGTTCGGCGGTGGTGGTGGGCAGGCCGAAGAATTCGAGGTAGGCCGGGATCTGCTCGAACAGCATGTCCGATCCGACCTGGATGCGGCAGCCGCGCGCCTGCGCGGCGGCCAGAAAGGCCGTCATGCGCTGGCGCATCACCACCTCGCCGACGAAGGTGTGCGGCTGCAGCCGCGTCATGTCCAGCGGCAGGGGGTCGCCGGGCTCCATGCCCAGCGGCGTGGCGTTGACCACGAGCGCGAAGCCGGCCGGGTCGCGCTGGCCGGTCTCCACGCGCAGCGCGGGGAACTCCGCGCGCAGCCGGGCGGCCAGACCCTCGGCCGCCGCGGCCTGCAGGTCGAACAGCGCCAGTCGCGCAACGCCGGCTGCAGCGAGCGACGCCGCGATCGCCGATCCCACGCCACCGCTGCCCACCACCAGCGCGTCTTGGCCCTGCAGCACCAGACCCTTGCGGCGCAGCCCGCGCACGAAACCCTCGCCATCGAACATGTCGCCCTGCAGGCGGCCCTGCGGCGTGCGGCGCACCGCATTGCAGGCGCCGGCCACACGAACCGCCGCGCTCACATCGTCCAGCAGGCCCACGGTGCTGACCTTGTGCGGCATGGTGATCAGCGCCCCGCGGATGTTGCGCAGCGCAAAGACCGAGCGCAGCAGCGCCGGGTAGTGCGGTGCCTCGCAACCCATGGGCACCACCACGGCGTTGATGCCTGCCGACGCGAAATAGGGGTTGTAGATCAACGGCGCCTTGAAGGCGTGCGTCGGAAACCCGATGTGGGCGATCAGTTCGGTGTGGCCGTCGATCTTCATGGCGCGAAGTGGTGTCAGGCGCGGCGCGTGTTCGCGTGGTTCACCGCGGTGCGCAGGCCCAGCAGGTAGCTGTCGACACCGAAACCGGCGATCTGGCCCTGCGCGATTTCTGCCAGCACCGAGTGGTGGCGGAACGGCTCGCGCGCATGCACGTTGGACATGTGCACCTCGACGATCGGGCACTTCAGCATCGAGAGCGCGTCGCGGATGCCGTAGCTGTAGTGCGTCCAGGCCCCGGCGTTGATGACCACCGCCTGCGTGCCGTCGGTGAGCGCCTGGTGGATGCGCTCGACCATGGCGCCCTCGTGGTTGGTCTGGAAACACTGCACCTGGGCGCCCAGCTCCTGGCCCAGCGCCGCCAGCTGCTGGTCGATCTCGGCCAGCGTGATGGTGCCGTATTGCTTCGGATCGCGTTTGCCGAACATGTTGAGGTTGATGCCGTGCAGGACCAGGACTTTCATGTGACGTGCCTTGTGTGGGGATTCAATGGATGTCCACCGCCCGGCCGCTTCGGGCGGCCGTGGCGATGGCCTCGGTGATGGCCAGGTTGCGCAGGCCGTCGTGCGCAGAGACCAGCGGCTCGGCCTCGCCACGCACCACGGCGCCGAAGTGCACCATCTGGCGCAGGATCGGATCTTCGCGCACCAGGCCCACGGTGCCGACCTCGAACGGCTTCCACCACGAGCGGGCGTCGGCAGCGGGGTAGGTCTTCAGGCGCATGGTGGGCACCGAGAGGCTGCCGTCGGTGCCCGTGACGACGTAGCAGTCTTCGTCGGCGTAGCTCGGGTAGGCCGGGTTTTCCTGCGAGGTCTGCTCCCAGCTGCGTGCGCAGGCCGCGGTGTCGCTGAGCAGGAAGCTGCCGAGCGCGCCGTTGGCGAAACGCAGGTTGATGGCCACCGTGTCCTCGACCGCGAAGCCGCGCGTGGCGTGCGATTCGAACGCCTGCACCGCCACGATCTCGCCGCACAGCATGCGCAGGTTGTGCACCTCGTGGATCATGTTGAGCAGGATGGGGCCACCGCCCGGCTCACGGCGCCAGGGTCCGTCCACGAAGTAGTGGTCGGGCTTGAAGAAGGTGGCGCTGCCCATCACCGCGACCAGCCGGCCGAGCTGGCCGGAAGCCACCACCTGCCGCGCCTTGGCCATGATGGGGCTGTGCGCGCGGTGGTGGCCGATGAGCACGCGCGCGCCGCTGCGGGCCACCGCGTCGACCAGGCGGCGCCCTTCGTCCACCGTGGTGGCGATGGGCTTTTCCAGCAGGATGGGCAGGCCCGCGTCCACGCACTGCAGCGCCTGCGACACGTGCAGGGCGTTGGGCGTGGCGAGCACCAGGCCGTCGGGGCGATCGCGCGCCAGCAGCTCGTCGATCGAGGCGTACAGCGCCACGCCGGCCGCCTCGGCCACCGCACGCGCGGCCGGCGAGGGGTCGACCACGGCCGTCAGCGTGCAGCCGGTGGCGGCGCGCGCTGCGGCCATGTGGGCCTGGCCGATGTAGCCAGCGCCGGCGACGGCAATGCGTGTCGGGACCATCCGCGCCCCGCTCACCTGCGCAGCTTGGCCAGTTCGGCCTCGAGCTCGGCCACGGTGGCCGCGATCGCCTCGCCGTGCTTGGCGATCACCGGCTTCATCTTCTCGCGCAGGATGGCCATTTCGCTCGCCGGCAGCTCGGTCACGGCCATGCCGTTCTTCTTCATGTTGTCCAGCGCCGTGGCCACCTGACTGCGCGCCTGTTCGCGCTGGAACTTCACCGACTCGGTGGCCGCGTCCTGAATGATCTGCTTCTCGGCCGGCGAGAGCGTGTCCCAGAACTTCTTGCTGATCATCACCGACTGCGGGTTGTACTGGTGGTTGGTCATCACCAGGTGCTTCTGCACCTCGTAGAACTTGTTGGCGTTGATCACGGTGACGGGGTTTTCCTGCCCGTCGATGGCCTTCTGCTCCAGTGCGGCGTACACCTCGGGGAAGGGCAGCGGCGTGGGGTTGGCGCCCAGGGCCTTGACCCAGTCGACGTTGATCGGGTTGGGGATCACGCGCAGCTTGAGGCCTTCGAGATCGGCCACCTTGTTGATGGGCCGCCGGCCATTGGTGATGTTGCGAAAGCCCAGTTCGTAATAGGCCAGACCGACGATGCCCTTCTCTTCCAGTTTGCCGTGCATCTTCTTGCCGAAGGTGCCGTCGACCACGGCATCGGCCTCGCGGCTGTTGGCGAACATGAACGGGAAGTCGAACACCGCGAAGTCCTTGACCTGCGCGGCCAGGATGCCCGAGTTCATGGACACCATCTCCAGCGTGCCCCCCTGCAGTGCGGAGACGTTGGCCTGGTCACTGCCCAACGTGCCACCGGGAAAGAGATTGACCTTGAGCTTGCCGCCCGACTTCGCCTGCACCACCTCGGCGAAGCGCTCCATGCCCATCACCACGGGGTGGCCCTTGGGGTTCTGGGTGGCGAACTTGATGGTTTTGTCCTGCGCGGTGGCGACGCCCATGGCGGCCAGGGCCACCGTGGCCACAACGGTCTTGAGGAATACGCGTTTCATGAGCTTGTCTCCAATGGTGTCGGCACGTCTGGATGAGGTGCCGGCGCGGCGGCGTGCCCGAGGCGCCGCGCCGGGTTGAAATCGGGAGGTCAGTAGAACCAGCTCAGCGGCACCAGCACGATCTGCGGGAACAGCACCATCAGGAACAGCAGCGCGAACTGGGCCAGCATGAAGGGCCAGACGCCCTTGGTGACCTGGTCCATGCCGACCTTGCCGACGCCGGCCACGGTGTTGAGCACGGTGCCCACGGGCGGGGTGATGAGGCCGATGGCGTTGTTCATGATGAACAGCACGCCGAAGTACACCGGGTCGATGCCGGCGGCCTTCACGATCGGCATGAGCACCGGCGTGAGGATCAGGATGGTGGGCGTCATGTCCATCGCCGCCCCGACCACGATGACCAGCACCATGATGGCCGCCATCAGCAGGCGCGGGTCGTCCAGCAGCGGCTCCAGCAGGCCCACGATCTGCGCCGGCAACTGCGCCACGGTGATCAGCCAGGCCGACACCATGGCGGCCGCGACCAGGAACATGATGACCGCCGTGGTCTTGGCCGCGGACAGGAACAGGTGGTAGAGCTGGGTGACTTTCAGTTCGCGGTAGACGAACAGCGAGACCACCAGCGCGTAGACCGCGGCCACGACGGCGGCCTCGGTGGGTGTGAACACACCCATCTTCAAGCCCACCACCACGATGACCGGCAGCCCGAGCGCGAAGGTGGCGTCCTTCATGGCGCCCAGCACCTGGGCGCGTGAGGCGCGCGGCGGCGTTTCGGCCTGCTCGCGGCGCGCCACCCACCACCAGGTGAGCGCCAGCGCCACCCCCAGCAGGATGCCCGGCGCAATGCCGGCCAGGAACAGCTTGGAGATGGAGACGTTGGCCGCGACGCCGAAAATCACGAAGCCAATGCTGGGCGGGATGACCGGCGCGATGATGCTGGCCGACGCCAGCAGGCCGGCCGAGCGCGCCTTGTCGTGGCCGGCGCGCACCATCATCGGCAGCAACAGGGCCGACAGCGCGGCGGCGTCCGCCACGGCGGACCCCGACAGCGCGGCCATCAACACCGCGGCCACGATGGCCACGTAGCCCAGGCCGCCGCGCACATGGCCCACCAGCGCCATGGCGAACAGCACGATGCGCCGCGACAGGCCGCCCGCGTTCATGATCTCGCCCGCCAGCATGAAGAAGGGAACGGCCAGCAGCGGAAAGCTGTTGGCGCCTTCGATCACGTTCTGCGCCAGGATCTGGGCATCGAACAGATCCAGGTGCCACATCAGCGCGGCGCCGCACAGCAGCAGCGAAAAGGAGATCGGCACCCCGATCGCCATCGCGGCGAGCAAGGTGCCCAGGAAGATCGCGATGGTCATGGCGTGTCCTCCGATTCGCGCACGCCCACCAGCTCGGCGTCGGGCATGCGACCGGTGACCAGACGCCACAGGTGCAGCAGCAGGATGGGGGCGCCCAGCACGGCAAACACCATGCCGCTGGCGTAGAACCAGGCCATGGAAACCTCCATCACCGCGCTGGTCGTGTCCCAGTTGATGCGGGTCTGCTCCCAGGCCCCCTTGAACACCAGGGCGCAGATGAAGAGCATGAGCAGCAGGCTCAAGCCCAGGCAGAGCTTGCGCGCCGCCACCGGCAGGGCAACCAGCAGGGCCTCGGTGCCCAGGTGGGCGCGCTCCGCAAGCGCCACCACGGCGCCGAGGAAGGTCATCCACACGAACAGCCAGCGGGACAGCTCTTCGGACAGCGTGATGCCGGTGTTGAAGGCGTAGCGCAGCACCACGTTGCCGAACACCATGACCACCATGGCGGTCAGGCACAGCACCATGAGGCCGGCCAGCAGGCGGCAATAGCGGCGTATCAGGGTGTCGAGCATGGGCGTCTCCAGGGGCGTGCCGCCAGTTTGTACGAACTGGTTAGTTCTTGAATACCCGGGAAAACCCTGAAAACGCGCCGACGGTGTTCGGAGGTCAGTCCGCGCGCACGAAGCGCACCACCATCTCGACCACCGCCGCGCGGCGCAGGGTGGCCACCGCCGGCGCCGCGAAATCGCGCTTGAAGATCAGGCCGAAGGTGTGGCGGTTGGACACATTGAAGAAGGTGAGCGCCGAGATCGAGGCGTGGATGTCGACCGCGTCCAGGCCGGGGCGGAACACGCCGGCGGCGACACCCCGCTCGTAGAGCTTCTGGATCGCCGAGATCGCGGGAACATTGAGCTGCTGGATCGTCTTGCTCTGGGCCAGGAACTGCCCGCGGTTGATGTTCTCGCCCACCACGAGGCGGATGTAGTTCTCGTTGCTGGCGTGGTGGTCGAAGGTGAACTCCACCAGCCGGCGCAGCGCGGTCTCGGGGTCGAGGTTTTCCAGGTCGAGCCGGCTCTCGATGGCGCGCATGCGCGCGTAGGCCTGCTCCAGCACCGCAAGGTAGAGCCCTTCCTTGCTGCCGAAGTAGTAATAGATCATGCGCTTGCTGGTGTGCGTCGCTTCGGCGATCTCGTCGATGCGCGCGCCGGCCAGCCCCTTCTCGCCGAACTCGACCTCGGCCACCTGCAGGATGTTGGCCTGGGTGCGCTCCGGGTCGTTGGTGCGACCCGTGCTGCGCGGCGCCGCCTTGCCGCGGCCCGCGGGCTTGGCACGCTTTTCATGTACCAGTTCGTTCATTTGCACAGTATAGGCGGCGCACTGAACGAACGCGCGCGCGGGCTTCAGCCGTTCGGAATCTCGGGCTCCACCAGCTTCGCCAACTGCTCCAGCGATTCCTGCCAGCCCAGGTAGCACATCTCCGTGGGAATCACCGCCGGAATGCCCTCCTGCACCACCGTCAGTTCGGTGCCGCAGGCCACCGGCCTGAACGTGACGCTGACCTCCATGCGGCCCGGCAGGTTCGGGTCGTCGAAGGTGTCGCTGTAGCGCAGGCGTTCGCCGGGCACGAACGCCAGGTACTCGCCGCCGAAGCTGTGCGATTGCCCGGTGCCGAAGTTGGTGAAGGACATGCGGTGGCTGCCACCCACACGCGCGTCCATGTGGTGCACCTCGGCCGTGAAGCCATAGGGCGGCAGCCAGCGGCACATGGCGGCGGGTTCGGTGAAGGCGCGAAACACGCGCTCGGGCGGGGCCTTGAGAACGCGGTGCAGGCGAACGGTTCCGGTGGGCATGCGGGGTTCCTTTCGATGGGGTGGGTCGACCTGTGCTCGACGGGCAGCCAGCGCCCGCATCGACCACCGCCCGTCGGGGCCAGCCGGGCTCACCGGCGCCGCTGGCGCCTCAGACGCCGAGCCAGCGTGCCAGCCAGCGCCCGGGTGCTGGCTCGCGCCGGGGGGCGGGTGCGGTGGCGCCGAGCGCCAGCAGCCGCGCCTCGGCCTGTGCCAGGCGCGCCTGGCGCGCGGCCTGCAGCGGCACCATGCCGTCGAACTCGGAATGCAGGTGCGGGTTGGCGCCGTGCTCGAGCAGGTAGAGGGCAATGGCCTCCTGGCCCGCCAGCAGGCAGGCCACGAGCGGCGTGGAGAGAAACTCCGGGTGCGCGTAATTCACGTCGACACCGTTCTTCACGTGGTACTGCACCAGGGGGAGATCACCCTCGCAGGCGGCGTTGAACAGTTCTTTCCAGTTGCCTCCGGACATGCGCTCGTCTCCTGTGATGGGTCGGCCCCGGGCGCTGTGCCGGTGCGCGTTATGTGGTGCCTCAGCTGTCCTGGAACAGGCTCTCGCGCACGCCCGAACCTTCGGGCAAGGCAAATTCCTGGCGCACCGCGCGCGCGAAGTAGCCCTGCCGCACGGCCTGGCTCACCTGCCACGCGGCGATCGTCTTCTGCGCCCGCTGGGCCTCGAGCAGCCGCATGGGCGGTGTGCGGAAATAGATGATGAGCGCGGCCTCGCGGCGGTTGAAGCCCTCGCGCAGGGCCAGCGCCACCACGGCCTGGCGCAGCTGAGGATTGACCGTGTTCGACGGGATGCCCAGGTCACCCAGGGCATATCCCAATCCGACACGGAACCACAGCTTCTTCCACATGCGTGGCATTACATCATCGGGGCATCACCCGCGTGAGAGGGAGAACACCGGGAGATGGCCCATCTGGGGGATGACGGCACCGTTCTCCGCAGCCTGTCGCGCAACGCGCCATCGGCCTTCAGCCGGGTTCACCCGCACGCAACGGACGCCATCGGTTCACCAGCGCCACCAGCGACAGCATCACCGGCACCTCCACCAGCACGCCCACCACCGTGGCCAGGGCCGCGCCCGAGTGCAGGCCGAAGAGCGAGATGGCCACCGCCACCGCGAGCTCGAAAAAGTTGGAGGTGCCGATCAGGCAGGCGGGGCCGGCCACGTCGTGCGGCAGCCTGAGCCAGCGAGCCCCCCACCAGCCGAGGAAGAAGATGCCGTAGGTCTGGATCAGCAACGGCACGGCGATCAAGGCGATGACGACGGGCTGCGTGAGGATGGTGTCGGCCTGGAAGCCGAACAGCAGCACCACGGTGCCCAGCAAGCCGGCGATGGACCAGGGCTTGAGGCGTGCCGTCAGGCGCGGCAAGGCGTCGGGACCGTGGGCAAGGAGCCTCGCCCGCGTGACGACGCCGGCCACCAGCGGCAGCACCACATAGAGCACGGTGGACAGCAGCAGCGTGGACCAGGGCACGGTCACGTCCGTCACGCCCAGCAGGAAGGCGGCAATGGGCGCGAAAGCCACCACCATCACGAGATCGTTCACCGACACCTGCACCAGGGTGTAGTTCGGGTCGCCGCGCACCAGCTGGCTCCACACGAACACCATGGCCGTGCAGGGCGCCACGCCGAGCAGGATCATGCCGGCGATGTACTCGCTGGCCGATTGCGGGTCGACCCAGGGCGCGAACAGGTGCTGGAAGAACAGCACACCCAGCGCGGCCATGGTGAAGGGCTTGATGAGCCAGTTGATGGCCAGCGTGAGCGCCAGGCCCTGCGGACGGTGCCCCACTTCGCGGATGGCGCGCCAGTCCACCTGCACCATCATCGGGTAGATCATGATCCAGATGAGCACGGCCACGACCAGGTTGACGTGCGCCCATTCCAGCGCGGCCACCTGCGCAAAAGCCCCGGGCACCGCCGTGCCGAGCAGCACGCCCGACACGATGGCCAGCGCCACCCACAGGCTCAGCCAGCGCTCGAACAACCCCATCAGGCGTGCTCGCCCACGGGCTTGTCCGTGCGTCCGATGCGACCGAGCTCCTTCTGCAGTGCCAGGCGGTCGAGTTTGTCCAGCGGCAGCGCGAGGAAGATCGCGATGCGCCGGCTCAGCACCAGCAGCGCGTCGTTGAAGGCCTGGCGGCGCTTGTCCTCGGGTCCCGTGGCGGCGGCCGGGTCTTCCACGCCCCAGTGGGCGGAGATCGGCTGCCCGGGCCACAGCGGGCAGACCTCGCCCGCGGCCTTGTCACACACGGTGAGCACGAAGTCCATCTCGGGCGCGCCGGGTTGCGCGAACTCGTCCCAGCTCTTGCTGCGAAGCGCGGACGTGTCGTAGCGGTTGCGCTGCAGCAGTTCGAGCGTCATGGGGTGCGGTCGGCCGGCGGGCTGGCTGCCCGCGCTGAAGGCGCGAAAGCGGCCCTGGCCCAGCTGGTTGAGCACCGCCTCGGCCATGAGGCTGCGCGCCGAATTGCCGGTGCAGATGAACAGGACGTTGTAGGGCCGGTTTTGCATGGTGCTCCTTTCAGCACGTGGTGCAGGGGACGTTGGCGCCCGCGCTGACTTCGCACGGCTGCCCTTCGCAGCAGTGCTCGGTGAGGTAGCCCAGCAAGGCGTTCATGTGCGCGAAGCCGGCGCGGTAGATCAGGTGGCGGCCGTCGCGCTCCTGCGTGATCAGGCCGGCGCGGTGCAGCTCCTTGAGGTGAAACGACAACGTGGTCGGCGTCGCGTCGAGCCGTTCGGCCAGTGCGGAGGGTGTGAGCCCTTCGGGCCCGGCCTGCACCAGCGCGCGGAAGGTTCGCAGGCGCGTGACCTGGGACAGCGCAGCGAGTGCTTGAACGGCTTCGTTCTCGTCCATCGGGATCTCCTCAGGTGCCCGCACGGGATGCGGCGGGTGAAGCGACGCTGGCGGTGCCGGCATGCAGCGGCAGACGCAGCGTGATGAGCCAGCAGGCCGCCAGCATCAGCGCCGAGCCGGCCAGCGTCCATGCGAGGCCGCCCCACTGGTACAGCAGGCCCGACATCAGCGTGCCGAAGAAGCGGCCGAGTGCATTGGCCGCGTAGTAGAAGCCCACGTCCTCGGCCGCCTTCTCGCTGCCCGCGTAGGCCAGCACCAGATAGGAGTGCACCGAGGAATTGACCGCGAAGGCAAAGCCGAACACGGCGAGCCCGCCCACCACCACCCACTGCAGGTGCGGCACGCCCGCGAACACCGCCACCGCCAACGCCGCCGGCACCAGCGCCAGCGCGGCCGACCAGGCGCGTGCCGCGGGCACCTCGCGGCTCAGGCCATCCGTACTGCGGTGAACGATCTGCGGCGCCAGCGCCTGCACCGCGCCGTAGCCGATGGTCCAGGCCGCAAGGAAGCCGCCCACCATGGTGAAGGTCCAGCCCTGCGCGTAGAGGAACACCGGCACGCCGACCACGAACCACACGTCGCGCGCGCCGAACAAGGCGACGCGCGCGGCCGCCAGCGCGTTGATGCCGGGGTTCTTGGCGAACAGCTCCTTCGCGGACTTCGACGCCTTGCTCTTGCCCATCATCGTGGGCAACGAGGCGATCACGCCGATCAGCACCAGCGCCAGCGCTGCGGCCATGAGCCACAACGCGTGCCGGAAACCCAGCGCTTCGAGCAGCAGGCCGCCGAGGAAGAACCCCACGCCCTTCATGGCGTTCTTGCTGCCGGTGAACCAGGCCACCCACTTGAAGAGCTGGCTGTTGCTGCCCCCGCCTTCCTTCGCCTGCGCGCTCGTGACCTTGATGGCCGACTTGCTGGCCGTCTTGGTGAGGTCCTTGGCGACGCCGCACACGCCTTGCGCGAGCACCACCCAGGCCACCGACGCTACCGCTGTCCAGCCGGGGTTGAGGAACGACAGCAGCGTGAAGCCGACGATCTGCGTGGACAGGCCCACGGTGAGCATGCGCGTGATGCCGTAGCGCGTGGCGAGCCAGCCGCCGATGAGGTTGGCCAGCACGCCCGCCGCTTCGTACAGCAGGAACAGGAAGGCCAGCGTGAACGGCGAATAGCCGAGCCGGTAGAAGTGCAGCAGCACCAGCATGCGCAGCGCGCCGTCGGTGAGCGTGAAGCCCCAGTAGGCGGCGGTGACGATGGCGTAGTGGCGGACGGCGGCGTGCATG
>VFQR01002744.1_pt1 | contig 10731 bp, 12 predicted proteins | sample 3512321 | NCBI WGS metagenome assembly VFQR01 (sample SAMN10412374, study PRJNA504923) | tailings metagenome | isolation source: Relicate 3 Philex TSF1 revegetated site | place: Philippines: Tuba, Benguet | collected 2017-08-29
GCTTCAAATGCGGCATCGTCGGCCTGCCGAACGTCGGCAAGTCGACCCTCTTCAACGCCCTGACGCAGACCGCTGCGGCGCAGGCCGCGAACTATCCCTTCTGCACCATCGAGCCGAACGTCGGTGACGTCGCGGTCCCCGACCCGCGCCTCGACCAGCTCGCCGCCATCGGCAAGTCGCAGACGATCATCCCGACCCGCATCACCTTCGTCGACATCGCCGGCATCGTCCGCGGCGCCTCGAAGGGCGAGGGCCTCGGCAACCAGTTCCTCGCCAACATCCGCGAGGTCGATGCCATCGCCCATGTCGTCCGCTGCTTCGAGGATGGCGACATCACCCATGTCGAAGGCAAGGTCGACCCCATCGCCGACATCGAGACGATCGAGACCGAGCTGATGCTCGCCGACCTCGAAAGCCTCGAAAAGCGCGTCGTGAGCCTCGAGAAGAAGGCCAAGGGCGGTGACAAGGAAGCGAAGGAACAGGTCGACCTGATCAACCGCGCCCTCGTCCACCTGCGCGACGGCCGTCCCGCCCGCATGACCGAGGTGAAGGCGGAGGAGGAGAAGACCTTCGCCATGCTGAACCTCCTCACCACCAAGCCGGTGCTCTACGTCTGCAACGTCGAGGAGGCCTCCGCCGACAAGGGCAACAGCTTCTCGGCCAAGGTCTTCGAGCGGGCGAAGCAGGAGGGCGCCAGGGCGGTCGTCGTCTCGGCCAAGATCGAGAGCGAGATCGCCGTCATGCCGCTGGAGGACCAGAAGGACTTCCTCGAAGCCGTCGGCCTCGAGGAGCCCGGACTCAACCGCGTCATCCGCGCCGGCTACGAGCTTCTCTCCCTCGTCACCTACTTCACGGTGGGACCGAAGGAGGCGCGTGCCTGGACCATCACCAAGGGCACCAAGGCGCCGGGCGCCGCCGGCGTCATCCATTCCGACTTCGAGAAGGGCTTCATCCGCGCCGAGACCATCGCCTTCGCCGACTACACGGCGCTTGGCGGCGAAGCCGGTGCGCGCGACGCCGGCAAGCTGCGGCTCGAGGGCAAGGAGTACATCGTCGCGGATGGCGACGTGCTGCACTTCCGCTTCGCCAACTGAGGCTTCGCGGGCCTGCATGGCTGCCTGCCGAACGGCGGACGGACGAACCTGTCCGTTTGCGGCATAAGGACGGGACCTTTCACCTGGGCCCCGCACCCATGACCACAGCCACGCCCTATCCCGCCTTCGAGGACTTCGTCCCGGGCGAGATCACCACCTTCGGCGCCTATGAGGTGACGCGGGAGGATGTGATCGCCTTCGCCGGCGAGTTCGACCCGCAGCCCTTCCACCTCGACGAGGAGGCCGGCAAGGCCTCCCTGCTCGGCGGACTCGCGGCCTCCGGCTGGCACAGCTGCTCGATCCTGATGCGCATGATGTTCGACCACTTCATGGACGGGTCGACTTCGCTGGGTTCGCCCGGCATCGACGAGGTGAAGTGGCTGCGCCCCGTCTTCCCCGGCGACGTCCTGTCGGTGCGACGCGAGATCCTCGACGCCCGCCCCTCGAGTTCGAAGCCGGATCGCGGCGTCGTTCGCTTCCGTTTCCAGCTGATGAACCAGAAGGGCGAGGTCGTGATGGAGCAGACCAACCCCATCTTCTTCGCGCGGCGCAGGGCGAGGGCGGCCTGACCATGTACGACGAGATCGTCATCGGCGAGCGCCAGACGCTCGGCTCCTACACCTTCACCGCCGAGGCCATCATCGCCTTCGCGCGCAAGTTCGATCCGCAGCCCTTCCATCTCTCGGCGGAGGAAGGCGCGAAGACCCACTTCGGCGGCCTCGTCGCCTCCGGTTGGCACACGGGCAGCGTCTGGATGCGCATGCGCGTCGAGAGCCTCCAGCGCATCGCGGCGGAGAGGGCGGCGCAGGGCCTGCCGCCGCGCAACACCGGCCCCTCCGGCGGCTTCAGGAACCTCAAATGGCTGAAGCCGGTGCGCGCCGGTGACACCATCACCTACTACACCGAATTCGTCGACAAGAGGCCGCTGGCCTCGCGCCCCGGCTGGGGCATCGCCTTCTCGCTCAACACCGGCGAGAACCAGCATGGCGAACTGGTGTTCGCCTTCGACGGATCGGTCTTCGTGCCGATGTGAACCTTGGCGGCGCTCGCTGCGACGACAGGGTTCCCGCCCAAAGGCCGAACCCATGTCGACCCCGCCGCGCTGCTCTCTCTCCGTCATCCTGTCAAAGACCAGCCCGGTCGCCATCATTGCGCGGCGGGGACCCTCCCGCCGTTGCTGCCTGATCCGCTGGGACCTCCGCAACGATCGGTTCGAGACCGGTCACTGGTACAAGGGGCGCGTCACGCTCAACGACCTGTCCCCGTCGGGCGAGTGGCTCCTGACGACGTGCTCGAAGGGCTTCGATGTCTGGACCGTGCTCTCGAGGCCCCCGTACCTGACAGCCCACGGCCTGTGGCACATCGGCGATCACTGGGGCGCCGGCGGCCGCTTCCTGGAGGAGGATTGCGTGGCGCTGGATCGAGTCGGCAACGCCCACGGCCTTGAGAACATCGGCTCGTACCGCCTGCCCTCCACGCTGAAGGTCCGGCTAAGAACACCGGACGACGCCCAGCATCCCGCTCCACCCGATCGCTGGCATCGCCAGGCGGCCGCGAGAGACACCCAGGACCACGCTGCCCGTCTCGACTTCGCAAATGGACAAGTGGTGCACGGCCCCGACGGGCTGCGCCTCGAGCGCAATTTCTATGGGGCGTTGCGGCTCGTCCATGGTGCGGGCGACTGCACCGTTGATCTTCCAGCGGAAACCGCATGGGCCGATTTCAACCCGTGGAGCCGGCCGGGACAGCTCGTGTTCGCCATCGAGGGCAGGCTCCTCGCCGTCGCGGTCGCCGATCTTCCCGGGCTGGCCGACACCGCTGCCTTGACGGCCCATGCCCGCACCCTTGCGGACTTCACATGCCTCACTTTCGAGGCGAGGCCGGCGCCCGCGTCTGCCCTCCCGGCTCGCTCGCTGGCCCGTCTCGCAAAGGGCGACGATCCCTGGCACCCCCTCGATGCCGGAAAGGGGCGCGGCCGGGGCCGCTGACCCAGGCGGTCGAGGATCCGGAAAAGCACTGTCGCCCGAGCCGCCACGCGCCGGAAACGCAAGTCTGAGAGAAGGGTGGCATCGGGGGACGACAATCATGAGCACACTCTTCGCCTTCATCGTCATTGGACAGCTTGGCACCGCCGGGCTCGCCACGCCCGGCCATGTCGTCGAGACGGTGCAGTACGTTCAGGACAGCCGCGGCAACCTGCGCGGCGAGGGTCGGCGGTTCGGCCGCGGATATGACGTGGAGCGCTCGCGCCGGTCGGGGACGACGACGTGGCGTGGCACCGGGCGCAACTTCGGCGGCGGCTACGAGCAGCGCGGCAACCGCATCACAGGAACCGGCACACGCTTCGGCTCGGGCTACGAAGTGTCGCGCGGCCGTATCACCGGAACGGGTTCCAATTTCGGTGCGGGCTGGGAACGCCGCTCCGACGGATCATGGTACGGAACGGGGCGCAACTTCGGGCGCAGTTGCCCGCGGGGCAGCCAGCCCCCCGTCGGTTGCCGCTGAGCGGCAGGACGGGACGGGCTCAATGCCCGTCGAAGGCCATCAGCGCGCGCACCGGCACGCCCATGTCCCTGAGCCGCACGGCGCCGCCGAGCTCCGGCAGGTCGATGATGAAGCAGGCGGCCACCACCTCGGCGCCGATCTGGCGGAGCAGCTTCACCGCCCCCTCGGCCGTGCCACCGGTGGCGATGAGGTCGTCGACGAGAATGACCCTCTCGCCGGGCCGGATCGCGTCGACATGGATCTCCATCTCGTCGGTGCCGTACTCCAGCGCATAGGCCATGCGCACCGTCTGGTGCGGCAGCTTGCCCTTCTTGCGGATCGGCACGAAGCCGGCGGAGAGCTGGTGGGCGACGGCGCCACCGAGGATGAAGCCGCGCGCCTCGATGCCGGCCACCTGGTCGATCTTGCCACCGGCATAGGGATGCACGAGCTGGTCGACGGCGCGGCGGAAGGCGCGCGCATTGCCCAGCAGCGTGGTGATGTCGCGAAACATGATCCCCGGCTTCGGATAGTCCGGGATGGTCCTGATCGCGTTCCTCAGATCCTCGTCCGCCGTCATCTCTCACGCCTTCTGCAGCGGCAAAACCTTACCGCGAATTCATTGGCGCCGCTCAGGCGCGCCGCCTAACTCTAGCGAGGGAGCGACCACCAGGGGAAGCCGCTGCCGAAGGGCGTCAAGGCCTTCCCGTCACGGAGAGACATCATGACCATGCCGCAAGCCCCGGCCGCGCCGGCCACCTACCAGCCGACCCCCATCACCGTCACCGCCATCGACGTGCCCTTCACGCGCCTCGTCGGCTTCTTCTTCAAGGCCGCGCTGGCCGCCATTCCCGCGGTCATCGCCGTCGCCATCGTCGTCCGGATCGTCGCCGGCCTGCTGTTCTGGGGCATCGGCGCCTGGCGCTACGGCTACATGGGCGGTCCGTTCGGCTGGCTCTGACGGCTCAGCGACCGATCACCCGTCCGGCGACCGCATCGAGCTTCGCGACGAGCGCCGCGTCGCGGTGCTCCTTCGCGGTGATGATCGCATGCTCCAGCGCCCGGTCCGAATGGATCGGGCAGGGCTCGTGCTCCGTCGGGAAGTCACGGGCGAGGCGCGCTACCAGCCGGCGCGCCTTGTCGGCATTGGAGTGCAGATGGTGGATGACCTGCGACACGTCGACGGGACCCACCTCCTCGTGCCAGGCGTCGAAGTCCGTCACCATGCCGACGAAGGCGTAGGAGATTTCCGCTTCGCGGGCGAGCTTGGCCTCAGGCATCGAGGTCATGCCGATGAGATCCCAGCCCTGGCTCTTGTGGAACAGGCTTTCGGCCAGCGTCGAGAAGGCCGGCCCTTCCATGCAGACCGCCGTACCGCCGGTCTGGTGGGCAATGCCCTCGGCCTCCGCTGCCGCAGCCAGCCGCTTCTGCAGGAGCGGCGCGACCGGGTGCGAGAAGGCGACATGGGCGACGCAGCCCTGCCCGAAGAAGCTGGACGGCCTGAGATAGGTCCTGTCGATGAACTGGTCGGCCAGCACGAAATGGCCGGGCGGAAGCTCACCCTTGAACGAGCCCACCGCCGAGAGCGAGACGAGGTCGGTGACCCCCGCCCGCTTCAGCACGTCGATGTTCGCCCGATAATTGATGTCGGACGGGCTGTAGAGATGACCGCGACCATGGCGCGGCAGGAAGACGATCTCGGTCGATCCGAGGCGGCCGCGCCGAAGCACGTCGGACGGTTCGCCCCAGGGCGAGGCGATGGCGACCTCCTCAAGCCCCTCGAGACCCGGCAGGTCGTAGATGCCGGACCCGCCCATCACGCCGAGAACCGCCTTCGCCATCCTGTCCACCCGTCCCGTCCATGTCCGGCGCCCAGGCACCGGATTCGCACAACAACGCCATGACGTTGCCGCGCCCGCCTACGAAAAAGGGCCGCTTGCGCGGCCCTTCGTCAAGTCTGGTCTGGCCTTCCGCCGGTCAGGCGTGGCCCTCGACGTTCTTCCACACCTTCTTCTTGGTGAAATAGGCGAGACCGGCCAGCACAATGAGGAACATCAGCACCTGGAAGCCGATGCGCTTGCGCTGCTCCATGTGCGGCTCCGCCGTCCACATCAGGAAGGCGGTGACGTCGGCGGCATACTGCTGCGCCGTCTGCGGCGAGCCGTCGGAATAGGTCACCTGACCATCCTGCAGCATGTTGGGCATGCCGACGAAATTGCCGGGGAAGTACTTGTTGTAGTGCGTGCCCGGCGGCGTCTCATGGCCCTGCTCGTAGCCCGTGAGGAAAGCCTTCACGTAGTCGGCACCGTGCTCCTGGTAGAGAGTCACGATATCGATCAGGAACCAGGGGAAGCCGCGCTCGTAGGAGCGGGCCTTCGGCATCAGCGACAGGTCCGGCGGCGCCTTGCCGCCGTTGGCCGCCTCGGCCGCCTTGACGTTGGCGAACGGGCCGGGGATGCGGTCGGCGAGGCGCGGCGCGCGCTCGGCCGGCTGGCCGTCGTCACCGATCTCGCGAACCTTGTGGGTCCAGTCCGCGGCGATCGCTGCAGCCTGCGCCGCGGTGAACTCCGGGCCACCGGGCTGGGAAAGGTTGCGGAACGACACGAGGCTCAGCCCGTGGCAGGACGCGCAAACCTCCTTGTAGACCTGGAAGCCGCGCTGCAACTGCGCCCGGTCAAAGGTTCCGAAGATACCCGCGAACGACCAGTTCGCCCGCGGCGGGTTCAGCTGCTCGGCGGCCTGGGCCGGAGCGAGCGAGGCCATGACCAGGCCGGCAAGGCCGGCCGTTGCCATGCGGAGAGAGAAACGCTTCATCGTCATGGATCCTTGGTTTCTCTCGCCTCAGCCCTTGGTCTGCGGTGCGGCAGCAGCGCCGGCCGTGACGGGGGCCCCACCCTTCTTGTGCTTCTCCAGCACCGCGTCGGCAATGGAGGCCGGCAGCGGCTTGGGCGTCTCGAACAGACCGAGCAGCGGCAGCACGACGAGGAAGTAGGCGAAGTAGAGCCCGGTGAAGATCAGCGACAGCACCGTGTAGGGGTACTCAGCCGGCTTGGAGCCGAGCCAGCCGAGCATCACGCAGACCACCACGAAGGCCCAGAAGAACTGCTTGTGCAGCGGCCGGTAGGCCGAGGACTTCACCTTGGAGGTGTCGAGCCAGGGCAGGAAGGCCAGCACCGCGATGGCCGCGAACATGGCCAGCACGCCGCCGAGCTTCGAGGGGATCGTGAAGATGATCAGGTTGATGTCGAAGGTGATGGCGCGGAGGATCGCGTAGAAGGGCAGGAAGTACCACTCCGGCACGATGTGCGGCGGCGTCACCAGCGGGTCGGCCGGCACGTAGTTGACGGCATGGCCGAGATAGTTCGGCTGGAAGAAGGCGAACCACATGAAGAGGATGAAGAAGACGACCAGGCCCACCGCGTCCTTGATGGTCGCGTAGGGCGTGAAGGGCACGGTGTCCTTCTTGACGTCCTTCACCTCGACGCCCGTCGGGTTGTTCTGGCCCGTCACATGCAGCGCCCAGACGTGCAGGATCACCACGCCGGCGATCATGAACGGCAGCAGGTAGTGCAGCGAGAAGAAGCGGTTCAGCGTCGGATTATCGACCGAATAGCCACCCCACAGGAACTCGACGATCGTCGGGCCGACGACCGGAATGGCCGAGAACAGGTTGGTGATGACGACCGCGCCCCACAGGGACATCTGGCCCCAGGGCAGCACGTAGCCGAGGAAGGCGGTGGCCATCATCAGGAGGTAGATGATGACGCCGAGGATCCACAGCACCTCGCGCGGCGCCTTGTAGGAGCCGTAATAGAGCCCGCGCAGCATGTGCACATAGACCGCGATGAAGAACATCGACGCGCCGTTGGCGTGCAGATAGCGCATCATCCAGCCGTAGTTGACATCGCGCATGATCTTTTCGATCGAGTTGAACGCGAGGTCGACATGGGCGGTGTAGTGCATCGCCAGCACGACACCGGTGATGATCTGCGCCACCAGCATGACCGACAGAATGCCGCCGAAAGCCCAGAAATAGGTGAGGTTCTTCGGAACCGGATAGGCGATGAAGCTGTCATAGACGAGGCGCGGCAGCGGGAGACGCGCGTCCATCCACTTGCCGATGCCCGACTTCGGTACGTAGTGCGAATGACCCTGCATGGTCGAGTTACCTCTGGATCCGGGCGTCAGGCGGACACAGCCGCACCCGTGATGCGGATGCGCGTGTCGCTAAGGAAAGTGTACTGCGGAATCGGCAGGTTGGTCGGCGCAGGACCCTTGCGGATGCGGCCGGACGTGTCGAAGTGCGAGCCGTGGCAGGGGCAGAACCAGCCGCCGTAGTCGCCCTGGTTGCCGAGCGGAACGCAGCCGAGATGGGTGCAGTTGGCGGCGGTGATCAGCCACTTGGCGTGGCCTTCCTTGACGCGGGCGGAATCAGGCTGCGGGTCGCGCAGCGTCTTCACATCGACGTCGACGGCCGCCTTGATCTCCGCTTCCGTGCGGTTGCGCACGAAATAGGGCTTGCCGCGCCAGAGGATCTTGATCTGACCACCCTCCGGGATCGGGGCGAGATCCAGTTCGACCGGCGCACCGGCAGCCACGGTCCCGGCATCCGGGGCCAGCTGGCTGATGAACGGCCAGACCGCTGCGGCGACGCCGACAGCGGCAGCTGCTCCCGTCGCCAGGAACAGGAAATCGCGGCGGTCGCCCTCGGCATGTTGAACGCTTGCCACTTCTCGTCGTCCTTTCGCTCGTCGGCCCATCTCAACGGACCCGGTCGCGCGACCATGCGGGCGGCACGGTCTCCTGGACGTCCAAGTCCGGCGCGCGGCAGCCTTGGGGGGGCGGCGCCGCCACGCCGAGCAGGCCCAGGGGGCCCCATGGAATCCGCGCGGGAACCTTGATCGGCGTCGCTTATTCGCACCGTTATAAGGTGATGTCCAGTGCGCCGGTGGGAACATGGCATTGCGCCGCATGGCACCTTCGTCGGATCGGCTGAACTGGACACTCCGGGCTTTCGTATGGGCCCTCGCCGCGGCACTGTGCGCGGATGATCCGCATCGCGCTCTTCCAGCCCGACATCGCCCAGAACACCGGGACCATCCTGCGCCTCGCCGCCTGCCTCGGCATCGCCGTCGACATCATCGAGCCCGCGGGCTTTCCCGTGTCCGACAAGTCGTTCCGCCGCTCGGGTATGGACTATCTCGACCACGTCATCTGGCAGCGCCACGACGATTTCTCTGCCTTCGATACCTGGCGGGCCGTCGATCATCGCAGGCTCGTGTTGATGACGACCCGCGCCGCAACGTTCTATGTGGATTTCGCCTTTTCGCCCGGCGACGTCGTGATGCTCGGCCGCGAATCGGCGGGTGTTCCGGAAGAGGTCCATGCCCGCGCCGACGCCCGCATTGTCGTGCCCATGCAGCCAGGCCTGCGCTCGCTGAACGTCGCGGTCTCCGCCGCGATGGTGGCCGGCGAGGCCCTGCGCCAGCTCGGCGCCTTCCCCCATCAAGCAGGCCTGAACGCGAACGGGCCGCCCGAAGGCGGCCCGCTGAATGGCGATGCGGTGACGGTTTCGATCAGTAGCGCGCGGCGACGGCGCCCGGACCCGTCGAGAACAGGTAGTTCAGGCCGATCTTGACGGTATGCACGTTGGTGCGGATGCGCGTGTCGTTGACCGGATCGAGCGCCCCGGCACCGGCGAGCTGCGTCGACGAGCCGAAGTCGTAATACATGTATTCGAGCTTCGTCGTGACGTTCGGCGTCCAGGCATATTCGAGGCCGGCGCCGAGAGCGTAGCCGACACGCGAATTGCTGAACGAACCGACCTGGGTGACGGTCGCGGCGTCGAAGGTGCGATGGCGGAAGTTGCCGAAGGCGACGCCGCCGGTGGCGTAGATCAGCGTGCGGTCCCAGGCGTAGCCGAGGCGGCCGCGAATCGAGCCGAGGAAGTTGGTCCGCGAGGCACAGGTGAAGGCGGGGTTGGGGCAGAAGTTCCAGCCGCTCATGTCGGCTGCGGAGGCGTCACCCTCGATGCCGAGGACGACATTGTTGATCTGGTAGTTGTAGCCGAGCTGCAGACCGCCGAAGACGCCGTTGGTCGACGGGGCGACGAAGGTGCCGGCCGGGCTGAAGCCCCAGTTGGACCGACCCCAGCCATAGCCGACATGGGCACCGGCGTAGAAGCCCGTCCAGGAGAAGGCGACGGGAACGGCGACAACGGATTCGGCCACCGGCTGGCGCGGCACGCCGAGATCGGCTGCAAAGGCGCCCATCGGGGACGTGGTGGACAGGGCGGCGGCGACGCCGGCGAGGAGAAGCTTTCTCATGTGTGTCGTCCCTTGAAGAGCCGGGTGCAACATCCCGGCTACCAGAGTTCAGAACCCCTCCCCCTCCAAAGCGGTTCCCGCATGCACGAACATTTTCGGGGGTGACACGGGGGATCGCGCCGCGCAACCCGCGGATTTCAAAGCACGGTAGCGAGGTGTGGAATGGCGGTACGATGGTGGCGGACGCGTCGTGAGACGGATCTTTGCCTGTCACCCGGGAGACACTCACGCAACGTCAGCCGGAGGAGCTAGGCCGGCGGCCGGGGGCGGAACAGGGCCCCAACGCAAAAAGACCGCCCGAAGGCGGCCTTTTCGTTGTTACCGAGCGCGGCTGGATCAGTAGCGCGCGACCACGGCCGAGGGGCCGGTCGAAAACAGGTAGTTCACGCCGAGCTTCACGGTGTGGACGTCGGCGCGCAACGTGCCGGCATAGATGGGACCGAGGGTCCGGGTGCCGAAGTTGTAGTAGGAATACTCGGCCTTCACCGTCCAGTTCTGAGTGACGGCGTACTCGACGCCCGCGCCCAGCGTCCAGCCCATGCGGGTGTAGCGCTCCGCTCCGCCGCCGCCGTTGGTGGCGAACGAGCCGCCCTGGATGCCGAGACCGCCGGTCACATAGAACAGCGTACGATCGACAGCGAAGCCGGCGCGGGCCCGCACCGAGCCGAGCATGTTGGTCCGGACGAACAGAACCTGCGGGGCGATCGACGTGCGGCTTCCGGAAATGCCGGCATAGGCGAGGTCAGCCTCGGCGCCGAGAACGATCTGGTTGATCTGGTAGTTGAAGCCGATCTGGCCACCGACAAGGCCGCCCGAGGTGTTGGTGG
>VFQR01002745.1_pt1 | contig 10726 bp, 9 predicted proteins | sample 3512321 | NCBI WGS metagenome assembly VFQR01 (sample SAMN10412374, study PRJNA504923) | tailings metagenome | isolation source: Relicate 3 Philex TSF1 revegetated site | place: Philippines: Tuba, Benguet | collected 2017-08-29
CCTCGAGCGTGCCGGGGTGGTCGATGGAGCCCACGCCGCGGTGGTGGCGTCGACGGCGCTCGAGGTGCACGTCCTCGGCGGTGTCGGCCAGCATCGACAGCCACGCGAAGGCCCGGATGACGTGCACGGCCTCGTCCAGCTCCGCCCGCTGCAGCGTGCGGGCCAACTCGTCGAGCCGGCCCTCGCCGTCACGTCGCTGCGCCACCGCGTGCTGGCGCACCTCCTCGACGAGGGCGAACACGTCCCCACCGGCCTGCCCGCGGATCACGTCGCCGAGCAGGCGGCCGAGCAGGCGGATGTCGTCGGACGCGGAGTCGGGGGACGGCATCCGTCGAGCGTAGGGCAGCCGGCTTCCCACCGCCCCGGGGCGCCCGGCAGCCCGGCGGTCGCGCGGTGGCCGGGAACCACCGCCCGGGCCGCGACGTCCAAGTGCCGTGCTTCCCCCCAGCCCCACCTCCACCACCGCCACCCCCAGCCGGTCCCGCGCCCGGCACTCCTACGGCGGCGCAGCCCTGCTCGGCGTCGTGCTGGCGCTCGTGCTCGCATCCTGCGGCGCCGACGACACCGACCGAGCCGACGCCCCCGGCACCACCGAGCCGAGCACCCCCACCACGGCGGCGCCGCCCACCCCCCCCACCACGCCCCCGACGCTGCCCCCTGGCCAGCGCTACGAGACGATCACCACCGTGATCGACGACGGCACCGGCGCTCGGGCGTGCTTCGTCGTCCTCGACTCGCTGCCGCCCCAGTGCGGGAGCGGCGTGGACCTCGCAGGGTGGTCGTGGGACTCGATCGACGCCGAGCGGGTGGACGGGCCCACCACGTGGATCGACCAGGTCTACCTGAGCGGGACCTACGACGTGAGCACCGCCACGTTGGCCGTCGACGACACCCGCCTGCCGACCGACGACGACCGGGGGCGGATCCTCCTGTCCCGCCCGCTGCCCGACCACTCCATCCCGTGTCCCCCTCCCGCCGACGGCTGGCCTGCTCGCAACCAGGAGTGGCCGGGCGAGCAGGTGGCCGCGATCGACGGGTACGCCGGGGCGTGGACGATGGAGCCCGGACAGGTGATGGTCGTGAAGTTCACCGGCGACCTCGAGGCCGCCGAGCGCGCCGTGCGGCAGGTGTACGGGGACGCCATCTGCGTGGTGGGGGCCACCCACTCCGAGAGAGAGCTCGCCGCCATCCAGGAGCAGCTCCAGGAGCTGAGCAGCATCCAGGTGCTCACCAGCGCGATCTACGTCGACGCCACCGGCGAATGGGTGGAGGCCGAGATCGTCGCGCCGGACCCGGCGCGACAGGCCGCCCTCGACGCCGAGTACGGCGACGGCGTCGTCCGCCTGCGGTCGCTTCTGCGCCCGATCGACGGCTGACCCGCCCGCCGACGACGGCACGGTCGAGCAGACTCGGGCGGTGCACGTGCACCTGGAGACGGAGCGGATGGTCCTGCGGCGGTTCACGTCCGACGACCTCGACCTCATCGTGGAGCTCGATGCCGACCCGGAGGTGAAGCGGTACATCGACGGCGGCCTCCCCGTCGACCGCGCCGAGTCGGAGGACATGCTCGCCCACTGGTTGCGCTGGTACGAGCGCGGTGACGCGTACGGGTTCTGGGCCGCGGTCGAGCGAGCCACCGGCGAGTTCCTCGGATGGTTCCACTTCCGCCCAGGCGAGGGAGCGGGACCGCTCGAGGCCGAGCTCGGCTACCGCTTGCGCCGCAGCGCCTGGGGCCGTGGGCTGGCCACGGAGGGCTCGCGCGCCCTCGTCGAGCGCGGCTTCGCGGAGCAGGGCGTCGATCGGGTGTACGCCACCACGATGGCGGTGAACACCGGGTCGCGGCGGGTGATGGAGAAGGCCGGCCTGCGCTTCGTCCGGGCCTTCCACGCCGACTGGCCGGTGCGCATCCCCGGCGACGAGGAGGGTGACGTGGAGTATGCGCTCACGCGTGCGGAGTGGGTGGCGTCCCGCGCCCTTCCGTAGGTGCTCGCCGCCGCGCGATCATGGGGCGTGGACAGTGAGCGCCCCGCCGCCGGCGAGCCCACCGACCGCGACGATCTCCCGGAGCCGAGCCGTGAGGCCGACGACCGGGACCGCCGCGACCGCCTCGCCGACGACCGCGACCGCCTCGCCGACGACCGCGACCGCCTCGCCGACGACCGCGACCGCCTCGCCGACGACCGCGACCGCCTCGCCGACGACCGCGACCGCCTCGCCGACGACCGCGAAAGGTCCCTCGACGACCGCGAGGCCGCCTACCTCCACCGGCGCGGCGCGCTCGACGAGGAGATCGCACGGATGCGCCACGAGCGCGAGTCGAGCCGGCTCAGCGTGGAACGCCAGCTCGACACGAGCCGAGAGCTGATCGCCAGCTCCCGCGCCAGGCTCGATCGGCAGGAGGCAGCCCTGCGCCGGTCCGCCCGTGCGCTCGACCGGGACGACCTCCACGCGCGGCGCGACCAGGCGGCGGTCGACCGCGCCGCCCGTCGCACCGACGAGGTTGCGGACGGCAGCGAGGCCGAGAGCGGGCCCGGCGAGGCCCGCTGACGCAGCCCGTTCGGGCCGGACCCTCGAGATCGGGTAGCAGTGCACGACCGTCGTGCACCCTTACCCCATCTCGGCGGACGCCCTGTGGAGGTGCGTGCTGCGGGCCATCACGGTCGCCGGGTGGCCCGCGGCGTCGACGTGGGCGACGACGCGCCAGCCCCGGTCGGCCCAGAACCGCTCGTGGCCCGAGGTGAACAGGTGGACCACCTCGTACCCGTCCGCTCTGGCGCCCGCCAGGAGGGCGTCGGCGAGCGCCGTGGCGACGCCGCGCCCTCGCGCCGCCGGCACGACGAACATGCTCGCCAACCACGGGGTGAGGTGGTCGAAGCCGTGCAGGTCGTCGGAGGCCACGAGCGAGACCGAGCCGAGGACCGCCTCGGCGCTGCGCGAGCGCCCTCGGAACGCCACCCACGTCCGATCGCTCGACCCGGGCTCCGCCATCGCCTCGAGCTCGCGCACGGCGGTGGCGTGGTTCCAGACCTCCGGCGCGTACAGGTGGCCCCACTCGTGGTGATGCCAACCGGCGAGCACCGGTGCGAGGAGGTGCAGCCCTGTCAGCTCCTGGATCTGGAGATCGGGGGGAGGGTGCGGCGCCGTGGCGGACACGCGACGGACGGTACGAGAGCGGCGTGATAGTCAGCCGGTGACGTGGATAGTCATCGAATGACTACAGTGCCCGCCATGCGCGGAGCCATCCGACACGTCCTGGCCGCTGTCGCCACCGTGGCAGCTCTGGCTGCCTGCGGCGACGACGGACAGGCGACCGCCCCGGCTGCGCCCGCCACGGCGGCCGACTCCGCTCAGGGCGCGGCGGCCGCCGGCGAGATCACCGTGTTCGCCGCGGCGTCGCTGACCAACGCCTTCACCGAGCTCGGCCAGGAGTTCTCGGCAGCGAACCCCGGGGCGACCGTGACGTTCAACTTCGCCGCCTCCTCCGAGTTGGTGACGCAGATCGCCGAGGGAGCGCCGGCCGACGTGTTCGCCTCGGCCGACCTGAGCAACATGACGAAGCTCATCGACGCCGGTGGCAACGCCTCCGAGGCGGTCGTGTTCACCACGAACCTCGCCCAGATCATCGTCGAGCCGGGCAATCCCGAAGGCATCACCGGCGTGGCAGACCTGGCGAACGAAGATCTGATCGTGATCTCCTGCGCGCCCGAGGTGCCGTGCGGCCGGTACGCGCAGCAGATCCTCGACAACGCAGGCGTCTCGGTCACCTTCAGGTCGCTCGAGGAGAACGTCCGGGCCGTGGTGTCGAAGGTGACCCTCGGCGAGGCCGACGCGGGCATCGTCTACGTCACCGACGTGATCAACGCGGGCGACGCCGCTGAGGGCGTGCAGATCCCCGCCGACGTCAACGTCGTGGCGGAGTACCCGATCGCGCTCACGACGGAGGCCCGCAACCCGGTCGCGGCCCGCGCGTTCGTCGACTTCGTGCTGTCCGCCGAGGGCCGCGCGATCCTCGAGTCGTACGGGTTCGTCTCGCCGTGAGCCGCCGCAGGGGCCGGCGCGCGCGCACGTCGATGCCGGCTGCGGCGCTGCTCCTCGCCGCCGTCGCCGTCGCCTTCTTCGCGCTGCCGCTGCTCGGGTTGCTGTGGCGGGCGCCGTGGTCCAACGCGTGGGCCTACCTCTCGAGCGACACGGCGACGTCGGCGCTGCGGCTGTCGCTCGTGTGCTCGCTGTGGGCCACCTGCCTCTCCGTCGTGTTCGGCGTGCCGCTCGCCTGGCTGCTCGCCCGCTCGCAGCTCCCGGGTCGCGGAGCGATCCGCGCGCTGTGCACGCTGTCGATGGTGCTCCCCCCGGTGGTGGGCGGCGTGGCGCTGTTCTTCGCGCTCGGCCGGCGCGGGCTCGTGGGCCAGCACCTCGAGCGCTGGTTCGGCGTGACGCTGCCGTTCACGACGACGGCCGTCGTGATCGCCCAGACCTTCGTCGCCATGCCGTTCCTGGTGATCACCGTGGAAGCCGCGCTGCGCCAGCTCGACACCCGCCACGAGGACGCCTCGCGCACCCTCGGCGCCTCGCGCTGGTACACGTTCCGGCGTGTCACGCTGCCCGCCATCCGCCCGGCGCTGGCCGCCGGGGCCGTGCTGTCGTGGGCCCGCGCACTCGGCGAGTTCGGCGCCACCATCACCTTCGCCGGCAACTTCCCCGGCACCACCCAGACCATGCCGCTCGCGGTCTACCTCTCGCTCGAGCGCAACCCCGAGGAGGCGATCGTGCTGGCCCTGGTGCTGATCGTGGTGTCGTTCGCGGTGCTCGTCGGGCTGCGCGACCGCTGGTTCGGCCAGCAGAGCCGGCCCCGCCCGATCGCCGCATGAGCCTCGACGCCGAGATCGACCTGCGGCTCGGCACGCTCCACCTCGACGTCGCGCTCCGCGTCGCACCCGGTGAGGTGCTGGCCCTGCTCGGGCCGAACGGTGCCGGGAAGAGCACGATCCTGCGCAGCCTCGCCGGGCTGGTGGCCCTCGACGCGGGCCGCATCACCCTCGATGGCACGGTCGTCGACGACCCGGCGGCCGACGTGTTCGTCGAGCCGGAAGGCCGGCCGGTCGGCGTGGTGTTCCAGGACTACCTCCTCTTCGAGCACATGAGCGTGCTCGAGAACGTGGCGTACGGGCTCCGGGCGCGGCGCGTCCCGAAGCGCGACGCCAGGGCCCGCGCCGCCGAGTGGCTCGAGCGGGTGGGCCTCGCTGCGTACGCGGGCCAGCGGCCGCGGGCGCTGTCGGGTGGTCAGGCGCAGCGCGCCGCCCTCGCCAGGGCGCTCGCCGTGTCACCGCGCCTGCTCCTCCTCGACGAGCCGCTCGCCGCGCTGGACGTGGGCACCCGTGCCTCGGTCCGACGCGATCTGCGCCGTCATCTCGACACCTTCGACGGGATGCGGGTGCTCGTGACCCACGACCCCGTCGACGCCTACGCCCTCGCCGACCGCGTGGCCATCGTCGAGGCCGGGCGCATCGTGCAGGCCGGCACCCTCACCGAGGTGACCGCGCACCCGCGGTCGCGGTACGTCGCCGACCTCGTCGGCGTCAACCTCCTCACGGGCACGGTGCAGGGAGGCGCGCTGACGACGGCGTCCGGAGCGGTCGTGGTGGTGGCCGACGCCCGCCCGGGTGAGGCCTACGCCGTGATCCGCCCCCACTCGATCACCCTCACCCGCGCCGCGCCGAGCACGACGAGCGCCCGCAACACCTGGCCGGGGACCGTGGTCGACATCGACCGGCTCGGCGACCGGGCGCGCATCGGCCTGGACGGACCGGTCCCGCTCACCGCGGAGATCACCGTCGCCGCGCTGCACGATCTCGGCCTGCGGCCCGGCGACGACGTGCACGCGACGGTGAAGGCCACCGACATCGAGGTGGCGCCGGCGTGACGGGCCTGCGCCACACGGCCCCGGCGTGCGGCGACGACCACACGCGACAATGACGCCGTGGCACGGTCCGACGCCAACGACCTCCTCCTCGGCGAGTGGGCCTGCCTCGGGATCCTCTACCGCGCCCCCACGCACGGCTTCGCCATCGCCGCCCGCCTGAAGCCGGAGGCCGACATCGGCCGGATCTGGTCGCTCTCCCGTGCCCTCACCTACCGCTCGCTCGACCAGCTCGCCGTCCGCGAGCTGATCCGACCGGTCGGCGAGGAGCCCGGCATCGCCGGCGGCAACCGCACCATCCTCACCACCACCCGGCGCGGACGCGCGCTGTTCCGCCGATGGCTGGCCACGCCCGTCGACCACGTCCGCGACCTGCGCAGCGAGCTCCTGCTCAAGATCGTGCTGGCCGCCGACAACGGCATCGACATCAGCGACACCATCGCCGCGCAGCGGGTGCGGATCCGGGAGCTCCTCTGCGCCCTCGACGACGAGGACACCGACGACATCGTCCGCCTGTGGCGCCAGGAGTCGGCCGCGGCCGCGCTGCGCTTCCTCGACCGCCTCCCGCGCTGACACGGCCCGGCGTCGGGAGAGGCGCCGTGGACGTGACGCTCGAGAACCGGAGCAGTGCTCGGATCGTCACCACCACCGGCGTCACGCGCGGGGCCGCTGGTACTGTCGCCGCCGTGGCCCGGGCGGTGCAGGTGGAGCGCCAGCGGCTGCTCGCGCCGTTGGTCGCGGGCCCCGTCGTGGCCATCGGCGCCCCATCGGGGTACGGCAAGACCGTCCTCGCCGAGCAGCTCCTGGAGCGCTGGGCGCTGCCGACCGTGCGCTGGACGGCGCGACCCACGGCCGGGCCACGCGTCAGCGCCGGCGACCTGCTCGACGGGCTCCGCCGCGGCGCCCGGCGCGAGGGCCTCCTCGGCATGTCCTTCTCGATGACGGCCGCCACGCCCGCCGCAGGCCTCGATGCGCTCCTCGACTTCCTCGTGTCGACGCCGCCGGTGGCCGTCCACCTCGACGACGCCCACCTCCTCGACCGCGACGCGGCGATGCTCGTCGCCGACCTGGCTGCCGGCCTGCCCGCGACGTCGCGCCTCGTGGTCGGCCACCGGCCGGGCAAGCACCTCGACGCCCTCGAGCGGCTCTCCGTGGTGAAGGCGGTCGGGGTCGACGAGATGGCCATGGACGCCGACGAGATCGCGTTGATCGTGCGGCACGCCACGGGAGCCGAACCGGACGTGGGCATGGTCGCCGACCTGCAGTCGCTCACCGCTGGCTGGCCGGCAGCCGTGGCTCTCGCCGCGCACCGCCTCCGCCAGCAACCGACCTGGAACCCCGACACGCGGGCCGCGGGTCCGGGCATCCTCGCCGGTCTCGTGGAGGCCATCATCGGCGACCGCCGCGAGCTGTACTCGCGCCTCGCCGTGCCGCCGCTGCTCGACCGACGGATCGTCGGCCTCCTCGGCGACACCGACGCGTGGGACGCCCTGCAGACCGACGGCCCACCGATGCACGCCGACCCCCCGTGGTGGACGTTCCCGGACTCCGTGCGGGCCGCGATCGAGGTCGCCGTCGGGCGGCCCGCCGGTCTCGACGACTCGGCCCTGGTGGCCATCGGCGAGCGGTACGTCGCCCACGGCGAGATCAGCGCGGTGGTGGACCTCGCCGTCACGGCCGAGCGACCCGACGTGCTCGTGCGGGTCCTCGGGCAGTGCCACTGGACCGATCTCGAGGCGGCGGGCGCCGCCAGCCTCACGCCGTGGATCGGCATGGCGTCGGGTGTCGACCCCGAGCGCGCCGCGCGCTTCGGCGTGGTCGTCGCCCGCGCCCTCGAGACCGAGCGTCCCGACCTGCAGGGCCCGCTGCTCGACGAGCTGGTCGGCCTGGCTGCGTCGGGGGCCGTCGGCGAGGAGCTGGCACGGGCGATCTCCGCCGAGGACCTGCGGCGGCGGACGACACCCGGCGCGGCTCGGGAGATCGTGGCGGCGGCGACGGCCGCCCTGCGCGACGTCCCGCAGCGGGAGGTGGTGACGACCGGGCGGCTCCACCTGACCGCCGGCCACGCGGCGTCGATGCTGTCGACGCCGAGCGACAAGGTGGTGGCGGCACAGCACCTGCGCCGGGCGGCCGAGCTGTTCGCGGTGGCCAAGGAGCATCGCTGGCAGGCCGCCGCGCTCGGCCGGCTGGGCTACCACGTGCTGTTCCACAAGGGCCGCTACCGCGAGGCCGACGACGTGCTGCGCGACGCGCTGTCGCTGCTGCCCGCCGGCGACCGCTCCCGTGGCTGGTGGCTGGCGTACCACGCCGAGGTCCTCGACCACCTCGGCCACCGCCTGGACGCCCTGGCGACGGCCCGCGAGGCGATCGCCATCGGCGAGCGCCTGCGCGACCGCAACGTCCGCGCCAACGGCCACTGGACGCTCGCCTGGATCAGCGGCCACCAGGGCGACCTCGCGGGGGTGCGCGAGGCGATGGCCGCCGTGGAGGCGGCGCGGCCCGCGTTCCTCGACTCCTACAGCGGCATCGACTTCTACGGGTCGATGGTCGACCACCTCGTGGCCTGCGGCGACGTGGAGGCAGCCCGGCGCTCCTTGGAACGCGTCCGGTCGCACCCGATGGCGGGCAACTACCGCGCCGCGGTGTCGATGGCGGAGGCGCGGTGGGAGGCCGTCGTCGGCGACCCGCGGCGGGCGCTCGCGATCCTCGACGAGATCGGCGACGACGTGGGCACCCAACCGAACACCGACTGGGTCCGGCACGTCGAACGAGCGATCGCTGCGGCGCGCCTCGGTGACCGAGCCGGCGCCCGGCGCAGCGCCGACGCGGCGTTCTCCGTCTGCGCGTCGTTCGGCGTCCCCGACCTCCCGCTGCGCCTCGAGCGCTCGCTCGTCGCCCAGCTCGACTCGCTCCTCGACGGCGGGCTCGACGTCCGTTCGGCGGATCACGCCCCGGAGCCGGGCCTGCCACCGCGACCCGCCGACGTCATCGTCCTCGGCGGCTTCGCCGTGCGCCGGGGGGCCGAGGACGTCGCTCCCCCGCCGGGGCTGCCGACGGTCGTGGTGCAGCTCCTCGCGGTGCGAGGTGCCACCAACGTGGAGCGGCTGATCGACGAGCTGTGGCCGGATGCCGATGCGGCGACCGGCCGAGCGCGCTTGCGCAACCTGCTCCACCGGATCCGCTCGAGCGCGGGCGACATCGTGGAGCGTCGCGGGTCGTCGCTGGCGCTGGCCGAGGGTGTCACGGTCGACCGCGACCTCTTCGAGGCCGCTGCCGACGCGGCCTACCGCGCCGAGGACCACCGGCGCCCGGCGCTGGCCCGTCGCGCCGTGTCGCTCTACACCGGCGAGTTGCTCCCGGACGAGCTCTACACCACGTGGATCACCTCCGCCCGACACAGGTTGCACCACCGCTACCTCGACCTGCTCGACATCGTCGCCGACGCGGCGGAGCGCTCCGGCGCGATCGACGAGGCGATCAGCGTCCTCCAGCAGGCACTGGACGCATCACCGACCGACGCCGAGCGGGCGCTGCGCATCGTGCGGCTGTGCCGGCGCCAGTCGCGCTCGGCGGCGGCGCAGGCGGCGGCGGCGCTGTGCATCGCGGCGCTCGAGGACCTCGACCTGCCCGTGGGCCCGGAGCTCCGCGCCGCCGCCCGATCCGGGACCTGAGCCGGCCGCGGGACGCTGTCCGTCGAGCCCGAGCTCGCGGCGGAGCGGTGAGACCCGGTTGCGAAGCTCCTAGGAGCTCGGGGTCGGGGCGGCTTCGTAGCCGCCGACGAACTCGCCGGTGGCGGTGTCGTAGAGCTCCACCACCCGGTCGACGGTGCCGAAGCGCTCTTCGCCGGTGCGCGGCACCCCGGCGTTGGTCACGTCGACGACCCACATGGTGGAGCCCACCGGCACGGGGAACGTGCTCGCCGCCTCACCACCGGGGGTCCGCCGGACGAGGTAGAGGCGGATCTCGGCATCGCCGCCCCACCACCGGTGGGCGACGGCGGCCTCGACGGCCTCCGGGATCGGGGGCGACCCAGCCACCTCGGCCGCGTCCTCCAGGGCGATGCCGAAGGTGTCGGCGATGAAGCTCCGGACGTCGTCGTCGATCGCGTCGACCTCCAGCTCGAGGCTGCCCACCCACTCGACGGACTGCACGATCGGCGCCGTGGCCGCGAGCACGGCCTCGAACCGCGCCTCGGGTGCGACCACGGCCATCGCCAGCACCCGCGTCCCCGAGTCCTCCGCCACGTCGAGGACGATCAGGCGCATCCGACTGCCGGCCTCGAGCGGGAAGCCCGTGCCTCGGATGCGGTCCTCCGGCAGGGGCTCGTGGGCCGTCCTCGGCTCGGGACACGCGCTCACCCCGGCGGCGAGGGCGACGTCCATCTGCAGACCGCTGATCCCGCCGATCGAGATCGCGGTGGGGTCCGTGACGACGAGGTCGGGGTCGGAGCGGATGGCCGCCGCCAGCGCGGCGGCGTCGGCGCCCGCGTCGACCGGTCGGCAGCTGATCTGCACCGGGCCGGTGCCGAAGGCCACCCGCTCGAGGGCCTGGTCGTCCGACGCCAGCGCCGCCTCGAAGTGACCGCTCGGCAGCCACGGCACCGCCGCCCGGACGGTGACGGCGACGGCCGTGAACCTCATGGCCACGGGCACGTGCACGCCGTTCTCCGTCGTGTCCGAGTCGGCGTAGGCGTACGCGCGCGTCGCCCTGGCCGTCGCTCCGCTGCCGACGAAGCCGTCGACGGCCAACGAGACCGGCAGCTCCACGACGATCCGGTCGCCGTCGGCGAACAGACGGAGGACGAAGTCCATC
>VFQR01002746.1_pt1 | contig 10724 bp, 9 predicted proteins | sample 3512321 | NCBI WGS metagenome assembly VFQR01 (sample SAMN10412374, study PRJNA504923) | tailings metagenome | isolation source: Relicate 3 Philex TSF1 revegetated site | place: Philippines: Tuba, Benguet | collected 2017-08-29
TGAGGTAGTGGCGCGCATTGGCCGGCAGGTCCTCGTAGCGCGTCACGCCCACCGAGCTGTCGGTCCAGCCGGGGATGGTTTCGTAGATCGGCTGGCAGCGCGCAATGTCGTCGGCGCCCATGGGCAGGATGTCCACGCGCTCGCCGTCGAGTTCGTAGCCCACGCAGAGCTGCAACTCGGCCAGGCCGTCGAGCACGTCGAGCTTGGTGATGCACAAGCCCGACAGGCCGTTGACCTGGGCCGAGCGCTTGAGCAGCGCGGCGTCGAACCAGCCGCAGCGGCGCGAGCGGCCGGTGGTGACGCCCTTCTCGGCGCCCACGGTCGACATGTGCCAGCCGGGCGTGCCTTCCTTTTCCCATTCGAGCTCGGTGGGGAACGGGCCACCACCCACGCGCGTGCAGTAGGCCTTGGTGATGCCCAGCACGTAGTGCAGCAGCTGCGGGCCCACACCCGCACCGGCGGCGGCGTTGCCGGCCACGCAGTTGCTGGAGGTGACGAAGGGGTAGGTACCGTGATCGATATCGAGCAGCGTGCCTTGCGCGCCTTCGAACAGCAGGTTGGTGCCGGCCTTGTGCGCCTCGTTGAGCTCGCGCGAGACGTCGGCGATCATGGGCTTGAGTGCTTCGGCCTGGCGCATGGCCTCGGCGTACACCGGCTCGAACTGGATCGCACCGTCCTTCATGTAAGGCGCGATCTTGTCGTCCCAGGCCATGTCGGCCGAGTGCAGCCAGGTGGTGAGCACGTGGTTGTGCAGTGCCAGCAGTTCGCGCAGCTTGGTGGCGAAGCGCTCGGGGTATTTCAGGTCCTGCACGCGCAGCGCGCGGCGGGCGATCTTGTCTTCGTACGCGGGGCCGATGCCGCGGCCGGTGGTGCCGATCTTCTCGGTGCCGGCCTTGACCTTGGCGGCCTCGCGCGCGATGTCGATTGCGGCGTGGAACGGCAGGATCAGCGGACAGGCCTCGCTCACGCGCAGGCGCGAGCGCACTTCCACACCCGCCTTCTCCAGGCCTGCGATTTCCTCGAACAGCTTGCCGACCGACAACACCACGCCGTTGCCGATGTAGCACTTGACGCCCGCGCGCATGATGCCGCTGGGTATGAGGTGCAGCGCGGTCTTGACGCCGTTGATGACCAGCGTGTGGCCGGCGTTGTGGCCGCCCTGGAAGCGCACCACGCCTTGCGCGGTTTCGGTCAGCCAGTCGACCAGCTTGCCCTTGCCTTCGTCACCCCACTGGGTGCCGACCACCACCACATTGCGCCCGGGGGTTGCGGCGCTGCCCTTGTTGCTCATCGCGTCTTCCAATCAGAGGGTTCGTACGGTCCAGGCGCCCGCTCGGCTGGCATCAGGCACCAGTTCGCGGTCGCAGTGGAATTCATCGACTTCGTGGTCGTGGCCCGGCAAGGCGCACACCACGGTCTGGCCCTGGGCACGCAAGGCGGAAACGGCCTCGCGCAAGCCGGCGTCGGTGCCCCAGGGGGCGCGAATGGCGGCAGCCAGTGCGCGCGGTGCCACCGCAGCGACGAGCTCTTTCAGATCCAGGCTGAAGCCGACGGCGGGCCGCTTGCGGCCGAACACGGCGCCCACCTCGTCGTATCGGCCGCCGCGCGCGATATCGGCCGCAGGGCCTTGCGCATCGCGGGCAAACACAGCAAAGCGCACGCCGCTGTAATAGGCGTAGCCACGCAGATCGGACAAGTCGAACGAAAGGCCCATGCCTTGCACGTGATCGGCCAGCCATTGCAGCGCGTCCAGCGCGGCGTGCAACGCGGGCGATGGCGTGAGGCCGCGCCGTGCTTCGCCGAGCACGGTCACGTCGCCATAGAGGGTGGTCAGTAGCGACAGATCGGCGCGCGTGGCAGCTGGAAGTTCGCGCGCCAGCGAACGCAGTTCGGCTGCGTCTTTCAAGGTGAGTGCGGCATGCAGCCGTGCCACCTGGGCTGCAGGCAGGTGAAGCGGATCGAGCACGGCATCGATCACGCGCACGTCGGCCAGATCGAGTTGCAGATCGTGCAGACCGGCCGCACGCAGGCAGGCCTGCGCCAGTTCCACAGCCTCCAGATCGGCCTCCAGGCCCGCGTGGCCATAGATCTCGGCGCCGAACTGCAGCGGTTCACGGCCGGCAGCAGGCCGGTCGGCGCGGGTGTGCACCACGGGCCCGCAGTAGCACAGGCGCGCCACCCCCTGCCGGTTCAGCAGATGGGCGTCGATGCGGGCCACCTGCGGCGTGCTGTCTGCGCGCAAACCCAGCGTGCGGCCGCTGAGCTGATCGACAAGCTTGAAGGTCTGTAGATCAAGCGATTCACCGGTGCCGGTGAGCAGGGATTCAATGTGCTCGACCAACGGCGGCATCACGAGCTCGTAGCCGTACGAGCGCGCGGTGTCGAGCAGGCTTCGGCGGAGTTCTTCGATGTGCCGGGCCTCGGAGGGCAGGACATCGGCGATGTGATCCGGGAGGACCCAGGCGGACATGGCGTTTGGGGGACGCTGTTAAAAACGCGATTCTACCGGGCGGGTCCGGGCCGCCCGGCGGGGCGTCACCCGAACAGCATGGCGATCAATGCGCCGGCGACGACGCTGAGCAGTCCGAAGAAACGGATCTGCCCGTCGCGCAGCGTGAGCATCTGGCTGAAGACGCGCCGCCAGCCACCAGGTGAGATCAGGGGCAGGAGGCCCTCGAAAACCAGCACCAGGCCCAGGGCGAGCCACCAGGCCTCGCTCATGTCATCGGGGCGCGGGCAGGTTGCTGCTGCGCAGCGAGCCAAAGAAATCGGTCGAGGGGTCCACCACCATCACATCGCCCTTGCCTGCAAAGCTCGATTTGTAGGCTTCGAGCTGGCGATAAAAGCGAGCGAACGCCGGATCCCGGCCGAAAGCGTCGGAGAACGCAGCAGCGGCCAGTGCATCGCCTTCGCCCTTGATGCGCTGGGCATCGCGGTAGGCCTCGGCCACAGTGACCTCGCGCTGCCGGTCGGCATCGGCGCGGATGGCCTCACCCTCAGCAAAGCCGGTGGAACGCAGCTCGTTGGCCACCCGCTTGCGCTCGGCTTCCATGCGCTGGTAGACCGATGTCACGATGGATTCGGCGTAGTCGACGCGGTTGATGCGCACGTCCACCACCTCCATGCCCCAGGGCTGATTGGCACCCTGGATCGCAGCGGTGACCTGACGCTGCACGTCGCGCATGAGATCGTCGCGGCGCGCCGAAAGCAATTCACGCAGGGTGCGCTTGTTCACCTCTTGCTGGAACGAGTTGCGCACCACGCGGTTGAGTTGCAAGGCACCGGCACGCTCGTTGGTGCCGACGTTGCGGATGTAGGCCTGCGGCTCGCTGATGCGCCAACGCACATACCAGTCGATCACCACGCGCTGCTTCTCGGCGGTCAGCGTGGGTTCGCTGTCCTGGCTCTCGAGTGTGAGCAGGCGCTTGTCGATGTAGGAGACGTTCTGGAACGGCGGGGGCAGCTTGAAGTTCAGCCCCGGCTCGGTGACGACCTGCTTGATCTGGCCGAGCTGGTAGACCACGCCGAACTGGCGCTGATCGACGACAAACAGCATGGAACTGGCGATGGCCAGGACCACGATGAGCGAGGTGATGACAAAACCGATCTTGTTCATTTTTCTGCTTCCCCTTAGCGGCTCTCGCGCTCACGCGAGCGGGCCGGGTCGGGCGCGCGCTCCAGCGGGCCGGGCAACGGCGTGGACGAACCACCGGGCGACACGGCCGGTGCGGGGGCGGTCTGGCTGGCACCCGCCGCCTGCATCAGCCGGTCCAGCGGCAGGTACAGCAGGTTGGAGCCGCCGTTCTGCGTGTCGACCAGCACCTTGGTCACGTTGCCGTAGATCTGCTGCATGGCCTCGGTATAGAGACGTTCGCGTGTGACCTGCGGCGCCTTCTGGTACTCGGCCAGCACGGAGCGGAAGCGCTGCGAATCACCCTGTGCCTGCGCCACGATGCGGGCCTTGTAGCCTTCAGCCTCCTCGGTCAGGCGCGAAGCGGTACCACGGGCACGGGGCACCACGTCGTTTCGGTAAGCCTCGGCGTCGTTCTTGGCGCGCTCGCGCTCCTGGCCGGCGCGCAGCACGTCGTCGAACGCGGCCTGCACCTGCTCGGGCGGACGCACGCCGCCCTGCTGCAGGTTCACGGCCACCACTTCGATGCCAACGTTGTAGCGGTCGAGGATGGTCTGCATGAGTGTGCGCACGCGCGGGGCGATCTGGTCGCGCTCCTCGGCCAGCACGGCGTCCATGCGCATCTTGCCCACCACCTCGCGCACCGCGGTTTCAGCAGCTTTCTGCACGGACAGGTCGGGGTCGCGGCTCTCGAACAGGAAAGCACGCGCATCGCTCAGGCGGTACTGAACGACGAACTTGATGTCGACGATGTTTTCGTCCTCGGTCAGCATGGACGACTCGCGCAGGCCCGTGGCGGGCACCACGTTGTCGCGTCCCACGTCCACCGAACGCAGCTGCGTCACGAACACGGTCTCGTGGCGCTGCACGGGGTAAGGCAGGCGCCAGTTGAAGCCCGCGCCCACGGTGCTGTGGTAGCGCCCGAACTGCGTGACCACGGCCTGCTGGCCTTCCTGCACGATGAAGAAGCCGGTGCCCAGCCAGATCAGCGCGGCCACGCCGACGATGAGGCCCACGCCCACACCAGCCGCCTTGGGGCTGGGTGTGAAGCCAGGCGAGCCGCCACCGCCATTGCCCCCCGCACCACCGCCCTGCCCGTTGCCGCCACCGCGGCGATTGCCCAGCAGGCCGCCGAGCTTGCGATTGAAGTCGCGCCACAGCTCATCCAGATCGGGTGGCCCCTGGTTGGGGCCCTGGCCACGCGGCGGACGCTGGGCGCCCCGGTCCTCGTCGGTGCGGCCCTCCTGGCCATTGTCGTCACGGCCCCAACGTGGGTCGTTGAGATTGAACATGCCGAGCCAGCGGCGCCAGCCCCGGCGCGGCGCGCCAGTGTGCGGGTGGGTGGGGGTCACATCCATGCTGCGAGTGGTTCCTGTGTACAAAGCAAAGCCGACACGTCATTGTGCCGAATCAAGCGTGAGGGTTCCCGGATTCAAGCGCTTCCGCGGGGTCTTGTGTGGCGCCCGCGGTGCTGCGCCGGGCAACCTCTGCAGCCAGCCAGGCGCGCAGTTCGGGCAATCCGGTGCCTTCATGCGCGCTGACAAACAGGCGCGGCAAGGTTCTGCCGCCAGTCTCGATCGTGTCGATGCGCTGCAGGGGTGCCCGCGAGGGGTCGATGGCGTCGAGCTTGTTGAACACCAGCAACTGGGGCAGTTCGGCGGCGCCGATCTCGCCCAGCACGCGCTCGACGGCGGCAATCTGTTCGGGGTGCTCGGGGTTGGCCGCGTCCACCACATGCAACAGCAGGTCGGCATCTGCCGCCTCCTGCAGGGTGGCGGCGAAGGCATCCACCAAACCGTGCGGCAGGTCGCGGATGAAGCCCACGGTGTCGGACAGGGACACCGTGCGCCCGGCCTCCCCGAGGTAGAGCTGGCGGGTGGTGGTGTCCAGCGTGGCGAACAACTGGTCTGCCGCGTAGCTGCGAGCTTTCACGAGTGCATTGAACAGCGAGCTCTTGCCCGCGTTGGTATAGCCCACCAGCGAGATGGTGAAAGCGTCGCGGCGCTCGCGCTGGCGGCGCTGGGTGGCGCGCTGCTTCTTGACCTTCTCGAGCCGCTCCTTGGTTCGCTTGATGGCCTCGCCGATCATGCGGCGGTCGAGTTCGATCTGCGTTTCGCCCGGGCCACCACGCATGCCGATGCCACCGCTCTGGCGCTCCAGGTGCGACCAGCGCCGCACCAGGCGAGTGGACAGGTATTGCAGTCGGGCGAGCTCGACTTGCAGCTTGCCCTCGTGGCTGCGCGCGCGCTGGGCAAAGATCTCCAGGATCAGCAGGGTCCGGTCATTCACCGGCAAGCCCAGGTGCCGCTCCAGGTTGCGCTGCTGCGCCGGGCTGAGCGATTGATCGAACAGGACCTCGGTGGCGCCGGTGGACTGGGCCAGCAGCTTGATCTCGTCGGCCTTGCCAGACCCCACGAACAGGGCCGGGTCGGGGGCGCGGCGCTTGCAGGCCACGCGATCGGCCACGCGGTAGCCGGCGGTCTCGGCCAGCAGGCCGAGCTCGTGCAGTTCGCCATCGAAATGTGGCAAACCGAAATCCACGCCGACAAGGATGACGGCAGGGGAGCTGGCAGCGGTTCGGGATTGGGCAGTCAAAACGGTGGGGCAACGCGCCCTGCGTTACGCGCCCTGCGTTACGCGCCCGACCCGGCGGAGCGGGCCTGGGCGTTTCAGAGCGGCAGGCTCAGGTGTTGGGATCTTCGGTGTTGGCGACCGAGAACTGGATCGGGCGGCCCGGCACGATGGTGGAGATGGCGTGCTTGTAGACCATCTGCGTGACCGTGTTGCGCAGCAGGACCACGTACTGATCGAAGGATTCGATCTGCCCCTGCAGCTTGATGCCGTTGACCAGGTAGATCGAGACCGGCACGTGCTCTCGACGCAGCTGGTTGAGGAAGGGATCTTGCAAGAGCTGGCCTTTGTTGTTGCTCACGATATGCTCCGTGTTCGACTGTTTCGGAAGGCGGAAACATACCACACGCCTTTTCCGAGCGCCGCGTAGGGGATCAGGAATCCTTGAAGGGGTTCTCGCCGGTGCGGTACTCGATGCGCAGTGGCGTGCCGACCAGGTCGAATGCCTTGCGAAAGCGCCCCTCGAGGAATCGCGTGTAGGCGTCGGGCACCCGGTCGAGGGCGTTGCCGTGGATCACGATCACCGGCGGGTTCATGCCGCCCTGGTGGGCGTAGCGCATCTTGGGGCGTGCGCCCCCGCTGCGCGGTGGGGCCTGGAACGCCACCGATTCCTGCAGCAATCGGGTCAGCAGCGGCGTGGCCATCTTGCGCATGGCAGCGGCGTGTGCCTGGGCGATGGACTTCCAGACCGGCCCCAGGCCCTGCCGCTTCTTCGCGGAAATCAGGTGCAGCGAAGCGAACTTGAGGAAAACCAGCCGCGTTTCGATCTGGCGCTCGATCTGCTCGCGTTGATAGGCGTCGACCGCGTCCCATTTGTTGATGGCCAGCACCACGGCGCGGCCGCTCTCCAGGATGTAGCCGGCGATGTGGGCGTCCTGATCGGTCACGCCCTGGGTGGCGTCGAGCAGCAGCAGCACCACATGCGCGCTTTCGATGGCCTGCAGGGTCTTGACGACCGAGAATTTCTCGATCGCCTCGAACACCTTGCCCTTGCGCCGCAGGCCGGCGGTATCGATCAACTCGAACTTCTGCCCGCCGCGCTCGAACGGCACACTGATGGCGTCGCGCGTGGTGCCCGGCATATCAAAGGCCACCAGGCGCTCTTCACCGAGCCAGACATTGATGAGGGTGGATTTGCCCACGTTCGGCCGCCCCGCCACAGCCAGGCGGATCACGCCGGTCTCGGCTTCGGGTTCTTCTTCGTCCTCGGGCGGCAGACCGGGAATGCGATCCAGCGCATCGTCGAGCAAGGTGCGCACACCCTGGCCGTGCGCGGCGGACACAGGCAGCACCTCGCCCAGGCCGAGTTCGAAGAACTCCACCAGTTGCGCGCCCTCCGTCATGCCCTCGGCCTTGTTGGCCACCAGAAGGCACGGCTTGCCCAGACGGCGCAGGTAGTTGGCGATGTCGTGATCCTGAGCGTTCAGGCCGGCGCGCGCGTCGACCACGAAAACGACCACGTCGCTCTCGGCAACCGCCTGGCGCGTCTGCTTGGCCATCTCGCGGTAGATGCTGCCTTCGCCCGCGTCGGGCTCGAAGCCACCGGTGTCGATGACGATGAATTCGCGCCGGCCAACCCGGCCGTTGCCATAGTGCCGGTCGCGCGTGAGGCCGGCGAAGTCGGCCACGATGGCGTCGCGCGTGCCCGTGAGGCGGTTGAAGAGCGTGGATTTGCCGACGTTGGGACGACCGACGAGGGCGATGACAGGTTTCACGGGTGCATGGCTTTCCGGCGCTTCACTGCGGACGCCAGGCGTGGAGGTTGCCGCGGCTGGTCATGACCACGAGGGCATCGCCTGCGAGCACCGGCGCGGCGACGATCGCCGAGCCATCGGTGCTCAGGCGGGCCATCTCGCTGCCGTCTTCCCGCGAGAGGAGGTGAACGAGGCCATTGCCGTCGGCCACGGCGAACACGCGCCCCAGCGCCAATGGCGCACCCAGCGGATGGTGCTTGAGGTGTTCGTTGCGCCAGGCGGGTTCACCGCTGTCGCGGCGCCAGGCCAGCAGGGTGCCGTCGTTCTCGGTACCGAAGAGCAAGCGGTCGTCGCCGTGCACACCGGTCGTGCCCTGGGCAGCACGCGTCCACACCGGCTGGCCACGCTGCACGTCCACGCAGCCCACGGCCGCGCCGTAGGCACGCACGCAGACGTTGCCACCCACGCGGCCCACCGGGGCGACGATGTCGACCAGGCGTTCGACTTCGTTGGTGCCCCGCGCGCTGGCGATCGGCACCTCCCATCGCACCGCGCCGTTGTCGGGGTTGAACCCCACCAGACGACCGGAGACCCCTGCCACCAGCGTGTCCCCCACGGCAGCCAACGCCGCGGGTCGGCTGAGCACCAGGGGGTCGGCGGTGCGGGTCTGTGCCCACAGGCGTGCGCCGTTGGCGGCGTCGTAAGCGGTGACGCTGCGGTCGGCGGTGAACACAAAGACGCGGCCACCGGCCACCAGGGGTGGCGTGAAGGAGCGCGCACCCAGGCGCACGCGCCAACGTTCCTTGCCATCGGCGATGGCCAGCAGCAGGTTGTCGGCGCTGATCACCGCGGTGGTCTGGCCGTCGCTGCCCACCCCGGCGGACAGTCGGGTGCGCAGGTCGATGCGCCAGGCCTCGGCGCCTGTGGCCTGATCGAAAGCGGCCACCGTACCGGCGGCACCCGCGGCCATCACCCGGCCTCCGGCCACCACCGGCTGAAAGCCGATCCCGGCATCACCGACGCTGGCGGTCCAGACCGCGCGCGTGCCGATGAGTGAGGTTGCCGGGCCCAGGGGGGCCGGTTGCGGCGGTTTGGGGCTGGACGAGCAAGCGGCGATCAGCCCTGTGGCCAGCGCCAGAAGGACAACAGCGCGCCGGCTCATGAGCGCGTCTCCGGCTCAACCGCCACGCCAAGCGCCGCGAGCTTGATCGCGACCAGACGGCGGGCGTCGCTGCCCGGCTCCATCGCATTCCAGGCCGCCTGGTACTGGGCCTTGGCGTCGTCGGGTTTGCCCTGAACCATCAGCACATCGCCACGGCGGTCGGCCAGCAGCGGTTCAAAGGCTGCGGGCACCGAAACCTGCAAGGCCTTCAAAGCGTCGTCGGCGCGGCCGGCTTCCAGCTCCACCGAGGCCAGGCGCAGGCGGGCAACGGCCTGCAGGCCGGCGTCCTTGCTGCCATCGATCACCCCCTGCAATGCCGCGCGAGCCTTGTCGAGCTGGCCGGCTTCGAACAGGGTCTTGCCGGCCAGCAGGCCGGCCTGCGCGGCGTAGGTGGTGCGCGAGAAATCGGCGCGCATGTCGGCGAGCACCCGTTCGGTGCGATCAAGATCTTTGGCGACCACGGCACTGTCCAGCTCGTCGTACAGCGCCGCGGCCTTGGCGCTCTGGTTGCGCTCCCACCAGTTCCAGCCATTCCAGGCGGCAAAGCTGCCGAACACCACGATCAGCACCCAGCTGATGGCGTTGCCGTACTTGGCCCAGAAATGCTTGAGCTGATCGAGCTGTTCCTGCTCTTCGAGGTCGAGGTGCTTGGCCATGGTTCTTGTCGGACGCGAAAGTGCTGGATTGTAGGTAGCCGGGGGGCCGGCGCTCAGGCGGCGCGCACGCGGGCGGCAATGGCGCTGGCGTCGGACAGCGGCAAGGCCGCTTGCCCGGGCACCCCGTCGCGCTCGCCGCGCAAGGGTTTGAGAGCCACCTGCCCCTGCGCGAGTTCGTCGGCGCCGAAGATCAGCGCCCAGCGCGCGCCGCTGGCGTCGGCCTTCTTGAACTGCGACTTCATGCTGCCCATGCCGTCGGCGCCGGCGGCGTGCATCTGCACGCGCGCGCCGGCGTTGCGCAAGGCGCGCAGCACGGGCATCACGCGCGGCAGGTCGGCCGCGTCGGGCACCACGGCGTAGGCGTCGGGTACCGGCGCGTCGGGCAAACGGCCCTGCTCTTTCAGCAGCTCCAGGATGCGCTCCATGCCCAGCGCCCAGCCCACGGCTGGCGTGGGCTTGCCACCGATCTGCTCGAACAGGCCGTCGTAGCGGCCACCGGCGCACACCGTGCCCTGCGAACCCAACTGCGTGGTGACGAACTCGAACACCGAGAGGTTGTAGTAGTCCATGCCGCGCACCAGGCGCGGGTTGATGCGGTAGGCCACGCCGTGCGCGTCCAGCAGCGCCTTCAGGCGCTCGAAGTGCGCCAGCGATTCGGCACCCAGGTGATCCATGAGCCGCGGCGCGGCATTCACCATGGCCTGCATGGTGGGGTTCTTGGTGTCCAGGATGCGCAACGGGTTGCTGTGCAGGCGCCGCTTCGCGTCTTCATCCAGCTGGTCGGCGTGCGCTTCGAGGTAGGCGATCAGCGCCTGGCGATGCGCCATGCGCTCGGCCGGCTGACCGAGGCTGTTGATCTCGAGTTCAATGCCAGTGAGACCCAGCGCCTGCCACAAGTCGCACGCCAACACGATGAGTTCGGCGTCGACGTCCGGCCCGGCGAAGCCCAG
>VFQR01002749.1_pt1 | contig 10721 bp, 9 predicted proteins | sample 3512321 | NCBI WGS metagenome assembly VFQR01 (sample SAMN10412374, study PRJNA504923) | tailings metagenome | isolation source: Relicate 3 Philex TSF1 revegetated site | place: Philippines: Tuba, Benguet | collected 2017-08-29
CCCGCTGCGCCGTGCGCAAAGCCGGTGAGGTGGCGGTGGTTAGCCTCGGGAACCGTATTCCACGACCAGCCGACCGGCTGCCGCACCGCCGATTGTACCAACTGGTTCGCGCTTCGCTCAATCAAAGCCGATACGCCCGGCGATGGCCGTTCGCGGTTCAATTGAATCAGTGCCGGAATGGCCCCGGCCACGCCATCGATAACGTCGATGCCCAATTGGGGTTCAGCAAGGGTCGTTAATTCATCGATTAAGTGCCAGCCCGCCGTTGTCAGTTCGTCGTTGCCCAACCACTGCCCCGACCGGATGGCCGCGTAGGCTACGCCCGTACGTCCGGCAAAGAAGCCCAGAGCCGCCCCCGCCGGTAGCCGCCGAACGGTCTGGAGGGTGTTGTGCCAGATGCCGAGGGCGGTTTTGTGCGTCAGCCGGTCGCTGGTGGCGTGGGATAGTGCCGCCAGAAAGAACCCAACACCCGCCGAACCGCTGTAAAAATCGGCGTCTAAGGTTTTAAAATACGGTTTTGGATACGAATAAGCCGGGTCGCTGGTGGCGGTCAGGAAGTTGCAGCGTGGGCCATGCCAGAGGGCGTCGCGGCAAATCAGCCGACCGATGGTAGCCGCCGTGTCGAGAAACGACGCATCGGCAACGGGCGTGGTGACGGTTGGCAGAACGGTGAGGGTTTCCATAGGAGCGGGCCGGTTTAGTTAAATTGATACGGGTAGTGTGAATCGGGGTTGCAGTACGGTCGGTCGAGCGACAGACCGATTTGGGTAAACAGGGCGCGTATGGCCGGTTCGTATTGGTCGGCGGCTTGCCCATCGGCCACGGCGTTGGCAATGGCCTGCGCCAGCAGTCCGCAGCGGCTGGTTCCGAAACTTTCGTTCGGGTTGGGCGGGCTTTCGGCGAAGGCCACGCCCGGTGCAACAAGCCGCGTAAACGGCGGAACAGCGGGTTGTAAGTACGCGTCAAGGTCGGGCAGGGCGTCGGCTAAGAGCGTCATCACCAGATTCACGTACGGCTTCTGTACGTACAGCACCGCCGAGTCGGGGCGACCGTAGAGGTCGGGGTGGTTCAGGCATTTAAACTGAAACGGAATGTGGTAATCGTTCAGCGTTTGCGTTACCCACGCCAGCAATCGGCAACTACCTTCGGGCGTAGTATGAAAATACAGCCGCGTTTGCAGGGTGGTATCGTCGTCGCCGGGTGTTTGGCCGAAGGCGAAGTAAAAGCCACTTTGGGCGTCGCGCTGCTCGTGGTACATCAGCAACCGAAGAGCATCGCCCGGTCCAACCGGGCCGCGTTTGGCCTGCTCATAGACAAACTCACCCGCGTACACCATACGCCGGTGGTTGCCTTTGGTGGCATATACCAGCCCGGCCATATCGACGGCGTCTGCCGTCCAGGCCGTGTCGAAGCGTTCGCGGCTGTGGTTGTGGCGACTCAGTTCGTTTAATAACGAATCGTCGGAAGTGGCTGGTACTATGGGCGTTTCTGCCGCGCAGTAAAAACGCTGGTAGAGCAGTTCGGCGAGCGTTTGGCGGATTGTATCGGGCTGATAGGGCGTTTGGGCGCCATCGGCCACAATCGTAATCTGTTGCCGCTCGGTGTCGATGTGCAGGCCGCTGAGGATGGCCCGTAGCTGGTCGGTGTAGGTTGCCGGTGTCATAAGCCAAATACGGCCTCGATGGCCTGGTTCGGGTTGCGGAGCAAGTTCAGACTCAGTTGCAGCAGCCGGGCGGTTTGGGGTGTCAGGGCCGGGCTTTGGGCAATGCTTTCGTAGCAGGTATGAATCAGTTTCAGGGCGCAGTAGCCCACGGTTTTTTGCAGATTCGCCCGTGCGTCGCTGTCGGTCCATTCCATGAGCCGGGCGTAGGTTTGCCAGAACTGCCGCATCGACGGCTGCATGGCGTCGAGCGAGAAGCCGAAATCGTCGCCGGGTGTGGGCGGGTTGCCCAGCGGTTCGCTGAAGACCCAGTAAAACAGGTAGCTCTGGAAAACGGCGGCAGCGTCCCAGCAGGGGTCGCCAATGTCGGCGGTTTCCCAGTCTATCAGCCGCAGGTCGTACTGGTGGGTAGCGAAAGCATCGCTGTTAATCAGAAAGTTATCGGGTTTGATGTCGCCGTGGATGAGACTGGTGGTCTGCCACTGTTCGCGCACGGCGGCTATCTTCTGCATGTACTCGCCGTTCTGGGTGATAAGCTGCACCATCTGCCGTTCGGCTTCGCTGCGTTGACCGCCATAGTGCCGAAAGCCCGCTGCACTCCACACAAAAACGGTCGGCGGCTGTTTCTTGAACAGCCGGAAACTCGGCCCATCCTGCACCGACGCGCCAATGGTTTTGTGAAACGAACTGAGCAGTTCGGCCTGCCGCGCACCCAGCGCGGGCGGAAACTGCCGGTGTTGCAGATAAAAACTGTTCAGGCTAACGGCTCCCCGAACGGCTTCGGTCACGAGAATGTGGTTTTGCGGGTCGAACGCCCGGTAGCGCGGCAAAAAGGTGTTCAACTGGGCATAGGCCGCTTCGTTGTTGGCGAGCCAGTAGCAGGTGGCTTCAGTACGCAGGGTTTCGACTTTTTCGGCATCGAACACCTGCACCTGCTTCACAAACAGGGCCGTAGCGGTTTCAGCGTCGCGGTTGACGAGGTAGCTGGCGTTGCGGCTCGACATCGAATGCGCCGTAAAGGTGCCGTCGAGCAGGCTGTCGGGCGTGATGTAGCCCTTGTCGAGCAGGTAATGGGCGAGGGTAAAGCCAGTGAGCAGCATGGGCGAGTGGGCGGAAACGGGTGCGCATCGAGCCGGACAGGCCCGATGCGCACCCCGACAAATCAATACATATACGGATTGAAGGCACCGTAGTAGCCGCCCATCTGCGTGGTGTCGGGTTGCCCCATAAAACCACCGCCGGGGTTGATGACCGGCCCACCGGGAATGCCACCGCCCGGCCCGCAGAACGTTGATGGACAACCCGCCAGCGACGGACAACCGCCTACCGATGGGAACGTGACCGTTATCGTTCGGCCAAAGCAGGTAATCGGCTGGCAGGTCGTTTGGGCCGGAAGGGTAAAACAGACGATACAGACCGACCGGCGAATTGTTCTCAGAATCGGGCAGTTGGCAGGCGTCTGCGAGATAAGCTGAATGCAGGTAGTGATAGGCTGCGATTTCAGAATCGGGCAGGTGTTGATTGGCACCGATACCGGCCCCATGCCTTGTATCTGCCCCGTCGTATCGCCCTGACCGCCCATGAATCCGCCCGCCGGGGCTATGTTACCGAAGGCACCGTACTGTTGCATGATGTCGCCTTCGAGAAACGTACTCTTCGGACGATTAGCCGCCCTCGGGTCGCCGTACGTAACGACCGAATCGGCCCGGAGCCACAGCCGACTGCCGCCCAGCGAGGATTCGGTTTCGGTAAGCTTCACGGCATGAACAATGGCCGACTTGGGCACTTCTACGAAACTGTTCAGCGATTCATCGCTATAGACCCGGACGTGGTCGGCTTCGGACGATGCGCCCAGGTATCCCTGCAAAACGGTTAGCTGATCGGTGTTGCGCGGGTCGGCCCGAACGGCCCCCACCCAGTCGTCTAACTGGTAATTAGCGTTGTTAGCCATACGTGGTTAAGGTTTAGGAAATAGTCAGTATAATCCGGTTGATTGGATTCGATAGGGGAGCGGTCAGCCGTTTTGGCCCAGTACCAACTGTTCAAACGCCTGGTACTCATCGTTGGTCAGCAGCGACGTAGCCGTGTTGCCATTGCCCAGCACGGCTGCCGGAAACTGGTCGAGTGGAGCCACTACGGGGGCCGAAGCGGGTAGTGGCCCGCCTGCTGCAATAGCCTTCAGCCGGGCCAGCATCGTTGCCCGGAAGGCGTCGGCCAGGCCGTGGCCCGTGGCTAAGTCGGGGCCAGCGGTGGCAGCATGACCGTGTGCGTTGGTGCCTGCGGTAACGTCGATGGCGGTTTGCTTCAGAAAGTCGCGGGCCTGTGCGGGTGTCATGGCCGGAAACGCCTGCTTCATCAGGGCGCAGATGCCCGCCAGCATGGGCGCAGCCGCCGAGGTGCCGCTAAAAGCCGCCCAGCCGTCGTTAGTGGCCGTTTCGTCTTTGGCGGGGTGTGCACCACCGCCCAAACCTACGTCGATGGCATCGCCGGGTTCAACGGGTAGCATGATGTAGGCCGCGCTGGGTTTCATACCCACCAGTCCGCATACGTCGGGTACGCGCCGACCGGGGTAGATGTTGCTGGCAAAACCACTGGCATAATCGCTGGCCTCCAACGAGCTATCGGGCTTCATAAACACACCGCCCGCTGAAATAACGTCGGGGTGCTGACCGGGAAAACCCCAGTGCCCGTTGCCTGCCGAGAATACCACAATGATGCCCCGGCTGACTGCACTCGCGATGGCCGCTGCCAGTACATTGTCGGCGGCTGAGAGCGGGCCAACCCGCTTGCTGCTACCCCAGCTACACGAAATAATGGCCGGGTTGAGGGCCACTGCCGCGTTGAACGCACCCGCCGAATCGACAAAGTTTATTTTGACCATACCAAAACGCACGTCGGGAGCTACGGCCAGCAAATTGGCCGACTCGCCCGTGCCGTGGCCGCTTTCGTCGCGTTCGGGGAACGACGTGGCCGGTCCCAGTACTACGGGCGATACGCGATACCCCCGCGCCGTGAAATACGGGTGCCGATACCAGCCCGAATCGACCATGATGGCCCGCACACCTCGCCCGGTGAAGTTGGCCCGGTGTGCCCGGTCGGCGTTCATGCCCACCGATACGTCACCCGGTACGCTCAGGTGCCAATACGCTTTGGTGGGGGCCAGTTTGCTGGGCGGGCCAGCCATAAAATAAACCGGTTCGTTGATGGCAACGCCTTCCAGCACGTCGGCCATGTCGCTCTTGCTGGTGTCAATCAGACCCGAAATATCGGTATCGGTGGTGTCGAAGAACTCGGCGGTGTCTTCGCGGGCACCTTCTTTGATAACGGCCCGGTCTTCGCTCTTAATTTTCGTTTTAAAGACCGTTTCGTAAGTTGAAATGGGCGCGGCTATCGAGATGGTCGTATCGCTGACCTGCAATACCTCGAAACCGTGTGCTTCGAGCCGCCGAACGGCCTCTGCCGTTAGGTTCAGGTCCGACGTAAACGCCTGCACGTTGTGTTGGCTGATGTCTGTCGGCGATACGCTGAACAGTGATTTTCCGCCCGACGAATGCACGGATGCGTGGGCGAACAGCTTTTTGTCTTTATCGACTTTAGCCATGAGATTGGGTGTATTTATGGTTAACTGATTAGGAATAATTCAATTGAAAAACTGCTGTGGTTCGGCCAGCGTAACGGTATCGATAAACGAACGGGCCGCAGCCGGAATCCGGGCCGGTTTGTCGCTGCGATAGTAGGTTTGCCCGGCCTGTTCATAGGGACTGAGCTTCAGGCCAAACGTTTGTTCAAACAGCGATGCCGGGCCGGAAATCGAGAGCGTTACGCCCGGCTGCTCAATCTGGAAACCGGCTTTTTTTAGGTAATCCACCGCCCGTGCCGTGGTCGCGCTATCGGGCTGAAGGCTGTCGATGGTAGCCGCCGTAGCCGACTGGTCGCGCACCGACTGGCCCGAGGGTGCTTTCAAAATAAGGGTTGCGTATACGCGTTGCGATGGGTCCATAGTCGATGTAGGTGATTGACGCCCGCCCCGGCAACCGGCCAGCAGCAGAAATAGCATGAATAGCAGGGTAGGTTGCATGAACGTTGCTATAGCGTTTGGGTAGACAAAGTTTGCTTGTTGATTATCAGTATTTTAGCGCACTACTACCCGATTGTAGAAAAGCCGTAGTTGGTAGTATTTCGATGCGTAGTTGTACGGTATCTGTAGAAATGATGTTTCCGTAGCGGCTCTTGAAAACGACTCATGCGGGTTTTCTTCGTAACATTGTCGGGCCGTTTTAACCGCCCACAAAACCAACCGACTGACACACGAATGAATACACCCAAATCGCCGAAAAAACCGGAGACCCGTTCGCGCTCAGCAACGTCAGACACTTCGCCGACGCCTGCATCGGCTTCCGTAAACCATACGTTACCCGCCAACGGCCAAAGCCGGGTGGTGATTGAAAAAGTCGTTCCTGAACTCGATGGGGGGCGTTTTCCTATCAAGGCTGTGCCGGGCGACGTGATTGCCGTAGAAGCCGACATCCTTGTTGATGGGCACGATTATGTTTTGGCCCGGCTGCTCTATAAACACGCCGACGATGCCGCTTTTCAGGAAGCCAGTATGGCCCTGATTGTGAACGACCGCTGGGGCGCGTCGTTTGTTGTGGAAAAGCAGGGTCGTTACGTTTACACCCTTGAAGCCTGGGTCGATCATCCTGGTTCGTGGCAGCACGAAATTGACCTCAAAGTAGCCGACGGGCAAACCATCACGAGCGAACTGCTGGCCGGGGCGCAATACATCGATGGTATGGCCCAACGCGCCGAAGTCGCTGGTAACGAGCACGATGCCAATGCGCTGCGCGAAATGGCTGCGTTGTTCCGGGCTGGTGCCGCCGACCCCGCCAGCGAACAATACAACGAAGCGGTTTCGGTCGCTGAAAGCGATCAGTTTACGTTCTACACTAAGCTATACCCCGAACGGCAGCATCCTACGCGTTACACACACGAACTGGGCGTGGAGGTCGACCGCGCCCGCGCGGGGTTCAGTACGTGGTACTGCCTGTTTCCGCGCTCGGCGGCCCGTGAAGAGGGTGCCCACGGCACCTTTCGTGATGTGGAGGCTCTGTTGCCGCGCATTGCGGGCATGGGTTTCGACGTGCTGTATCTGCCGCCCATTCACCCCATCGGCACGGCGCATCGGAAGGGTAAAAATAACTCGGTGGTTTGCCAGCCGGGCGACCCCGGCGTTCCCTACGGCATCGGTTCTGAACTGGGCGGGCATGATGCCATCCATCCCGAACTGGGCACCGTCGATGATTTTAAACACCTGATTGCCATTGCCAAAAACTACGATATGGAAGTGGCAATGGACCTCGCCATTCAGTGCTCGCCCGACCACCCGTGGGCCAAAGAGCATCCCGAATGGTTTAAGAAACGGCCCGACGGTACGATTCAGTACGCCGAGAATCCGCCCAAAAAATACCAGGATATTTACCCGGTGTATTTTGAAACCGAAGACTGGCAAAACCTGTGGCTCGAACTGAAGCGGGTGTTGTTGGTATGGGCGTCGTGGGGCGTTCGCATCGTGCGGGTCGATAATCCGCACACCAAGCCGTTTGCGTTCTGGGAGTGGGTGATTGCCGAGGTGAAGAAGGAGTTTCCCGACATGCTGTTTTTGTCGGAAGCGTTTACGAAGCCGAAGGTGATGCAGGAACTCGCCAAGCGCGGCTTTGCTCATTCGTATACGTACTACACCTGGCGCAACAACAAAGCCGAGTTGCAGGAGTACATGACCGAACTGACGCAGAGCGACATGAAGTATTTCTTCCGCCCGAATTTCTGGCCGACTACTCACGATATCAACCCGTATATATTGCAGGGAGGCCACGAACCGCAGTTCCTGATTCGGTATTTCATGGCCGCTACGTTGTCGAGTAATTACGGCATCTACGGTCCCTCGTTCGAGTTGATGGAACACGTTCCGTTTCCGAACAAGGAAGAATACCTGAACTCCGAAAAGTACGAGATTAAATATTGGGACTGGGAGAAAACCAACAAGCTGACGTACCTGATTGGCCTGACCAACCGCATCCGGCGCGAAAACGCGGCCCTGCAACAAACCAACAACCTAACGTTCTGCACCGTAAACGACGACGCCATCATGGCGTATCTGAAAACAACGCCCGACAACCGGTTGCTGATTGTGGTTAATACCGACGCCTACCAACGCCGGGCCGCGCTGGTACAGGTGCCTATCTGGCAACTCGGCATCCACCCCGACCAGACCTATCAGGTGCACGACCTGCTAACCGGCGCGTATTACCCCTGGAAAGGCGAATGGAACTTTGTTGAACTTGACCCATACGTGCTGCCTATGCACCTGTTCCGCATAGAGGTGTAACAGAAGAAAAGAAGAAAGACGTAAGAAGAAAGACTTTTCAGGTTACGAGAAGTCTTTCTTCTTTTCTTCTGTGATTCTATAGCAGGATACGCCAGTCGAAATGAGTCAGATAGGGGTCAAGCCCCGCCGGGTTTGAAAAGGAGCGTACAAATTGAAGTTCGCCCGACGCGTCGAGACCTGCCTCGACATAATAGGTTCGGAAACCATACAACACGCGCTTTTCCCGACCCGTATGGCGAGTTAACAGAGGGGTGCCATCGCGCAGTAGCAGGCCAATTTGCAGACCAAAGGGTAGATTTCTGTATTCACAAAGCGTCATGGAGAGCGATTTAGTTTAGGATGGCGGTAAGCAAAATGCTTACGCACCTGAATAAACCTGAACAGGCTTCATCTGGACCATTTGCTAACTAAAACGATGAGGCAACGGTCTATTTGTTTTGTCGCCAAAAGTTACAAAACAAAACTATATGTTTTGTAAGATAATCATTTGTAAATTTGATTATTGTGTTTCACTCTCTTGCTTAATTAAAAAATACGCTTTCCATCCTATGAACGCACCAGCTCAACGTGGTTCGGCCAACTATGAAAACTACCGAAATGCCTGTATTCTGGTAGTTGAAGACAACGCTGACCATGCCGTTATTATCGACAAGGCTATTCAGCAAACCATGCCCGACGTGAAACGTACGATTGTGTCGACAGAAGAAGAGGCCATCGCCCACTTAGACACATGCCTGACGCAGGAAATGGAAGTACCTAAGCTGATTTTGCTCGACCTGTATCTGCCCGACCGAAAAAATGGCTGGCAATTACTGGATCGCATCAAAGCAATGCCAGCCGCGCTAAGCAAGATTCCGGTTGTACTGCTTACGTACTCAGATAACCGCACCGACATCGCCGAATCGTATCAGCGGGGGTGCGCGTCGTACCTGATTAAGCCCAGCACCTTCGACGATTGGCTTTACTACTTTCAAACATTACGCGCCTATTGGTGGGAAACCGCTACGCTGCCCAAAAATCAGATTGCTTTGTTTTAGGGTGCTAAGCCATCGACAATTCCTCTTCGCCCGGCAACTGAGCTACCATGAGCCAGTACCGGCAAATCTGCTCGATAGCCTGTATAAGCGCATTCGGTCTATTTAACAGGGTTATGACCGAGTTGGCATTAAGACCATATACCTGGGTGGTGTCGTCGGTTGGTGAAGCCAGCCATACCACCGGAATGGCCCGCAACCGGGGGTGTTCTTTAAGCGCACGCAGGGCCATAATCCGGTCGGGGCGGTTGACGCGGGCGTCCAATAAAATCAGGGCGGGCCATTCGTCGGGCGGGCTGAGCCGCAACGCACTTGCCAGCTCGGCTCCGCTGCTCAGGTAATGTAACTGGTAATAGGGGGCCGTTGTCCGAACCTGTTCGTGGGCAATAGCCCCTGCATCGGGCGTCGTGACGGCCAATACAATCGGTGCCCGACCCGTAGAAACTGTCGACTCGGCAGGAATCTCAGCGTCGGTGTTGAGAACCAACTGCGGTTGTCTGCTTATATCGCCCGCCGACGGCAAACGATCAATTACTTCGGCCCAGCGTCGGCGGCTAACGGGCACGTTGGTGCCATCAATCATGGTTATGCTACCGGGGGCCTTGGCCCGTTGGGGTGGCAGAATCGTCTGTACGCAGGTTGGGTTAATTAACGCCGTTTTGTGTACGCGCACGAACGAAGGCAGCCGTTCTTCAAAATACGTCAGTGATTTAGCCAGCAATTTTCGATCACTGTTCCGAAAATGGATCCAGGTATAATTATTGGCCCCGCTGCAATGGCTGATGCAAGAGGGCTGTTCAAGAAGTTGCGGAATTGATTGCACGCGATGTCGTTGAGTCGGATGAAATAATACTATAGTTAAATAACAGACTAATCGATGCGTTGTTCATATCGGCGGGGTAATACAATTTGAAACACCGACCCGCGCCCCGGCTGACGTTGTATTTGTAGCTGTCCGCGTAGCAGGTGACACAACTGCCTGACAGACGATAGGTCGATACCTTCGTTCGGTTGCGAAGTTGTATCAGAGGCCGCGTGCTGACCGGGCGAATCGATGGTTTGCTCATCGGCACCCGGCCCGGAATCATGAACGCTAAATTGCCATTCGGTGGGCGACATACCTTGCCAATGCAGGGTAATATGGCCTTGATGGGTATGTTTGAGCGCGTTGAGTATCAGGTTTTGGGCCATTCGCAACACGTTCTGCGCGTCGCCCGCAACGGGCAGGTTGCTCTCGCCGGTCAGATGCAGCCACAATCCTTTGCCCTCAACCATTGGACGCATGTTTTCGCCCAGTTTGTTTAATAGGCCAGCCGCGTCGAATGAACTGATTTGAAGTGAGTGCTGACTCGCTTCTAACCGCGAAAAATCGAGCAGCTCCGTAATCAGCTTCGTCATTTCCTTTACATTGCGCTGTAAAATTGTCAGCATCTGCGCCCGTTCCTCGTCCGACTCCACCATACCGAGCAAACCGGCAGTTCCCTGAATAACCCCCAACGTGCCGCGTAAATCATGCGATGATGTTCGCAGCAACTCGCCCCGTGTGCGTAGTTGTTCCTGAAGAGCTGCCAACTCGTCGACAGAGCGAGCCGATTGCTGAATTTGCCGGAGTAGTTCTTCACGCTGCTGCTGCATCTGCCGC
>VFQR01002750.1_pt1 | contig 10720 bp, 8 predicted proteins | sample 3512321 | NCBI WGS metagenome assembly VFQR01 (sample SAMN10412374, study PRJNA504923) | tailings metagenome | isolation source: Relicate 3 Philex TSF1 revegetated site | place: Philippines: Tuba, Benguet | collected 2017-08-29
ATCCCCGACCCGCTCCCGAGCCGACTGAAAGCGCGTATTCGGTGAATAAGCTGGGATCATTGTTCCCTGCGGCGTGAAGAGGAGAACGCGAAGGCTGCCGTCGTCCACAAGGGCGAAGGGGATCCGTGAAGACTTTGCCTGTTCCTCGTCCTCTTTCCCCATGGGCTGCCTTCTCCAAGACCTCGCGTTAACTTATATTAACTATCGCGAAGAGTTGCGCGATGAAGAAGCGGAAGGGGTACCAAGTGCAAAGACGGCGCTTCCTGATCGGTCTCGGTGCTTTGTTAACCGCGCCGTACGTTTCGTGGGTTGAAACCGCGATCGCTTCAGAGACCGCTTTCACGCCCCTCATTTCTGAAGAAGAGGCGTATCGAACCTTGATCGCACGATGGAATAGCCGTGGGTTTCAGCTGTATTTCGCAGACACCGAACCTCCACCACCAATGACCTACCGCGATGTACTTGCGGATTACTACGGAGAGCATTTTTCCGGGAAGCAGTTGTCGGACGTGGAACGGAGGCAACTTAGGCAGCGATACGAACTTGAAGTGCCAGACCTTGATGCCATTGCGCCGGTGGAACTTTACCAAGATGAGTGGAACGAGAAGAACGATCCCGGCGACGAAGCCTTTCGTTTCCTTGAAGGCCTGTACATCGGCCCTGAGGATGAGGAAGGGGAGAACCTAATCGGAGAGTTGAACTTTATCGAAGGCGAGTTTCCCGGCAGCACGTACTATGCCGTCGAAGCACCTGACGAACTGACCCTTCACCTCTTGCAGGCGCGATTGCTGGAACTGGGAGAGCGGATATTCATGCGCATTGAAAAGGGTTAAGCCCCTTCTTTCCGGGAGAGCCCCGAGGGCTTGCATCAACCCTCCCAAACGCGCGAAGAGTTCAATGGAACTTTTTCGCGGCTTGGAGCCCTAGCGTAGCATGACAAGTTCAGGGACGGCAGTTTCGCCGATCCAGACGATTGCATTCTGACGGAAATCAGTGCCGAAGCTACACGCAGTGGCGAGATCCATGCCAAGCACGAAAGCACTTGGCTCACCGGGCCATTTTCCTGAGGGATCCACACCAAGACCGGGCCAGAATTTGTAACCAGCCTCAGCCACGCACGCCTCTAGGCGGGTCTGAAGTGCGATGTTTTCCTCCTCAGATGTCTCCATGCTGTATGGGTTCCATGCGGTAATGAACGCCGCACAGGTAATTCCCTGCTGCGCATATACTTCCCGCAATTCCTCAGAAAGCATTCCCACGCGCAGTGTGAAGATAGGATCGTGGCAAACGCGGAAGTCGGTTCCCATGTAGGCCTCGATGGTCGCTGCCGGAACGAAACTCTTGAGGGCCATGTCTTTCCTCCACTCTGCGACACATCAACAGCAATGTGATGTAGTCGAGCCTGCACCAACGCCTTCACTTGCGGTTTTGGGCGACATTCGTTCACGACTGAAGGCGATTTAGCCCATTGACGCTGACGCCATACCGCTCCAACCGTTCAAGGATTGAGGCTTCGATTTCATCCTCAGATCTTGGCTTCTCGGAAACGACCACCTTGTCAGTAAAGAGCCCAAGGTGCTTTCCCAGAAGTTCCAGCGCCTTTACCCGCGCACTATCCGTACGAGCTGAAAATGCCTCATTTTCGAGTTGCCGCAGTATGGCCTCTTCGCGGTTTACCAAAAGCACCCTTTTTGTCTCGTCAATTTCCGCACGAAGCGTATTCATGCGTTCTACGACAGCAGGGTTCTTCGCCAGCTTAGAGGCTTCCGTCCACACCGTTTCAGGTTTCATGCCGCCGGTGCTGTAGGCCTCCTGATAGGCCTGCGTCTGTGTCATTCCTGATGTCACCAAGCGTGCGAAATGTTCCTGCTTTGCGGTCAACATTTGTCACACCTCGAATTGAATTCTTTGAAGGTTGATACCAGATCGCAGCTAAGCTGACAAAGGAAGAGCGTTTAGGTCCGACCGGATTTGTCTCCATCCCGGCATGTTTCGGTCCATCACTCCAATGAAAACTTCATCATGTCTGGGAGACAAGAAATGAGCCATTTCGTGCAGGATGACATAGTCCAATGCGTAAAGTGGCTTCATCGCGAGGTCGAGGTTCAGCCAGATTAATCCCTTGTCGGGGTTGCAACTTCCCCACTTGGTCCGCATCACCCTGATGCCCCACTGTGGCGTCGGTACTTCCAGTTCCTTTGCCCACTTTGAAATCCGGGCTGCTGCACGTTCTCGCAGCTGCGCACGGTACCAAGCCGTGAGCCATCGAGCCTTCTGATCCCTTGTGGATCCTGCAGGCACCTTCATCATCAGTCGATCTGACGGATTTGTCTCGATCCGGCAGGTCTTCGTGGCCGTCTCCTGCACTGTCAGTCGAAGTGCCTTCCCGAACACGAAATGGGTCTCTCCTGAGAGGAGCCGACGTTCCGGCTGTCTGGCTTGCTCTAAGAACGCACGCTGTTTTCGCTTGATCCAAGCGAGGCGGGTCACGACGGCCACTCTGATGGCGTCTTCGCTGATTGCGGGAGGCGCAGCGACACGGATCCGCCCGTTGGGAGGGTAGACCCCGATGTGCAGGTTTTTGATTTGCTTGCGCACCAGTTCTACGGACAGTCCGGCAATGTCGATTTGTTCAGTACTCATCGTGCGCACGGATGATTTCTATCATGCTCTCGACATCCTCTTCAGACTTAAGGATGTCGCCCAGCCTCCGCCGTATCATCCGCTCCTTCATCTTGCTGCCACGCCAGCCACTCTGTGCGGTACCCCGAATTGCTTCGTCGATTGAGGCCGTGAGGGCTTCATCTTGCCCAAGATTGTCGTAAAGCGCCTTCTGTCCCGGGGTAGTTACAGTCGGAGGATAATCTCCCCCATGCCCTGCCTTGATCGCCCGGATTAGCTCGGCGATCTTTTCCAAGTATTCCGCGTAGGAGATGGCCTCTTCCTTACGCTTCTTCACGAGATCGGACAGCAGTTCCGACATCTTCTCATAAAACTTCGGATTGACGGGCGTTTCTTCGATGATCAATCTGCGAACGTTGCCATCGATGGTTTCCGCCGAATTCTCGCGTTTCTTCCTCAATGCGTCTGGAAGGGCATCTACTGCGGCAGCGCCTTTACTTGCGACCAGATCAATCAGGCTGATGTCATCCAAATGGGAGATGACTTCGCTCTCCTCGGCCTTGATGTAGGTGTCGATAAGGTGGCGCATTGCAGGTTCGAACTGCTTCATGTCGACCGCGTCACCGCTGTGCAATCGTACGGCTTCGCGCAATGACAGGGCCCTTTCGACCTCAGCCCGATACTGGGCGAGTTCGAGATCATTCACCCCCGATGCAGCTGGATCCTCCGCCACGCTGGCAAAGGTCCGAGCGTAGGCCCCTGCAAGCTTGTACATCGCCTGACGGCGTTTCGCCTTCTCATTGGCCTCAGGGTCGTCCTCCAAGCTCCCCGGACTGGAAAAATAGGCCAGGACTTCATCGTCCCCTTTAGGCTGTTCGACCGGATCCAGTAGCCCAAACCATGCATCTCTTGCCGAGATCAGATCTTCGCCAGCCTTCTCTGCGCGCGACGAAATGAGACCTTCAACATCAGCGGCATCAAAAGCGTCGAACGCACCGGAGGTGTAGTCCTCGACAGCCGTCTCGATGTTCTTGAACAGATCCTTATAGTCGACGACGTAGCCGTAATCCTTGTCTTCCCCATCAAGACGGTTCACCCGGCAGATCGCTTGGAACAGCCCGTGATCGCGCATCTGCTTGTCTATGTAGATGTAGGTCGCGGTTGGCGCGTCGAACCCTGTCAGCAGGCGACTGACGACGATCAGAAGCTTCATCTGGGCCGGTTCCTTGCGGAACTTCCGCAGGGCTTCGGCTTCGTATGCCTCTTCGTCCGTGCCGAGGTCTGTCATTAGCCGGTCGTAGACCCGGTACACGTACTGCTTTTCCGTCTCTCCCATCCCGGCCTCTTCGCCGGTCAGTTCCCCGGCGCTGCGGGTGTAGGAAGTGACGATGGCACATTTTCCGGCCAGTTCTGAACCCGAGTTCCGGAACAACTCGAACAGCCTGCATGCCTCGGGGATCGACCCAGCCACCAGCATCGCGTTGCCTCGGCCAGCCTTAAGGCGCGGCTTCAGTTCCATGTCGAGGATGATGTCGTCGACGATCTGGCCCAGCCGGTCCTTCGATGACAGTACCCGCTGCAGCGTTCCCCAGCGCTGCTTCAGCGTGGCCTTGGCGACAGGTGTCAGGCCCTTGGTCTTGGCCTCGAACCATTCATCGATCTTCTTGGGGGAGGCCACGCGCTGGTCGATGTCGCGCGCCTCATAACGCAGGTCCAGCACGACCCCATCCTCGACCGCTTCGTTGAAGCGGTAGGGGGTGCCGATGTAGGGGCCGAACACCTCGAGCGATGTCTGCTTGTCACCCCTCAGCAGGGGCGTTCCGGTGAAGCCAAAGAAGACGGCACCGGGGAGGATCGTTCGCATGGCCTTGGCCAGCTTGCCCGATTGGGTGCGGTGAGCCTCGTCGATGAAGACGAAGAATTCACCCACCGGGGCACCGATCTGGCCTCGCTGGATGTCGGTGATCATTGCGCCTAGCTCGTCCTCTTCCCGCTTCCCGAACTTGTGCACCAGGGAGGCCACCACCCGATCCTTGGGGTCTGCCAGCGCTGCCATAAGGTCGGCACCGGATCGCGCGCGACGGACCTTGTCGCCCGTGCTGCCGAAGACCGCTTCGATCTGTTCGTCCAGTTCCTTGCGGTCGGTCACCACGAGAATACGGGCATCGGGCCGCGCCTCGCGGATCCACCGCGCCAGCATCACCATGATCAGGCTCTTCCCTGATCCTTGGGTCTGCCAGATGATCCCGCCCTTGCGTGCCGCCACCGCCTCCTGCGCCGCCTTTACGGCGAAGTACTGGTTGGGGCGGGCGACCTTCTTGATCCCCGCATCGTAGAGGATGAAGTCGTTGATCAGTTCTAGAAACCGCGCCGGGGACAGCATCTGTGACACATCACGGTCAAGGGGCGCGGTGATCTTGCTCTCCTCCTTCCATGCCAGCCAGTAAGGCTGGGGCGTCTGGATGGCGGCATAGCGCATGCCCTGCATGTCGTTCCCGGCGAAGGTGATCTGCACCGTGGTGAAGAAGTGGCGGATGAATTCCGGCCTCTGGTTGTCCAGCGTCTGCCGGATGCCTTCGCCCAGATCGACGGTGGACTTCTTCAACTCCACCACGCCCATCGCGATGCCGTTCACATACATCACCAGATCGGGGCGCTTGTTGTAGGCCTTTGGGTTCTTGGCCGTGACAGCCACCTCTTCGGCGAGGCCGAGGTCGTTGGCGGCGGGGTTGTCCCAGTCGACGAAGCGCACGGTTACGGGGGCCTCGCCGGGGCCGGGGGTGACCTGCACGCCGTAGCGCAGCATGTCATAGGTGGCGCGGTTGGCTTCGTAGAGTTTCGGCCCATCCATCCGGGCGGCGCGTTGCAGTTCGGCGATGGCCTTGGTTATGACATCCGCGTCGTAGCCGCGCGTGGCCAGCCACGGGCGCAGAAGGGTAGGCTCGATGTTGGCGTTCGCCTCACGCTTGTGCCAGTCGCCCAGATACCGCCAGCCGAGGCCACCCGCCTTGCCCGACGTGTCGCCGCACAGCTGCGCGATCATGCGGTTCTGCGTGGCGCGCTCCGGATCGCCGATGGTCATGAAAAAACTCCCTGAAATACCGATACCACGTCAGACCAGCCTGACCCGCCCTGTCAAAAGGTTTTGCATCATTCCCTCCTTCACCGCCCGTGCCTTCGTGAGACGGGCGTCGAGGGTTTGAATTTCGGCGTCCATGTCGGAAAGGACTGCTGCGATAGCCCGCTGTTCGTCAAAAGGCGGAAGCATAAGCTCCAAACCGCGCACATCTCCGATTGATATGCCCTTGACGGTGCTACCGCCCGCATTTTCTTCGATTTTATTTTGAAGCACCTCAAACACGCGCTTCATGAAGGAAACAGATACCCCGGTCTTGAAAAGCAGGGCTTTGAGGTCTTGGTTTATCGCAACATCGACGTTCATGATTGTGGTCTTTCCCACCGCCATTCGTGTGCAGAGTATGAGCGTGCCCGCAGCAACCAGCCGCGAGGAGCTATTCTTCAAGCCGTCGCCGGTAATGCTCTCAAGTGTTGCATTTACTGCGCCGGTTGCAAAATCCTTGACCGTCATCCACGGGATCTGTCCATCCCAGAACTCGGTTCGCGTTCGGCTAGGCGTTCCACCACCGGTCACGCTGGTCAATAGATCCCCCAGCCGCTTCGCCTCCCAAGCATCCGTGAACCCCGGTAGGCGGCGGCGGGCGGTGAGGAGGTCTTGCATCGCGCCCTGCTTGATCAGGCGCTTCTTGGCGATCAACCGCTCCAACCCCGCCACCACCCCATCCGCATCCGACAACGCGGCGGCGATGGCTCGTTGTTCTTCAGAGGACGTGGGCATCGCGAACGAGATACTTTTGAGGTCCCCACTGCCAATGGCGGGAAGTGCAGTGGAAGCCACAAGGCTGCCAAGTGAGAATTGTTGAAGATTGGCGAGTACGAGGTCACGCGAAACCTGACCATTCTGCAGAATGTAGCCCGCCATGTTATTGTCGAGACAACTTTCTTGGTCGATCAGACGCTTTCTCTCCAAGAAGATGGCCGCGCCGATCTTTGCAAATGCAATGGTCCCAGCTGGAAACACACGAGCGCTGATGCGCCGCCTGTCGTCTTCGTCAATATAGTGGTTCGCCCTGTTCAAAGACCTTTCATTCCCGTCGTTGCTAAAGTCGGACACCTTAAAGAACGGGTATCGCCCGGAAGTCTTACCTTGGGCGTTAATTGGGAAGCCGGAACCGCTCTTGAACGTGCCGACATCCGAGAGCTTGACCACTTCCCACCCGTTCGGGAGTGCTTGGGCTTCACTCATCCCGCCACCCCCATCGCCGCCAAATGCCCGGCCACCCGTGCTTCCAGCCCGACCAGATCCTCCATGATCTGCGGCAGGGTCTGGCCATAGCGTTCGGTCAGCACCCGCACACGGGCGGTAAGGCTTTCCGTCCGCGCCTCGACCTCGGCCCCGATGGCGGCGGTGATGTCGGCCAGCCACTTGTCCTGCACCACCAGCGTCTGGATCTCTTCCATCGTCAGGACCGGATACTTCTTCAGCACCGCCTCAGTCAGCGCCGCCTCGGCCTCTTTCGCTACCTTCTTGGCTGCAGCCTCAGCTGCGATCAGCTTTGCCACCTGCCTCAGCAAGGGCCGTTCCTCGGCATCCGCTTCGCCAGACCCTTCCCGCGCTTTCACAGATGCTGCAGTCAGCTTACCGCTTTCCGCCAGTGCGAACTCCAAGAGCCCACCCTCACCCCCATGCTCTTCGGCCAGCTCCTCGATCTCACGCCCCAGTTCCTCGGCCCTTGCAGCAGCTGCATCGAGGTCTTCCTTTAGGTCAGGGAAGAAGCGCGCGATGATCAGTGCGGGCGGGATGACATCGGCGACGAGACGGACCTTGTTCACCGTCAGATCGCCTTCCTCCAGCCACTTCACCTTGCCGTCTTCGCTGGTCTCCTTGCGCGCCTCGCGCAGTTCCCTTGCCGCAAGCCACCCGCCGCCCGCGATGATGAAAACGTCGTCCTGCATCGTGGTGGCCCAGTAGGACATCAGACGCTGGTAGGCCTCATACTTGTCGACCAGAGGCGCGGGGTCGAAGCGGATCAGCATATCCTCGCCGATGGTGTGGATCTGGTCGCGGGGATGATCGCCCTGCTTGATGCCCAGAAGCGCGGGGGTGTTTGCCCCAATCCAGCCGTCGAGGATCGCGGTGACCTGCGTGCGGAAGGCCGCGAAATCCGGATGGTTGCGGATGGTCGCGCGCACCTGATCGGGCGCGACCAGAGGGTCAGCATAGCCCGCGCGCGGGTTCGGCCCGAAGAGGGTGGCACGAAGGGTAGGCATGACCTTCCAGAACGCGCCCAGCGCATCGATATCCCGCTCTGGCACGCCACCCTTCAGGTGGGCGGTGATGTCCTGCAGATCCTCTGGCTCCGATCCGTCGATGTAGCGTGGGATGTTCAGGTTGAAGTCGTTGCGTGTGATCTCATCGAAGGGGACGAGGCGGGAGTAGCCGGGGATCGTCTCCTGCCGCGTGAAGACATCGATGATCTTGTGAATGTCGCGTTCCCGGAGGCGGTTCTTGTTGCCGTCTTTCACGAAGCCCTTCGAGGCGTCGATCATGAAGAGGGGGCGGTCGGCGCGTGCCTCGGACTTGTCCAGCACGATGATCGAGGCGGGGATGCCGGTGCCGTAGAAGAGGTTGGCAGGCAGGCCGATGACGCCCTTGATATAGCCGCGCTTCAAGATCCTTTCTCGCAGCTTGGCCTCGGCGTTGCCACGGAAGAGCACGCCGTGCGGCAGGATGACCGCGCCAGACCCGGTGGCCTTCATGGAGGCGAGGATGTGGAGGAGGAAAGCGAAGTCGCCGTTCTTGGCGGGCGGGTCGCCGTCGATGAAGCGCCCGTACTTCGTTTCCTCCGTGAGCCCCGCTGCCCAAGCCTTGGCCGAGAAGGGTGGGTTGGCGACGACGAAGTCGAAGGTCTGGAGGGCCCGGTCCCCGGAAAGGAACTGCGGTTCCGCAATCACGTCTCCCTGAGCGATCTCTGCCGTCGCGCGGTTGTGCATGATCATGTTCATGCGGGCGAGGCCCCGGGTTGCGATATCCATCTCCTGCCCGAAGATGCTGACGGAAACGCGGGCGGTTTCCGCTGCCTTGATCAGGAGAGATCCGGAGCCACAGGTCGGGTCGTAGACCGTCTGCTTGGGGCTGATGGCACGGCTGACCCCGGCCACGGCTGCCACGACGCGCGAGACTTCGGCGGGGGTGTAGAACTGGCCCTTGGACTTGCCTGCCTCGGTCGCGAAGTTGCGCATAAGGTATTCGTAGGCGTCCCCGAGGATGTCGTCGCCATCAGCCCGGTTCTTTGAGAAGTTCAGTTCTTCGCGGCTGAAGATGTTGATCAGGGCGGTCAGGGTGTTAACCATCTTCTGCCCACGCCCGAATTTCTCCGGATCGTTGAAGAAAGCCCGGTCGATCACCCCGCTGAGATCGTTCTCCTCGGCGATGCGGGCGATGATCATGTCCATCCCCTCGCCGATGTTCTTTGCGCCGCGCAGTGCCTTCATGTCCGAGAACGACGCGTCGGGGGGGACTTCGATCAGAGCATCCGGCTGACCCGCCCGGTCAGAGACATACTTCACGAAAAGAAGGGTAAGAATGTAGTCCTTGTACAGCGATGCATCCATGCCACCCCGAAGCTGGTCGCAGCTTTCCCACAGGGATCGGTAGATGTCGCTCTTCTTGATGGCCATTGTTCTAACCTACGTCAAAATTCGTTGTTTTGGGATGAGTTAAGCGTGCGACACCGGAAATGACAACCTGTCCGATGCTGGTGCATTTGTCCGACAACCGGGCCAAGATGCCCTAGGACACAGAAGCGCACTGCATCGCGGTCGGATTGAACGGCTGCTGGCACGCGGCGAAACGAAAATCAGCCCAAAGGGGAAACTGGATGGTTTTTCCGTTACGCTACAAGTCTGTCGTCTATCAGCATCGGTTCGGTAGTCTGCGTGGTCAGTCTACCCCTATTCTTCTAGCCAGCGCACAAGCGGATTGATGGGAGGAGTTGGTTCTTCAACCGGGGCAGCGCGGCCAAGTCCGGAGGCCTGTCTAAACCTTGCCAGCTCCAGCGCCCACGAGAAACTTATATCAAGCAGTTGCGCGGCTAGCGGAGCCACGCATTCCGGGGTGAAGAGCACGCCAGCCTCTGCGTCAGATTTCACATATCTTCGAAAGTTACCGTGACAAATGTCATTTCGTTCTTGCACGATGCGAACGGCGTCCTGCCTTTGGTTAGACGGCAGCTTTTCGACGAAGTCATGTTCCCCGGGAAATGCAAGGACGCGCACATCAAGCCCCTTGTCGGATGCTTCGCGAAGTAAACTATTGCTCATCACTTTCCCTAGATCGCCATCTAGGGGTCTCCCCTCGAGTTCGCAGATGAGTGTCCGAATGCTGGCCTCGATGCCGTTCAGAAGGCCGGATACGCCGGGCAGGAACAATTCGCACTGCAACGCTTCGTAGGCTTGGTGAAAGTGCCAATGAAAGTGCGATGGGGAAAGCACGTGAACAAAAAAGATCCGATCAAGGTGTTGTTTCTGAAACGCTGAAGCGAGATCGGCGCGCTCTTTTTCGGACATCTCGTCGACGTGAATAGCAGACAGTTTTTCTTCTTTCGCCATGATACGGCTAGATCCTCTGAGAATTTCATTGATGTGGCGCGGTCGCCGTAAACCTCAGAAGTCTGCCACCGCCTGCCAGCGTCGGACCGGTTTTGATCGATACCGTGGAGTAGTGCATGGTCAAGGATGCCTGTGAGAAGCGATGATAAGGGAAGAAGTTCGATTGCACTTCTGCTTTGCCGACCCCTGACCCTACGGTAAGTCCCGCCCGCAGGCGAGACCCTTGAATGCTGTGATATGCACGACGTCACAGCACGTCTGGTCTTCGCCGGTAAGGGGGGGCGGGTGCTGTGACCCCCGATGCTCATCCGGCTGAGACCAGAGTCCTTTGTTGAACTTGGCGCGGTTGCGCCGACGGAGCAATGGGCGATCTGCGCAGCGATTCATGTGCGCGAAGCTGATCGCCCAT
>VFQR01002751.1_pt1 | contig 10718 bp, 9 predicted proteins | sample 3512321 | NCBI WGS metagenome assembly VFQR01 (sample SAMN10412374, study PRJNA504923) | tailings metagenome | isolation source: Relicate 3 Philex TSF1 revegetated site | place: Philippines: Tuba, Benguet | collected 2017-08-29
TCTACAGCTTCTTCATCATGTTCACCATCGGCATCACCAAGGGCCGCTGGAACACGCTGCTGACGGCGCTGCAGCAGTTCAAGGACGACTACGAGAAGAACCAGCCGATGTGGCGGATCATGCCGGAGTTCTGTGCCAAACAGCCGCGCTACGAACAGATGGGCCTGCGCGATCTTTGCCAGCATGTGCACACGCTCTACGCGCGCCACGACATCGCGCGCCTGACCACCGAGATGTACCTGAGCGACCTGACGCCGGCCATGAAGCCGACCGATGCCTTCGCCCACATCGCGCAGCGCACCACCGAGCGCGTGCCGATCGACGCGCTCGAAGGCCGCATCACCACCAGCCTGGTCACGCCGTACCCGCCGGGCATTCCGCTGCTCATTCCGGGTGAGGTGTTCAACCGCAAGATCGTGGATTACCTCAAGTTCAACCGCGAGTTCGCGCGCGAGTGCCCGGGCTTCGAGACCGACATCCACGGGCTGGTGGAGACCGTGAGCGAAGACGGTCGCAAGGCCTATTTCGCCGATTGCGTGAAGGTCTGACGCAAGGGCCGATGCGGGGGGCGAAGCGGGCACTGCTGCGCTGCTGGCTGGCGGCGCTGTTCTTGTCGGCAGGGCCAGCCGCCTGGGCGCAGGCGCCGGTGGTGCCCGTGGTGCCGGACAGTGCACCGGCGCTGATGCTGGCCAACGTCTATCGCCCCGGCGTGCCCCTGCACACCTACTGGCTGAGCGAGAAATACGACGGCCTGCGCGCTTTCTGGGATGGGCAGCGCCTGCGCACGCGCGGTGGCGAGACCATCGTTGCGCCCGCCTGGTTCACCGCGCAATGGCCTGCCGAGCCCATGGACGGCGAACTCTGGGCCGGCCGCGGTCGTTTCGAGGAAACCTTGTCCACCGTGCGGCGGCAAACGCCCGACGACGATGCCTGGCGCCGCGTGCGCTTCATGGTGTTCGACCTGCCAGCCCACCCCGGTGGGTTCACCGAACGCATCGCGGCCTACCGCGCGCTGGTGCAGCGCATGGACCAGGCCTGGGTACAGGCCGTGCCGCAGGAGCGCGTGGGCAGCCATGCCGAACTGATGGCGCGGCTCGACCGCGTGGTGCGTGAGGGCGGCGAGGGCCTGATGCTGCACCGCGCGGCAGCCCCGTACCGTGCCCAGCGCAACGACGATCTGCTCAAGGTCAAGACCCACGAAGACGCCGAGGCGCAGGTCATCGGGCATGTGCCCGGGAAGGGCCGGCACGCGGGCCGGCTCGGCGCGTTGCTGGTGCGAACACCCGAGGGCGTGCGCTTCAAGCTGGGCACGGGCTTCAGCGACGCCGAGCGCGACAACCCGCCGGCCATTGGCAGTTGGGTGACTTACCGCTTTCGCGGCGTCAACGAAAGCGGCGTGCCGCGCTTTGCCACCTTCATGCGCGTGCGGCCCGACGCGCCCTCGCGTTGAGCCGCTCGCATCGGGTTCACTCCACGCGGCTCGAATCGCCCACGAGCTGGCTGAAGCCGCCGTCCACGTAGATGATCTCGGCCGTGACGCCGGCCGACAGGTCGGACAGCAGGAAGGCCGCGACGTTGCCGACGTCCTCGATGGTGACGTTGCGGCGGATCGGCGAGACGTCGGCCACCAGGTTGAGCAGCTTGCCGAAGCCCTTGATGCCGCTGGCCGCGAGCGTCTTGATGGGGCCGGCGCTGATGCCGTTGACGCGCATGCCCTTGGGGCCCAGCGATTCGGCCAGGTAGCGCACCGAGGCCTCGAGGCTGGCCTTGGCCAGGCCCATGGTGTTGTAGTTGGGCACGGCGCGCACGGCGCCCAGGTAGCTCAGCGTGAGCAGGGCCGACTTGTCGTTCAGGTAGGGCAGGGCCGCCTTGGCCATGCCGGGGAAGCTGTAGGCGCTGATGTCGTGCGCGATCTTGAAGGCTTCGCGCGAGAGGCCGTCGAGGAAATCGCCCGCGATGGCTTCGCGCGGTGCGAAGCCGATGGCGTGGACGAAGCCGTCGAACTTGGGCCAGGTCTTGCCGAGCTCGGTGAACATGGCTTCGATCTGGGCGTCGTCGCCCACGTCGCAATCGAATACCAACGTGGAGTTGAACTCGGCCGCGAATTCGGTGATCCGATCCTTGAAGCGCTCACCCACGTAGCTGAACGCGAGCTCGGCACCTTGTGCGTGGCAGGCCTTGGCGATGCCGTACGCAATGGACCGGTTGGACAGCACGCCCGTGATGAGAAAGCGCTTGCCGGCGAGAAAACCCATGAAACTGTCTCCAGAAAAAATTGCCGCAGAATTGTCGCATGCAGGTTCCCGCCCTTGACCCCCGCAACGCTCTGGCCCGATTGGGCATGGCGCTGCTGCTGGGGTTGGCAGGGCACGGCGCCTGGGCGGCGCACGGCTACGCGCTGTGGGGCGAGCTCAAGTACCCGGCCGGCTTCACCCACTTCGACTACGTGAACCCGCAGGCTCCCAAGGGCGGCGAGCTGCGCCTGGTGAGCAACCTGCGCACCAGCACCTTCGACAAATACAACCCCTTCACCTTGCGTGGCGCCGCGCCGGCCTACCTCAGCGGGCTGATGTTCGACACGCTGCTGACCGGCGCGCTCGACGAAACCGGCGCCGGCTATGGCCTGCTGGCGGAAGACGTGCAGGCCGCGCCCGACGGCCTGTCGGTCACCTTCCGGCTGCGCGACACCGCCAAGTTCCACAACGGCGATCCTGTGCTCGCGGCCGATGTCAAGTTCAGCTTCGACACCCTGCTGGGCCCGCACACCTCGCCCGCCTACAAGACCATCCTGGCCGATGTGGCCGGGCTCGACGTGCTCGGTGATCGCGCCGTGCGCTTCCGCTTCAAGGTGCCGAACCGCGAACTGCCGCTCACGGTGGGCGCCATTCCCATCTTCAGCCGCCAGTGGGGCAATGAGGTCGACCCCGCCACAGGCCAGCGCAAGACCTTCGACAAGGTCGTGATGGACGCGCCGATAGGCAGCGGCCCCTACAAGATCGGCCCCGTGAAGTTCGGCCGCGACATCACCTACGTGCGCGACCCCGGCTACTGGGCGCGCGATCTGCCGGTGCGCCGCGGCAGTGCCAATTTCGACCGCATCACCGTCAAGATCTACAAGGACAACACCGCCCGGCTCGAAGCGCTCAAGGCCGGCGAGTTCGACCTGATGCGCTTCTTCTCGGCCGGCGACTGGGCGCGCCGCGTGAGCGGCCGCAAGTTCGACAGCGGCGAGCTGGTCAAGGGCGAGTTCACGCACAAGCTGCCCACGGGCTTCCAGAGCTACGTGCTCAACACCCGGCGCAAGCCGCTCGACGACATCCGCGTGCGCGAGGCCCTGGGCCTGGCGGTGGACTACGAGTGGATGAACCGCCAGATGTTCTACGGCGCCTACCAGCGTGTGCGCGGCCTGTTCGGCAACACCGAATGCGCGGCCGACGGCCTGCCCTCGGCGGACGAGCTGGCACTGCTCGAACCCGGCCGGGCGCAATTGCCACCGGCGGTGTTCGGCCCGATGTATTCGCCGCCGCGCACCGACGGTGAGAGTTCGCTGCGCGGCAACCTGCGCAAGGCCCGCGCACTGCTGGCCGAAGCGGGCTGGACGGTGCAGGACGGCGTGCTCAAGAACGCCCAGGGCCAGCCCATGGTGCTGGAGTACCTCGACAGCGCCGAGACCGGCGCGCGCGTGGTCACGCCCTGGATCCGCAACCTGCAGAAGCTGGGCATCACGCTGCGCTTTCGCCCGGTGGATTTCGCGCTCTACCAGCAGCGCCTGCGCAGTTTTGATTTCGACATCATGTCGATCAACTTCCAGGGCACGCACAGTCCGGGCGCCGAGTACGCCGACATCTTCGGCAGCGAGGCCGCGAAGACACCCGACTCGGGCAACTACGCCGGCCTGGCCAACCCCGCGGTGGACCGGCTCATCACACGCATGGTGGGCGCGGCGAGCAAGCCCGACTTCCTGGCCGCCTGCCGTGCGCTCGACCGCGCCATCAGCCACAGCCATGTGCTGATCCCGCAATGGTCGGCGTCCACGCACCGCATGGCCTACAACGCCTGGCGGCTACAACGCCCGGCCACCATGCCGCCCTATGCCCCGGGTGAAGCCTGGGCGATTGACAGCTGGTGGGCGGCCCCGCCCCGGCAGGACTGAGGGGACCGCGCACCATGTGGGCCTACATCCTCAAACGCCTGTTGCTCATGCTGCCCACGCTGTTCGGCGTGCTGCTCATCACCTTCGTGGTGGTCCAGTTCGTGCCGGGCGGCCCGGTGGAGCAATACCTGGCCGAGGCGCGTACCGCAGGCGGCGCCGGGGCAGAGGGCGCGTCGGTCTACCGCGGCGGGCAGGGCGTGGACCCGCAGCGCATCGAGCAGATCAAGGCGCTCTACGGCTTCGACAAACCCGCGCACCAACGCTTCTTCGAGATGCTGGGCCGCTTCGCGCGTTTCGACCTGGGCACCAGCTTCTTCCAGAACAAGCCGGTGGGGGAGCTCATCGTCGAGAAGTTGCCGGTGTCCATCACCCTGGGGCTGTGGACATTCCTCATCAGCTACGGTGTCGCCGTGCCACTGGGCGTGGCCAAGGCGGTGCGCGCGGGCACACGTTTCGATCTCGTCACCACGCTGCTCATCCTCATCGGCTACGCCATCCCGGGCTTCGTGCTGGGTGTGGCGCTGCTGGTCATCTTTGGTGGGCAACTGCAGTGGTTCCCGCTGCGCGGCCTCACCTCGGCCAACTGGGACGAGCTCTCCTGGGGCGCGCGCATCGTCGACTACCTCTGGCACATCGCGTTGCCGGTCACAGCCATGGTGCTGGGCAGTTTTGCCGTCACCGCCATGCTCACCAAGAACGCGTTTCTGGAAGAGATCCGCAAGCAGTACGTGATGACCGCGCGCGCCAAAGGCCTGGGTGAGCGCCAGGTGCTGTGGAAGCACGTGATGCGCAACGCGCTCATCCCCATCGTCACCGGCTTCCCGGCGGCCTTCATCGGTGCCTTTTTCACCGGCGCGCTGCTCATCGAAACCCTGTTCTCGCTCGACGGCCTGGGCCTGCTGAGCTACGAGAGCGTGATCCGGCGCGACTACCCGGTGGTCATGGGCACGCTGTTCCTGTTCACCCTGATCGGCCTGGTCACCAAGCTGGTCTCCGATCTCTGCTACGTGTGGGTGGACCCGCGCGTGAAGTTCGACTGATGGCCAACGCCCCCGCCGCTGCATCGATCAGCCCGGGCCGCCGCGCCTGGCGGCGTTTCAAGCGCAACAAGCTCGGTTACTGGAGCCTGGTGCTGTTCTGCGTGCTGGTGGTGGCCAGCCTGTTCGCCGAGGTGCTGTCGAACGACCGCCCGCTGGTGGTGCGCTACGAGGGCAAGACGTATTTCCCCATCGTGCAAAGCCACCCGGAAACCGTGTTCGGCGGCGACTTCGAGACCCCCACCGATTACCTCGACCCCTTCATCCGCGAGCAGATCACGAAGGGCGACAACTGGGCCCTCTACGCCCCCAACCCCTACGGCTCGCAGACCATCAACTACTTCGCCGAGATGCCCAACCCCTCGGCACCCACCCGCGCCAACTGGCTCGGCACCGACGACCGTGGCCGCGACCTGCTCGCGCAGCTCATCTATGGCTTTCGCGTCAGCGTGCTGTTCGCACTCGCGCTCACCTTCATTGGCGTGGTGCTGGGTGTCATCACCGGGGCCATCCAGGGCTTCTTCGGCGGCAAGACGGATCTTGCTTTCCAGCGCTTCATCGAGATCTGGGGCTCGATGCCCGAGCTCTACCTGCTCATCATCTTCTCGGCCGTGTTCGCACCCAGTGTGGGGCTCTTGCTCATCCTGCTCAGCCTGTTCGGCTGGATGGGCCTGTCCGACTACGTGCGTGCCGAGTTTCTGCGCAACCGCCAGCTCGACTACGTGCGCGCCGCGCGCGCCATGGGGCTGAGCAACGCCCAGATCATCTGGCGCCACATCCTGCCCAACAGCCTCACGCCGGTGGTCACCTTCCTGCCGTTCCGCATGAGCGCGGCCATTCTTGCGCTTACCTCGCTCGATTTCCTTGGCCTGGGCGTGCCGCCCGGCACGCCTTCGCTGGGCGAGCTGCTGAGCCAGGGCAAGAACAGCATCGACGCCTGGTGGATTTCGCTCTCCACCTTCGCCGTGCTCGTGATCACGCTGCTGCTGCTCACCTTCATGGGCGACGCACTGCGCGACGCGCTCGATCCGAGGAAGCAGGATGTCTGAGGCCTTGCTCGACGTGAAGAACCTGCGCGTGGCCTTTGCCGGCCAGCCGGTGGTGCACGGCATTCATTTTTCGATCGCGCCCGGTGAGAAGCTCGCGCTGGTGGGCGAGTCGGGTTCGGGCAAGACGGTGTCGGCGCTGTCGCTGCTGCGCCTGGTGGTCAATGCCGAGGTGTCGGGCAGCGCGCGCTTGAACGGGCACGATCTGCTGGCGCTCAATGAGCGCGAGTTGCGCGGGGTGCGCGGCGACGAGGTGGCGGTGATCTTCCAGGAGCCGATGACGGCGCTGAACCCGCTCTACACCGTGGGCAACCAGATCGCCGAGGTGCTGCAGTTGAAGCGCGGCCTCACGGCGGCGCAGGCGAGGGCGGGTGTGGTGGAGCTGCTCGCGTCCACCGGCATCCCCGAGCCCGAGCGCCGAGCGGGCGCCTACCCGCACCAGCTCAGCGGCGGCCAGCGCCAGCGCGCCATGATCGCCATGGCCCTGGCCAGCCGGCCGAAACTGCTGATCGCCGACGAGCCCACCACCGCGCTCGACGTGAGCCTGCGCGGCCAGATCCTCGATCTGCTGTCCGACCTGCAGCGCCAGCACGGCATGGCGGTGCTGATGATCACGCACGACCTCAACCTCGTGCGCCGCTTCGCCGACCGCGTGGCCGTGATGGACAAAGGCCACCTGGTGGAGCAGGGCGCTGTGGCCGAGGTTTTCGAGCGACCGCAGCACGCCTACACCCGCATGCTGTTGGCGAGCAAACCGGAGCGAGCGGTGGATGAAACCCCGGCCACTGGCGCCGCGCCCGTGATGCATGCCGAGGGCCTGCGCGTGAGCTACCCGGTGCCACTGCCCGGCTTCAAGGGCTGGTTTCGCAAGGGCAGCTTCACAGCGGTGCACGACGCGTCGCTCTCGGTGCCCGCCGGCCGCACGCTCGGGGTGATCGGTGAATCGGGCTCGGGCAAGAGCACCCTGGCGCTGGCCGCACTCGGCCTGCTGCCGTTCGAGGGCCGCCTGGCGGTGGCCGGCACCGGCTGGGACGAAGCCCGCCGAGCCAAGGGCCTGCGCGCCTTGCGCCAGCGGGTGCAGGTGGTGTTCCAGGACCCGTTCTCCTCGCTCTCGCCGCGCCTCACCATCGAGCAGATCGTGGGTGAAGGCTTGCAGGTGCACCGGCCAGAACTGCCGGTGGCCGAGCGGCGCGCGCGTGTGGCCGCGCTGTTGGCCGAAGTGGGCCTGGTGGGCGAGGCCAGGCAGGCCGAGGCGCTGCTGCAGCGCTACCCGCACGAGTTCTCGGGCGGCCAGCGCCAGCGCCTGGCCATCGCGCGCGCGCTCATCGTCGAGCCGCAGCTGCTGGTGCTCGACGAACCCACCAGCGCGCTGGACGTGACGGTGCAGAAGCAGGTGCTGGCCCTGCTGCAGCGGCTGCAACGCGACCGCGGGCTCAGCTACCTGTTGATCACCCACGACGTGGACGTGATCCGCGCCATGGCGCACGAGGTCATCGTCATGAAGGACGGCGCCATCGTGGAGCGCGGCCCCGCGCAACAGGTGCTGGCCGCGCCCGAACACCCGTACACGCGGCTGTTGGTGCACGCCGCGGCTTGATCCAGATCAGGGCCGCGCCGCCGGTGCGGTTCCACAATGGCCGCTCTGCTGTCGCGCGCCATGCCTCATTTCCCGACCGTCACTGTGTTGTCGCCCCTGCGCTGGCTCGCGCTGGGCTGGCGCGACCTGCGCGCGCACCCCTTGCCCGGGCTGCTGCACGGTGCCCTGGTCGCGCTTGTCGGCCAGGCTCTGTTGCTGGCCGCGCACGACCGCTTCTGGCTGCTTGCGGGCGCGTTTTCGGGCTTTCTCATCGTGGCGCCCATCCTGGCCACCGGGCTCTACGCCGTGAGCCGCGCTCTTGCCGTCGGCCGGCGCCTGCCGCTGCGCGAGGTGTTCGGTGTGTGGCGCTCGGGCGATCCGCGCCTGGTGCGCTTCGGTCTGCTGCTGGCCCTGGCCGGCACCGGCTGGGTGCTCACCTCGGCCGGCCTGATCACGCTGGCCGCGCCGGTGCCGATTCAGAAACCGGTCGACTTCCTGCGGGTGGTGGTGCTCGCGCCCGAGATCGGCCTGTTCGAGGTCTGGCTGCTGCAGGGTGCCCTGCTGGCTGCGCCGGTGTTCGCCAGCACGGTGGTGGCTCTGCCCCTGCTCGTGGACCGGCCGGTGCCGGTGCACGAGGCGGTGGGCGCCAGCTGGCGCGCCGTGGCCGCGAACCCGGTGGTGCTGGTGTTCTGGGCCCTGCTCATTGCGCTGCTGGTGGGGCTGGGCATGTTGATGGCGCTGGTCGGCCTGGTGGTGGTGATTCCCTGGCTGGCCCACGCCAGCTGGCACGCCTACCGGGGCCTGGCAGGGCGCTAAGCCATGGCCGAGAGCACTCTGTGGGGCTTCACCGAGGCTCAGATCGCCCAGTTCGGGCTGACCTTCGGCGTCGGCGCTTTCATCGCCTACATGCTGTTCATCGTCTTCAACCTGGCGCGCGAATCGAAGGCCGGGCGCTTCGGCACCTTCGTGCTGTTCATGGTGCTGTCCTTCGGCATGCTGGGCTTCCTGGCCAAGAACCTGATCCAGTGGCTGCTGGGTATCTGAAACGCTGGCTCGCGGCTTGCTAGTGCCTTGTTTGGCGGCTACAATGCGCGCTTCACGACCAAATGGGCGGGTTACTACCGGCCCATTTTTTTTGGCCGGACGGGAAACCGATGCCGGCTTGATGCGTTCATCTACATGGGCTGGCAAGACACCGTTGCGCAAACCGTGGCCGGACTCGGCTTCGATCTGGTGGACCTCGAACGGTCCGCAGGCGGCTTGCTGCGCGTCACCATTGACCTGCCCTGGACGCCCCCGGCCGATGACCAGCCGTTGCCGCCCGAGCAGTTTGTGACGGTGGAAGACTGCGAGCGCGTCACGCGCCAACTGCAGTACGCGCTGGAGGTCGAGGGCACGGATTACCGCCGGCTCGAGGTGGGTTCGCCCGGCATCGACCGGCCGTTGCGCGGCGAGAACGATTTCCGCCGTTTTGAAGGCCAGTTGGTCGACATCACGCTCAAGGCGCCGCTGGGCGCCAACGGCGCCGTGTCGGCCAGCCGCAAGAAATTCCGCGGCACGCTGGAGCGTGTCGAGGGTGCGCAAGCCGGGCAGTGGCAGATCGTCTGGAGCGACGAGCCGCCCGTGAAGCCGGGCCAGCGCGTGAGCAAGAAGCGCGAGCCCGCGCCGCTGCAGGCGTTGGGCTTCACGCTCGACGAGATCGCGCAGGCGCGGCTTGCGCCGATCGTGAATTTCAAGGGGCGTGGCGCCCCGGGCGCCTGAAGCGCCAGCAGGACAAGACAAGAATCGAACTGGAAAGGTGGGCTGAACGATGAACCGCGAAATGTTGATGCTGATCGATGCCATCTCGCGCGAGAAAAACGTCGAGCGCGACGTGGTGCTGAGCGCGGTGGAGCAGGCGCTGGCCTCGGCGACCAAGAAACTCTACAAGGGTGAGGTCGACATCCGCGTGGCAATGGACCCGGACACCGGTGCCTACGAAACCTTCCGCCGCTGGCTGGTGGTGCCTGATTCGGCCGGCCTGCAGAACCCCGATGCCGAAGAGCTCCTCACCGACGCGAAAGACGAGATCGCCGACATCGAAGAAGGTGACTTCATCGAGAAGCCGGTGGAAAGCGTGCCGATCGGGCGCATCGGCGCCATGGCGGCCAAGCAGGTCATCCTGCAGAAGATCCGCGACGCCGAGCGCGAGATGCTGCTCAACGACTTCATGTCGCGCGGCGACAAGATCTTCGTCGGCACCGTCAAGCGCCTCGACAAGGGCGACCTGATCGTCGAGAGCGGCCGCGTCGAAGGCCGCTTGAAGCGCGGCGAGATGATCCCCAAGGAGAACTTCCGCACCGGCGACCGCGTGCGCGCCATGATCATGGAAGTCGACCTGACGCTGCGCGGCGCGCCCATCCTGCTGTCGCGCTCGGCGCCCGAGTTCATGATCGAACTCTTCCGCCAGGAAGTGCCCGAGATCGAGCAAGGCCTGCTCGAAATCAAGAAGTGCGCCCGTGACGCTGGCTCGCGTGCCAAGATCGCCGTGCACACCAACGACCGCCGCATCGACCCGATCGGCACCTGTGTCGGCGTGCGCGGTTCGCGTGTCAACGCCGTCACCAACGAGCTCGCTGGCGAGCGCGTGGACATCGTGCTGTGGTCGGACGACCCGGCCCAGTTCGTCATCGGCGCGCTGGCGCCGGCCAACGTGGTCTCCATCGTCGTCGATGAAGAGCGCCACGCCATGGACGTGGTGGTCGACGAGGAAAACCTGGCCATCGCCATCGGCCGCGGCGGCCAGAACGTTCGCCTGGCGAGCGAGCTCACCGGCTGGCGCATCAACATCATGACGGCCGACGAATCGGCCCAGAAGCAGGCCGAAGAGGCCAGCGGCATCCGCGAGCTGTTCATGTCCAAGCTCG
>VFQR01002752.1_pt1 | contig 10714 bp, 11 predicted proteins | sample 3512321 | NCBI WGS metagenome assembly VFQR01 (sample SAMN10412374, study PRJNA504923) | tailings metagenome | isolation source: Relicate 3 Philex TSF1 revegetated site | place: Philippines: Tuba, Benguet | collected 2017-08-29
GTCTGTTCGTCACCTTCGAAGGCATCGATGGCGCGGGAAAGTCCACGCACATCGCGGCCGTCGCACGCGCATTCGAGGCCAGCGGCCGGCGCGTCGTGCTCACGCGCGAGCCCGGCGGCACGCCGCTGGCGGAAAAGCTGCGCGAGCTCGTGCTCAACGACCCCATGGACCCGCTGTGCGAGTCGCTGCTGGTGTTCGCCGCGCGGCGCGACCACCTGGCGCAGGTGATCGAGCCCGCGCTGGCCGACGGCGCCGTGGTGCTGTGCGACCGCTTCACCGACGCCACCTTCGCCTACCAGGGCCATGGCCGGGGCTTCGATTTGCGGGTGCTCGAACAACTCGAGACCTGGGTGCAGCGCGATGCGCAGGGCCGGGTGCGCCAGCCCGATCTCACGGTCTGGTTCGACCTGCCCGCCGCGGTGGCGGCCGAGCGGCTGGCGTCGGCGCGCGTGCCCGACCGGTTCGAATCGCAGCCGCAGGCCTTCTTCCAGCGCGTGGCCGAGGGGTATGCGGCGCGCGCCGCGCAGGCCCCGCAGCGCTTCGCCCGCATCGACGCCGACCAACCCCGCGAAGCCGTGGCGATGGCCGTGCAGCGCGCCTTTGTCCAGCGCGGCTGGCTGCCTGCTTCATGAGCCTCCAACCCCTGGCCCCCTGGCTGCAACGCCAGTTGCAGGCGGTGCTCGCGCAGCGCGGGCACGCGGTGCTGCTGGCCGGCCCCTCGGGCCTGGGCCAGTACGAACTGGCGCTGGCCATGGCGCGCGCCTGGCTCTGCGAACAGCCGACGGCCAATGGCGCCTGCGGCGAATGCGCGAGCTGCCATGCCATCGACGTGCGCACCCACGCCGACCTGTGCACGCTCATGCCCGAAACCCTGTGCGTGACGCTGGGCTGGCCCATCGACGAGAGCGACCAACGCGAGATCGACGAGAAGAAGCGCAAGCCGAGCCGCTTCATCCGGGTGGAGTCGGCGCGTCAGGCCGTGGCCTTCACCCAGACCACCAGCGCGCGCGGCGGGCAGAAGGTGGTGATGGTCTACCCCGCGGACCGCCTGAACGTGGAAGCGGCGAACACCCTGCTCAAGACGCTCGAAGAGCCGGCGCCGAGCGTTCGCTTCGTGCTCGCCACCGAGGCGACGCACCAGTTGCTGCCCACCATCCGCAGCCGCTGCCAGACCGTGCAGCTGGCCTGGCCGCAGGCCGAAGAGGGCATGGCCTGGCTGCAGGCGCAGGGCGGCATGAACCTGTCGGCCGCGCTCGCGTGGTGGCACGCCTCTGGCGGCCGGCCCGACATGGCGCTGGCGCTCTCGCGCAGCGGGCTCACGCCCGAGCAGTGGGTCAAGCTGCCCCAGGCCCTGGCGCGTGGCGACTGGAGCGCACTGGCCGAGCAGCCGCCCGCCACCCAGCTCGATGTGCTGCAGAAGCTCTGCCACGACCTGATGGCGCGCGCCGCCGGCGCGCCGTCGCGCTTTTTCCCGCAGGATCAACTGCCCCCGCCGCCCCCGTGGCGCGTGCTGGCGCTGTGGTCGCGCGAGCTGGCCCTGGCCGCTCGCAGCGTCGAGCACCCCTTCCAGGCCGGCCTGCTGCAGGAGGCCTGGGCGGCACGCGCCCGGGAGGCGCTGGGCGCCGCCCGTCGCTGAATGGTGTCCGATCGTGACCCAATCCCCGGACAAGCCCCCAAGGTGTGGCTTGAATCCGCCTTTTCCAAGCCGTGATGGACCTTAAACTCGACCCCATGAGTACCAACCCGAGCACCGCTGCGGCCCGGCCGAGCGTGATCCAGCTCTCGATCAAGGAGAAGGCGGCGCTGTACGCGGCCTACATCCCCTTGTTCGCCGAGGGGGGCATCTTCATTCCGTCTTCGCGCGAGTACCGCCTGGGCGACGACGTCTATGTGCTGCTGAGCCTGCCGGACGACCCGCAGCGCTACCCTGTGGCCGGCAAGGTGGCCTGGGTGACGCCGCCCAAGGCCCAGGGCGGCCGCACGCAAGGCGTGGGCATCCGCTTCCCGACCGACGAAAAATCGCGCCAGCTCAAGCTCAAGATCGAAGAGACGCTGGGCGCCAACCTGTCCTCCGACCGCCAGACCCAGACGCTCTGAGCCGGCCCCCGGCCTGCTCCGACAACGCCTCGCCGCCCCGGGCCGCGAGGCGTTTTTCATGGATCATCGGGGCATGTTCACCGACTCTCATTGCCATCTGAGCTTCCCCGAGCTGCGCGAGCAGCTCCCCGCCATCCTCGATGCCATGGCGCAGGCGCGCGTGGAGCGCGCGCTGTGCATCTGCACCACGCTGGAGGAATTCGACACTGTGCACGCGCTGGCCACGGCCCATCCGCAGCTGTGGGCCACCGTGGGCGTTCACCCCGACAACGAGGATGTGCGCGAACCCACCCTGGAAGACCTGTTGGCCGGCGCCAGCCGGCCACGCGTGGTGGGCATCGGCGAGACCGGACTCGACTACTACCGCCTCGATGGACGCACGGTGGACGAGATGGCGTGGCAGCGCGAGCGCTTCCGGGTGCACATCCGGGCCGCGCGCCAGACCGACCTGCCGCTGGTGATCCACACGCGTTCGGCGTCCGACGACACGCTGGCCATCCTGCGCGAGGAGGGCGGATTTTCTGGAACGGGCACCAGCGCCCGCGGTGTCTTCCACTGCTTCACCGAAACCGCCGCGGTGGCCCGCGCCGCGCTGGACCTGGGCTTCTACATCTCGTTCTCGGGCATCCTGACGTTTCGCAACGCGGTCGAGCTGCGCGAGACCGCGCGCCTTGTGCCGCTGGACCGCCTGCTGATCGAAACCGACAGCCCCTACCTGGCGCCGGTGCCGCACCGGGGCAAGGTCAACACGCCGGCGTTGGTGCCCCATGTGGCGCAGCAGCTGGCCGGCTTGCACGGGGTGAGCCTCGAGGCCATTGCCGAGGTGTCCAGCGCCAACTTCCTGCGGCTTTTCAGCCGGGTCGAGACGGCGCAGGCAGCGCATTGATTTAAAGCATCACTTGAAGTAGATGAAAAAGCGCAATGTTTTAAAAGGTATTTTCGGGTTGGCATTCAGCCCTTGGGCCTGGGCCGATTCCTATGACGACTTCTTCGCCGCCATCAAGCGCGACGACGTCAATGCGCTGCGGGCCTTGGCCACCCGGGGGTTCGACCTCAACACGCTGGACCCGGCGGGCCAGCACCCGCTCTACCTGGCCCTGCGCGACGAAGCCGATCGCGTCGCCCTGTACCTGCTCGGCCAGCAGCGCGTGCAGGTGGAGCACCGCAACGCCAAGGGCGAGTCGCCCTTGATGATGGCGGCACTCAAGGGCAAGCCGGAGCTGGTCCGCCGCCTGATCGAACGCGGGGCCGAGGTGAACAAGCCCGGCTGGGCGCCGCTGCACTACGCCGCCACGCATGCGGGCGAAAACAGCGTGGCCGTGGTGCGCCTGCTGCTCGAACACCACGCCTACATCGACGCCGAATCGCCCAACCGCAGCACGCCGCTGATGATGGCGGCGCATTACGGTCACCCGCGCGTGTTGCGGCTGCTGCTGGAGGAGGGGGCCGACCCCCTGCTCAAGAACGAGCAAGGTCTGGGCGCGATCGACTTCGCGCGCCGGGCCGACCGCGCCGACGCGGCCGAGGCCATCGCCGCCGCCATCCGTGCCCGTCAACCGGCCGGACGCTGGTAGATGGCGGCGTAGGTGAATCCCACATGACGGTCCGCAAGGCATCCCGCCACAATGCGGGGCTTTGCATCCCCGAGGAGACGTCGTGAAAGCCAGGAGCCAGAAGGACTTCGTGTCCGGCCTCATGTTCACCGCCGTGGGCACCGCCTTCGCGGTGGGCGCCACCAACTTCGATATCGGTGGGGCTGCCCGCATGGGCCCCGGCTACTTCCCCTTGTTGCTGGGCATCCTGCTGGCCGTGCTGGGCGTGATCGTCACGCTGCAGTCCTTCGGGCGCGGGGTGGCCGAAGAGAAGATCGGCGAGATCGCCTGGCGCCCACTGGTGTACATCCTGGCGGCCAACCTGGCCTTCGGCGTGCTGCTGGTGGGCGTGCCGGCGCTGGGCATCCCGGCTTTCGGCCTGATCGTGGCGCTCTACGCGCTGATCATCATCGCCGGCTACGCGCGCCCGGGCCACAAGATCAAGGAATCGCTCGTGCTGGCCACGGCGCTGGCGGTGGGCAGCTACTTTGCCTTCGTCTATGCCCTGAACCTTCAGTTCCCGGTGCTGCCGTGGTTCCTGACGGCCTGACCCCGGAGACAAGAACATGGAACTGATCGAACACCTGTCGCTGGGTTTCAGCGTGGCCTTCACGGGTCAGAATCTTTTGTACGCCTTCGTCGGCTGCCTGCTGGGCACGCTCATCGGCGTGCTGCCGGGCCTGGGGCCATTGGCCACCATCGCCATGCTGCTGCCCGTCACCTACGGCCTGGAGCCGGTGTCGGCGCTGATCATGCTGGCCGGCATCTACTACGGCGCCCAGTACGGCGGCTCGACCACCGCCATCCTGGTCAACCTGCCGGGTGAGTCTTCGTCGGTGGTGACCGTGATCGACGGCTACCAGATGGCGCGCAGGGGCAGGGCAGGCCCGGCGCTCGCCGCGGCCGGCATCGGCTCCTTCTTTGCGGGCTGCGTCGGCACCCTGGTGCTGGCCGCCTTTGCGCCGCCGCTCACCGAGGTGGCGCTGAGCTTCGGCCCGGCCGAGTACTTCGCGCTCATGGTGCTGGGCCTCATCGGCGCGGTGGTGCTGGCCTCGGGCTCGCTGATCAAGGCGCTCGCCATGATCGTGCTCGGTCTGCTGATCGGCCTGGTCGGCACGGACATCAACTCCGGTGTCGCGCGATTCACCTTCGACGTGCCCGAACTCACCGACGGCATCAGCTTCGTGGTGATCGCCATGGGCATCTTCGGCTACGGCGAGATCATCAGCAACCTGTCGCACGACGAGTCCAAGCGCGAGGTTTTCACCGGCAAGGTCACGGGCATCTTCCCCACCGCAGAAGACTTCAAGCGCATGTTCCCGGCCATGATCCGCGGCACCGCGCTGGGTTCGGCACTGGGCATCCTGCCCGGCGGCGGCGCGCTGCTGTCGTCGTTCGCGGCCTACACCATCGAGAAGAAGACCAAGCTCAAACCGGGTGAGGTGCCGTTCGGCCAGGGCAACATCCGCGGCGTGGCGGCGCCCGAGTCGGCCAACAACGCGGGTTCGCAGACCTCGTTCATCCCGCTGCTCACGCTGGGCATTCCGCCCAACGCGGTGATGGCGCTGATGGTGGGCGCCATGACCATCCACAACATCCAGCCCGGCCCGCAGGTGATGACCAGCAACCCGGACCTGTTCTGGGGCCTGATCGCCTCGATGTGGATCGGCAACGCCATGCTCATCATCCTGAACCTGCCCCTGATCGGCATGTGGATCAAGCTGCTGACGGTGCCCTACAAGTGGCTGTACCCGGCCATCGTGCTGTTCTGCGCCATCGGCGTCTACTCCACCAACAACAACAACTTCGACATCTGGATGGTCGCGTTGTTCGGCCTGATCGGCTACATCTTCATCAAGCTGGGCTGCGAGCCCGCGCCGCTGCTGCTGGGCCTGATCCTGGGGCCGATGATGGAAGAGTACCTGCGCCGTGCGCTGCTGATTTCGCGCGGCGACTGGGCGGTGTTCGTCACGCGCCCGATCTCGGCCTCGCTGCTGGTGGCCGCGTTGCTGCTGCTGGTCATCGTGCTGCTGCCCGCCGTGAAGAAGAAGCGCCAGGAAGCGTTCGTGGAAGACTGATCAGGCGGCACCCGAGTCGCGCACCGGACCCTGGCATCGCACCCGATGCCAGGGTCTTTTTTTGGCGCCGCGACGCTACAGCAGGGGCTGGAGGATCTGCGCCGTCTCGCGCAACGCGGGGACCAGGCGGCTCTCGATCGCCTCGCGCGGCCAGTTGCTGGCCTGCAGCGTCATCCCCAGCGCGGCCTTGCACTGGTTGTGGCGGTCCACCAGGGGCACGGCCACGCCGAGCAGGCCCGGGGTGAGTTGCCCTTCGGTGATCCAGTGGTCGGCGTGCCGGACCACACGCAGCGTCTCCAGAAACTGCGCCGGGTCCGCGGTGGTCCGCTCGGTGAACACATCGAACGGGTGTCGCTCCACCCACGCCTGGATCTGCGCCGGCGCCAGCCGCGACAGCAGGATGTAGCCCGGCGTGACGGTGTGGGCCGGCGCCCGGGCGCCCGCATGAAATCCGATCGATACCACGCGCGGGCTGTTGCTGCGCGAGACGTAGACCACCTCGTGATCGTCCAGCACGCTGACGTTCACGGTCTCACCGGTCTGTACGGACAACCGCTGTATCCAGGGCTGCACGATGCGCGGCAGGCGTGCCGACTCGAGGTAGCTCTGTCCCAGGCGCAACACACGCGGCGTAAGCCAGAACAGCTTGCCGTCGGTCTGCGCGTAGCCGAAGTGGCACAGGCTCAGCAGGTGGCGGCGCGCCGCGGTGCGGGGAATGCCGGTGCGCGCACTGACCTGCGCCACGGTCATGCGCATGTGCTCGTCGTCGAAGGACTCGATCACCGTCAGACCGCGGCCCAGGCCCGCGATCAGGTCCGCAGGGTCGATGGGAAATGGGCGAATGCGTGCAGGCTCCATGGAATGGGGTCGAGGGTTTACCAGCATTTTGTCCGTTTACAGGACAAAGGCGACCGATAACCGGACATCTCAGGCGACAAATCGGTTGAGCGGTGGATACCCCCTTCCTATGATCCCCCCTCGATCCGGCACCCGCCGGTCGAAACAGCCAACCCCAACTCGAGGAGACAGACATGGACATCGTTCGCCGCGGCATCGCATTGGCCGCACTGGCGCTGGGCAGCGGCCTGGCATCGGCCCAGGCCTTCCCTGATCGCGAACTGGCGGGTGTGATCATGTGGGGCGCCGGCGGCGCCACCGACGTGGTCGCCCGCGCCGTGGCGCCGTACGCGGAAGAGGCCCTGGGCAAGAAGATCGTGATGCAGAACCGCGCCGGCGGCGCTGGCGCGATTTCCACCAATTTCGTCAACCAGCAGGCTTCCGACGGCTACACCTTGCTGTTCGGCGCCGAGAATCCGCAGTTGCACGGCGTGCTGGGGCTCGGCGAACTCGACTACTCGAAGTTCTACCCCGTCAACATCCTGGGCCGCGGCATCGTGGTCGTGGTGGCCAACAAGGACAAGCCCTGGACCTCCTTCAAGGACCTGCTGGCCGACGTGCAGGCCAACCCCGGCAAGGTGAAGATGGGCTCCACCGGCCCCGGCGGTCTGCCCCACAGCGTGGGGTCGATGATCGGCACCGTGACCAAGCTGCCGGTCACGGCCGTGCCGTTCGACGGCGAAGGCCCCGGCCTCACGGCTTTGCAGGGCGGTCACGTCGACTTCATGCCGGTCGGTCTGGGTGCGGCGTCCGAGCACATCAAGGCCGGGCGCGTGAAGGCGCTGGCCGTGCTCAGCGACCAGGCCTACGAGAACATCCCGCCGCTCACGCGCGACCTGCCGGGCATCGGCAAGTACCTGCCCTGGGGGCCGTTCTATGGCGTGTTCGTCAAGCGCGACGTGCCCGACGCGGCCAAGGCGCGCCTGACGGCGGCCTTCAAGACCGCGGCCGCCGATCCGAAGTTCGTGGAGCTCATGACCGGGCGCGGCAACGCGATGATGAACATCTCGGGCGCCGAGGCCGATGCCTTCCTGAAGAAGTGGCAGTCGGTGACCGCCTGGACGTTGCAGGAGGCCGGCGTGGCCAAGAAGTCGCCCGCCGATCTGGGGATCGCGAAGCCCTGATGCGCGTCAAAAACCGGAGATGCCCGAATGAACGCCCCTCAAGAGCGCAAGCCCGGTGAACTCGTCTTCACCGCCTTGCTGCTGATCGCCAGTGCCTTCCTGCTCTGGCAGTCCTACGGCATCTCCGGCCTGCAGTCGGTGTCGTCGGCCGGCATGTTCCCCATGCTGGCCGCCCTCACCATGCTGGTGACGGGCTGCCAGGCCCTGGTCGCCATCCTCCGGCGCCCGCGCGCCGAGGTGCCTGCCGGCTCGTCGGCCTGGTCGCGCTTCCTCGATGCCATCGCCCCGCGGGAAGTGATCGCGGGAGCGCTGGCCGTGTTCGCCTACATGGCGCTGCTGGAAGTCCTCGGTTTTCTCGTCGCGTCCTACCTGTTCCTGCTGTTGTGCATGCGCCTCTTCGGTGGCCGTCGCTGGGTGCTGAACGCCGCGGTGAGCGCCCTGTGCCTCGCGGCCATCCATCTGATCTTCCAGACGGTGTTTTCCGTGGTGCTGCCCAAGGGCACGCTGTGGGCAGGGGTGGTGTGATGGCGCAGACCCTCGAGTACTTCCTGATGAGCTGGGTCGACCCGCGGCTGCTGTTCCTCACGGCGGCAGGCACGTTCGCGGGCATCTACATCGGCGCCATCCCGGGGCTGTCGGTGACGATGGCGGTGTCGATCCTGATCTCCTTCACCTTCAAGTGGGAGGTGAACTCCGCGCTGGCGTTGATCTCCGGCATCTTCCTCGGGGGTGTGTACGGCGGCTCGCGCAGCGCCATCCTGCTCAACATCCCGGGCGCGCCATCGGCCATCGCCACCGGTCTGGACGGCTACCCGATTGCCCAGCGCGGCGAAGCCGGGCTGGCCATCGGATTGACCACGGTCATCTCGGTCATCGGTGGCTTCATCGGCATCGCCGCGCTGGCGCTGGCCGCGCCAGCGGTGTCGGAGTTCGCGCTGATGTTCGCGCCGCGCGACTACCTGATGCTGGCCGTGTGGGGCATCCTGCTGGTCGGATCGCTGTCCGGGGGCTCACTGGCCAAGGGCATCTTCTGCGGCGCGCTGGGGGTGCTGATCAGCACCGTGGGCCTGGACCCGATGACGGCCGAGCCGCGCCTGACCTTCGGCAGCGTCCAGATGACCGCGGGCATCTCCTACGTGGCCGCGATGATCGGCTTCTTCGGCGTCGCCGAGGTGCTGATGCAATTGCACGACCTCAAGCTCAAGGCCGTCAAGCAGGACGTGAGCAAGATCATTCCGTCCTGGTCACTGGTGCGAAAGTACCTGCCGCTGTCGTTGCGAACCTCCTCGATCGGGGTGGTCGTGGGCGCGTTGCCGGGTGCGGGTGGCGACATCGCGGCGCTGATGGCCTACGACCACGCCAAGCGCACGGTGAAGAACCCCTCGCACCCGTTCGGCAAGGGCGCCTACGAGGGCCTGGTGGCGCCGGAATCGGCCAACAACGCCGCGGTCGGTGGCGCCTACATACCCATGATGACGCTGGGCATCCCGGGCGACGCGGTGACGGCGGTGATCATCGGCGCGCTCTACATCCACGGGCTCAAGCCCGGCCCGATGCTGATGATCGAGACGCCGCACCTGTTCTGGTTCATCGTCGGCAGCCTGTGCCTGGCCAACCTGTTCCTGCTGGTCTTCGGCCTGACCGGCATCCGCCTGTTCGCGAAGATCGTCGAGACGCCGAAGGCCATTCTGCTGCCGCTGATCCTGGTGCTGTGCGCGGTCGGTGCCTATGCCATCAACAACAACCCGACCGACGTCTACTGGATGCTCGGCTTCGGCGTGTTCGGCTACTTCCTCAAGATCTATGGCTACCAGGTGGCGCCGGTCATCCTGGGCATGATCCTGGGCCCGCTGATGGACAAGAGCTACCGCCAGGCCATGATCTCGGCCGGCGACAACCCGCTGCAGTTCGCCACCGAGTTCTTCACCGCGCCGCTGTCCGCGGTCATCCTGGCGGCGCTGGTGTTGACGATGCTGAGCCAGACGCCCCTGTGGAAGCGCTGGAGGAAGACCGCGTGAGCGAGCCACCGGCACCCGATGCGCAGACCCGCCTGTACTTCATCTTCGGCGATCCGATCGATCACGTTCGTGCGCCGGCGGTGTGGAGCGCGCTGTTCCGGCGCAATGTCATCAATGCGCTGTTCCTGCCCGCTCACGCGTCGCCGGCGGGCTTCGATGCCGCGGTTGCCGGCATGCAGCGCCTGGCCAATGTCGATGGCCTGATGTTCACCATGCCGTTCAAGGTGGACGGCATGCGCCACTGCAGCCGACTGACCGAAAGGGCGGAAAGGGTGGGGGCCATCAACCTGATGCGCCCGGAGCCAGACGGTGGCTGGACGGGCGACAACGTGGACGGGCCGGGCTTCGTGGACGGCCTGCGCCGCGATGGCATTGCGCTGCAAGGCCGGCGCGTGTACCTCCACGGCTGCGGGGGCGTGGGCCAGAACCTGGCCTGGACGCTGGCCACCGAAGCCATCGCCGGCATCACGCTGTTCGACATCGATGCGGCGCGCTCCCGCTCGCTCGCCGACCGGATCCGGGAGCGGGTGGGCATCGACGCCAGGGCAGGGGCACTCGATCCCGCTGCCTGTGATCTGGCTATCAACGCCTCACCGATCGGTCTTCACGACGACGATCCGCTGCCGTTCGCGGTGGACGCGCTGGCCTCGACGGCGGTGGTGGCCGACGTGATCATGGAGCCGCTGATGACGCGACTGCTGCTGGCCGCGCAGGCACGCGGGCTTCAGATCCATCATGGGCGGCACATGATGCATTGCGCGCTGCCCCTGGCCGCCGGTTTCTATCGGCTGCCGATGGACCGGTCCTGGGACGTCGACGTCACGGCGGTCTGACACGCATGCGCAAAGGAGAAGCCCCATGAGCGAACTGCTGATCGATCCCGCGCACGCGCGCGAGCCGATCGAGGC
>VFQR01002754.1_pt1 | contig 10712 bp, 13 predicted proteins | sample 3512321 | NCBI WGS metagenome assembly VFQR01 (sample SAMN10412374, study PRJNA504923) | tailings metagenome | isolation source: Relicate 3 Philex TSF1 revegetated site | place: Philippines: Tuba, Benguet | collected 2017-08-29
CGGCACGCTGCCGGTTGCCGTCGAACAGCGCGCCGTCACGCCCATGGACATGCTGAACCAAGCCGTCGAGCGCGGCGCCGGTCTCGACGTCGTCAACGGATTGATGGCGCTCTATGAGCGCTGGGAGGCCGGGCAGGCGCGCAAGGCGTTCGATGCTGCCATGGCCGACGCCAAGGCCGAAATCCCCGTCATCCAGAAGAACCGGACGGTGGACTTCACGTCCTCCAAGGGGCGTACACACTACCGGCACGAAGACCTTGCCGAGGTCGCGCGCACCGTGAACCCCATACTCGCCAAGCACGGCCTTTCCTACCGCTTCCGCACCGCGATCGATGGCTCGTCGGTGGTGGTGACCTGCGTCGTATCGCACCGGGCCGGGTACTTCGAGGAGACCAGCCTTCCCGGCGCGCGCGACGACAGCGGCAACAAGAACAGCCTGCAGCAGGTCGGCTCGACCCTGACCTACCTGCAGCGCATGACGCTCAAGGCGGCGCTGGGGCTTTCCGCTTCCGACGATGACGACGGTCAGTCGGCGGGCAAGGTCGAGGACGAACGCCCCTACATCACCGATGACCAGGTCATGGCCCTGCGCGATCTCGTCGAGGCGGCCGGTACCACGGCGGATGCGTTCTGCAAGCAGATCAAGGTCCCGGCGCTCGGCAACATCTACGCCGACAAGTTCGATGCGGCCTGCACCATCCTTCGCCAACGCATCAACGGGGTGCGGTGATGGAGGTCTTCGACTTCGACCAGAACAGCGACGCCTGGTACCGCGCCCGCATGGGAATCCCGACCGCGTCGGAGTTCGCCACGGTGCTCGCCTCCGGCCGCGGCGGCGGGGACAGCAGGACCCGCAAGACCTACCTCTACAAGCTGGCCGGCGAGATCATCACCGGCGAGCCCATGGAGAGCTATTCCAACGCTCACATGGAGCGCGGGAAGGCCATGGAGGACGAGGCCCGCGAGCTCTACTCCTTCGTCGCCAACGTCGAGCCCCAGCGCGTCGGATTCATCCGCTCCGGCCGCAAGGGCGCCTCACCTGACAGCCTGATCGGCAATGACGGCATGGTCGAGATCAAGACCAAGCTACCGCACCTGATGGTCGAGACGATCCTGCGGGGCGAGTTCCCGCCGGAGCACGTCGCCCAGTGCCAAGGCCAGCTTTGGGTCGCGGAACGCGAGTGGCTGGACGTGGCGATCTACTGGCCCGGCTTCCCGCTGTTCACCAAGCGGGCGACTCGGGACGAGGACTATATCCGGCGCCTTGCCGAGGCCGTGGACGAGTTCAACGCCGAGTTGGACGGGATTGTCGCCAAGGTGCATGGCGTGGGCGAGCAGAGGGCCGCAGCATGAGCGCCGCCCCGCCCATGGTCTTCCGCTGGACCGGCGCCGAGATGGTCCCGCTGCACCATCGCCTTGCCGAGCGGCATTTCGCGCGCGGCGAGACATACGCTCTCGTCCAGCACGAGGATCGATCGACCGCCACGCACAACCACGAGTTCGCCTTCATCGCCGAAGCGTGGAAGAACCTGCCGGAAGACCTCGCCGAGCTCTACCCCTCGCCGGAGCATCTTCGGAAGCGGGCCCTGATCCAGGCTGGCTATTTCGACGAAATGGCGGTCGACGCCGGGACCAATGCCGCCGCGCTCCGGGTGGCATCGGCTCTCCGCGCCATGGACGATTTCGCTTTCGTTGTGGTGCGCGGCCCACTGGTGGTTCGACGCACGGCCAAGAGCCAGTCGCGCCGCGCGATGAACAAGCAGGAGTTCGCCGGGTCCAAGAGCAAGGTCCTCGACATCATCTCCGACATGCTCGGCGTGCAGCCGGCCGAGCTCGAACGGTCGAGGGCCGCATGAACTGGTCCCTCATCAACCAAGGCTCCGTCTCGTTCCGAGGCTCCTACGACCAGGTCATAGACCATGCGGTCGAGAGAGGGATTGCGGAGTTCGAGCCGAGGATGTCGCAGACCGGTGAGGCAGTGGATCGCATCCGGCTCGCCTCTGGCGTCCACATCACGTTGACGGCCTCCGAGGCCAGGTTCTGCATGAGGAGGGCGGCTTGAGCAATCCGGCGCTCGACGGCTTCCCGCGCTCGCAGCGCCGTCACCTGCTCGACGCCGAGCGGCGCAATCGGAAAACCGGCGCATGGGGCGACTGGGAGCGCCTGACCTTTCCGAAGGGGGCAGTCGGGAAGACGTGGGCGGGAGACTTCACCGTCGCGCACAAGAACAAGGTCTTCTGCGTCCTCGACCGCACGCTTCCATGCGGCACCCGGCACCTGATGATTTCGTCGTTGAGCGGCGAGCGGCCGACTTGGCATGAAGCCCAGCGGGTCAAGGACGAGATCGCGGGCGCCGAGGCAACCGCGGTCGAGGTCTACCCGCCGAAGGCTGAGATCGTCGATGGGGCGGACGCCTATCGCCTGTGGGTGCTGACCGCGCCGCTCGGGTTCTCGCTTTTCCGGGAGCAGGCCGCATGAAAGCCTACACCCTCACCGCCACCCGCCCTCCGGGTTCCATGTTCAAGTCGGACAAGCAGCCGAAGCGCGCTCCGAAGCGTGCAATGGCTCCCGACCATCTGGCCTTCATCCGCCTCCTGCCCTGCCTGATCAGCGGCGCGCGGCCGGCCGAAGCCGCGCATATTCGCATGGGCTCGCCGCTATGGGGGAAGGAGAGCGCCGGCATAGGGAAGACCGCCGATGACCGCTGGGCCGTTCCGCTCTCCCATCAGGTTCACATGCAGCAGCACTCCATGGGCGAGGCGATGTTTTGGCAGAGGCACGGGCTCGACCCGTTCGTGATCGCCTCCCGGCTCTACGAGGTCTCCGGAGACCAGGACAAGGCGCTCGGTGTCATCGCCGACGCTCGACGGGTGATGAAATGAACCGCATCGGCATCATCGGCCAACGCTTCGGAAAGCTCGTGGCGCTCTACGAGCGGCCGGCACGCAACAGGAAGGCCGTTTCCCGGTTCCGCTGCGACTGCGGTGTCGAGAAGGATATGAAGAACGCACCAGTCCGCGAGGGACGCGTCGTTTCCTGCGGCTGCCATCGGGCGTCCCTTTCAGTCGAGCGCTCTCGGAAGCTGATGACCCGGCACGGGTGCGGGGTTAAGGGGCAAGAGACGAGCGAGTACCGTTCGTGGATATCGATGAAGAAGCGCTGCTATCAGCCCGCCAGCAAAAGCTACGCTCGCTACGGCGCTGTTGGCATCAAGGTGTGCGATGCCTGGCGGGACGATTTCGAACAGTTCCTGAGCGACATGGGGCCGAAGCCGACCCCTCAGCACACAATTGACCGCATCGACAACGGTCGCGGCTACGAGCCCGACAATTGCCGGTGGGCGTCCAAACGCGAACAGGCGCTCAACCGGCGGAAGGCGAAGCCGGCGGAAACAGTATCGCGAGCCGAAGTCTCCGGCGACGCGGATTCCGGTGTCCGGATCATCCGCGAGACCTTGGAGATCATGCGGCTGAAACTCGCCGGCCGCGCAGATCTTCAAGGAGAGCGAGATGCGCTTCAAGCCCCCCGCCTTCACTGAGTCCGGCCTCTTGAGGTTCGAGCGGATCATTGAAACGCTCCAGCGTCGGGGGATTGCGGTGACATCCATCGAGATCGAGGGCGGCCGGATCATTTTGCATTCGACCGCGGACATGAAGCCCGAGCAGGATGAGACTGGCGATAGCTATCTCGCGAGGCTCGATCCATGTCAGGAACGGTCGTGAGGCTGAAAGGCCTCAAACGCTATAGGTCCAAGGGGGTGGATTACATCTACCACCGAGCTTCAGGCATTCGGCTAACTCCGCCGCATGTACCCGGCTCGCCGGAGTTCTTCCGGGCGTATGCCGATGCATCGACGCCCAAGAAGGCGAAGCTGAAGACAGTTAGGACGCTCGACAATGCCATAGACCGCTACTTGGACAGCGCCGAGTTCTTGAAGCTCCGCGGTCGCACTAAGACCGACTACCAGCGCATCATCAAATGGCTGCGGATCATAGGCGATACGCCGCTGAAGCTGTTCACGCGGGCGTTCGTCTACAAGCTCCGCGACAAGGCCTTTGCCGCCCACAAGAGACGCTTCGCCAACTACGTTCAATCGGTGCTGTCAGTCATCCTTGAGACGGCGGTGAAAGCCGAGTGGCTGACGGAGAACCCATGTTTCCAGATGAAGAAAGTCCGCCGACCGACCGACGCCAAGGAACCAAACGTCGCGTGGACGGAGGCCGAATACCTGGTGATGCTGGAACGGGCGCCGGTTGGCCTGAAGGGCCCGCTGGCGATGGGGTGGCACTTCGGAATGCGCGGGGGAGACGTTATCGGCCTCGGCAAAACTGCCATCCGAGACGGCATTCTATACCGCCAGACATCGAAAGCCGGCACGCAGCTGGAGCTTCCGATTCCCCAAGCGCTTCAGGACGTACTGGACCTGCTGCCGAAACACGACGCCATCACCTACTTCGCCAATTCCCACGGCTTGCCGTGGGACAAGGAAGGCTTCGGAACGGCGATGCAGCGACTGCGCAACAAGCTGGCGGATGAGGGGCTGGTTCGTCGCGAGATTTCGTTCCATGGCCTGCGCACAACCTTCTCCCAGCGCGCCGACGAACTTGGCCTTGATGCTCGCAAAATTGCCGATGCAGCAGGCCAAAAGGACACGAAGACCACCGAAGGCTATATCCGCCGAGCACACATCAAAAAACATAGCGCAGAAGTCATCCGGCGCATGAATGAGCGTTGACACTTTCCGCAATTTATGCGCATAATCGAGTCATGTCAGAATTGAAGACGGAACGCATCCACATCGTGGTCACGCCGACACAGAAGGCGACTTTTGTCGAGGCGGCCAAGCGCGACGGAATCAGTCTTTCGGCCTGGGTGCTTCAGGCGCTGTCTCGCGCAGCGCGGAACGAACAGCGGACGGGTCGTGTCTAACGAACCTGTCTAACTCGCAACTGTCGGGGCTAGCCCGGCGCTAAGTGGTTGAAGGGATTGGCTGGGGGACCTGGATTCGAACCAAGATTCTCGGAGTCAGAGTCCGATGTTCTACCGTTGAACTATCCCCCAGCAGGGCCTTCGAGAGGCCCGGTCGCCGGTGCGAGGCGCGGTCATAGTCGATTGGCGCGCGGTGTTCAAGACCCGAAACCCGAGCCATGCGCAGGCCGGCCTTCGCGCTTGCAGCGCGGGGCCCGGCTGTTACATTGGGTGTAACTGAACAGATCAATCGGTCCGTCCGTCGAGCGCCTCTCGCGTTCCGGGCACCGATGGAAAGGTCGCCATGGCCCACGGACCGCCGAGCGGTTCGCCGGGAGTATCGGGCGTGCAACCGGGACCGGGCAACGGAGCGGGCGATGACCGCGCCCGTCAGCCGCACCGGCCGCGTAGGCTTTATGCCGCGCTCGACCTCGGGACCAACAATTGCCGCCTCCTGGTGGCCAAGCCCGAGGGCGCGAGCTTCCGCGTCGTCGATGCCTTTTCGCGAATCGTGCGGCTCGGCGAAGGCCTCGGCCAGACCGGCCGCCTGAGCGAGGCGGCCATGGACCGCGCCGTCGAGGCTTTAAAGGTCTGCCGCATGAAGCTGCGCGACCGGCAGGTGGCGCGCGCGCGCCTGATCGCAACCGAGGCCTGCCGGCAGGCGTCGAACGGCGCGGAATTCATCGCCCGCGTGAAGGACGAGACGGGCCTCGCGCTAGAGATCGTCGACCGCCACACGGAGGCGCAGCTCGCCGCCCAGGGCTGCGTGCCGCTGGCCGACCCGAAGGCGCGCGGCGTCATCCTGTTCGACATCGGCGGCGGCTCGTCCGAGCTCGTCTGGCTGCTGCCGCGCGGGCCGGGGCGCAATGGCGGGCCGCCGACCGCGGAGATTCTCGGCTGGACCTCCCTGCCCGTCGGCGTGGTGACGCTCGCGGAACGTCACGACGGCAAGCATGTCACGCGCGAGAGCTTCGGCCGGATGGTCGATGAAGTCGCGGCCATGATCGAGCCCTTCGCCCACCGTGCGGCCATTCAGGGCCAGATCGAGCACCTGCACATGCTCGGCACTTCCGGCACCGTGACGACGCTCGCGGGCGTCCATCTCGGCCTGCCGAAATACGACCGCAGGCGGGTGGACGGCGCCTGGCTCGGCGCGAGCGAGGTGGACGTGATCCTCGACCAGCTCCTCGCCATGACCTACGAGGACCGCATCGCCCATCCCTGCATCGGGGCGGAGCGCGCCGACCTCGTCCTCGCCGGCTGCGCCATTCTCGAAGGCATGCGCCGGCACTTCCCCTGCCAGCGCCTGCGCGTCGCCGACCGGGGCCTCCGGGAGGGCATTCTCGTCGGCCTGATGCGGCAGGACGGCGTCTGGCGCAGGCCTTTCCATCAGCGCCCCTACGATCCGAACCATCAGGGGAGCCAGCGATGACCACCAAGCCCGGCGGCGGCCGCCAGCTGGCGGTGCGCCTGAAAACCGCCAAGAAGCGCACCACCAGCCAGCAGAAATGGCTGGAGCGGCAGCTCAACGACCCTTACGTGGCGCGCGCCAAGCGCGAGGGCTGGCGCTCGCGCGCCGCCTTCAAGCTGATCGAGATCGACGACAAGGCGAAGCTGCTGAAGCCCGGCCAGCGGATCGTCGATCTCGGCGCGGCCCCCGGCGGCTGGCTGCAGGTGGCGGCCAAGCGCATCGGGCTCGACCAGGGCCGCGGCAGGATCGTCGGCATCGACCTGCTCGACGTCGACCCCGTCCCCGGCGTCGACTTCATGAAGGGCGACTTCACCACCGACGACGCACCCGCGAAGCTCAAGGACATGCTCGGCGGCGAGGCCGATATCGTCCTGTCCGACATGGCGGCGAACGCCACCGGCCACCGCAAGACCGACCAGATCAAGATCATCTATCTCGCCGAACTCGCCATCCAGTTCGCGCGCGAGGTGCTGGCGCCCGGCGGCCATTTCCTCTGCAAGGTGCTGCAGGGCGGCACCGAGGGCGAACTGCTGGCCGACCTCAAGCGCGATTTCGCCACCGTGAAACACATCAAGCCGCAGGCGAGCCGCCCCGATTCCAAGGAACTCTACGTGCTCGCCATGGGCTTCCGGGGGCGCGCGGAAGAAGCTTAATTTGCCGGCCGCGACCGGGTTGCCCATCATCCCGTCCGGAGGCTGCGGCATGGACAAGACCAGCAAGATCCTGATCGCCGGCGCGGGGCCGGTCGGCCTTGCCGCCGCGCTGGAGCTTACCCGGCGCGGGTTCCGGCCCGAGATCATCGACAATGACGGCGAGCCTACCCCTGAATCCCGCGCGCTTGCCGTCAATCCGCGCACGCTCGCGTTGCTGGCGCCGAGCGGCGTCACGCAGCGGCTGTTGGCGAGGGGCCATCGCGTCGACGGGTTCCTGCTGATGGAGGGGGACGAACGGCTCGTCCATCTCGATATCGGCACTATCGGCGGCCCCTACCCCTTCCTCATCAGCTATCCGCAATCCGAAACCGAGAAGGTGCTGATCGGCGCGCTGGCGGAGCGCGGCATCGAGGTCGGCTGGCATACGCCGCTGGCGAGCCTCGACACCGGCGACGGCGGCATCGTCGCCAACGGAAAGCCCTATGACGCGCTGATCGGCGCGGACGGTTCGCATTCCTTCGTCCGCAAGGCCATGGGGATCGATTTTCCCGGCACCCGCGAGCCGCAGGAGTTCGGCCTCGCCGACATCCGCTTCAAGGACTGGCCCCATCCATGGGACAAGGCTGTCGGGATGTTCCGCGATGACCATGTCCTCGCCTTCATCCCCATGGGCGAGGGCTTCGGCCGCTTCATCTCGACCCGGCCCGACACGCTGAGCCTGCTGCCGGAGGGCGCAAAGGCCGGCGACGTGGTCTGGCAGTCGGCCTTCAAGATCAGCTACCGGCAGGCCGAGACCTATCAGAAGGGCCAGGTCTTCCTCGCGGGCGATGCCGCCCATATCCATTCGCCGATCGGCGGGCGCGGCATGAACCTCGGCATCGAGGACGCCTGCTGGCTCGCCTGGATGCTCGCCGAAGGCCGCAGCGCGGAATACACGCAGACGCGCCATCCGGTCGGCGCAGAGGTCCTGCGGATGACGAGCGTGCCGACCAGCTTCCTCGCTTCGAAGGCGCACTGGAGGCGCTACTTCCTGCGCCTCGTCCTGTCGCCGCTGCTGGGGCCGGCTTTTGTGCAGCGCAGAGTCATACCCGCATTGCTCGGCCTCAACAGCCCGGCCGCGCCCTGGCTCGCCGCCAACGGCTGCCAAGGATAGGCCACGACCTTCAGCCCGCGGGCCTCACGTCGCCGAAGCGGCGGCGCTGGTCAGGGCGGCGAGAGCAGCAAGGGCGACGAGAAAAGCGCGCAGGAATCTCATGACAACCTCCCGCATTCGGGAGAGCACACCTGACGCGCCGATTGCGGCGGGTGCGGGGCAGGACCGATCAGGGCGCTGCGACGCGGTGAAGCGCCCCTTCGCCGTTCGCCGCGGCAATGCAGGCGGTGAAATCGACGGAGGGGCCAGCGCGATGCGCCAACACCATCACGAGCCGGGTGAGAAGGAGCACCTCGCCATCCGGTCCGGCGCGGTCGATCGCGGCGGCGAGTTGGTCGTAGACCCGCTCCATCTCGGCGAAGGATCGCGGCTCGACGGCATCGGTCATGTGGTCCTCCCGAGACAGGCATCGAGCGTTGCGACGACTTCGTCCGGCACGACCGCTTTCCAGCGCCCGGCGACGTGCAGGTCGGGCCGGATCAGGTAGAGCGTGCCGGGGGCGGCGCCATAGCGCCCGGCGAGGCGGCCGTCGGCTTCGATCCCGATGGCGCCGTCAGGCAGTTCGCCCGCCCCTGCGACCACAACCGCCCGGAAGAGCGGATCGCGTGCGGCGAGGGCTGCAATCATATCCCCCGTCGGCCCGTCCACCCGCCCATTGGCGAAAACCAACGCGGTGAACCCCTCGCCCATCAGGTCGCTCAGGAAGCGCCCGTCCGGCAGCCGGACATTGGCGAGGGCCGCGCCCGAAGCCGGGCCGGCGGAGAATGCCGCGTCGCGCCCGGGACAGGGCGTCAGCGGGCCGCCGGCATAGGTATAGGGCTGCATCTGGCGCGGATTGGCGAAGTCGCGGGCGAAAGCCTCCGTCGAGGCCAGCGACAGCACGGCCTCGCGCACCAGCCGGTGCCCGCGCGTCGGCGGGGTCATGAAGCGCGCGCTTTTGCCGGCATTGGCGAAGACGTCGAGCGTCGCGCCGCGCCGCTCGGGCGTGTAGCTGTCGAGCAGCGCTTCGCCGGCCCATCCCTTCAGGACATAGGCCAGCTTCCAGCCGATGTTCTGCGCGTCGGCGAGGCCGTTGTTGAGGCCGCGCACGCCGAAGATCGGCACGATATGCGCGCTGTCGCCGATGAAGGTCACGCGGCCGTGGCGGTAGTCGTCGAGAGCCAGGGTATTGGCGGTGTAGATCGACCACCATTCGAGCTCCCAGGGACCGGTATGGCCGATCTCGGCGAGGATCGCACCGACCCGGGAACGGATATTCTCTTCGCGGATCGCCCCGTCCGGGTCCTCGCCGTCGCGGAGCTGGTAGTCGACCCGCCAGATGTCGTCCGGCTGCCTGTGGATCAGCACGGTGCCGCCGGGATTGGAGGCGGGCTCGAACAGCGCCCGCCGTTCGGTCGGATAGGCATGGTCCATGCGCACGTCGGCGATGACATAGCGGCCTTCGTAGTTCTCGCCCTTCAGCCGCAGGCCGAGCTTCGACCGGATGGCGCTGCGCGCGCCATCGGCGGCAAGAACATGGGCAGCCTGAAGCGCATAGGCGCCGAGCGGCGTCTCCACCGCCAGCATGGCACCATCGGTGCGGCTGTTGATGCCGGTCACCGTGCTCTGCCAGCGCAGGTCGACGAGCCCGGTGGCGACACAGGCATCGTGCAGATACTGCTCGATATACTGCTGCTGCAGATTGTACATCGGCCGGAACTTCTCGTCGGTCGAATCCGGCATGTCGAAGCGATAGATTTCCTCACCGCGATAGAAGCTGCGGCCGGTGGTCCAGCCGAGCGCCTTGGCGAGGAACGGCGCAATCGCCTCTAGCTGCTCGAGGATGTGGAAGCTCTGCCGGGCGATGCAGATGGCCCGGCTGCCGTCGTTGAACGTCGCCTTGGCGTCCAGAACGACGGAAGGCACCCCGTACTTTGCCAGCGTCAGGGCGGCGGTCAGCCCGACCGGACCCGCCCCGACAATGACCACGGGATGAATCGTGGCAGCGCCGTCGTGCTCAGGCGCCCGCCGCGCCTCGAAATGCGGATAGGCGAAATAGAGCGAATCGAGCGGCCCCCTGCCTTCCGGACGCATCGGCCCCTCCGTCAGGCCGCCGCCTCGAAACCGCCGAGCACCGCGGTAAGGTTCGGGCCGAGCTGGTCGGAGAGATAGCCGCCCTCCTGCACGAACAGCGTGGGCAGGCCAAGCCGGGCAATGGCCTCACCGGCCCGGCGGAAGCCCTCCGCCGTCACCTTCGCGCCGCCGAAGGGGTCGTCCGCCGAGGCATCGAGGCCGAGAGCGACGACCAGCGTTCCCGGCGCGAAGGCGAGGATGGTCTTCGCCGACGCCTCGACCGCTGCGACATAGGCGTCATCGCCGGAACCGACCGGGATCGGCAGATTGAGGTTGGCGCCCTCGCCGGCCCCTTCGCCCCGCTCATGCGCATAGCCCCAGAAGAAGGGGTAGAAGCGCGAGGGATCGGCATGGA
>VFQR01002755.1_pt1 | contig 10703 bp, 8 predicted proteins | sample 3512321 | NCBI WGS metagenome assembly VFQR01 (sample SAMN10412374, study PRJNA504923) | tailings metagenome | isolation source: Relicate 3 Philex TSF1 revegetated site | place: Philippines: Tuba, Benguet | collected 2017-08-29
ACCGTGCTAACTTAGGTATGGAAGTAATGCACGAGCGTAACGCTCACAACTTCCCACTTGATTTAGCTTCAGTTGAAGCTCCATCAGTAAATGGATAATAGCAGATAATAAAGTATTTTGTAGGCTAATACGACGCTAGTCGTAGGATTTTCAACAAAATCGATTGTTAGTTATATTATTATGCAATACAATACTAATGGTTTCTTAAAAGAAACCATTAGTATGAAAAATATACGACTGTGTCTACAATTGTAAATTCGATAATTTCAACTGTGACGCCATAAAATTCATCTAGTTTGCATCTATGTTTAGTTTTTTTTGCTGGAATAGCTTTACTTCTATTCCAACTAATATAACCACTACCCAACCAGAGGTTCAAAATCAACCTTCCAAATCTTTTGTATACGATAAAGATAGTACGATTCAAGCTTTTTATTTGGTAAAAAGCCTGCTTCTACTGAGTTTCAGCCTGCTTCTACTAGAGTTGGGCTTGAAGCCAGAATTTCATAAAGAATTTTTGATTCCAACTTCTTTTTTTCCACAAACAGAATTTATAGAAAAAATAAAAAAGAAAAGCAATTTAACTGAAATTGAAATTTTTCAAGATTTTGCCAGTTGGCAAAATCGAATGCAAAATGCATGTTGTTTTCTATCTGAACTTTTTTTTAGAGGTATTTTTTTTACACCGTGTGCAACACTAACAGAAATTGCAGTAAATAATACTTTGGGTATTTTGAAGAGTCATAGATGATCAACACAATTTCAAATTATAACTGGACTCATAAAACTAGTAATTACATTCTCTCTAGTAGATCAAACAGTAAAAATTATCAAAATAGTGCTACACGCTATTAATTTTATTCTAGTTGTAAGTATAACATGGATATTTAAATCAGGCAAAAAAATAGTAATTTACATTCTTCAACTTTGTACAAAAAAAATATCATAATTTTTACAATTTAATTTTAAAATTGTAAAAATTCTATATTTTTATATTAATTTTTGTACTTTATAGTAGCTTTTATATCACAAAAGTTACAGCTTTTTTTTTATTAAATTTTTTAAATAGTGTATAATTAGAGTTATATAGTATATAATGTTTAAAAATATATACTATCTAATGATATTACAATGAATTTAAACAAATTCTATAAAATTCAAAAAATTTTATGAAGCACATTCAAAATCAATTTAACTAGACTGAACAAAGAAAGATGATAGATACAATACGACCTCAAACATTATATACAGAAAACTTAATAACAAATATAGAATTAAAAACAAAAGATGTTTCACAAGTTATTCAAGAATTACAATTAAAAGAATGGATAGAAAGTAGTCTTCAGTTAGAGCCTTTATCTACTGTAAGTTTACACCAACTTTATACAAATTATAGTGAATATATGAGTCAAGTTTGTAAAATTGTCCCTTTTCCAAAAAAAAGTTTTTCGATAGCTTTAAAAATCCAACTTCAAGAGCAAATAAAAACTAAAAAAATAGAATTTTTCACGAGATCCTCTGTTTTTATCAGAGGAATCGATTTAATCGAATTTGAAGAAAATGGATATCAAAATTAACTTCACACCAACTTAATGATTTTTAAAAAGTCATCAAAAAAAAGATATTTATTTATTTGAAATAAAAAAAAATATATTATATACTACTATATAGAACTATATTTTTAATAAAACCATATTTTTATTTAATTTTGATAAAAAATAAAAAACATAAACAGGAGAAATAAGATTATGGAACAGATCCAACAAATTTTACGTCAAATAAGTGGTGATTTTTTAACTAAAGCTAATGCGTTAAATGATCGAACAAGTGAATTACTGAATCAAGAAAATATTCTTGATCCAAATACTTTTCGTGATATCATGCAAAATTTTTTTGATCAAATAGGGGGGAACTTGCAAGAAATTGCTATAAGTATGGGTTCTAATCCACGAATCTCTAATTTATCTCAGAGTATGGATGTATTTGGCCAAACGGTTGAAAATGTAAGTACTAGTATTAAAAATTTAGATTTTGATTTTGGAGTAGTCTCTAGTAGTGCACAAGCTGTGAGTAATTCATCTACAACGACGTCATCTAATTTTGTATCACCATCATCGAATAATATTTTCAATAATATTTTTTTATTTATACGTTCGCATCCCTGGTTATTTATAGGTTCAGTGGCTACAATTGGCTTATTCGTTATAAAAAACAAAAAAATTCCAATCCCGTCACCTGATATTCTTCCAAGTGCAATTAGCCAACCAGTAAGCTCACCAGAGATTGAACAATTACGAGCAAAAGTCGATTCTAATTTGTATGAAATTTTCAAGCAATTCCAAATACAAAATGAAATCAATTCTAACCAAATTCAAGCTCAGAAAGAGATAAATTCTCAAATTTTTTCTATCTTAAAAACTCATTCTGTTATAGCAAAAGTACTGCTTTATGCTTTATTAGGAGTAGTTGTTATGGGAGTAGCAGCAGCTGTTTATGTAGCTATTAAATATAGACAAAAAAAATATTTACCAAAACAAAACAAAATTAATCAAATTTCCGATTAGATTTCTGAATAAAAAATACTAGGTAAGACCTATTACATAGTATTTTTTTTTAGTATATATTTACTAATTGTCAGATTATATTGCAATAAAAATACTATATTTTTATTGCAATATAGTATATATTTTAGTATAATAAAAATAGTATATTTTTATTGCAATATACTATACATTTTAATATACTATTTCTATTGCAATAAATTATTTATTAATTTATAATACTATAAATTAATGTATAGTATATATTATGTAATACTATTATTTAGTAGAATTTAGAAATAGTAAATATGTACGAAAAAAAATAGCAAATTTCATTTTTATTTAAGTGCACATTAGATTAAAAAAAGTAATCTACACTAAGAAACTATTTTTTCCACAATTTCCATAATTTTTAAAACTTAAAATTTAAAACTATAGTATTATATTACTATGATACCAGGTGAATTAATTGCATCGCCCGAATTAGGTAGACACATACGTGATCTTAAAGAGATCACTGTTGTAGGACTAAAAAATTGTGATTCGATTGAACGATCAAATAACAGAATTATTAGACTGCTAACCGAATTTTCTTATTTATCTGAACAAGTAAAAGAACAAGTAGATAGCTTTGTAAGCGAACAAACATCTCTAATTGAGGAGCAAAAAAGTTACATCTTTGCACAACAGGGTTTAATGCATATTAACACTCCAATTGAACAGCAAGTTACTATTTTAACGCCAAGGTTCAATCATTTTAAAGAAAGGCTATCAAATTTAAATAAAAATCTTTACTATTTTCTTCAAGCACAAAATTTAAAAATTCGAAATAATGAACTCGTTCCAATCAGTCCACTGAAAGACCCAGATACTCAACAAGCTATTTAAGCACAAGAGGCTCAACTAGAAGCTGCTCAAAAGCAAGGTATTGAATTGGAAGCTGTTCAAGGAGCTCAACAAGCTGCTGTTGAGCAAGGTGTTGAATTGAAAGCTGTTCAAGAGCTAAAGGCTCAAATTGACCAAAATAGTTTAAATAGTTTGCTTACTAATCCACCAATTTTAAAAATTAGTATTCCACTTCCAATTAACAAGATTTTAAAATTGGATAATGTTTTAAAAAGAAACATGTCAATTGGCATTGAACCTGAAATTCACTTTAGTTGTTCAAAAAATATCAATAATAATATTCAATTTCTTGTTGGAGTTAATTGTAATTTGCATTTTGATCTATTTCCTTCTAAAACATTTCAAACTATTAAATTGCTTTTACTAAAACTTCAAAGCTATCATACAGTTGGTCAACTATGGCATTCATCCAATGAAAATAAACAATATTGGAGTTTATCTGTTGGTAAAGCTTTCACATTTAAAACAAAAAAGTGTGAGTTTTTTATAAATTTTCCTTTAACAAAAGAAAATGTAAATTTTTACAAACAAAATATACATTTTCAATTCAATTATAAATCTTCTCAATTTTATATTATTTCTAATTCTTCCAATTGTTATTTTCAATTTCAACCTATTTTAACATATAAAATGTCTCCACTTAATTTTTTTGTCTTTCCTAAAGAACCTAAAGAAAAAAGTTATAAAATTTCTAGTGATACATCTAACAATGTAAAATTTTTAAATATTTCTTCAGTTAAACTAGAACCATCCTCTGAAATTAAACCACTATTATTTAAATTTGATCAACCATCTGAAATTGAACCACGATGTTCGGCAGTGGCATGTGATGCAGTTGAAAATATATATGAAACTGGGTACAATACTTCAATGCCTACTGTTAACCCATATCCAAATAGTTTTTATTTAAATTCAAATTCTAAAAACATACTTCCATTTCCAGTTTGGTTCTTAAATGGCATTGTAATAGTAGGTATTATATTAGGAGCAACTATTTTTCGTTGGAAAAAAAATGGAAATAAGAAATAATAAATACTATTATTAGTAGTATTATTTTTTTTATATTAATTCTTTATATATACAATTTACTATTTGCGTGTTTTTATTTAATTTCTTTTTTATTTGCAAATAAAAAAGAAATTAAATAAAAACACGCAAATAAAAATAATTATGTTGTAGGTAGATTTTCTCTATCAATTATGCTTTATATTAAATAAAAAATTGGTTTTATTAAAATCCAACCTAGCATCAATTTCTTAAAATTACCCGGTTTAAGTATTTTCACCCTTTCTATGTTTCACAATCAAGTTAAAGATAGATTAAAGTGGTTCAATCTAAATAATACTACTAGGGCTAATACCACGCTAGTGGTATACCATACCACGCTAGTGGTATGATAGTCTAGAATTCTCTTAATAAAGAATTCCATAAAAATGAAAATGAAATACTATCACAAGACATATTTCATTTTACTATAAAATGAATTTTTTATATTTTAAAAAATTTTTGTTTTTTTAGTAATAAAAATAAATTTAATTCAAGTTAAAAAAAAACTTGAATTAGGTTATTGTTTGTGTGATTAAAATCATACTGTTTATTAGTACATTTCAGCTTTTAAGCTAAACAAAATATATATTGAAGTAGGCTTGCAACCATTATTAGCTTTTCACTTGATACATATCACATGGTTAGTCTTGCTCGTACTCTAATTAGAGTACTTAGTTTTTTATTGTAAGTTTAAATTTTGTTATAAAATATAACTTAGCAAGAGTAACAGCAAATATAATTTTACTTTTATACTTATTTGACACTAAACACTAGTATAAAAATGAGTTTGAAGAAAACTAAACAGTACAAGACAAATTTAAAAACTAAAAGTTTATACTATCTATACTATTAAATTTTTTTATTTTTTTTCACGAGCTTTTGCGACAATAAAATTATTTGCTAATAATACTTGTTGTATTTCTTTATAAAAAAATAACTGGCTCATGTGAACTGCCGGGTAAATATTTTCTATATTTATCTTCTAGCAATTATAGAAATCAGTTGTAGAAACAAACTTACTGGAAGACAACTTAATACGCTTCCTTAGCCAATACGCAAGAAGGTAAGTTTTTGCTACAGGCACATTATAAGATAAAGCTTTTATTTTACATGTAGTTAAAAAAAATTTTTATGATTTAATTCAACTGGTACGGTAAGATTCATAAACTTTTACTTGGTTATTTTTAAATAAAAATTAATACCAATTTTTATTTTATTATATTAATTGATATAAAAACTTTTAATCTGTCTTAATTTTTATTAATATGAATTAATAAAATTTTTTATATCAATTAATAAATTAAAATAAAAATTGGTAACTTGAATCAGTATATTTTAAATTTTTTAAAATTAATTAAAAAAAATAAGTACCTTAAAAAATGAAAAAAAAATTGTGCTCAAAAAGACAAAGAAAATTTTTAACTTTTGTTTTAAAATTGAAATTTAAAATACAGAAGTTTTTAAGTTTTTTCAAAAAGTACATTGATAATGTTATTTAAAAAATTCTTACTATGTATATCACAATTAAACTGTCTATCTCTGGACATTTCATCTAACAGAGCTAAGCATTTTTTAGTGTCAGATTGACGTAAATATCTTATAAAAGTTTGTAAATTTGATAATGATTTAATTTCAATTAGATTTTCATTTAAAAGATTTTTGCAATGTCTTAACTGCTTTCTACATGTAATTTTAGTATTGTCATTTGAAGGTAGAGTATTTATAATATTTCTTAAACTCTCATCAACATGAGAATTATAAAATTTTAATTCTGATTTAAATTCTGCTTCTACATATTCTATTGGTGTACCATGATCTGCATCATTTGGATAAACATTTTTGATAAGTAGAATTAAAGCCTTTTAAAAAAAAACAACATCTTCAATATACTTAGAGAATCTTCGACAAAAATTATTTATTTTTTGAGAAGCATTGTCCAAAGATGCATTAAACGTAACAGAGTTTAAAACAATTTTTTTAAACCCACTATATGTTCCAACGAAACTATTTAATAATTCATATGCTGGCACACTTAATTTATCAATTTTAAAAAAACCACTTGTTTCTTTCGTCCATCTTAATACATAAACAGATTCATACTCATGAGTTAACGAAGTTGACTAATTAGTCGCAAAGCGACTCATGACTGAACTTTGTTCAGTAATTAGTCAACTTCGTTGACTCATGAGCTATACATAGTTGTTTAATAATTTTTTTGCATTCAGGCAAATTATAGTCAATCACCATTGACCATCGAAAAACATCATTTTCGATACGTTGACGGAAATTTTTTTCTTTAAACAAAGTAAAAATAGTCATATGTGGTCTTTCTTTCTGGCTCACAGCATCATTCATAGAATAATAATTATTATATGAATCATCTTTTGCTCGTTGTGAGAAAGAATATAAATCTTTATATCTATTCATTAAACTTGTTATAATGGTGCAAATATTTAAATCTGAATCACTATTAGATTGTGAGTTTAATTCAAGAAACATAATACAGCGTGGTATATCACTTGATACATCATCTATTTGTGTTGGTTGGCCAACAACTTCTATAAATCGTTTAAGAATTGAATTTTTTTGTACAAAATTAGAAATATCTTTTAATTGAAAATAACAACCTACTAAACCAACAATACTAACATTATTTTTTTTATCTTTAATTCCAAATTGTTCAATATAGTTTTTTGCATCAGATGCATTTGAATTTCTGAAAATGCTCAGATTATCGGCTACGCTTTTCTTTAACTCGGGAAGTTTCATTTTTTCAATTTTCGTATATATAGATTGCATATTGGCCAATAATTCGCATGCGTCGTTTGCTATAATTATCCTTAGAGTTTTCTTGCCTACTAACTTCTTAAGATATAATGGTATTTTGTCATTCTTTGATTGCTCCAAAAGATCTTGAGCGTTTTTAGGGTCTGGAGTTCTAGTATCCATTGCTTCTAATTGTAAAACTGAATCTAACTGATTAGTACGACTAGAGAAAAACCTTCTTGGGCTTGCTAGCATTTTCAAACTTTTAATCCAGCCACCAAACCTACCAAATCTAATTGAGCCAACTAAAGATCTGCGAGCTGAGCTACTAGCTTGACCAGCTGTCATTGGATCATCTTCTCTATATCTAGCTCTAGGAGTTCGAGTTACTCCAGTTAATGTGCCGGAAATAATATTCAAAACATTAGCAAAAGTGCGTCTTCTGGTAGGCACAGGTGGTTGAACCGCTCTACCTCGATGAAAAGCTGTAGAAGTTATTTCAGCAGCAGCAATTGATCTTCATACAACTATCGTCGTATACCATAGACTAGCGTCGTATTAGCCTTACATCTTCTTCTTTTGTAAGAAGTATCAGCGATGCTCTTGAAAGACAGCAAAGTGATGTTTCAAGAATTGATAGTATAGTTAATATTCCTGGAGATTGGATCTCTACTATTAGTTCAGCTATTGGGCCGTCACAATTAGCAAACTTTGCAACAAGGGGTAGAATTGGTTTTGGCCAAGGAAAAGGGCTAATACGATGCTAGTCTATGGTATAGGACGCTAGTCTATGGTATAGGACGCTAGTCTATGGTATACGACGCTAGTCTATGGTATACGACGCTAGTCTATGGTATACGACGCTAGTCTATGGTATACGACGCTAGTCGTATGATTTCTAATTTCTTGTCTTTTATCAAATAGCACTATTATAAAATTCGATTTATTTTTTTTCATGATTTTGTAAGGTTTATTTAAATTAAATATATCATACGACTGGCGTGGTATACCATAGATTAACGTCCTATACCATAGACTAGCGTCCTATACTATAGACTAGGACGTCGTATTAGCCCTATAGTATTTAAAAAAACAAATAAAAAATAAAATTTGTGACTTTATTTTTAGTTGTTTTATTTAACTAATTGAATCATACGACTAGCGTCGTATACCGTAGACTAGCGTGGTATACCATAGACTAGCGTCGTATTAGCCCACCCTAAATTTTTAAGACTTTGATTTCTACGTAATGGTCGACTAACTAATTCTAGAATGTCACGAGCATTCGTGAACCCATGAATTTGAGCAAAAGTAAATTCTACTGACCATTTTGTGCTGATTCCACGAGCTTCGAGCGGATTTGCATGTGCCATTCCAGTAATTGCCAAATCAGGTTGCAATTCACGAATTCGTTGAATTTGATTATAATTATCTGGTTTTTCAACAATTCGTGGCATTGAAACATTCATTTTTATACAGCTTTCTTCGAGAAAAGCTAATTCAGCTGCTTGAAATCGTTTATCCATATAAGGTATTCCTATCTCATATACGATCATTCCACATCGAATTAAAAATCGAGCTAAGCTTATCTCTAAAAGATTATCTCCCATAAAAAAAACTGATTTTCCTTTTATTAATTCAAGATAATCAGTAAGATTTTCCCAAATCTTATTTTCGCGTTCAATTATTCCTTGAGGATCAATATTAAATACTAAACAAATTTTTTCAATCCATGCACGTGTACCATCTGGTCCAATTGGAAAAGGTGCACCAATTAATTTACATTTTCTACGTCGCATTAATGTTGTTGCAGTTCGACTTAAAAAAGGATTCACCCCACAAACATAAACTTGTTCGTTTAATACAGGCAAATCTGCATATCGCTGTGCAGGTAGCCATCCTGTAACTTCAATTCCTTGTTTTTCTAGTTCTATATTTAACTGTGTAGTTACCGTACTTGGTAAAGATCCAAATAAAACTAACGGCGGATGAGTATATTTTTGTTGTTTTTGGGTTTTATTTATTTGATTAGTATTTGAAACTACCAAATCAAAAGATGAAGAAGTAAAATTTTTAGTATTTTGTTTTTTACCAAAAGCACGATCCATAATTGAATGAATTTTTTTTAGCGTCAAACTTGTATTTTTAGATTTTTTCTTTGGTACATTGATTTTGCTTAACTCAGAAGATGTTTCAGTTATACTATTTTTATCTGAATTAGAAGATGCATTAATATCATTGTCACTACAAGTATTAGCAATCAATTGAGTTGACAATTCATTTTTTTCAGTGAATATCGTTGGACATTGGTGAACTAAAGCCGCTAACACCGTATCTTCACCTTGTGTAAATGCATAATCGAGTCCATTTGCTCGTGCCACTACGATAGGAATTTTAATTTCACTTTCTAATCGAGGTGCCATACCTTCTAAATCCATTTTGATAATTTCAGTTGTGCATGTACCAATCCATACTATAACACTTGGGTTTCTATCTTGTTTAATTTGTAAGCAAAGGCGTTTTAACTCTTTATAGTCATTTAATTGAGCTGAAATATCGCCTTCTTCTAATTCTGCCATAGCATAGCGAGGTTCAGCAAAAATCATTACTCCTAATGCATTTTGTAAAAAATAACCACAAGTTTTTGTCCCAACAACTAAAAAAAAACTATCTTCAATTTTTTGATATAACCATGCTACACAACTAATAGGACAAAAAGTATGATAATTACCGGTTTCACATTCAAATACTAGACTTTCAGTTAATGACTCAGACATATTTTTTTCTATTATTTTACATTATTTAATTTATTTTTACTATTTTTTTTACTATTAAAAATAGAGTAAAAAATTTTTTTTAGTATCAATTTAATGTAAATTATTACAAAGTTTTGATTTGATTTCAAATATTTTTTTTCAAAGGGCTAATACGACATTAGTCGTATGGCTAATACGACTAATGTCGTATGATACTTTGTATCAAAAGTTTTTGTTTTTCAAATAAAAACCTAGATACTTCGTATCCGAAGTTTTTGTTTAAAAAACAAAAACCTAGCTACTTCATATCCGAAGTTTTTGTTTTTTAAACAAAAACTGAGCTACTTCATATCCTTTTTGGAAGAATACTTCATATCCTTGGTATTTTCTTTAAAAAATACAACGTATACTTTTTTGAAGAATACTTGTTGGTTTTATAACTTATATAGTTTGTTTAAACAATTTTAATTTATGGATGGTTAATACGACGCTAGTCGTATGAATTATTTGCTAGTAACGTATCAGGATTAAATTCTTAGCAAACAACGTACCAAAGTTTCTTATTTTTAAAAAATTTTTATTTTAAATTTTCAAAATAATAATTTTTCTTAAAAATTGTTCTTGTAAAACTAATTTTTTAAACTACCATAAAATCCAGATTTTCAGAACTAGTTTCAATATTTTTTTC
>VFQR01002756.1_pt1 | contig 10700 bp, 16 predicted proteins | sample 3512321 | NCBI WGS metagenome assembly VFQR01 (sample SAMN10412374, study PRJNA504923) | tailings metagenome | isolation source: Relicate 3 Philex TSF1 revegetated site | place: Philippines: Tuba, Benguet | collected 2017-08-29
GGCGGGCATCGGCAGCCTGCTGCCCGGCGCGGTCCTGCTCCTCGATCCGGCGGACCAGCGATTCCCGCTCGGCGGTCTCGATCTCGGCCAGGATGCCGAAGTAGGAGCGGCGGAGTTCCTCAAGGCGCTGGGTGCGGTCGACACCGGCCTGCTGCTCGGCAGCACCGACCAGGCCAGGACGGATGCTGCCGCGGCGAACCGGCGCGCGCAGGCTGTCGCGGCCATCGCCCTCGGATTCCAGACGTCCAATCTCGGACGAAAGCTCCTGTGCCTGGCGCTGGAGGTCGGCGAGGCGCTCGCCCTCGTCGAGCAGGCCGGCGCCGCGGCGAGCGCCATCCACCGCGCGGGCTGCAGCAGCAAGGCCACGTGCCAGGGCGTTCGACAGGCCGACAGCGCGGTCGAGCTGGCCCAGAAAGTTCTCGGTGGCAGCCGAGAGCTGACCGAAGGCGCGGCCGAGGGAGAGCGGCGCCTGTTCCAGCGAGGTGCCGACGCGCTCGGCGGCGCGGATCAGCGCCGGGAAGACCCGGTCGGCGGTGAGCTTGCCCTCGGAGCCGAGCTTTCGGAGTTCGCCGATGGAGACGCCGAGTTCCTTGGCCAGGGCCTCGGCGAGCAGCGGCATCTGCTCCAGCACGGAGCGGAGCTCGTCGCCCTGCAGCACGCCGGAGGCGAGCGCCTGGCCGAGCTGCAAGGTGGCAGCGGAGACTTCTCCCGCGGAGGCGCCGGAGACGATGGCGACGCGCTGCAGGCCGGCGACCAGGCGGACCACTTGTTCGGACGTGGCGCCGATTTCGCGACCGGCGATGGCAAAGCGCTGGAAAGCCTCGACGCCTTCGGACACCGCGACGCCGGTCTGCAGCGCGTTGCGGTAGAGGGCGGCATAGACCTCGGACGCGCGGCTGACGGAGCCGGTGGCGATCTGCAGGCGGGAGAGGCTCTGGGTGAGCGTGTCGCCGGCCTGGGCGAGCGCACGAACACCGGCGGCGAGGCCTGCGACCTGGACGCCGCGGATGGCAACGTCGAGCAGGCTGAGGCCGCGGGCGGCCCGGTCGGCGCCGTCCTGGATGCGGGCGAGGCTGCGATTGCCCTGCTCACCGACGTCGCGCAGTTCCGCCTTGACCCGCGCGGCATCGTCCAGCGAGAGCCGGACCGAGACGCGGCGGGTGGCGTCGGCCATGCGCTGCTACCCTCCTGGGTCGATTGGTGCGGACTGTCGCGTCGCGAATCCCTCGGCCATGCCGGTGCGGAGCGCGATCAGAAGCTCGGCGGTGGCCCAGCCGGCAGCGCCTAACTCGCGCGCGGTGGCGATGGCGTCGGCCATGTCCAACGTCACGCCGGACATCGTGCCCACCGTGCACGCGGTGCCGGCGACCCAGGCGGCAGCGCCTTGGACGCTGCCGGGCGCGTGCATTGCGTATGGGCAGAGGTGGCCGCAATCGCGGTCGAGCGCCGCGCAGCCGCGGCAGTAGTCGGGGCCCTGGCCGAAGTGCCAGGCGGCGCGGGCCCTCAGCCGTTTCCCTCGATGGCCACGGCAGCGACAGGCGCGGTGGCGCGGTCCCAGAAGACGGCGGCGATGTCGTCGAGGTCCATCAGGCGCTCGACCGCCTCCGGCGAAAGCGGCAGCGGATTGCCCGACACGTTGCCGACGCCATCCCAGGCTACGACGGCATGCCGCGCGAGGGCCTTGACCAGGAAGGCGAAGGCGAGGCCGCGGGCCATGTCAGGATCGAGGTCGGGCGTCGCGGCCTTGATCGTGCCGAGACGCCGGGACGCTGCTGCCTGTGCAGCCGCCATGACGGCAGTGGTGACCGGCTGGATCTCGACGCGCACGCCGCGCGGGAGGTCGAGCCAATACGGCCCGGTGGGAAGGTCCAGGGTGAGCATGCTATCATGGGCTCCTGTGATAACGCGGCCGTGATGCCGCGCCGACTGACGGCGCGGCCCGGGAGGTGTGGATGACCGTGGTCCGCTTGACCCGAGAGCAGGAGGACATCGCCCAGGCGGCGATGGCGTCCGGGCGCTACAGCAGCCCGGATCAGGTGATCGATGCCGCGCTGACGTTGCTGCGTGAGCAGGAGCAGCAGAGGGTAGCTTTCGTGGCGACGCTGGATGCGGCTCGCGAGGAAGCGGAACGCGACGGCTACCTTGAGCTGGAGGAGGTCATCGCCGCCCTCGACGCCGATGAGGTGGGGGAACAGCGGATCGAGGAGGCGGCGCGCCGCTCGGCATCCTGAGCCGCCCGGCCAGGTTCACCCCGGCTGCACTGCGGGAACTTGCGGAGGCGCGCCGTTGGCTCCACCGCGAGAACCCCGATGCAGCGCAGCGGTTTCGCGATGCGGTGTTCGCCGCCGCCCGTCTGCTGGGCGAACAGCCGCTGGCTGGGCCCGAGCGGCCGGAACTGGCGCCTGCACCGATCCGCATCCTGGTGGTCCGAGGCTTTCCCTACCTCTTGGCCTATGAACTAGGTTCCGGCCGTCGGACGGTCATCCTCCGTGTCCTGCACAGCGCGCGTGACATCCCGCCGCTGCTGCGCAAGCTGGCCGAGTAGGCGGCGCGAGCCTCATGCGTAGTCGCTGGCGGCCTGCGCGTTGCGCAGCACTGCGGTCATCATGCGCGTGGCCGCGGCGTTGAAGGCGGCGCGGAATTCGAAGCTGGCCTCGATGCCCGCCGGTCCTTCGATCGGGGTCTTTGCAAGCGCCAAGTAGACCTGGTGCAACGTGAAGGTGAGGCTGCGGTGTTCGTCGATCGTGAAGGCAAAGGCGAACTCCGCCGGTGCGCCGATCTGCGCCTGGGCCAGCAGGTCGATGCTCTCAAAGCGAAGGGTGATCTGGCCGGTCGCGCGCGCGATACCGGGATCCACGCCCTCCACCTTGCGATCGGCACGGATGGTACGGACCATCTCCATGCTGTTGGCGTAGGAGAGGCGCGCGCCGGTGACCTGCGCGAGGTCGGCTTCGTCCATGGCGATCGAGCCCTGCGCCTTGTGGAAGGCGGTGTAGGCGGCGGTGGTTGGCGTGCCGCTGGCGCTCGTCCCGCTGCGGAGCGATCCCTGGCCCATCAGCCCGAACGACGCGGTGGCGGGGCCGGTCGGCGAGAAATCGATCTCCATCGTGTCGGCACGCACGCCGGTGCAGACATCGTAGGTCGGCAGGTCGGGATAGCCGATCTCGATGCTGTTCGAGGGCAGCGTGGCGGCGCCGGATCCATAGGTGTGGACGAAGTTCGGTGCGGAGCCGGTGGTGGTGGGCGGGCCGAGCAACAGGCGGAGCCAGTGGCCGATGTTCACGAGATCGACTGGCACGACGGCCTGTCCCTGGACCGTGACGCCGTCGAGGAAAGGGGCGGCGGGATCGCGGTTGGTGCTGATGCCGATGACGTCGGCGTCGAGCAGCGGCTGCTCGGCGCCGAGGTCGCAGGAGAGGAAGGGCATGCGCCGCCAATTACCGCCGGGCGCGGTGCCGTAGGTGGCTTCGGGGAAGGTGAGCAGGCGGCAGTTCGCGCCGATGGCACGCGGCATCGGGGTTCTCCAGCGGCTGGATGGGGAGGGTCAGGCCAGCGGCGAGCCGGCGACGGTGAAGGACAGCCTCACGGGGACGAGGGCCGCGCGCGCGGAGGCCGCACCTTCGAACTCGACGTCCTGGAAGTCAGGCGAGCCGGGCTGCGCCCACTCCCCGGCGCCGCCGAGCGTCCGGTCGGCAACGACGGCATCGGCGATGGCCATGAGCAGCGCGTCGAGCAGCGCGTTCCGCGCGGCCGGGGTCGAGCCGGTGACGGTGATCTCAACTTCGGCGCGATGCTCGATGGCCCAGGCTAGCGGCGAGAGGATCGCCGTCTCCTCGATGGTCTCGCCATCGCGCAGCACGATGAGACCGCCCGGCGGCAGGCGCTGTGGGATCGTCTCGCCACGCAGCACCAGCGGCGCTGGGCTTCGGCTCGCGAGGGCCGACACCATTATAGAGTGCAGCGCGGCGATGGCGTTCTCGCGCGCGCTCATGCGGCCGCCCGCCCGCTTTCGCGTTCCCAGGCCGCGACGAAGCGCCCTGGCAGCCGGCGGAGCCCGCGCTCTGCGGCGCCATTCACGTCGAGCCGCTTCGTGAGCACCACCTGCGGCAAGAGGAAAAACATCGGCACGATGCCGCGCTCCAACAGGCCGCGGGCCCAGGCCTCGCGGCCCTTGCGGTGGGCGGTGCCGATCTCGGCCACGCCACCGGCGATGAGGCGGGTGCGCCGGCGCCGTCCGGTCTGCTCACCCTGGCGAAGCGGCACGCACCACACGAAGCCGCGGCCGGATTTGAACGGGCGGATGAAAGCCTGGCCGGAGGCGACCATCTGCGCGGGCGTCACCCGCATGCCCTTCTCGCCACGCCCCCGACGTCCGCCTGCTGCGTTGAAGCCGGTCGGGATCGCCAGGAATTTTCGGCCCCCTTTGGGGCCGATGACAGCCCCACGTTCGAAGGCGTCGATGACGTTGGGCACCTTGGTCCAGACCAGCCCAGCGGGACGCAGCGACTGCCCTGTCCGCGGGTAGACCTGTGCCCGCCAGGCATTGGCGATGCCGCGGGCGTTGCCGCCCAGCGAGGTGGTGACCTGCCGGCGCAGCTCCTGCTGCACCTGCTGAGTCTCTGCACGAATGGCCGACATCGCCGCGCGCTCGCCGGCCCGCACCTCTGCCGCCAGCACCTGGCGGAGATCGCCGACGATGGAGGCGACCAGCCTCACTGCGGCCGATCCTGCGGCGGCAGGCCGGTGCGATGGCGGACGACCGCCACGGCGAGGTCGTGCAGCGCAGCCTGGCCGAGGTAGCCAAACACGAAGGCGAACAGGAACCGGCCGTATTCGTTGAACTCGAGCAGCCCTGCGAGCGCGTAGCCCGCGCTGCCGACCAGCGCCGCCGACGGCACCTCCCACGCCAGGCACCACCCGAAGCGCCGGCGCTGCGGGTTGTTCCATCGCACGAAGCCGCCGGCGAGGCCGGCCACGGCGCCGGAGAGCAGGCCGAGCAGCACCTCCAGCAGATCCTGCATATTCTGCGGCATGCTGGCCTCCTATCGTTGGCAGAGGACGCGCCAGGCGACGCCAGCGGCGTCTCGCTCGGCGTGCTGGGCAGTGAGGGTTTCCGTGCCGAGGGCGAACACATCGCCGGCGAAAATCTCCGGCAACGCGGCGATCGGCACAGTGAGCACGTCGGTGGCCTGGACCAGCGTGGTGCCGAAGGCGTCGCGCAACTGGTCGGGCGCGGAGCGCAGCACGCGCAGCACGACCGCAGGCAAGCTGCCGCGCTGCCAGGTGGCGTCCGCGCCGAGGTTCGGATCCGCGGCCAGCATGGCGAGCGCGGCGTCAAAGGCGTTCATGGCGTGTCCTCCGGTTGGTTCAGCCGGCGCATGGCCGCGAGCCGGCCGGCACAATCCGCATGCGCCGAATCATAGGAGAGCAGCAGCTCCGCCACCTGCCCCTGGGTCAGGTGATCTGCGCTGGGCAGGGCCGGCGCCTCCGCACAGACCAGCAGCGCCTCAGGGAGGCGCAGCGGCACCAGCCGGATCTCCGGTGGCGCGGCCGGCGCGCAGGCGCTCGACAGCATCGCGCAGCACAGGGGCAGCGCCCGTCGCATGGCTGGGGTCACGACGCAGGGCCTCCAGATTGGTGCCGAGGCGGGCGGCCTGGGCACGGGCGCGCTCCGCCTCGCCCGCCAGCGCGGCGATCTGCCGGGCGTGCTCGGCGGTGGCCTGGGCGAGCGCCGCGGCGTTCGCCTCCGCCGTGCGGCTCGCCATCGCCGTGGCGGTCCGCGCAACATCGCGCTGCGTCCGAAAGTGCCAGGCAGTGGCGGCGGAGATCAGCAGTGCCGCCGCCGTCGCGATCGGCAGCGATTGGCGGGAGAGCAGGCCGAGGATCGCGGCGCCCATCAGGGATAGGCCTTGCGATCGAGCTCGAAATGCGGCCCGTCCCGGAAGGAGGTCCAGTCGCCACCCCAGACGATCGGCACGCCGAGGTCCTTCGCCGCCGCCTTCATCGCGGCGCCGAGCTTCCCGTAGAGCGGCCAGTCCCAGCGGATCTCGCCTTGCTCCACCGACCCGTCGCCATCATCCAGCCAATAGGCGAGATCGACGGCATGGCCGGTGAGGTGGCGGCTGTTCATCGTGCGCGAGGCGCCGGTGGCGAAAAGCTGTGCCTGGCGCTCGCGCGAGCGCAGTCCCTCCGTCACGATGAATGGGGCAGATTGGCGCGCGCGCTCGACGACGCGCACCAGATCAGGATGCACGCCGGTGAGGCGTGCGTGGTCACGCGGGAGCAGCATGGCGCTCACTCGCCAGCGGCCGGTACGCGGGCGAGCATCACCCGTGCCGTGGTGTCGGCGGCGAGCGCGGCCGCGGTGACGATGCCGACCTGGAAGTTGGCCGTCGCCGTGGTCGTGAGCCGGCGGTTGGTGTTGTCCCAAAAAACGCGGGCGCCGGCCGCCATGGCCTGGGTCGGATCCTTGGCGAGGTCGAACTCACCGCGCGTCTCGCATTCGACGGTGGCGTTCTGCGCGGCATCGGACGCCGCGACACCGAAGAAGGCGCCGACCAGCATGCCTTGGCCGGACAGGATGCCGCCGGCATAGGGCACCGCCATCGGGACCGAACGCGCCTCGGGGCGGATCATGTTGCGCATAAAAAGTCTCCTCGGAAACACGAAGGGCGCCCGATGGGGCGCCCTTTGCGTGCAGCTGCGATGATGGAAGGGATCAGGTGCCCGGATTGAACCAGGCGCCACGCCAGTCGATGGCGCCGACGCCGAAGTCGAAGATCACGCTGATCTCGACACCGTCGACGCCGGTGACCGGGCCCGTGGTGACCTGTGGTCCCTCGGCGCCGTTCAGATAGCCATAGACGTAGATCGGCGATGCCAGGGGATCGGCGACCAGATACCAGCGATTGGCCGGGATCAGCGGCTCGACCAGCGGCTGGATGAAGCCGGCGTAGACGTTGGCGGCGCTAGTCTGGTTAGCCTGCACCGAGACCGTCAGCTGCCGGGCCGGCAGCTCCTGGTTTGGTCCGACCAAAAGACGCATCGCCGCACCAATTGAGATCGGCAGCCCGTCCAAGGTCTTTTGGCGCATGACAGCGGCGCGGCCGGTGGCGAGGTTCGCCAGGTCCAGCGCGGTGCCGGCATTCGCTTTGTTGGCGCGTGCGGCGCTCGTCGCGAAGACCGGCGCGTTGCCGGTCACCAGTGTCGGGCCGTCGCCGCTGGCAGTGTTGAGCAGGCCATAGGCAGTGGCGTTCTCGAACTCGGCGACGCGGCGGCCGATCATGGAAGCGAAGTCGGAGAAGGCGCCCAGGTCGTCATTGACGAGCATCTGGCGCGTGACGCGGATGCGCCGCGCGAAGGTCTGCAGATAGACGAACTCCTGGCTCTCAGACATCGTCCCGGCCTGGATCTCGCCGTTCTCAAGCAGCGGGCTGAGGTTCGGGAAGTCGCCTACGCGCAGGTGCCGGTGCGGCTTGAAGTCCCGGAAGTCGCGCCGGAGGAAGATCGTCCGGTAGGTCGGCTGCGCCGGCTGATAGGCGGCGAGCAGCATCTTGTTAGCCGCTGCCGAGAGCAGCGCCGGGAAGTCGGACGTCGTGTGAAACGCGCGTTCGGCCAGCTTGGCGGTGTCGCGGGGTACGTTCCGCTCGCCACGAGCGCGCATCAACTCGGCCACCATCTCGGTGGGGCGCCATCCCAGAAACTCGGCGTGGCGACCACCCGCCCCACCGGAAGGGACGTAGCCAGGCATGGCCCGCACCGCGAGCGCCTCGGCCATCGCTTCGCAGAGCGCGTGAGGATCTTCGTTCGACGGAGCCGAAGACGCCGGAGATGCCGGTAGCGATGGCGGCCGCCCTCCCTGCACGAGCGCCTCCCAGAGCGCTCCTCGCAGCAGCTCGGGCGTCCAGCCCTCGCTGACGGCGCGCGTGTGCAGGGTGTCGATGGTCGCGGCGGCCACCAGAGCACGGGCGGCGTTGACCACCGGGGCCAAGCCGGCAATGCGCTCGCGCTCGGCACGGATCGCCTCGGCGGCAGCGTCCCGAGGAGAAGGGGTGGCGGCAGGCGGCGCCGGCGTCGCGGGCTCCACCGCAGCCGGTGGCGGCGCGGGCTCGGCGACCGGGCTGGGGGAGGGCGCGGGCTGTGGCGCCGGCGGAGCAGCCGGATCGGCCTGCGCGGCCGGTAGGGTGTCGGGCATGCCGGGATCCTCATCAGGCAGGGCGGGTTCGATGGCGAAGACGGGCGCGCCCTGAGGCGCCTCGGCTCGCATGGCAGCGTCGCGGTCGATCGGGACCGGCACGACGGAGATCTCGAAGGGCTCCCAATCCACGGCGTGGTGGACGGTCTCGCCAGTGGCGGCATCGGGCCGCGGGTCGTAGCGATGGACGCGATAGCCGACGCTGACGGCGCGGAGCGTGCCGTCGGCGATGCGCTGCCATACCGGCTCGACGTCCTCGGCGGACGAGAACTGAAGCGTGGCATAGCCGCGGCTGGCCTCGAGGCGCGCCGCGACAACGCGGCCGAGCACGTCGCGGGCGCCGCCACGACGATGGGTGTCCAGCACCGGGGCGCGGCCGGAGCGGAGCGCTTCCATGCGTACCGCATTGGCCGACATGTCGAGCTCCTCGGTGATCAACCCGAGGGCCGGGACGAAGTTCCGTGCGCGAGCCCCGGTGGACCACACCACCTCGACGGTGCGGGCGGTACGATCGACGGTGGCGGGGGCGCTGATGGCGCGCTGCGCAGTCATAAGCGCAGCAAGAGGGGCCGGCGCGGGGTCTCCCCCGCCCGCATCATTGGTCTCGCTCATGGATCAGCCTTGTGCTGGGGTCTCGCGCGGTGGAGCTGCCGCGCCTGTCGCCGCGATCTCCACCGCCGCCATCTGCGCGGCGTCCTGCGCCGAGCCGGACTTCGCAACCCGGCGCGGATCGGTGTCGAGCGAGATGCCGGCCTCGTCGAGCAGCGCGTTGGCCTCGCGGATCATCTCCACCGCGGCCCGGAAGTCGTAGCCGAATGCGCCCGCCGCCTCGGGCTGCGGCACGAAGCCGGCGCGGACCTGCGCGATGAGCGCCGTGGTGTCCTTCAGCGGGTCGATCATCTCATGCGCCGGCGGGACATGGCTGACGCCGTCCGGCATGTCGGCGCCCCACAGCCCGAGCAGCGCGCCCTGCTGGTGGAAGCGGTCCGCGATGGGCCGGACCAGCATAGGGATGAGCATGCCGTACTGGACCTGCTCGCAGAGCCGGCGGAACTCGATTTTTCCCGCACGTAGGGACGAGTAATTCGCCTGGGTGAGGTCGCCGGAAACCTGGTCGTAGGTCAGCCCGGCGCCGACCGCCGCGGCCTCGAGGGCACGGCGCGCGAAGGCCGCGTGCGATCCGCCGCCCGAGGGGTTCACCACCTCCACCGAGCCCATGCCGCGGCGATACAGGATCATGCCCGGCTCGAAGCTCTCGACCGTTCTGCCCTGCGCGTCGCGGAGCAAGCCGGAGGCAGCGCCGGTCAGCGCCTCGTCGCCTTCCTCCGTGACGACCGCGGCGAGGCAGGCCTCGATCTTGGCCTTCATCAGCAGCGCAGCCTCGTAGTCGCCGAGGTCGCGCAGGCGGAGCAGCACGGGCGCGAGCCACGACACGTCACGCAGCTGGCCAGGGCGGCGCTTGCGGTAGATGTGCAGCACATCGCTGGCCGGGATGCGCTCGCTGCCGAGCCAGGTCGCGCCGGGCAGGATCAAGGACGCACCGGGATGCACGCGATGCAGCCAGTAGCCGATCGGCGCGCCGGCCTCGCCGAGCGCGATGCCCTGAATCGTGGCGGCGCCCGCCAGCATGCCGTTGCGGGCCGTGTCGAGGTGGTCCGCCTCCAACACCTGCAGCCGCAGGCCGATCGGGTTCGTGGGCGTCGGCTCGACCATGAGGAAGCGGACGAAGCATTCGCCGCTCTCGACCACCGCCCGCATCACCAGCGCTTGCAGCCCATAGAGATCGAGCCGTGCCTCCGCGTCGCAGGTGGTGCTCTCCGCCCAGCGCCGCCAGGCATCGGCGTGGCGCTGGCCCGGCCAGCGCGTCGTGATGCCGGCGCCCACCGCGTTCCCTGTCCAGAGATCGACCATGCGGCAGGCATAGGGATCATTGCGCACGGCGTCGCGCGCGCGCCGCGCCACGGTCGGCGCCGCCATGCCGACTTCGGCCGTCGCGCTGCCGCCGGACGCCGCCCAGGCCGAGGCCCGCTGGTCCTGCGCCGCGGCATAGCCGCGCAGCACCTGCCATGCATCGCGAAGCCGCCGCATCATGCGCCACCTCCGCGGGTGAAGCTGGCCAGCGTGACGGATGGCCGCCGCGCTGCGCTGCTCTCCGCGCCACGCAACGCCGCCATCGCGCGGGCGAGCTCGTCCAGGCTGCGATACTCCACCGTCCGCCCGTCGAAGCTCACGCGCGTGGTGCCGCCGGTATAGGCCGCCGCCAGCGCCGCCGCGCGGCTGCCCGTCGGCTGCGCCAGCGCCCAGGCGAGGACCGCCGGGTCCATCAGACTGCCCTCAGCGTCGGCAGGGGCGCCGACGCCGATGTCAAATAGGCCAGCCCGGCCGGGGGGTTGGGCATGAAGGGCTCGCCCTCGACAAAGGTGAGCGGCGCAAAGAAGCCGCTCTCGCTGCCGGTGCCGCCCGCCGCGCCACCATCCGCCGCGGTCGAGCCCAGCAGCAGCGTGTG
>VFQR01002757.1_pt1 | contig 10699 bp, 11 predicted proteins | sample 3512321 | NCBI WGS metagenome assembly VFQR01 (sample SAMN10412374, study PRJNA504923) | tailings metagenome | isolation source: Relicate 3 Philex TSF1 revegetated site | place: Philippines: Tuba, Benguet | collected 2017-08-29
GCTCCCCCTTGGAGTTGGTCACCGGCAGCTTGACGTAGACGTTCCTGCCCCAAGTGGCGATGACGCGGGCCTGCGCCTCCATTTCCTTGAGGTCGTCGGAGAACACCTCGAAGGAAATGTGGTGGTCCGGCACGGCCGCGACGAGATCCTTCGCATAGGCCGCATAGTCCGAGACGCCGGCCTTCTTCAGGAGCGAGGGATTGGTGGTGAAGCCCTGAATCCACGGCTTCTTGGCCATCTCGACGATGGAGGCCTTCTCGGCCCCGTCGGTGTAGAGCTTGACCTTGAGGTCGGCGATGGCCGGCATGCGTCGTCTCCCGAATGTCTTTCCCGACGTGTTTAAGGCGGGCGGCGCCGGGTGTCCAACGAGTGTCTCCCCTTGCCCGTCCTGCCGGATGGAAACACAATCGCCTGACGCGAAGCCTCTTCCGATGGATGATGCCATGTCGCAAGGCTCCAGAGCCCCGCTTGTCGGCCGCTTCGACCGCAAGCGGTCCGAGCAATGGGCCTACATCTACGTGATCGGCCTGGCCATGCTGGCATTCCTCGCATGGCGGCAGGCCGAGGTTCACGAGATCGCCATCGGTCTGGCAGGCTGCCTTGTCCTGATGGTCTTTCTCCATCGCGGGCAACGACGGGTCCAGAATGCACCCGGCCCTCAGCTCGTCATCGACGCCTCGGGAATGCTGATGCCAGAGTACTTCGTCCACAGGGTACAGTGGGACGCCATCGCCAGCGCCAGGATCGTCCGAACGCACGAGCGGGCGGATATGCTCGCGATCGACGTCCCGGCAGCGGCGACATACGGGCCTCGGGAAGGGCAATGGGATCGCGGCCTGCGGCAGTTCGCGGACAGCACCGAGTTCATGATCGATGTCCGCGACCTCGATGTCTCCAGCCTCGACATCGAGGCCGCCATCGCCCACTTCGCGCCGGAGACGACGAGCCGTCAGGCCTGAGACCGCCTCGCACAATCGACCAAAATGGCCACGAAAGGGACTATCGCGCCCATGCGCGGCGGCAGGCGCGCACCTATATCACGCGTACCCTGCCTCCTGATCGGAATCGATACGCGATGGGCCCTCTTCGCCTGCTTCTCAACATCCTCTGGTTCGTTCTCGGCGGCCTGGTCGCGGGTCTCGCCTGGTTTCTCGCCGGCATCATCGCCGCCATCACCATCGTCGGCCTGCCCTGGGCCTTCGCCTGCTTCCGCATCGGCTCCTACACGCTCTGGCCCTTCGGTCGCGAAGTGGTGCAGGTCAGCGACCTCACCGGCCGCCCGCAGGGCGCGATGGGTGTGCTGCGCTTCATCGGCAACATCGTCTGGCTCATTCCCCTCGGCATCGTGCTGCTGGTGATCCATGTGGTCGCTGCAGTCGCCTGCTTTGTCACGATCATCGGCATCCCCTTCGGCTGGGCGCACCTGAAGCTCGCGGCAGCTTCCGTCTTTCCGCTCGGGCAGCGCATCGTCTCCACCGACGTCGCTGACCTCGCCCGCCGGCAGGGTGCGGCGACCGCCCTCGCCGGCTGGCGCCGCTAGGAGGAGGGCTTCGTCCCGGGATCGCCCATTCCGTGACGGCGATCACATCGGCGGAAAGCGACCTCTGGCACGGTCTGGTCATCGGGAAGCGATCGGGCTTCCGAAAAACTCGAAGGAGAGTTCCATGACCAGCATGACCACCAAAGTGCTCGCCGTCGCCGCTCTCGCGCTCGCCGGCTCCGTCACCTTCGCCACCACCGATGCCGAGGCCCGCGGGTTCCGCGGCGGCGGCGGCTTCCACGGCGGGGGGTTCCGCGGCGGGTTCCACGGCGGCGGCTTCCGTGGCGGCTTCCATGGCGGCGCGTTCCGCCACGGCTTCCGGCCCGGTATCCGCCCGGCCTGGGCAGGCCCCGGACGCTGGGGCTGGCACCGCCGCCATGTCCACATCGGTGTGGGCGTCATCGGTGTCGGCGCAGCCGTCGCCCCGGCCTGCACCGTGATCCGTCGCTTCGACCCGGCCTACGGCATCTATCGCCGCGTGACCGTCTGCGACTGATCCCGACATCTCGATGACGGGAGGGGCGGCTCGAGGGCCGCCCCATTCCGCGTCCGCGTCACGCCCCGTCACCCATCGTGATCGCGCCAGGTTTGCGCTGACCCCGCGGGAAATCGTATAGGAGCCGCCTCCGGGTGCGACCATCGCCGCGCACCAGACGATTCCCGAGGCCGTTCCATGACCCAGACCCAGCTCGCCGCAGCCCCCCTTCGCGTCGGGGTCGTCGGTCTCGGCGTGATGGGCAAGAACCATGCGCGTGTGCTGTCCGAGCTGCCGGGCGTGACGCTGGTGGGCGTCGCCGATCCCGATGCCGCACAGGTGGAGTTCGTCACCTCCCGCCTCGACTGCGCCGGCTTCGCATCGCTCGACGAACTGATGGATGCCGGCATCGACGCCCTGACCATCGCCGCGCCGACCCAGCTTCACGCGCCGATCGCCCTCGCCGCCATCGCTCGCGGAATCCACGTGCTGGTGGAAAAGCCCATTGCCCAGTCCGTCGAGGAAGGCCGCCGCATCATCGACGCTGCAGAAAAGGCGGGCGTCACTTTGATGATCGGCCATGTCGAGCGTTTCAATCCGGCGGTTCAGTCGATCCGCCAGGCCATCGCCGGCGACGACATCCTGTCCATCCAGATCACCCGCGTCGGCCCCTTCCCGCCGCGCATGTCCGATATCGGCGTCGTCATCGACCTCGCCGTCCACGACATCGACCTGATCCGCTGGTTCACCGGCTCGGAGATCGCCGAGATCCAGCCGCAGACGAACTCGATCCACGCCGCGCGCGAGGACATCGCCCTCCTGCAGTTCCGCACCGCCTCGGGCGTGCTCGCCCACATCAACACCAACTGGCTGACGCCCTTCAAGGCGCGCACGGTGCATGTGGCGACCCGCAACAAGTACATCACCGGCGACCTGATCACCCGCCAGGTCACGGAGTGCTTCGACTACAAGCCGGATGGCTCCTATTCGATGCGCCACCTCTCGGTCGCCTATGCCGAGCCGCTGCGGGCCGAGCTGATCGCCTTCGTGGATGCCGTCCGCACCGGTAAGGCACCGGTCACGGGCGGAGTCGACGGGCTCGCCTCCCTCGACATCGCCATGCGCTGCCTCGGCGAGCGCCATGCACCGATCCTGCAGCCGAAGATCGCCGCGGGCGGACGCGCATAACTCCCCTCCTCTCCCCGCGCTTGCACCGCAGGTTGTGGCTTCCGACTATCCCTCCGCAGGGCGACGGCTGATCGTCCGCAGGAGGCCAAGTGATGGAATACCGCACCCTCGGAGGCTCCGGCCTCAAGATCCCCGCCCTGATGCTCGGCACGGCCACCTTCGGTGGCGGCAGCGAGTTCCTGCGCAAATGGGGCGCGACGGACATCGCCGAGGCGACGCGGCTGGTTGATGTATGCCTCGAGCTCGGCTGCACCATGTTCGACACGGCCGACGGGTACTCGACCGGACTGTCGGAAGAAATTCTCGGCCAGGCGATCAAGGGACGCCGGGACCAGGTCCTCGTCGCCACGAAGACCGGCATGCCCATGGGACCCGGCCCGAACGACATCGGCACATCGCGGTCGAAGATCATCGCCTCCTGCGAGGCCAGCCTGAAGCGTCTCGGAACCGACTATGTCGATCTCTACCAGCTTCATGCCTTCGATGCGCTGACCCCCGTCGAGGAGATGCTCCAGGCGCTGGATGCGCTGATCCGCGCCGGCAAGATCCGCTATTTCGGCGTCTCCAACTATTCAGGCTGGCACCTCATGAAGATGCTGGCCCTTGCCGATCGGCACGGCCTGCCGCGGCCGGTGACTCATCAGGCCTACTACACGCTGGTGGCGCGCGACTTCGAATGGGAGCTCATGCCGCTCGGCCTGGACCAGAACGTCGGGACGCTGGTCTGGTCTCCCCTTTCCGGTGCCAAGCTCACCGGCAAGATCGGCCGCGGCCGCCCACCGGCTCCCGACAGCCGTGTCGCGACCGATGCCAGCTGGCCTGTACCGGAGGACAGGCTCTTCAGCGTCACCGACGCGCTGGAGAACGTTTCGAAGGAGGTCGGCCGATCGATCCCGCAGGTCGCCCTCGCCTGGCTCCTGTCGCGCCCGACCGTCTCGTCGATCGTGATCGGCGCGCGCAACGAGGCCCAGTTGCGCGACAACCTCGCCGCCTGCGAACTGAAGCTGACAGCCGAGCAGCTTGCCACGCTCGACAAGGCCAGCGCCATTCCGCCGGCCTATCCCTACTGGCACCAGCGCCGCACCATGATGACCCGCAATCCGCCGCCGGTGGCCTGAGACGGGCCTGTCGTCGCCCTGTCACCTGCCGGTGGTCTGCATCGCTCCCGAAGCCGGACGGGACTCAGCGCCCGGGCAGCTGGGGGCGACGCCATGGATCAGGGAAGCCGGAGGATCATGGTCATCGGCGCGGGCTATGTCGGCCTCGTCACGGCCGCATGCCTCGCGAGCCTCGGGCACGCTGTCGTCGTCATCGACCATGATGCCGGGAGGATCGATGGGCTCCGCCAGGGACGGATGCCGATCTTCGAGCCGGGGCTCGCCGGGATCGTCGAGCAGGAGGCCCGGGCCGGCCGCCTGAGCTTCGCGGTAGAGGTCGCGCAGCATGCCGCCGGCGCGGCGGCTGTCTTCATCTGTGTCGGAACCCCACCACGTCTCTCCGACGGACATGCCGATATGACCCAGGTGATGACCGCGGCCGCTGAAGTGGCCGCGCACCTGTCGGGATTCGCAGCCCTCGTCGTGAAGTCGACCGTTCCGGTCGGCACGGGCGACGAGGTCGAGGCCCTCGTGCGCGCGAATAGGCCCGGCGCGAACATCGCGGTTGTCTCGAACCCGGAGTTCCTGCGGGAAGGAGCGGCCATCGCCGATTTTCTCCAGCCCGACCGCATCGTCGTCGGCACTGACGATCCGCGGGCGAAAACTGTCATGCAAGCGCTTTACCGCCCCCTGACCGACCGTGGCGCCCCCCTGCTGGTCACTGACAGGCGGGCGGCGGAGCTGATCAAATACGCCGCCAATGCCTTCCTGGCGCTGAAGGTCACCTACATCAACGAGATCGCCAACCTTTGCGAGGAGGTCGGTGCGGACGCCGCTGACGTGGCGCGCGGCATCGGTCTCGATCCTCGCATCGGCAACCGCTTCCTGAGGCCCGGACCGGGCTTCGGAGGCTCCTGCTTCCCCAAGGACCTGCTGGCGCTGATGAAGACGGCGCAGGACCATGGTGTGCCGCTGAGGTCCGTGGAGACGGCCGTTGCCGTCAACGACGCGCGCAAGGGCGAGATGGTGCGCAAGATCGTCCGCGCCGCCGATGGCGTGGTCGCCGGCAAGACCATCGCCGTGCTCGGGCTGACCTTCAAGGCCGGCACGGATGACATGCGCTCGTCGCCGGCCCTCGTCATCCTGCCTCAGCTTCAAAGGCAGGGCGCGCGGATCGTTGCCCATGACCCCGCCGGCATGGCCAATGCCGCCCCGCTCCTGCCCGGCGTCACGATGGCCGGCAGCGCGATGGAGGCGCTCGCCGGAGCCGACCTGGCCGTCATCCTCACGGAGTGGGAGGATTTCGCGACGATCGACCTCCCCTTAGCGGCGCGCGCCATGCGCCGGCCGATCCTTGTCGACCTGCGCAACATCGTGTCTCCGGAAGCCGCCATGCGCGCCGGTTTCATCTACCGGTCGATCGGCCGGAGTCTTCGCGACAGCCCCGCGCAGCGCTATTTTCAGGCTGCCGAATAGCGCACCCCCTGCGTCTTGGTACTTTCTTGATCTCTTGCCGTTAGGGCATGATCCCACGGACTGGCGGGCTGCGGCCCGCCAAAGCGGGGAGACCACATGACCGTTCTCGTCACCGGCGGCGCCGGCTACATCGGCAGCCACATGGTCCTCGAACTCCTCGACGCAGGCGAGACCGTCGTCGTGCTGGATAACCTGTCGACCGGCTTCGCCTGGGCCGTAGACCCGCGCGCGACGCTGATCGTCGGCGACATGGGCGACCAGTCCCTCGTCGAGACCGTCATGCGCCTCCACGACGTCGATGCCGTCATCCATTTCGCCGCGCGTATCGTGGTGCCGGACTCGGTGTCCGATCCCCTCGGCTACTACCTTGCCAACACCGTGAAGACCCGCGCCGTCATGGCCGCTGCCGTCGCCTGCGGGGTGCGCCACTTCATCTTCTCCTCCACCGCCGCGGTCTACGGCACCCCCGAGGTCATGCCGGTGAACGAGGAGGCCCCGACCCGGCCCGAAAGCCCTTACGGCACCTCGAAGCTCATCACCGAGTGGATGCTGCGCGACGCGGCCGCCGCCCACGACCTCCGCTATGTCGTGCTGCGCTACTTCAACGTCGCGGGCGCCGACCCGAAGGGCCGCACCGGCCAGTCGACACCCAATGCCACCCACCTCATCAAGGTGGCGGTCCAGACGGCGCTCGGCCTGCGCAGCAAGATGGACGTCTTCGGCACGGACTATCCGACACCGGACGGTACGTGCCTGCGCGACTACATCCACGTCACCGATCTTGTCCGCGCTCACCTCTCCGCCCTCGCCCACCTGCGCACCGGTGGCGACAGCATGGTCGCCAATTGCGGGTACGGCCACGGCTACTCGGTGAAGGAGGTCATCGACACCGTCCGCGCCGTCACCAAGGTGGATTTCCGCGCCGACTATGCGCCGCGCCGGCCCGGCGATGCCGCGGCCGTGGTGGCCGATGCGACACGCGCCCGCACACGTCTCGGCTGGAAGCCCGAGCATGACGATCTCACCGAAATCGTCGAAGCCGCCTATGCCTGGGAGCGGCGACTGGCTAACGGCGGACGTTAAGGCTCTTCATCGCCGTCTGATCTTCATTGTCTGCCACGTCCGCGCCACTCCCTGTGGTCCAGCGGCCGTCCGCAGACCCCCTTTAGTCACTCACTGGTTACATACTTGATTGACGCTTCCGGAGGCCGGGGCTAACCTCTCCAGCCAAGAGATGCATCGGACGCATCCAGATATCCGGGAGGACGATCGTGATCACCAAGAGGCTGGCGCTTGCCGCCGTTCTTGCCGCTGCTGCGGCCATTCCCGCCGCTGCCCAGACCTATCCCTCCCGCCCCGTGACCATGGTGGTGCCCTTCGCCCCGGGAGGACCGACCGACATCGTCGCCCGCCTCGTCGCCGAGCGCATGTCGCAGACGCTGGGCCAGCAGGTGGTGGTGGAGAATGTCGCCGGTGCGGCCGGCACTACCGGCGCGGCACGCGTCGCCCGTGCCGAACCGGACGGCCATACCATCCTCATGGGGCCGATGAGCACCATGAGCTTCTCGCCGGCGCTCTATCCGAACCTCACCTTCAATCCGCTGACCGATTTCGAGCCGGTAGGCATCGCGGCATCGGCACCGATCATGCTGGTGTCGGCCAAGAAGCTGCCCGGCACGACGCTCGCGGAGTTCTCCTCCCACCTGAAGGCCAATGCGGCGACGGTGAACAACGGCAATGCCGGCGTCGGCTCGACCTCACATCTCGCCTGCGCGCTGCTCAACCAGCGCCTCGGCGTCTCCCCCACCCTCGTCCCCTATCGCGGCACCGGTCCGGCCATCCAGGACCTCGTCGCTGGCAATGTCGGCTACATCTGTGACCAGGTGACGAGCCTGATGAGCCAGGTGCAGGGCGGCACCATCACGCCGCTCGCGGTGCTGGCCCCGACCCGCTCGCCCGTCTTGCCGAATGTGCCGACGGCCAAGGAAGCCGGCATGGAGGGCGTCGACATGGTGGTCTGGAATGCGGTCTTCGCGCCGAAAGGCACCCCCGCCCCTGTCATCGCGGCCCTGAATGCCGCCCTGCGCAAGGCGATAGACGACCCCACCGCAAAGGCGCGCTTCCTGCAGCTCGGCGCAGAGGCGCCCGTGGAGGCACAGCGCACGCCAGAGGCGCTGCGCGCCGTCCACGCGGCCGACGTGAAGAAGTGGGGCGACGTGATCCGCGAGGCCAACATCCGGATCCAGTGAGCCGGCCCCGACGGCAGCCTGGGCACCGGCTGCCGGGCCTACCGAAGCGGGCGGCGATCATCGATCGCCGCTTCGCTGTTTCTGCGGGACTTCCATGCGCCTTTCCCTCTGCAACGAAGTGCTCCAGCCCTGGGACCTCGCCCGGCAGTGCGCCTTTGCGAGGGCGGTCGGCTATGACGGGCTGGAGATCGCTCCCTTCACCCTGTCCGACGCGCCTCACACGCTGTCGGACACCGAAGTCGCCGCTGCCCGCCGGACCGTCGAGGACCACGGGCTCGCCGTCACCGGCCTTCACTGGTTGCTGGTTGCGCCGCAAGGCCTGTCAATCACCAGCCCCGAGGACGCGGTTCGTTCCCGCACCCGCGACGTCATCCTCGGCCTCCTCGACCTCGCCGCCGGCCTCGGCGCGCGGGTGATGGTGCATGGCTCGCCGGCCCAGCGGCGCCCGGTGGACGACCAGAGCCATGACGACGCGTGGATGAGGGCGCGCGACCTCTTCGCATCGCTCGCGCCCGAGGCAGGCAGCCGCGGGCTCACCTACTGCCTCGAGCCCCTCGCACCGCCCGACAACGTCTTCATCGAGACCGTCGCCGAGGCGGCCCGGATGGTCGAGGAGATCGGCCATCCGGCATTCCGCACCATGATCGACACCTCGGCCGCCTCCGTCCGCGAGGCCGAAGCGGTGGCCGCTCTCGTCCGCCGCTGGGTGCCGACCGGGCTGATCGGCCATGTCCAGCTCAACGACGCCAACCGCCGCGGCCCCGGCGAGGGACGCGATCGCTTCGCCGCCGTTCTCTCGGCGCTGCGCGACACCGGCTATGCCGGCGACATCGCCATCGAGCCCTTCATCTACGAGCCCGACGGACCGGCCTGCGCGGCGCGGGCGGCAGGCTATGTGCGCGGCCTCCTGGAGGCGCTGGACTCGTCGCCATGACGGCCCCGGCGCAGCGTGCGATGGTCGGTCCGGGCGCGAATCGTCGGAGCGGCGCCCATGGCTGACGGGGACGACGTGACGGACAAGGCACCAGCGGAGAAGACGGTGCGCAAGCGCGACAGCGCCGGCACGCGCGCACGCATCCTCAACGTCGCCACCCGCGAATTCGCCAACAAGGGCTATGAGGGCGCCAAGACCGACGACATCGCCGATCGCGCGCGCATCAACAAGCGCATGATCTATCACTACTTCTCGTCGAAGGAGCTGCTCTACCTGGCGGTCCTCGAGGCGGCCTACGAGCGCGCCCGTTCCGCCGAGCAGAAGCTCGACCTCGACCAGTTGCCGCCCGTCGAGGCCCTCACCCGCTTCGTCGAATTCACCTTCGACAGCTTCGTGCGCGACCGCACCTTCATCAACCTGCTGGCGACCGAAAACCGCCAGCGCGCCAAGGTGCTGAAAAAGTCGGCGCAGGTGAACCGCATGAACTCACCGGTGATCGACGCCATCGGCCGCATCATCGCCCGCGGCAATGCCGACGGCACGATCCGGCCCGGATTGGACGCCCGACAGCTGTGGATCACCATCATCGGTATCTGCTACTTCTTCTTCTCGAATATCTTCACGCTGTCGGTGATCTTCGACGCCGAAATGGAAGACCCGGCCTCCATCGCGGCACGCAGGGCCCATGTGGTGGAGTTCGTGCTGAGGGGCGTGAGAGCCTGAGAGCGCCAGCCGTCGTCAGGCCGTGACCACCAGTCGCGGGATAGCCGCGACCAGTAGGGCGAGCTGCGCGCCGTTGTAGACCATGCCTTGCCAGTGGAGTTGCCGGAGCCTGCCTACCGCCGCGGGATCGCCGGCGTCCCGGGCTCTCATCTGCTCGTCCAGCTGCCGCAGGAACCATGTGCGCATCGGCACGGCGCCGACGACGATGGCAGCAACCCCCGCCGCGGCCACCATGCGCCCCTCCATGGCGAAAGCCAGCGTGCCGAGGGCGGCATCGACCGCAAGGATGAGGAAATAGCCGCTGAACAAACTGCGCAGCAGCAGGGTGACCTGAGGGATGTCGAGCCTCACCAGCAGGAAGCCGGGCGCTGCGAGCAGGAAATAGCCCATCGGGAGCAGCAGCAGCACTGTTGCGATGAGGGCGACCGGATTGAGGCTCATGGCAGCGGGACCTCCATTCCGGTCGGACGATACCGATCTTCGCCGCTTTGGCGAACTCTGCTCTGCGTTCGCAGTCGATGCCATTCAACCTTCGACCAGCCGAGGCTGGCGCCGCCTCTGGGCGACGTCAGACCACGCTGCGGTGTCTTTCGATGCAGGTCGTCAGCACCTCGTCCATCGGGCGTTGCCACCAGTCGAGCTCGGAAAAGATCTCCACCTCCGAGAACCCGCTGAAGCCCTCGGCCTCCACCGCCTCACGGATCGTCTTCAGCTCGATGACGCCGTCACCCATCATGCCCCGGTCGGTGAGCATGTCGCGGGTCGGAACAAGCCAGTCGCAGACGTGATAGGCAAGCAGCCGCTCGTGCCCTGCCCTTCTGATGTCACGGTAGAGGTTCGGGTCCCACCAGATGTGATAGACGTCGGCGGCGACGCCCAACGCCCCGGTCCGTGCGGGATCGAGGCGGTCGCAGATGTCGAGCGCCTGTTCCAGCGTGTTCACGCAGGCCCGGTCGGCCGCATACATCGGGTGCAGCGGCTCGATGGCGAGCGGCATGCCGGCGCCGCGGGCGTATT
>VFQR01002758.1_pt1 | contig 10697 bp, 11 predicted proteins | sample 3512321 | NCBI WGS metagenome assembly VFQR01 (sample SAMN10412374, study PRJNA504923) | tailings metagenome | isolation source: Relicate 3 Philex TSF1 revegetated site | place: Philippines: Tuba, Benguet | collected 2017-08-29
GGGCGGCTCGCGGTGAGCGATGCGCAGATCGCCGGCGTGCGCGCGCGGCTCCAACGGCTCGACCCCGTGGGGATGTTCGCGCCGAACCTGCGCGAGTGCCTCGCCGTGCAGCTGGCGGAGCGCAACCGCCTCGATCCCTGCATGGAGGCACTGCTCGACAATCTGGAGATGCTGGCGCGCCGCGACCTGCGCGGCCTGATGCGCGTCTGCGGCGTGGACCAGGACGATCTCGTCGAGATGATCGCCGAGCTGAAGCGGCTCGATCCCAAGCCGGGCGCGAACTGGGATGCCGCGCCGCCGCCGCTGGTCGTGCCGGATGTGCTGATGCGCCGGCTGGAGAATGGCGAATGGGCGGTGGAGCTGAATCCGGAGACGCTGCCGCGCGTGCTGGTCAACCGCGGCTTCCACGCGCGCGCGGTGGTCGGTTCCAAATCCAAGGATGACCGCGCCTTCCTCGCCGAGCGCCTGCAGAGCGCCACCTGGCTCGTGAAATCGCTGGAGCAGCGCGCCAACACGATCCTGAAGGTCTCGGCCGAGATCGTGCGCCGGCAGGATGGCTTCTTCCGCCATGGCGTCGCGCATCTCAGGCCGCTCATCCTGCGCGATGTGGCGGAAGCCGTCTCCATGCATGAGAGCACGGTGAGCCGGGTGACCGCGAACAAGCACATCGCGACTCCGCGCGGCATCTTCGAGCTCAAGTATTTCTTCACCACCGCGATCAACGGCACCGCCGGCAGCGAGAATCACTCGGCCGAAGCGATCCGGTTCCGCATCCGCGAAATGGTGAATGGCGAGGCGCCCGAGGATGTCCTTTCGGACGACGCGATCGTCGAAAGGTTGAGGAAGGAAGGTGTGGACATCGCTCGCCGAACGGTGGCCAAATACCGTGAGGCGCTGCGCATTCCATCTTCGGTGCAGCGCAAGCGGGAGAAGGCCGTCCCCGCCTGATCATTCCGGGCTCGGTCTTCTCCGGATGGAGGAAGGAAGCCCTCATGCACATCACGGTCGCAGGCAAGCAGGTTGATACCGGCGAGGCGCTGCAGACTCACGTTCGCGACGGCCTGAACCGCATCGCGGGCAAGTATTTCGACCATGCCGTCGAGGCCAACGTCACCTTCCGCCGCGACGCGAAGGGCCATGCCTTCGTCTGCGACATCAACATCAAGGCCGGCCGCGACCTGTTCATGCGCGGCGAGGGCGAGGGCGCCGACGCGCACCGCGCCTTCGAGGAAGCCGCCGAGCACGTGGCCAAGCGCCTCCGCCGCTACCGCCGGCGCGTGAACGACCACGCCCGCGGCCAGGCACAGGATCGCGGCGCCCTCCAGGCGGCGCTCGACGCGCCGATCACGGATGAGGATGACGAGGAGGAGGAAGCCGGCCAGGCGCCGGCGGCGGTCAACGGGAAGGCCTGAGGCCGCGTCCCGCTCCCCCGCGACAGCGCGGGGGAGCACCCTCAGCGCAGGCGAATGCCCCCGCCCTCAATGCACCAGCGCCGGCTCCATCTCATGCTGGCGGATCGCCGCGGCCGCCAATTGCGCGCTTGGCGCGGCGCCGATCGGCGTGCCGTCGGCCGCGTGGATCGAGAAGGCCGTCGCGCCGTTCAGGATCACCGGGCGCAGATAGGCGATCTCCTGGTTCCCCAGCATCGCGAAGTCGCGCGTGGAGAGGTTGCGCAACACCTGGGCGCTCATCACCACCCGGTCCGCCTCGGCACCATCCTGCTCGTTCATCGTCCACTCCTTTCGGCGCGCCCCTGCTGGGCCCGCGCCTTGCTGGGCAACGGGTATCGGCTGATCACCCCTCGCCGGTTCGGCCGTCCGCGATCGGCTCGGCCAGGCCGCCCACGACAGGACGCTGGGTCCCGTTGCCGCGCGCGGCGATCCTGATCGTCTTCACCCGTGCTTCGGGCAATGGCCGCCGCAGATCCACATGCAGCAGCCCGTTGTCGAGCCAGGCACCCTCCACCTCGATCCCCTCCGCCAGCACGAAGGCGCGCTGGAATTGCCGGGCGGCGATGCCGCGGTGGAGGAACACGCGCCCTTCCGAATCATCCTTCTGCCGGCCGCGGATGACGAGCTGGTTGTCCTCCTGCGTGATCTGCAGGTCCTCCATCGCGAATCCGGCGACGGCGAGCGTGATTCGCAGCCGCGTCTCGCCGGTCTGCTCGATGTTGTAGGGCGGGTAGCCGTCGGCGTTCTTCTGCACCCGGTCGAGCATCTGTTCGAGATGGTCGAAGCCGAGGAAGAGCGGCGAGCCGAACAGCGAGGGACGCGACATCGGAGGTACCCCTTCGCCTCCCCGGTCGGGCGAGGCCTGAATCCGACGCGGCCCGAAGCGCCGCGCACTCCCGATTTTGGCGGCCGGCCGCCGTGTTGCAAGGGGGGTGCCGAGGGACTACCTCTGCCCGACTCCCGAACGCCCGATCGCCATGCCCGACGCCCCCGAAACCCTGCCCATCCTGCTCGTTCCCGATCCGAAGCTGCGCGCCAAGGCCAAGCCGGTGGAGCCGGGGGACCCGCGCATCCCGGCGCTCGCCGAGAAGATGCTGGCGACGATGTACAAGGCGAACGGCCTCGGCCTCGCCGCGCCGCAGGTGGGGGAGCTGCTGCGCCTGGTCGTCGTGGATGTCCGCCCCGAGGACCGCAACGAGCCGATCGTCCTGGTCAACCCCGAGATCGTCGCCGAGAGCCGCGAGACCGAGGCGCGCGAGGAAGGCTGCCTTTCGCTGCCCGGCCAGTTCGCCGACGTCACGCGCCCGCGCCTCGTCAAGGTGCGCTGGCAGGACCTGTCGGGCGCGAGGAAGGAGGTGGAGGCGGACGGGCTGCTCTCGGTCTGCCTCCAGCATGAGGTGGACCACCTGAACGGCGTGCTGTTCGTGGATCACCTCTCGGCACTGAAGCGGCACATGATCCTGCGCAAGCTCGCCAAGGAGTTGCGGGCGCAGGCGCAGGCGTGACGCGCCGCGCACGGCCTTTGGGACGCTGAACCGCATGGGCAGGCTGCGCCTCGCCTTCATGGGCTCGCCCGATTTCGCCGTGCCGGCGCTGCGCGCGCTGCACGCGGCCGGGCATGAGATCGCCGCGGTCTATGCGCAGCCGCCGCGCCCGGCCGGGCGCGGGCAGAAGGAGACGCCCTGCCCCGTCCATCGCGCCGCGCTGGAACTCGGCCTGCCAGTCCGCACGCCGGCGCGCGTCCGCCGCGACGCGGCGGAGCACGAAGCCTTCGCAGCACTCGGTCTCGATGTGGCGGTCGTGGCCGCCTATGGGCTGATCCTGCCGAAGCCCATGTTGGATGCGCCGCGGCGCGGTTGCCTCAACATCCATGCCTCGCTGCTGCCGCGCTGGCGCGGCGCGGGCCCGATCCAGGCGGCGATCCTCGCCGGCGATGCCGAGACCGGCATCACCATCATGCGGATGGAGGAAGGGCTCGACACCGGCCCGATGCTGCTGCGCGAGGCCATCGCGATCGGCCCGCGCGCCACGACGCCCGAGGTGCACGATGCGCTCGCGACGATCGGCGGGCAGCTCATCCTGCGCGCGCTCGACGAAAACCCGCCGGCCGTGCCGCAGCCCGAGGCGGGCGTGACCTACGCCCCGAAGATCGCGAAGGAAGACGGAAGGCTCGACTGGTCACAGCCGGCGACCGCGCTGGATCGACGCGTGCGGGCGCTCAACCCCTGGCCCGGAACCTTCTTCGCAGAAGGCGCCGAGACCATCCGCGTGCTCGCCGCCGAGCCCGCCGAGGGCAGCGCCCCACCCGGCACGGTGCTGGATGCCGCGCCGACCATCGCCTGCGGCGAGGGCGCGTTGCGCCTGCTGCGCCTGCAACGCGCCGGCCGCGCGCCGCTGACGGCCGCCGAGTTCCTGCGCGGCTACAAGCTGCCGCCCGTGCTCGGCTGATGCCGCGCTACGCGCTGAAGCTCGAATATGATGGCGCCTCCTTCGTCGGCTGGCAGCGCCAGGCCGCCGGGCTCTCGATCCAGCAGGTGGTGGAGGAGGCCGCCGCGCCGCTGAACGGCGGCGAGCTGCCGCTCGCCACCGCCGCGGGCCGCACCGATGCCGGCGTGCATGCCGAGGCGATGGTGGTGGACCTCCTCCTCGCCAAGGACCTGCCGCCCGAACGCGTGCGGGAGGCGATCAACGCCCGCACCGTGCCGCATCCGGTGGTGGCGCTCGCCGCTGCGCGCGTGCCGGAGGATTTTTCCGCGCGCTTCGCCTGCATCGGCCGATCCTATCGCTACCGCATCCTCAACCGCCCGGCGCGGGCGGCGCTGGAGGCCGGGCGCTTCTGGCACGTGAAGCATCGGCTCGACGCCGCGGCGATGCATGAGGCGGCGCAGGGCCTGCTCGGGCGGCACGATTTCTCCGCCTACCGCGCCGCCTCCTGCCAGGCGGCCTCGCCGCTGCGGACGCTGGATGTGCTGAGCGTGTCGCGCCTCGGCGAGGAGGTGGTGATCGCCGCGGAGGCCCGCAGCTTCCTGCACCACCAGGTGCGCAACCTGGTCGGCACGCTGGTCGAGGTCGGCCAGGGCCGCCGCGGCGTGGAATGGCCAAGGCGCGTCCTTGAAGGGCGGGATCGCGGCAAGGCCGGGCAGACCGCACCGCCCCAGGGGCTGGTCTTCCGTGCCGCGCGGTACGAGACCGCGCTGGAGTGGGTGTGACCATCGCCCACGCCGTCTCCCCCAGGGCTGCGGCCATGTGCCATGCTCTGTTTGTCCCCGCCTCGCATGGTCGCGGGCGCGGTCGCGAGGCGCCTTGATCCGTCGCCCCCGCACCCGCCCCCCGCCACCGCGCCGGGAACGAGTAGAGCAGGAGATCGGTTGATGCCCGAGTTTGACCTCGCGATCCGCGGCGGGCTGGTCGCCACCGCCTTCGGCGCCACGCGCTGCGACATCGGCGTGAAGGATGGGCGCATCGCGGCGATCGCCGAACGGATCACCGACGCCACGCAGACCATCGAGGCTGGCGGCCTCTACGTCCTTCCCGGCGGCGTGGACAGCCACTGCCATATCGAGGAGCCCTCGCTCGGCGGCTACACCATGTCGGATGGCGCGCCGAAGCTCACGGTGAACGAGGAAAGCTTCGTCAGCGCCAGCACATCCGCCTTCGCCGGCGGCACCACCTCCGTCGTCTGCTTCATCCCGCAATGGAAGGGGCATGGCGTGCTGGAACGCTACCGCGACTACCGCCAGCGCGGCGCGACGGGCATGCTCGACCACGCCTTCCACCAGATCATCTCCGACCCCACGCCGGCCGTCCTGAACAAGGACGTGCCACAACTCGTCGCGGAGGGCGTGCGCAGCCTCAAGGTCTTCCTGACGTATGAGCCGCTGCATGTGAGCGATGCCGAGTACATCCAGGTGCTGCTCACCGCGCGCAAGCATGGCTGCCTCGTCACCGTGCATTGCGAGAACTACGACGCGATCAACTGGCGCACCCAGGCGCTGCTCGCCGCCGGCATGACCGGGCCGAAGTACCACGCCTGGTCGCGCCCCCGCGTCGTCGAGCGCGAGGCGACGCACCGCGCCATCGCGCTGGCTGAACTCGTGGACCAGCCCATCCAGGTCTTCCACGTTTCCTGCGAGGAGGCGGCCGAGGAGATTGCGCGCGCGCAGGCGCGCGGACTCAAGGTCTGGGGCGAGACCTGCCCACAGTACGTCACGCTGACCGCCGCCGACATGGACCGCCCCGGCTTCGACGGTGCCAAGTTCATGTGCTCGCCGAGCCCGCGCGACACGGCCGAGCACGCCCGCATCTGGGAGATGATCCGGCGCGGCACGCTCGATGTCGTCTCCTCCGACCATTGCGGCTTCACCTTCGGGACCGATCGCGGCAAGGCCGTCGCCGGCCGCGACGCGAGCTTCGAGAAGATCCCGAACGGCATCCCCGGCCTCGCCGCCCGCCTGCCGATCGTGTTCAGCGAGGGTGTCTCGAAAGGCCGGATCGGGATCGAGGATTTCGTGAAGCTCACCGCCACCAACCCCGCACGCATCATGGGCCTCTATCCGAGGAAGGGCGTGATCCAGCCGGGCAGCGATGCCGACATCGTGCTGTGGGACCCTACGAAGAAGGTCACGCTGACCAACGCGCTGATGCAGCACGCCATCGACTACACGCCCTATGAGGGGCTCGAGGTCACCGGCTGGCCGGTCAGCACGATCCGCCGCGGCGAGGTGGTGATGCGCGACGGCAAGGTGCAGGCGCAGCCCGGCACGGGCCAGTACCTGCCGCGTGCGCCCTATGACCTGGTGAAGCCGCGGGGGATCACGCCGGAGGGGTTCGGGGCCTGATCGGCGTCGCAGCGCGCCCCGGACAGAGGGCTAGAGCCGTTTCACTTCGATTGCCGACCATGGAACGGCTCTAGCTATTTGTTTTGTTGCATTTTCCGAGTCGCCTCGCGTATCCGCTCGGCTTGAAAATGCCCTAAGGCCGCAACCCACCGATCAACCGTGCCAGCTCCGGCTCGCGCACCAGGCAAGCCGCCTCCTCCAACGCGAAGAGCCGGCGCTCGCGCTCGGCGCGCTCCGGCCACTCGTCCAGCAGCGCCGAGACACGGAAGCGGAAGACCAGCACCTCGGTCGGGGCCACCACGCCGCGCGCCAGCTTCTTCTCATAGGCGTAGCGGCCGAGCGGGATGCGCTCGACCTCGCCGGACAGCCCCGCTTCCTCGAAGGCCTCGCGTGCCGCGCCGAGATGGGCGGGCTCGCGCGGCTCGATCCAGCCCTTGGGCACCACCCAGCGCCGCGTCTCGCGGCTGGTGATCAGCACCAGGCGCGGCCCCTCGGCGGTCTCAAACAGAGGCAGCGCTGCGCTCTGGCGGCGCACGCGGCCTCTGATCAACAGCCCGGTGGTCGGACCGTCCGGCATCGAACCCTGCTTCCCCATCCGCGCCCGAACCGGCGCCATCGGTGGAATCATAAGGGTCCGGATGAACAGGCGGTAAAGAGGTTCCAGCTCGGCGCGTGAAGGTTTTATGGCGACAAGTCAAGCACTTGTCGGGTCATGTGAAGCAGAGTGTCAGAAGCGCAGCCCCATCGCGCGGATCATGGCGCTGTCCTCCGCGTAGAACTCCCGGGCGTAGCGGGCATAGGCGGCGGGGTCGGCATAGAGCAGCGGCATGTTGAAACGGTCGAGGACGGCGAGATGCGCCGGCTCCCGCAGGCTGTCGCGAACCGCCTCATGGATGATCCGCACCACCTCCGGCTCCATCCCCTTCGGCCCGGCCAGCCCGTAGGGCGAGCTGTTGACGATGGGGATGCCGGCCTCCCGCAGGGTCGGCGCCATGGCGAAGCGGGCAGGCCGTTCCTCGCCCCAGGTGGCCAGCAGGCGCAGCCTGCCGTCCAGCACCAGCTCCGCCCAGACGCTGCTCTCGGCCGAGACATTGATCTGCCCGCCAAGCAGCGCCTGGATGTTCTCGGCCCCGCCACGGAAGGGCACGTGCACCCATTGGATGCCGCCGACATGCTGGGCGATGCGCTCCATCGTCACATCCAGCGTCGCGACGCCGGGCGAGCCGTAGATGATCTTCCCGGGATTGGCCTTCGCATCCTCCAGCAAATCCCGCAGGGTCCGCCAGGGCGCGTCGGCGCGGACCACGATGCCGAAGGTGTAGCCGACCATGCGGACGATCCAGGTGAAGTCCTCCATCGGATCGAAGGGCGGCCGCGCCGACATCACCGGCACGCGGAACACCGTCGCCGGCATCACCGAGAGCGTGTAGCCATCCGGCCTGGTGTTCTGCGCGATAGTCTGCGCGCCGAGCGTGCCCCCGGCGCCGGGCCGGTTCTCGATCACCACCGGCTGGCCCAGCCGGCGCGAGAGCGGGTCCGCCAGGGCGCGCATCTGGATGTCGGTGGTGCCGCCGGGCGGGAAAGGCACGTAGATGCGGATTGGCCGGTCGGGAAAGCGCAGCTGGGCCAGGGCCGGCCGCGCCAGGGCGGCCAGTCCCACCGCCAGGGCGGCACGGCGTCGGACCTGCATGCAAAGGCTCCGGAACTTGTCCGGATCAATCCTACTCCGGCAGCCCGCCCTGCGCCACCACGCGGCGCAGATGGTGGTCCACGTCGCCGAAGAGCACTCCGATCATGGCGAGCCGCTTGAAGTAGTGCCCCGCCTTGTATTCCTCGGTCATCGCGATGCCGCCGTGCAGCTGGATCGCGTCCTTCCCCAGCTGGTCGGCGAGCCGCCCGACCAGCGCCTTCGCGGCCGACAGCGCGGTGGATCGCGACGCGGCGTCGGGGTGCTGCACCATCATGGCGGCATACATCGCCATGCTGCGCGCCTGTTCGGTCGCGACCAGCATCTCGGCGGCGCGGTGCTGCAGCGCCTGGAACTCGCCGATCGGGCGGCCGAATTGCTGGCGGGTCTTGAGGTAGTCCACGGTCAGGTCGCGCAGCATCTCCATCGCGCCGAGCGCCTCAGCGCAGAGCGCGGCGATCGCCTCGTCCGCGACCAGCTCGATCAGCGGCAGCGCGTTGTCGTGCAGCAGCGCGGCGGGCGCCGCTTCCAGCACGATCTCGGCGGCGCGGAGGCCATCCTGTGTCGCGTAGCCGCGGCGGGTGACGCCGGGGGCGGCGGGGTCCAGCAGGAACAGGCCGATGCCCTCGCGGTCGCGGCGTCCGCCGGCGATCCGCGCCGAGACCAGCAGGCGGTGCGCGGAATCGCCATGCAGCACCACGCCCTTCGCACCGCTGATCTGCCAGCCCTCACCGTTGCGCGCGGCGGTGGTCGCGACATCGTGCAGGTCGTGGCGCGCCTGGCGTTCCTGATGCGCGAAGGCGAGCGTGATCTCGCCCGCCCCCGCCTGCGCGCAGAGCGCCTCCTGCCCCGGGATGCGCTTCAGCAGCCCGAGGCCGAGCACGCAGGTCGCGAGGAAGGGTTCCAGCACCAGCCCGCGGCCGAACTGCTCCATCACCAGCAGCGTCTCGACCGGCCCGCCGCCGAAGCCGCCCTGGTCTTCCGGCAATGTCAGGGCCAGCAGCCCCATCTCCGCCATCGCGGCCCAGTTGGCGTCGCCATAGCCGCGCGGGGCGGCGCGCTGCGCCTTGCGGGCCTCGAAATCGCCGTAGCGGTCGGTGACGAGCCGGGACACGGCCTCGGCGAGCAGGCGCTGGTCGTCGGTGAGGTCGAAATCCATGCCGCGTCAGAGCCCCAGGAACGCCTTGGCGATGATGTTCCGCTGGATCTCGTTGGACCCGCCATAGATCGAGACCTTGCGGTAGTTGAAGAAGAGCGGGGCCGCCGCATCCGCCCATTCCGGCCCGACGCTCGGCAGGTTCAGCCCGTCCTCCTCGCGATCCGGCCGCGGCATGGCGTAGGGCCCGGCGATCTCCATCAGCAGCTGCGTCGCCTGCTGCTGGATCTCGCTGCCCTTGATCTTGAGGATGGAACTGGACGGATCGGGCTTGTCCGCGGCGCGGCTTCGCTGCGCGGCGACGACGCGCATCTGCGTGATCTCGAGCGCCTTCAGCTCGATCTCGCTCCAGGCGAGGCGGCGGCGGAAATCGGGATCGTCCCACACCGTGCCCTCGCCCGCCGGCGTCTCCTTCGCGAGCCGCTTCACGCGGGCGAGGCGTTCCTTCGTCATGCCGATGCGGGCGATGCCGATGCGCTCATTGGAGAGCAGGAACTTCGCGTAGTCCCAGCCCTTGTTCAGCTCGCCCACCAGATTCTCGGCCGGCACCTGCACCTCGTCGAAAAAGACCTCGTTCACCTCGTGACCGCCATCAATCGTGATGATCGGCCGCACGGTGATGCCGGGCGTCTTCATGTCGATGAGAATGAAGGAAATGCCCTCCTGCTTCTTCCGCGCGCCGGGATCGGTGCGGCACAGACAAAAGATCCAGTCGGCGTATTGTCCCAGCGTCGTCCAGGTCTTCTGGCCGTTGACGACGAAATGCTCGCCCTCGCGCCGCGCCGTGGTCTTGAGCGAGGCAAGGTCGGACCCCGCGCCGGGCTCCGAGAATCCTTGCGCCCACCAGATGTCGAGGCTCGCCGTCGGCGGCAGGAAGCGCCGCTTCTGCGCGTCACTGCCGAAGGTGGCGATCACCGGCCCGACCATCGTGACATTGAAGCCGAGCGGCTGCGGCACCGCGGCGGCCTGCAGCTCCTCCACCCAGATGTAGCGCTGCACCGGCGACCAATCCTTGCCGCCCCATTCCACCGGCCAGTTCGGCGTTGCGAGGCCGGCCGCGTGCAGGATTTTCTGCGAGGTCACGTAGTCCTCGCGCGCGAGGGCGCGGCCTTCGCTCACCTTGCGGCGGATTTCTCCCGGGATCTTCGTCCGGAAGAAGCTGCGCAACTCGTCGCGGAAGGCGACTTCCTCGGCGGTGTAGCTGAGGTCCATGCGATCACTCCTTCAGCTCGGCGAGAAGCGCGCTCGCCAGCAGCTTGCCCGCCGCGCTCCGCGGAAGCGAATCCCGGATTTCCAGCGCCGCCGGCATCTCATGCTTCCCGAGCCGATCCGCGAGAAACCCGCGCAACGCCTCCAGCGTGAACGGCGCCGCGCCCGGCTTCAGAGCGAGATAGGCCTTCGCCGCCTGGCCGCGATAGGGATCCGGCACGCCGATCACGATGCATTCCGCGACGTCGGGATGCTCATAGATCGCCTGCTCGATCTGCGCGGGATAGACGTTGAAGCCGCCGGAGAGGATCATGTTCTTGCGCCGGTCCACCAGCGTGAAGAAGCCGGCCTCATCC
>VFQR01002759.1_pt1 | contig 10696 bp, 7 predicted proteins | sample 3512321 | NCBI WGS metagenome assembly VFQR01 (sample SAMN10412374, study PRJNA504923) | tailings metagenome | isolation source: Relicate 3 Philex TSF1 revegetated site | place: Philippines: Tuba, Benguet | collected 2017-08-29
GACAACATTATGTTACCAGATGGCAAAGATTTGCCAGTGCTGATTGATTTTGGTGTCGGCAAGCAAATTACTGATATCAACGAAGTCAAAACTTCTAACCAAGTGACTTTTGTTGGTAAAATGTCCCTCGTCGGTAAAGTAGGATATGCTCCCCGCGAGCAGATTAGCTTGGGTTTATGTTCTCCCTCCAGTGACCTTTATGCTTTGGGAGTAACAGCTATTGTATTGCTTACAGGCAGAGATCCATCCTTATTAATGGATCAGTATTCTTTAGAATGGAACTGGCGTTATTATGCCTATGTCACCGATAATTTCGCTCAAGTACTTGATCGCATGTTAGCTGACAGACCGAACAAGCGATACCAAACAGCAACAGAAGTCATCGCAGATTTAGAGTATCTTGAACAACCACAAGTAGTAACGTCTCCTGGAATTACCAGCGATTTACCTCCCACAGTATTTAATCCTGAATATCAGGCTATGTCGGCAATTTCCGACTCATACAACCAACTAGGAGAGACAATATTTAGTTCACCTGGGTTACCAGTGATTCCACAAAATGGGCGAATTGAACAACAACAACCTTCCCTAAATCCAGCATTTGTTAAACATTGTCAGCAAGAGCTAGCTTACCACATTGGGCCAATGGCAACTCTAGTCATAGAAGAAATATTGGCTGAAAATCCTTACATTTCGCCTGACCAATTTGTTAATCTCATAGCCGCAGAAATTCCTGATTTTCAAGCAGCTTTTGAATTTAAAAAAAGCTTATTTTCGTAGGCATTTAAACAACCATTAACTTAGAGATGATTTATAAAGTAAATATTAAATTTGTCGGGTGCGTTAAAGCAACGCGTAACGCACCGTATGATAGTGGTGCGTTACGGCTATATATCATTTGCTCACACGCCCAAATCCTTACACAGCCGTAACACACCCTACTTAATATTTACTTTATAAATAGGCTCTTAGGGCTAATTTTTCACAAGCACAATTAACAGAGTCAGGAGACAGAATTAGTCAGGAGCTTAAGTCTGATTACAGAGGGTTTTTTTGATAAGTGATTAGACAGACATGATATGTCCAAACTCCAAACTCCTAATTCCTAACCCCAAACTCCAAACTCCAAACTCCAAACTCCTAACTTTTTAATCCCCTGTCCCTCCCTGAGTGCGTTTGATTCGTTTCATTGCCATTTCTAAACTTAATTGCATCCGCTTAAAAGCTCTAGCTAGATTACCAATTTCATCATTAGACATCTGCTCAAATTCAACTTCCAAGTGTCCCGTACTCACTTCTTCCGCTATGCGAGTCATGCGTTTGAGAGGAATAACAACTTGTCGATTTAAGAAAAAGTTGACTAACAGGATAGTTGCGATAAAAATAGTTGATACAATTAAAACGATTAGTAAAGAAGATTGATTGGCTTTGTTGATAATGTTATTAGCAGGTACTGATATAATTTGAGCGCCAACAATTTCATTCAGCTTCCACCCAAATCCATTAGCTGCACCATAAAGATTAATCATGCTTGGAGGTGCAGCTTCAGGCACACTGTGACACTTCAAGCAGCTTTCTTCAGAAACTGGTAAAGGACGAGCAACGTAAAAAATATCTCCACCAGGAATTGAGCGAAATCCACTCACTTCTTTCAAATCTGATTTATTTCTGAACTGTTCTACAATTTCTGTTTCAAAACCGTCTGCTTTATCCCGAAGATTAGTAGGATTGAGAGTTGCCTCTTTATAAAAAAAGTCACGATAGTCTGTTGTTTTCCGCAAAATTTCAAAGACCTCCCGTGCTGAGTATCCAGGCACACTTTGTGGCAAAAACTCCGTTGCTAATTTATCAGCTAACTTTGGATTTACTTGAGTACTGGTGTATCTCCGAACAGAACTCATTGTTTCCATCAACATGAGAGCTGTTGAGCTAATATCTTGTTTGGCATTCTCCCTCAGCAAAGAAGAAAGAGCAAATCCGCTTAAGCTCAGACCAAATGTCAAAATTACTAGTAGCAGAATTGTAAACTTTTGTTTCAAATTCAGATTCTTTAGCATAATTTTAGATTACCTACAAGTCAAATTATTATAAGCAAATATGGCTAAAGTCACTGTTTACTTTAGCATGAGCTTAAGGAGCCAGAAGTTAGGAGGAGGCAGTGACGGGTACACAGGGGTCTCCCCAAGTAGAGCAACTGCCGTTCGGAATTCAGAATGATTAAAACATCAAGGATGTTATACCTTCTTAATTTTATTCAAATTATTAAGCTTGGGTCTCAAAGTCTTCTTAATTCTTACTTGTGTATTCTGGATTGGAGAATTATTCAGTTGTCAAGGCATAGTTTAGCTAAAACTATGAGGGAAGATCCAACTTGATACTACTAATAATTAATAGTAACTTTGAGGTGAATGAATATGTTATTTAAGTAATAACTTTTAGAAAAATACAACAGCAATTAACATGGAATTTCCCAAAATTCGTCTTGACTGTTTTGATCCCGTGGCAAAATAAATACCAGAAAACGTTAAATATTACTAATGGTGTGGAATCCAGGAAAGTCTTTATTCGGAGGACGCTACATTATTGAAAGCCAACTAGGCGAAGGTGGAATTGGCATTACTTACCTTGCTATAAATCAAGGAAATCAACTGCGAGTGATTAAAACTCTCAAAGAAGAAATTCTGAATCACCCGGCTTGGATACTCCACCGAAATAAATTACGGCAAGACTTCCGTGATGAAGCAGTTCGGCTGGCTGTGTGTCACCATCCTCATATAGTACAGATAGAAAACGTCTTTGATGAGGCAAATTCGCCTTGCATGGTGATGGAGTACATCCAAGGTGAAGACTTAGGACAACGCTTGAAGCGGGTAGGTTTGCTATTAGAAACAGAAGCGCTATTGTATATCCGACAAATTGGCGACGCTTTGAGGCTGATTCATTCTAAAGGGTTGTTGCACCGGGATCTCAAACCGCGCAATATCATGATTCGCAGCGATAAATCAGAAGCGGTGCTGATAGACTTTGGCATTTCTAGAGAATTTATCCCCAATGTAGTTCAAAGGCATACAGTTTATCGCACTCCCGGTTTTGCTCCACCCGAACAGTATGAATTAGAAGCGCCACGAGGAGAATATATTGATATCTACGCCCTAGCCGCTACTTTGTATAATTTGCTGACAGGAGTTGTACCAACAAGTGCAGACGATCGCCGTCACAATGTTAATTTAGAACCACCACAATACTTTAATCCCAACATCAGTAATCGAGTAAATCAAGCTATTATGTGCGGCATGGATTTGGAGTCAACTTATCGTCCCCAGTCCGTACAAGAGTGGTTGAATTTATTGGAACACGATCCTGGGGAAGATTTAGCAACAATACCATTGTTATTAGGGAGTCAGCCCCAACGACAGTCAGCTAAACCCATTGTCCAATCACCTGGGCTTGTTGTATTAGATCGGCAGAACTGGCAATGCATACAGACCCTTAAAGGTCATTCTAGTATGGTTCATGCGATCGCCATTAGCCCAGACGGGCAATTTCTGGCTAGTGGTAGCAACGACAAAACTATCAAACTTTGGCAACTGAGTACCGGCAAACTAGTGCGTCAATTGGGTCGTTGGTATTCTGGTCATTCCAACATGGTTCATTCCCTTGCCTTTAGCCCAATTTCCCTAAATGCCTCTTATCAAGCAGAATCTGGCAAATCTGCCAAAGTCGCAGATTTGAACTCAGGCATTTTAGCTAGCGGTAGTTGGGATAACACAATTAAATTGTGGGATGTCAACACAGGCAAAGAAATTCGCACTCTCATTGGTCATACCAACTGGGTAAATTCCGTCGCCTTTAGTCCAGATAGCAAACTGCTCGTCAGTGGTAGCGCTGACTGTACAATTAAACTCTGGCAGGTACATACTGGCATCGAAATCCAAACATTCACAGGTCATTCTGACCCAGTTTCATCAGTCGCCTACTCTCCAAGAACAGCCACAACCACCAAAAACCAAGAGAGACAGCTTGTAGCCAGTGGTAGCAATGACTACACCATTAAATTGTGGCAACTATACACAGGCAGAAACATTTGTACACTTATTGGACACGGCTTTTTCGTCAACTGTGTCGCCTTCAGCCACGACGGAGAACTCATCGCCAGCGGTAGTGGTGATAACACAATTAAACTGTGGCACGTAAACACAGGTAAAGAAATTCGCACACTCACTGGTCATTCTGATTCAGTTTGGTCAGTTGCCTTTAGCCGGGATACGCAATTTCTTGCTAGTGGTAGTTGGGACAACACTATCAAACTGTGGCATTTACACAGTGGTAGAGAAGTCAGCACACTAACAGGGCATTCCAGCTACGTTAGATGTGTTGCCTTCAGTCCCGACGGACAAACCCTAGTCAGTGGCGGTGATGATGACACCATCAAAATTTGGCGACGGGGGAAGTGAGGGAGATGAGGGAGATGAGGGAGAAGAGGACAAGGGGATAAGGGGACAATAACTCCTAACTCCTAACTCCGCAGTGCCCAATGCCCAACTACTCCTCGCCTTCTAACCTTCCGATAGAATTGCGATCGCCTAAAACTTGTCACAATAATGGCGACAACCATTATTTTTGAACAATAAATAATTTTATGGGCTTTGGCATTGGCGATTTATTCTGGATTTTCCTGCTTCTTACTTCTTTGCAACCCCTTTGGCAAAAACGCCAAATAGAATATCGACGCTTGCGTGCCTTACAGGAATTTCAGCAGCAACGCAAAAGTCGGGTGATTTTGCTCATTCACCGCCAAGAGTCCATTAGTTTACTGGGAATTCCCTTATCTCGTTACATTACTATCGAAGACTCAGAACAGATACTGCGAGCAATTCGTCTCACTCCCCCAGATGTGCCAATTGATTTAATTTTGCACACCCCTGGTGGTTTAGTTTTAGCTACAGAACAAATCGCTAGAGCATTAATTCGCCACCAAGCAAAAGTCACAGTTTTCGTACCCCACTACGCCATGAGTGGCGGTACAATGCTAGCTCTCGCCTCTGATGAAATTGTCATGGATGCTAACGCCGTTTTGGGACCAGTTGATCCCCAACTCGGTAACTACCCAGCAGCAAGTATCCTCAAAGTAGTTGAAGATAAACCCATCAGTGAGGTTGATGACCAAACCCTAATCATGGCCGACCTCGCACGCAAAGCAATACAGCAAGTACAACGGTTTGTGCGGACTTTGCTGAAGGACAGTATACCTAAACAAAAAGTTCAGCCAGAAAATATCGAATCGATTATCGAAGCCTTAACAACAGGGCGTGTCACCCACGACTATCCCATCACCGTTGAAGAAGCAACAGAAATGGGGCTGCCCATAACCGTTGGACTGCCCCATTCTATTTACGATTTGATGGATTTGTACCCACAGCCACAAGGAGGGCGACCCACTGTCCAGTACATTCCTATGCCTTACAATGACCGTAGTCCAGCTTTACCCATACCGAAAGGTAGACCTTTAGAAGAACCCAATAATTCGTAATTCGTAATTCAACTACAGAGTAACTACCTTTCTAAAAAACTCTATCCATCGTCGCCACAGGCGTGCTATTTGTGCCTGTAGTTTTGACTGTGAGCAGAATAAGGTTACTTGGTTTTTTCAAACTCAACGCCTGTCAAGTAATAGTTTGACTGATTGAGAAGCCTACACCATCCTTTGGGTAGGTGTAGGAGATGTCACGAATTAACAACTACGAATCATCTTGAGTTCAGAATTTCAGGTAGGAATTTTTTGGTAAGGATTAAGGTGTAGGAGTCGGTGTAGCTGTCGGTGTAGGAGTCGGTGTAGCTGTTGGTGTAGCTGTTGGTGTAGCTGTTGGTGTAGCTGTTGGTGTAGCTGTCGGTGTAGCTGTTGGTGTAGCTGTCGGTGTAGCTGTTGGTGTAGCTGTCGGTGTAGCCGTCGGTGTAGGTGATGGCTTAGGAGCTGGCTGACCCAAAAGTGCCTTTGCTTCTTGATCCAGCTTTTGCCGGAGTACTAAATTAGCAATTCCAGTTTCTTGCAACTGATTTTTCTTCTGGTATTCCTTCACCACTGCTTCGGTCTGAGAACCGTAGAAATGATCCCGTGGCAGCAGAGGATTCGGCTTCACCACCGCATTCAAATTTCCTTGCAGAATTTTAACGATGTTAGCAGCAAAATCTTGGGTTTTTGGTCCTGCTATCCCATCAACTGGTTTTAGCTTATAACCCGTCTGAAATTCACGAATTGCTTTTTTAGTTTCTTCGTCCGTCAACGGCGTACTTGTTACCTTGACGTTATAGCCTAATCCCCGCAACACAGCACGAAATTGCTGTGGGGTATAACTACGCTGAGGGGCTGCAAAACCTGTGTCTACAACTACTATGCTAGCAGTTAACAGGCAGGTAGCAGCAAAAGTCGCGCTTGATTTTCCAAACCCACACCACATAATGAAAACTCCTTTGGATTAAATCAGCAGGATCATAGACCTTAACAGCTGCATTTTAAGTTTCTTTAATAACTTTTTTCGCAATTATTTAATGATTTTTGAATAATTTTTAATTTATATTTGTCAAACTTAACTTGATAAACAAAAACTAATTTGTGTCATCCATCAAAAGAAGTATCTTATATTAGCGAAGATAATTGCTTGTCAAAAGGTGGTAATCAATAAATCAGAAAGTTGGTATTGAAATCAGTGAAAAATGTATAATTTAAAACAAAAAAATGAAAAACATAAAAAATCCTCAGCAACGGAATGTTTGGTTTGAGAGATTTATGGCAATCGTCGCCACAGTAAATTTAAGTTTAGTTCTGTTTGATTTAAGTTACGTACATTGGCGAGATTTGTACTTGCAAAAACTTCCCCAAATTGTCCAAATTTATGACCCAATCAAAGGTATTGAACCGCATCGAGATACAAAAAAGTATCTACAAACTTTAGACTTGTTACAAGAACAAGTCAGTCAAACAGGATTACAGTCACCGGAAGTAAAAAGCAGGCTAGAGGAAATAACTCGTCTGAGCAACGAGATGGTTGACACTAACTCATTTGCGGGAGCGAATAAAAGTGGTACCTTAGAAAAAATCAAAAATCGGATGCGCGATCGCATCGATAATGAATCTGCAAAGCAGTCCTTTACCATTTTTTGGAGTCAACCGTACTTAACCCAAAAAGGGTGGATTGAAGAAATTAATTTTTTTAACCAGAGAATCCGGCCTTTAATTGCCACCAACTACTACCGTCGAATTGGGGAAAGTGGCGAATTTATCGATAATTTCTGGATTCTTGACTCAATATTTGTAATTTTATTTGCCATAGAATTACTGGGGCGTACCTTCCTCATCAGACGCCAACATCCCGGTTTAAGCTGGTTAGAAGCACTTTTATGGCGTTGGTACGACCTGTTCTTATTAATACCATTTTTCCGTTGGCTGCGAATTATACCCGTATTGGTTCGCCTCGACCAAGCGCAATTATTAAGTCTGTATCCCGTGCGCCGACAAATTAATCAGGGAATCGTCGCCAATTTTGCCGAAGAACTGACAGAAATTGTAGTGGTGAGGGTAATTAACCAAGTTCAGGGTTCAATTAAGCGGGGTGAATTAATCCGGTGGCTGTCACAACAAGAGAATGTGCGCTCCTACATAGATATTAATAATGTGAATGAAATAGAGGCGATCGCAGCTCTTTTAGTTAAAACAATTGTCTATCAAGTGCTACCCGAAATCCAACCAGCGATCGTTGCCATTTTGCGCCACAATATCGAAGCCGTCATCCATCAAGTTCCCATCTACCGCAACCTTCAGAACCTCCCAGGTGTTGGACAAGCCCAAACCCAACTCAGCGAACAACTAGCGACTCAACTCACAACAAATCTTTACAAAACTTTAGTTAGTGCCGTTGAAGATCCTGTTGGTGCAAAACTCACCAGCCAACTAGTACAAAGTTTCAGCGAAGCCTTAGCAGGGCAAATCAAGGAAAAACACTTGCTTTCAGAAATTGAAAGTTTACTTTTTGACTTCCTAGAGGAAATCAAACTCAACTACGTCCAGCGTTTATCCCAAGAAGACATCGAGCAAATTATCGAACAAACCAGACAGTTGCGAACACAAGTATCGGTTCCAGCAGTAATCGATAAAGGCACTAGTCTTCCAGGGAGATGAGGGAGATGAACAGGCAGGGGGCAGGGAGCAGAGGTGAGAACTCCAAACTCCAAACTCCAAACTCCAAACTCCAAACTCCAAACTCCTAATGCCCCATGCCCAATGCCTCACTACAAAAGAAATGCGCTAAACTCGAATTAGGGCGAGCCACCATTGGTTCGTCACAAGACTTCTTGGAAGATATCCCTATCGCAGGAAGTGGGTCGATCGCCCACTTTTTTTATTGAATTTTCTCATGGCTCATCCTTTAATACCAAAAATTATTGATTTGGCGACACCAGTGGCAGAAGAACTGGGATTAGAACTAGTTGGCGTGGTTTTTCACACCAACCAAAGTCCACCAGTGCTGCGGGTAGATATTCGCAATCCTCAGCAAGACACTGGATTAAATGATTGTGAGAGGATGAGCCGTGCTTTAGAAACCTCCTTAGATGCTGCGGAAATCTTTCCAGATGCTTATGTCTTGGAAGTGTCCAGTCCTGGTATTTCGCGGCAATTGGTCACCGACAGAGAATTTATTTCTTTTAAAGGATTTCCTGTCATTATCTCCACTTCTTTGCCTGATGAGGGACAACAAGAGTGGGCTGGTCAGTTGATTCGCCGGGATGAAACAGCAGTTTACTTAAACCAAAAAGGTCGTGTAGTCGAAATTCAGCGCACTCTAATTACTAGGGTGCAGCTAGACGAACGCCGATAAACAAATGACTAGGGACTAGGGACTAGGGACTAGGGACTGGGGATTAGGGACTGGGGAAGCAGAGCAGCAGAAGGGCTTCAAGTGCAGAAGGGAAGTTGCAGTCAGTCTTTCCCCTCTGCCACCACCCCCCTCTCCCCCCATGCCCAATGCCCCATGCCCAATGCCCCAATACCTAGTCCCTAATTTTTAAAGGAGATTTGCTTATGTCAATGGTTACTTTACCTGGATTAAAAGAATTAATTGAAAGTATTAGTCGTGAGCGCAATTTACCTCGTCTTGCAGTTCAATCAGCTATTAGAGAAGCACTACTTAAAGGATACGAACGTTATCGTCGCGCCCAAAATTTAGAGCGCAAACAGTTTGACGAAGATTATTTTGATAATTTTGAAGTAGAACTAGATATTGAAGGAGAAGGATTTCGCGTTCTTTCCACTAAAATTATTGTTGAAAAAGAAAAACTCAATAATACAGACCATCAAATTTCTCTAGACGAAGTTCAACTAGTAGCTCCCGAAGCGCAGTTAGGCGATTCTGTGGTACTGGATGTGACACCAGACCAAGGAGAATTTGGACGCATGGCAGCCATGCAAACCAAGCAAGTACTAGCGCAAAAACTCCGGGATCAGCAGCGCCAGATGGTGCAAGAAGAGTTCCAAGACCTAGAAGGAACCGTTCTCCAAGCAAGAGTATTGCGGTTTGAACGTCAATCGGTAATTTTGGCAGTTAGCAGTGGCTTTGGTCAGCCAGAAGTAGAAGCCGAATTACCAAAGCGGGAACAGCTACCCAACGATAATTATCGGGCAAACGCTACTTTCAAGGTATATCTCAAAAAAGTTTCTCAAGGTCAGCAACGGGGACCGCAGTTACTAGTATCTAGGGCTGATGCTGGTTTAGTAGTTTATCTGTTTGCTAATGAAGTACCAGAAATCGAAGACGAAGTAGTACGGATTGTTGCCGTAGCGAGGGAGGCCAACCCCCCTTCCCGTTATGTAGGTCCCCGGACTAAAATAGCGGTAGATACTCTCGATCGCGATGTAGACCCAGTTGGTGCATGTATCGGAGCTAGGGGGTCGCGGATTCAAGTTGTAGTCAACGAATTACGCGGTGAAAAAATAGACGTAATTCGCTGGTCACCAGACCCAGCAACATATATTGCTAATGCCTTGAGTCCAGCACGGGTTGATGAAGTCCGCCTCATGGACCCAGAAACTCGGCAAACTCATGTACTAGTGGCTGAAGATCAACTGAGTTTAGCCATTGGCAAAGAAGGACAAAATGTCCGTTTGGCAGCCCGCCTGACGGGCTGGAAAATTGATATCAAAGACAAAGCTAAGTACGACCATGCAGGAGAAGATGCTAAATTTATAGCTTCTAGAGCTAAATATCAAGCAGAGGAAGATGATACTGATTTTGAGGAATTAGAGGCTGAAAATCTAGAAGAATTAGAAGATGATACTTTTGATCCTGAGGATGAAGAATAATATCCCAATCCCGTTAAGTTTTGTTACTGTTGATTTGAGTCCCAATCTCAAAGATTTTGTTCTTCAAAACGAGTTGGTATAAGTAAAAATAGTAACAACGAACTTCTTTACTACATCCAAAATGCTGAACTGAAATCTTAACAAAACTGATGAAACCAAATTATCGGCGCTGTGTTAGCTGCCGCAAACTAGGTTTAAAAGAAGAGTTTTGGCGGATTGTACGCGTCTTTCCTTCAGGAAAGGTACAATTAGATCGGGGCATGGGGCGTTCTGCCTACATTTGTCCGCAGGCGAGTTGCCTACAAGCAGCTCAAAAGAAAAATCGACTAGGGCGATCGCTACATG
>VFQR01002760.1_pt1 | contig 10695 bp, 8 predicted proteins | sample 3512321 | NCBI WGS metagenome assembly VFQR01 (sample SAMN10412374, study PRJNA504923) | tailings metagenome | isolation source: Relicate 3 Philex TSF1 revegetated site | place: Philippines: Tuba, Benguet | collected 2017-08-29
AGCCAAGAGGTGTTTTGTAAGGCTCTTATTTGTCAAGGTTTCGAATTACTTCAGCGATTGGGCAAAAGAAATCCGCCGAGCGATGCCATCTTTAGCAGCGGTGATTTGCTGTTGCTCGTATTGCTGATAAAGTTCTGGAGAAACGGTGCGGATCAGCCAACCTGTCGCTGTCCTGCCTCCTACGTAAGCTACAATCCCCACGCCGGTTCCGACAACAAATCCCGTTGCGGCGCCAACGACCGGAGCAGCGGGTCCAAGTTCGCTTGCGGCGGCGGTTGCGGCAAGACCAGAGTAAAAGCAAGCGACGCCACCGATCGTGACGGCACTTACGCTACCACCAAGTTGCTCGTAGAACTCAGGGTGTCGAAACGCAGCCATGCCGCCATGTTCGTAAACGTTCCACGACGTTTCAACAAGCAAAACGACGCCACCGACGATCATATTTCCTTTAAGCGTTCCTCGTAACGCCCCATCTTTCACCAATAGCAAAATTCTATCTGCGGCAACGCCAGTCCCAATCAGCGTCAACGCCTTAGTCGAGCGATATGCTGCCTGATCTGACGAGATGCTCCCATGAGCGTAGTCCCATCCGATTTGACCAAGCGAAAGTGCCACACCAGCAGCTAAGCTGACGTATGCAGCATTTTGTTCTGCGGCTGCATACTGAGACGCTTCCTTTGTCGAGATAACCACGTCGTGCGAGGTCACGCCCATCGGCTGGACTCGACCTGCGTTACGTGCCGCCTGTTGTGACCCGGCAGAATCCCCCGTCAACTTTGCTGACTCGTACTGACGCAACCAGTATTCACGTACCGGTTGAACATGGTCATCAGGAATGAAAAAGCGGTGCGCTCGATGGTCTTTGACCATGTCACGAGCGTACATATCCGGTTTGCCCGAGACATGAAACTTTACCTGACCATTGAGCGGTGGTCGGTTTCCAACTCCGAGTCGATAGACATCGTGCTGCGAGGCGTTCGGTTTTGAGACGTAGTTCCATTCGGGATTCTTGTTAAGAAACAAAGCTTCCGCCATCGCACCGTTAAGTTGGTTTCGACCGTTGATTCGTGACCGTTCACTGCCCTTTCCCAAGTATCTGTCCAAGATCACTCGGCGAGCCATCCCCGCATTGTTTTGAAGTAACTTGTTATGTTTGCGAAGTAAGGCATCCTGCAGTAATTCCACTGATACAGGGCGTAGACCAGCAAGAACTGGTCTAGAAGTCTGCGGTTTCGATGACGCTTCCAGAGATGAGCGAGCCGATTCCCATGATGACAGTGCAGGCTGCCACGAAGAGAGCGGCTTGTAAGCTAAGCTCTGCGCCGATACTGTAGTAGCACAAATGAAAACAATCAGTAGTGCGAACACGACTTTATACATCAAAAGTCTCCATACCCCTTGCGCTTGATGGCCGGGTCAATCATTCGACGACCCAATTCAAGCTGTTGTTCTGAGCTCACGTTGCTCTTTGCCTGTTCAATTGCGTAGTTGTAAAGCTGGGCCACGACTGGTTCCAGCAATAACGGATCAACTTCACCGAGTTGCTTTACTGTGGCATCAATCGTCAATGGATTATCAGACGTCTTAAATGAAGAGGCTGTCGAATTGATCGCTTTGATGGTCTCTTCAACACGCGTCATCGCCCATGCGTTGTATCGTTGCCGTCGGATCACATCGATGCGTAGTCCCACTTCGGAATGCTTCGAAGAAAGCTTCCTTGCCTCGTCGAGGACGGCCTTTGATGAGTCCATCGGGTATAGAGCCAGTATTTGTGACGCCTTGGCGTGAAACTCTCCAGCCTTTGCCCCTGTTTCAGCCTTCAACGCCTGTTCATGGAGAAGTTCGACATCCTTCTTTACAAGAGTTCGCAGAACTGTGATCTGGCTGACTTTGAACAGTTGTAGGGCATCAGCATCTTCGGGATTACCAACCCAACCATCGATAATGGCAAGACTTTCAGCAAAGCCTTCAGCCGTCGGGTAGTCTCCAAGGGCACCAATGAGCTTTACTGCATCTTGTTTCGAGTGAAGCTCCAAGGCTTCTCCAGTACCACCACCTGATGTTTCCACGGTGGGGCCGATGGCTTCCTGAACGCTGTCAAGCTTGGTTTCCAAACCGGCGAGACGACCTTCGGTTGCTTTGATTGACGACTGAAGCTGTTCCAACTGCGGACGAATATCAGCGACTTCGACTTTCTCTATTGACGATTGAATCTGTTGCAATCGCGAACGAATATCAGCTACGTCGGCGAGAGAGGGTGGCTGAGACCGGAATACAGTCATCGAAATGAGTAGGATTAGCAACACACTATTCGCAGCAGCGGCGACGAATGACGGTTCTTGAAAACGTTTCCAGTCCACGTTCGCACTCCAGGGAACAAGCTGGTACTGAGGTCTACCACGCCATAAGGGCAAGTCACGACCACCCATATCCTATCGAATCGTAACGAATCCATCAATTAGTGAAAATACGCCGGTAACTTAGTAGTGTTGTACCAACGATCGTCGTTCCGATCAGAGGAGACGATCACCATGTCTATTCGATTTTTCTCTTAGCCAAAGTGTTGCCACACCCGGTGCCTTGGGCGAACTGACCGAAGCCGGTCAATCTCCCTGCGAATTTCTTCCCCGCCACATCTCTGGCGACTGGGGAAACGTGGATGCTGAAGAACAGCAGTCCAACGAAGAGGCCCTTCTTCATGGCCAGCGGCTGCTTAGTGCCAACCCCTCCAGCGATGACGTCAAGCTCTGGGTCATCACTGAGGCAGATTGGTCGTCGATCTGCAATTGTTTGCAGCGCGAATACTGACCGTCCCCATGGTTGGCTCTCTACTTCCCGCACATACTCTCCGTAAAGGCTTCCATGTCCCCATATTTCAAGATCGAAAACATCGATTGCTGTCCTCCCGAAAGGTTCAGATGCCTGAATCTGAGTTGCGAGCGAGACTAGATGTGTCTGAGACAATCTTGACACAAATTTGATAACTCCCGGTCTTCTCTTGACCCCTATTTGACGTGACATCTGATTCAATTCATTCGATGAAACCCATCGAGGAGGAATCAGACATGGACATCGTATGGCTTTGGGCCGGGGTCGCCTTCTACGTCGGCTCGTGTGGCCTTGTGCATTTCTTCGGCAGCCTAAGGGCGGAGGACTAGCTGTGGACTGGACAACAATTCTCGCTCTCGTTGTGGCGGTCGTGCTGGTGATTTACCTCTCGGCTGCTCTGCTCGCACCGGAGAAGTTCTCATGACATCCAACGGATTTGTGCAACTTGCGGTCTATCTCGGAGTTCTTCTGGCCTGCGTGAAGCCCCTGGGCTTTTACATGGCCAGGGTGTATTCCGGATCGGCAACTTTTCTTGACCGCTTCATCGGACCAATAGAACGACTGCTGTATCGACTCTGCGGAATCGAAAAATCCGCCGAGATGACATGGCGGCAATACTCTGTCGCCCTATTGACCTTCAGCCTCTTGAGCTTCCTGGCTGTCTACGTATTGCAGCGAACGCAAGTCTGGCTGCCGCTCAACCCTGAATCGCTGCCTGCCGTCTCGCCTGATTCTTCGTTCAACACGGCGGTGAGTTTTACGACGAACACCAACTGGCAGGGTTACGGCGGCGAGGCCACGATGAGCTACCTCACGCAGATGCTGGCCCTCACTGTGCAGAACTTCGTTTCGGCGGCAGCGGGCATGGCCGTGCTGGTTACTCTGATTCGAGGCTTTACCCGGCATTCGACCGAGACCATCGGCAACTTCTGGGTCGATCTCGTGCGAGGAACACTCTACATCCTGCTACCGATATCCCTGTTGTTTGCTGTCGCACTCGTTTCGCAGGGAGTCGTACAGACCTTCAGCTCGTATCACGAAGTCGCGTTTCTTGAACCAACCGTTGATGCCGAAGGTCATGCTGTTACCAGACAGAGCATCGCTGTCGGTCCAGCAGCTTCGCAAATTGCGATCAAACAGCTTGGTACCAATGGCGGCGGGTTCTTCAACGTGAATTCGGCTCACCCCTTGGAGAACCCCACGCCGCTCTCAAACTTCCTTCAATTGTTAGCGATTCTGCTGATTCCTGCTGCCTTGTGCTACACGTTCGGCGAGATGGTCGGCGACCGCCGCCAGGGTTGGGCAGTTTTGGCAGCGATGCTGGTGATCTTCGTTCCGCTGCTGGTGGCTACGACAATCACTGAACAGTCGGGAAACCCGATTCTCACCCGCCTCGGGGTCGACCAGTCGGCTTCCGATTCACAACCGGGCGGAAACATGGAGGGAAAAGAATCTCGGTTTGGAATTGTGAACTCTTCGCTGTGGGCGGTGGCTACGACGGCTGCTTCGAATGGTTCAGTGAACTCGATGCACGACTCCTACACACCCCTGGGCGGACTGGTGCCGATGTGGCTGATGCAGTTGGGCGAAGTCATCTTCGGTGGCGTCGGCTCTGGCCTCTACGGCTTGTTAATGTTCGCCATCGTCGCTGTTTTCCTCTCCGGCCTGATGGTTGGACGCACGCCGGAATATCTCGGCAAGAAGATTGGTGCCTTCGAAATGAAAATGGCTGCTCTGGCAATCCTGTTTCCCTGTGCGATGGTGCTTGTGGGAACGGCCGTGGCCGTTGTTTCGGCGTCTGGTCGAGCGACGATTTTCAACCCAGGTCCTCATGGTTTCAGCGAGGTGCTATACGCCTTCTCGTCAGCAGGGAACAACAACGGCAGTGCCTTTGCGGGACTGGGAGCAAACACGCCGTTCTACAACGGCCTTCTGGGCCTGGCGATGCTCGTCGGGCGGTTCTGGGTGATGCTTCCGGTTCTGGCAATTGCCGGTTCGTTGGCGAAGAAGAAGACCGTGCCTGCCGGGCCGGGAACTTTACCAACACACACGCCCCTGTTTGTTGTCCTGTTGGTGGCCGTGGTGATCGTGGTGGGAGCCTTGAGCTTCTTCCCAGCCCTGGCCCTCGGGCCAATTGTCGAGCACCTGCTACTGGCGAACCAGGAGTAATCATCATGACTAAAACATTAACAAGACTGTTTGATCGCAAAATTCTCGGTGATGCCATCAGTGCGTCGTTCTGGAAGCTCGATCCTCGAGTGCAGCTTCGCAATCCGGTGATGTTCGCCGTCTACCTGGGCAGCATCCTGACAACGATCCTGTGGCTGAACTCGCTGAGTGGATCGACCGGCGAATCATCAACCTTCGTGCTGGGCGTGGCCATGTGGCTGTGGTTCACAGTGCTGTTCGCCAACTTCGCAGAGGCCATTGCTGAAGGCCATGGCAAGGCTCAGGCGGCTTCTCTCAAGAAGAGTCGCACAACGGTCATTGCCCGTAAAATCGCTAATAAGGCTGATCGGATCACTGAAGAAGTTCCGGCGACCGACCTCAAAATCGGTGATATCGTGATTGTCAACGCGGGCGAGACGATACCGGCAGACGGCGAAGTCATTGAGGGAGTCGCCTCTGTCGATGAGAGTGCCATCACTGGCGAAAGTGCTCCAGTCGTACGAGAGAGCGGCGGCGACCGCAGTTCGGTGACCGGAGGGACGCGAGTGATTTCTGACTGGTTGATCATTCAGGTGAGGACGCTCCCCGGCCAAAGTTTTCTCGACCGCATGATTGCGATGGTCGAGGGTGCCAAGCGGCAGAAAACTCCCAACGAGATTGCCCTGGCAATTCTGTTAGCCGCTCTGACCCTGATCTTTCTGCTCGTGGTGGCCACACTGCTCCCCTTTTCGATTTTCAGTGTTGAAGTTTCCGGCCAGGGAAGGGCAATCAGTCTCACGGTGCTGGTGGCTCTCTTCGTCTGTCTCGCACCGACGACCATCGGAGCGTTGCTGTCCGCTATTGGCATTGCCGGAATGAATCGACTCAGTCAGGCAAACGTGATTGCCATGTCCGGCAGGGCTGTCGAAGCCGCGGGTGATGTGGATGTGCTGCTGCTCGACAAGACAGGCACGATCACGCTCGGCAACCGACAGGCGACTCGCTTCATTCCGGCCTCCGGAACCACCGAGAAGGAGCTTGCGGAAGCAGCCCATTTGGCATCGTTGGCGGACGAAACTGCCGAAGGACGCAGCATCGCTGTTCTGGCCAAGAAGCAGTTCGGTCTGCGAGGCCGGGAGTTGGAACATATCCAGCCGCATTTCGTTCCGTTCTCCGCTCGGACTCGGATGAGCGGCGTGACGCTGGATGGCCATTCGATTCGTAAAGGGGCCGCCGAAGCTGTCGAGACGCACGTGCGAAGCCTTGGTGGATTCCTTCCGGAGGATGTCCGGGCTGCCGTTCAGGAGATTGCCAAGTCTGGCGGGACGCCGCTGGTCGTCAGCCGGGACGACAAAGTGCTCGGTGTGATCGAACTTAAGGATATTGTGAAAGGGGGCATCAAGGAGCGATTCGCAGAACTGCGGCAGATGGGGATTAAAACTGTGATGATCACGGGCGACAATCCCTTGACTGCTGCCGCCATTGCCGCCGAGGCGGGTGTCGATGACTTCCTGGCCGAGGCAACTCCCGAAGCGAAGCTGTCACTCATCCGAGATTACCAGAAGGGCGGACGCCTTGTGGCGATGACAGGCGACGGCACGAACGACGCACCGGCACTGGCTCAGGCTGACGTGGCCGTCGCCATGAACAGTGGCACGCAGGCTGCCAAGGAAGCCGGTAACATGGTCGATCTTGACTCGAATCCCACAAAACTGATCGAGATCGTGAATATCGGCAAGCAGTTACTGATGACCCGTGGCTCGCTGACGACCTTCAGCATCGCTAACGATGTTGCTAAGTATTTTGCCATCCTTCCGGCGGCATTCGCAGCGACCTATCCGGCTCTCAAGGCGCTGGACCTGATGCGACTGTCGTCCCCTTCCAGCGCCATCCTTTCGGCGGTCATTTTCAACGCTTTGATCATCATTGCCCTGGTGCCGTTAGCGTTGAAGGGTGTGGCCTACCGACCGGTGGGAGCGGCTCAACTGCTTCGCAATAATCTGCTCATTTACGGTGTCGGTGGACTGATTGTGCCGTTCATTGGCATCAAGGCGATCGATGTCATGTTGTCATTAATGTGGATTGCATAACGCCACCCGGCGAGCAGTGGGCGTCAGCCCGCTGTTTCCGATTGCGAATAGGCAATACTTTGTTACGTCATGAATTTGAATTCAGTACTAAAGCCAGAAACACCGGGCTGACGCCCGTTGCTCGCCAGGAGTCAACATGTTCACGCAACTTCGCACAGCGGCACTCGTATTGATGGCTTTGACCGTTCTCACGGGAGGCGTCTATCCACTGGTGGTGACAGCCATCGCTCAGTTAGCGTTTCCGAGGCAGGCCAACGGCAGCCTCATTCAACAAGGAGATCAGATCTTTGGTTCGGAACTGATCGGGCAGCCGTTTTCTCGCCCCGAGTATTTTTGGGGAAGGCTCTCGGCGACTGGTCCTCACCCTTACAACGCTGCGGCATCCAGCGGTTCCAATTTTGGCCCGTTACATCCTGGTCTCAAAGAAGCTGCCGAAACTCGCATTCTGACACTGCATAGTGCGGGTTCTTCGGGCAAAGTGGTGCCCGTCGATCTCGTGACTGCTTCCGGGAGTGGACTCGATCCTCACATCTCTCCGGCGGCAGCCGAGTTTCAGGTGCCAAGAATTGCCGTGGCGAGGAAAATGTCGGAAGGAGCCGTGCGTGAGCTCGTCTCACAACATACGGAAGGCCGACAACTGGGAATCCTTGGGGAGCCTCGTGTGAATGTACTGCGACTGAATCTTGCTTTGGATCAACCTCAGGGAAATTGAGACCGTCCATGCCTGATGCTCGTCCTAATCCTGATGATCTCCTGGCCAGGGTACAGGCCGAAGATACCGAGTCTACACGAGGCTCGCTCAAAGTATTCTTCGGCTACGCTGCCGGTGTCGGGAAAACCTATACGATGCTGGAAAATGCTCAGCGAGCGAAAGCGGCTGGGCGTGAGGTCGTCGTCGGTTATGTCGAACCGCACGGTCGCCCGGAAACGGAGGCATTGCTCGCTGGTCTTGAAGTTCTTCCGCTGCGGGAGCATGAATATCGAGGCGTGAAGCTACGCGACTTCGATGTCGATGCCGCTCTGGCTCGAAATCCCGACCTGCTGCTGGTCGACGAACTTGCCCATACGAACGCGGTCGGCTGTCGCCATGAGAAACGCTGGCAGGATGTCGAAGAGCTTCTCGATGCCGGGATCAATGTCTGGACAACGCTGAATGTTCAGCACATTGAGAGCCTGAATGACGTGATCGGGCAGATCACTGGCGTCACCGTGCGAGAGACTGTTCCCGACCGGGTCTTCGACCTGGCGGACGATCTGGAACTCGTCGATATCACACCGGAAGAATTACTAATCCGACTCAAGGGAGGCAAGGTCTACGTTTCCGAACAGGCTCAACGAGCAATTCAAAGCTTCTTCCAGAAGTCGAACCTCACCGCACTTCGGGAACTTTCTCTGCGACAGGCGGCTCGGCGCGTTCACACAGATGTTGAGTCGGCTCGGCGGGAGAAAGCCGCAATCCAGCCGTGGGCCACTGCCGAGCGGCTGCTGGTCTGCGTGGGGCCGAGCCCCACGACCGCACGTGTCATTCGCACTGCGAGGCGGATGGCGGCGGCTCTCGATGCACCTTGGCTGGCGGTTTCTGTTGATCTCACCGGCGAACCAGCGAGCAGTCCTCGAAAGCAGCAGGTCAGCCAGCATTTCCGCCTCGCCGAACGCCTGGGAGCGGAAACGGTCACACTGGCCGGGCAAAACTTCACGGAAACGATTCTCGACTATGCCCGTTCCCGCAACGTCACCAAAATTCTGATCGGCAAGACGAATCAGCCTCGCTGGCGGCGACTGCTCATTGGCACCGTCGTGGATGATGTCCTTGAGAAGAGCGGCGACATCGACGTGTATGTCATTCGCGGCGTGGAAGAGAAAACCGCACACGTTCCCACACGAACAACTGCGACTATCATAAAACTCCCCTACTTCTGTGCGATTGGACTCGTCAGTCTGACCGGGTTACTCGCCTACGGACTTCGTTTTCTGCATCTCGCCGACGCTGAGGCGAACACAGTGATGTTGTTCCTGGCGGCAGTCGCCTGGACTGCCTTCCGTTATGGCCGGGGGCCGGCCGTGTTTGCGAGCGTGCTGGCCGTGCTGGTTTTCGATTTCTTCTTCATCCCACCGTTCCACACGTTCGCCGTTGCCGATACGCAGTATGTTGTTACGTTTGTGGTCATGCTGGTGATCGGACTCGTGATCAGCACGCTGACATCTCGACTACGGTCACAGATCGAGAACACCCGCCTGCGAGAGCGACGGACTTCCTCGCTCTACGAACTGGGTAAGCAACTGAGTTCTTTGTACGGGAAAGTGTTTCTGGTCGGAGCGGCAGGTGGCAAAGTGGCCGAGATGCTGGGTGGTGAAGTGGCGATCTACTTGCGTCAGCCATCCGTCCCGCCGGAACTTGTTTTCGGGCATGACACCATAATCGCCAGACATGCCGTGAGCCTGCCGGTGGCACAGTGGGTCATTGAACATGATCAGTTGGCGGGGGCAGGTACGAACACACTTCCCAATGCCGCGGCCCTGTTCTTCCCACTGACCGGCTCGCAAGGCACCCACGGTGCGATTGCCATTCGAGTGCCAGACACCGAGCGATTGCTAGACCCCGAATTCCGTCGTCTTCTGGATGCGTGTGCGAATCAACTGGCGTTGGCACTGGAACGAGACCAGCTCGCGATCGAGGCCGCAAACGCTCGCATTCAGGCGGAAGCCGAACAAGTCCGGAGCAGCCTGCTCAGTAGCGTGTCTCACGACCTCAAAACTCCCCTGGCAGCCATTGCCGGGGCCAGCAGCAGCTTGTTGGAAGCCACGTCGCTGGACGAAGAGACACGCCGTCAGTTGCTTGAAACTGTGGCGGATGAAGCGGCCCGTCTGAATCGTTTGCTCGAAAACATCCTTCAGATGTCGAAGCTGGATGCAGGGGCAGCAACTCCTCTTTGCCAATGGCACGTCTTGGAAGAACTGGTTGGCTCGGCACTTCATCGCACTCGTCGAGACCTAGCCCAGCATGAAGTTGCTGTCCAACTCTCAAGCGAATTGCCGCTCTTGTACGTCGATGGACTGCTGATGGAACAGGTGTTTGTCAATCTTTTCGAGAACGCGGCGCGTTATACACCGGAGGGAACGAAAGTGACAATCCGGGCGGCACTCGATGGTGAGCACATGCGGATCGCCATTTCGGATCTTGGGCCGGGACTGCCCGCCGGTGCCGAGGAGCGAATCTTCGACAAGTTCTATCGAGCGTCACCAACAGCAGATGGCGGTCGAGGCAGCGGTCTTGGACTCGCCATCTGCCGGGCGATCATCAAGGCCCACGGCGGCACTCTCGTCGCCGCCAACCGACCCGGTGGCGGTGCCGAATTCGTGATCCGTTTACCGGTTTCGAAAGATGCACCGCAAGTCGTGGTAGAATAGAGCAATGCAAGCCAACGGCCATCACATACTGATCATCGAAGATGAGCAACCGATTCGCCGGTTCCTCAAGGCATCATTATCGAACGAGGGTTATCGGGTCAGTGAAGCGGTGACCGGTGAAGAAGGTTTGCGGATGGCGTCGACCCAACCGCCTGATCTAGTGATTCTTGATCTGGGTCTTCCCGACCTCGATGGACAAGACGTGCTCAAACGGCTTCGG
>VFQR01002761.1_pt1 | contig 10691 bp, 7 predicted proteins | sample 3512321 | NCBI WGS metagenome assembly VFQR01 (sample SAMN10412374, study PRJNA504923) | tailings metagenome | isolation source: Relicate 3 Philex TSF1 revegetated site | place: Philippines: Tuba, Benguet | collected 2017-08-29
TCAATTACAAGATACTCAAGCTCAGTTAGAACATTCTCAATCTCAATTACAAGATACTCAAGCTCAATTAGAACATTCCCAATTTCAATTACAAGATACTCAAGCTCAGTTAGAGCGATCGCAGAGCACAATTATAGCGATGAGTACTAGTAAATTTTGGCGGATGCGAAAAATATGGTTTAGATTTAGACATGTCTTGGGTTCACTGGACGATGAGAACTCGTTTGACAAAAGTTTATGGATGAAATTCAAAAGCGCTACAAGTTTAATAGACGAAAATAGTTTATTTTACATAAATTTTTTGTCAAAACTGAAAAATTTATGGTTTGTGTTCCGAACAAAGGGACTCCGTTACTGCTTGAACAAATTACGGGAAAAAACTTCTTCAAAGTTAAACTTTGATGATTTATCACTATCTACCATCCCACTACCAGGTATTCCTCAAACTAACGATCTTAATTATCAGAAGTGGCTGAACCAAAACTACCCCACTGAAACAGCCTTACAAAAGATGGTTGAAACCGCAAAATTCTTAGCTTATCAGCCGACTATTAGTGTGATTATGCCTGTTTTCAATACTCCTGAGGTCTATCTCCGAGCAGCTATTGAATCTGTATTGAATCAAGTGTATCCACGTTGGGAGTTATGTATTGCTGACGATTACTCTACACATAATTCTATTAGAGAAATTTTAGAAGACTACTCCTTGAAAGATTCTAGGATAAAAGTTATTTTTAGAACTGAAAATGGCCATATTTCTAGTTGTTCTAACTCAGCAATAGAAATAGCAACAGGTGAATTTATTGCCTTACTAGATCACGATGATTTACTAACTCCAGATGCTTTGTATGAAACTGCTCTACTGCTGAATAAGCATCCAGAAGCAGATATGATTTATTCTGATGAAGATAAAATTGATGATAACCGCAAACTTCAAGATCCTTTCTTTAAACCAGATTGGTGTCCTGACTCTTTTTTATCTCGGATGTATACCTGCCATTTAGGGATATATCGACGAGATTTAGTAAACGCCATTGGAGGCTTTAGGGTAGGGTATGAGGGAAGTCAAGACTATGATTTAGTTTTAAGATTAACGGAAAAAACTACAAAAATATTTCACATACCAAAAATATTATACCACTGGAGAATTCATCCCCAATCTGCGGCAAGTAAACCGGATCAAAAACCTTATGCTGTAATAGCAGCAGAGAAAGCATTAGTAGATGCCCTTGCTAGACGAGGAGAAGACGGGCGAGTTACACCGACTCGGAACTGTGCTGGTCATTACATTATTAGATACACAATCAAAGATTATAAACTTGTTAGCATTATCATCCCTACAAGAGATTTAGGCGATATTTTAGACAAATGCCTGACATCTATTTTTGATAAGACAACTTACCCAAATTATGAAGTAATTCTCATAGATAACGGGAGTCAAGAAGAAAATACAGCTAATGTGATCTCCAAATGGAAGCAAAAGGAATTCAGTAGATTTAAATGCTACCGATTAGATATACCTTTTAATTATTCCCGAATTAATAATTATGCAGTTAATCAAGCTAAAGGAGATTATTTACTATTTTTAAATAATGATATCGAAGTAATTACTCCTGACTGGATTGATGCAATGGTTGAACAAGCTCAAAGACCTTCTATAGGTGCTGTGGGAGCTTTGTTATTATATCCAGATAATACAATTCAACATGCTGGCGTAATTATGGGTATTGGAGGAGTTGCTGGCCATAGTCATAAATATTATCCAGCTGATTCTCCAGGATACTTCGATCAAATCCTAACTGTAAATAATTATTCCGCTGTAACAGCAGCTTGTTTAATGTGTAGACGAGAAATTTTTGAAGCTATAGGAGGTTTTGAACAAGAACTTAAAGTGGCATTTAATGATGTTGACTTTTGTTTAAAGGTTGTTGAAAAAGGTTACAAGAATATCTACTTACCGCACGTCCTACTGTATCATTATGAATCTAAGAGTAGAGGCCATGAAGATACACCTGCAAAACAAGCTAGATTTATGAAAGAAATAATGTATATGCAGAATAAATGGAAAGAATTTATGGAACACGATCCTTGTTATAGTCCACATTTATCTAGGCAAGTCGAAGACTTTAGTATAAGGATATAGACTTTTAAATTTAAGATTTTATTATTTTAGGAGTAATGTCATAGATGGGTTACATATTAGAAAATTTGCTGTATAAATTAAAGGATTTAATAAATAAAAATGAACTCCGAGTTGAGGAAAAAACTAACAATGCTAGTACACCTGAGCTGCAAGTAAAAACTAACAATGCTAGTACACCGGAACAAAGTTTGCGTAGGCAAATTGCTTCGCAGTATTTATCGGGTCATGGTATTGAGATTGGAGCGCTACATTCACCGTTAGAAGTTCCCAGTAATGCTGAGGTTCGTTATGTTGACAGAATATCTGTAGCTGAACTCAGAAAACAGTATCCAGAACTCGCAGAATTTGAATTAGTAGAAATTGATATTATTGATGACGGCGAAAATTTATTATCCGTACCCGACTCTTCAGTAGATTTTGTGATTGCTAATCACATGATTGAACATTGCCAAAACCCTATCAGTACAATTAAGCAGCATTTGAGAGTACTAAAGCCTAACGGTATTTTGTATATGGCCGTGCCAGATATGCGTTACACCTTTGACTCCGAGCGCCCGGTCACATCTCTGGAACACTTGATTGATGATTATGCTTATGGGCCTGCATGGTCTGTGAATTCTCACTTTGAGGAGTGGAGTAGATTAGTCAATAAAGTACCAGAAGCTCAAGTTGCAGCATCAGTTCAACACTTGATGAATATTAACTACAGTATTCACTTTCATGTATGGACTCAGGTAGAGTTTTTAGAATTTCTTCTTTACTGTAGAAAGCAATATTTCAACTTTGAAATCGAATTGCTTCAAAAGAATGGAATAGAATTTATTGCCATTTTGAAAAAAGTAGGATAAATTTATCTGGTTTTCAGTTCATTTTATAAAACTATGAATATTTTAGATCAATACATCAAATCTGCGCCCAGTCCCCAAAACGCACTCGATATTTTTAAAGGTGAGTGGTCATCAAAATTACCTACTCCACTGGCAAATTTTCAAGCAGGTTCAATTCCATTGTTTGAAGATCCAAGAATTGATTGGGCCGCAACTCAATTAGGAGGAATTGAAGGTAAAACTGTGCTGGAGTTGGGCCCATTAGAAGCAGGACACACTTATATGTTGGAATCCTTAAAAGCAGCATCAATTTTATCAATAGAAGCTAATAGTCGTGCTTATTTAAAGTGTTTAATTATCAAAGAAATATTAGATCTCAAAAAGACACGTTTTTTATATGGGGACTTTGTAGAATATTTGCGAAACACCGAGACTAAATTTGATGTATGCATAGCTAGCGGTGTACTATATCATATGACAAATCCAGCTGAATTGATTGGATTAATAGCTAAGCGTACAGATAAAATATTTATTTGGACTCATTATTACGACAAAAATATCATTTCATCTAATCCAAAGCTGAGACATAAATTTACAGGTAGTTCTCAAACTAATTATGATGGCTTTAAGCACATTCTTTATCGTCAAGAATATGAAAAAGCGCTGGAGTGGTCAGGTTTCTGTGGCGGTAATGCAAGCAATAGTTATTGGATGAGCCGTAATGATATACTATCTTGCCTCAAGTACTTTGGTTTGAAAAACATTGAAATTAGTTTTGATGCTCCAGATCATCCGAATGGACCGAGCTTTGCTTTAGCAGCTGTTCGTTAGTGTAGGCTAGAGTCAACATATTTTATGAACATCCTCTGGAACCGTCCTAGACATCCTTATCATCAATCGGAAATATTCGGTGAAAAGCGCAGATTCTTACTTGAATTCTACAATCAATAAAATTTCACCGAAAAAATTATGTACAACAAACCTGTTTCATTTCAAAAAGCAAAGTTACTCTTAGTAGTTGCATATTCCCTACCAGCTGTTCTACTTTTCTGGTTTGTAACTACTTTTAGTGTCAATTTACCCTTTGGCGATGATTGGGCATTAGTAAATTTTTTTGATAAAATTCATAGCGGTACTACAAATTTCAACGATTTTTTTTCTCAACACAACGAGCATCGCATACTTTTTCCAAGGATAATATTTGCAGTACTGGCATTTTCTTCTAAATGGAATATTAAACTAGAAATTTACTTTATTTTCTTGTTAGCTTTACTAAATTTTCTAATTTTATATAAAATTGCAGCTTCTAATTGGAATCAATCTAATAAAGTATTATTTCATTTATTTAATGTAACAATTTCTATTGCATATTTTTCATTAAATCAGTATGAAAATTGGTTATGGGGTTTTCAAATAGCTTGGCTACTAATCAATACCTGCTTAATATTAGCAGTTTTCATTCTTACTGTACCGAAAAACTTACTTCCAAATATTAGACTATTACTTGCATCTATATGTTGTTTTGTTGCTAGCTTTTCGTCCGCTCATGGATTACTATCTTGGCTTGCTATACTGCCATCAGTATACATCCTTGAAGGAAGAAATAAACAGAAACAACTCAGGATTTTGTTATGGATGGTAATTTTTACTTTTTGTGTTGCAATCTATTATATTGGTTATGAAAAACCTTCTCATCATCCTGCTATATTTTTTGTTTTACAGAATCCATTAATTGCATTTGAATACTTCTTCACTCTCATAGGTTTTTCATTATTAAAAACTACTTTTCCTCCTGTAGTTACTGGGCTAATAATAATATCAATTTTTTTATTTTTTAATATTTTGTTTTTTGTCGATCAAAAATCAGAGTTTGCCAATAAAGTAGCACCTTGGTTATCATTCGGTTGGTTTACCGTTTTGTTTGCATCAATTACTACTGTTGGTAGAGCTGGTTTTGGTGTTGAGCAAGCTACTGCATCTAGGTACATAACTGTTTCGATATTATTAGTCATATCCTGTTTACAATTGTCTGGATTATGGATTTTCTACAAATGGCAAGTTGGAGTCAAAAAAAAATATATAGTTTCAGGATTATGCTTGAGTTTTTTAATATCTCTCTTTATTTATAGTTCAACTAGTAGTATTGTAGAAGCGCAAAATATTTCGATACAAAGGAAGGCTGGTAAAAATTGCTTAGAAATAATAAATTTTATAGATAAATCCATAAGTAAATCACCTGATAACTGTTTAAATTTTATTTTCCCAGATCAATTTTTAATGAGAGAACTAACTATAGTTCTTAAAAAATTAGATTTTCGTAATTTTCCTGAAAATATAAATTTTATTACTCAAGCTGACAAAGTTTATGGTTACATTGATGTTCCACCAACGGGACAACAGCCCTTAAATTTCCATAGGAGCGATACTTTAAAGTTGTTTGGCTGGGCTATTCTCCCAGAACATCAAGAACAGCCACCGCTGGTTCTGCTGTCTTATGGCAATAATCAATTATTTTTTGCTAGTGGGCTTGTGAATTTAAAAAGACCTGATGTTGCTACAGCTTTAAAATCAAGTCTTTACAATACATCAGGTTGGCAAGCAAATGTTTCTCTAAATTCTATACCACCAGGTGAAACTGTAATTAAGGCTTGGGTTTACGATCGAAAACGTCAACAGTTCATAAAGTTGAATGGTGAACCAAAGATAAAACTGGTGGAATAAAAATAATTTAGTTTAAAAACTGTTGTATTTATGATTGGGAACATAAAAGGAGTGATAGACTCAAATGCTAAGAAAAATGCTTAAACCCAAAATACTAAAATTTCTGCTTGGTGGCGGTTTAGCAGCAGCGTTAAATTTAGTACTGATTTATTTAATTATTGAAAAGCTAGGATTTAATACAGCTTTTTTGCGTAATATTGCCAATGTAGTTTCAATTGAACTTTCTTTAATATTTAGTTTTTTTGTATATCGGACATGGGTTTGGACTGGTGGTATTTGGAATCTGAGAGAAGTATTTTTACGGCAGCTTCCTCTTTATCATGTTTCTGCGGGTGCTGCTGTTATTACTCGAATTTTTTTGATTTTTCCGATTTTGGATTGGTTGAAAGTTAACTATGGCATCAATACTATAATAGGCGCACTTGTGAGCGCATCGATTAATTATTTAATTAGCGATCGCTTTGTATTTAAAACTCCAAAACAAAAAAAATCACTAACATATTATCCAGAAGCATTAGCTCCAGCTCTATTAGAAAATTCTAGCTTGATTGGGAATGAAGCAAGAGCGATGGAGACTTTAAAATCCATCAAGACTTTATCAATAGTAATTCCAGCCTACAACGAAGAAGACTGCATAGTTCAAACTGTTCGGACTATTAGCACAGTATTGGAACAAGAAACTATAGATTACGAAATTTTAGTTGTTAACGACAACAGCAAAGATAACACAGAACAATTATTACAACAGTTAAATTCGGAAAATAGCAAGCTGCGTTACATCAATAATTATTACCCCAACGGCTTTGGATTTGCAGTTCGCTGTGGCTTAGAAAATTTTACAAAAGATGCTGTCGCAGTAGTTATGGCAGATAGTTCGGATGCACCAGAAGACATTATATCTTATTACCATAAACTGCAAGAAGGATACGATTGTGTTTTTGGTTCCCGCTTTATTAGAGGAGGCAAAGTCATTGATTATCCCACCCATAAATTAATTGTCAATCGTTTAGCTAACTTATTTATTAAAATTTTATTTGGCTTAAAATTTAATGATACCACCAATGCATTTAAAATTTATCGTAAAGAAGTTATTGAAGGTATATCTCCATTAGTATCTCATCATTTTAATTTAACTGTAGAAATGCCACTTAAAGCCATAGTAAGAGGCTATTCTTATACAACTATTCCCATTACTTGGAGAAATAGAACCACAGGAGTTTCTAAGTTAAAGCTCAAAGAAATGGGGAGTCGATATTTGTTTATAGTCCTCTTCATTTGGCTAGAAAAACATTTATCGCGTGGAGATTATCATTTAAGCAAAAATAAACTGCTAGCAAATCAAAGGTTAAAATCCAATGGCTGAGAAGGTTCTAATTTTAGGAGGGGCTGGTTTTGTTGGTAGTTCCTTAGCAATTCATTTAAAAAAGCATCATTTTCAGTGGCAAATTATATGTTTTGATAATCTCCGACGACGCGGTTCAGAATTAAATCTTCCGAGATTTAAACATTTAGGAATTGAATTTATTCATGGCGACATTCGTTCCGCTAGCGATTTAGATCCTGGAACCTTTGATGTAGATACTATTATTGATTGTTCTGCTGAACCTTCTGTACTTGCAGGATTTAATTCTCCTCAATATGTCCTGCAAACTAATTTAGTAGGAACTATCAATGTTCTGGAATTAGCTAGACAAATTCAAGCTCGTTTGTTGTTTCTATCCACTAGCCGCGTTTATCCGATTGAAACACTGAAATCAATTAATTTAGTAGAACTGCCAACTCGTTTTAATATTGCTACCGAACAAACAATACCGGGAGTATCTAATTTAGGTATAGCCGAGGAATTTCCACTTCAAAGCTACCGTTCTTTATATGGTACTACTAAACTTGCCTCGGAAATGCTCATCGAAGAGTATCGACAAGCCTATAATATTCAGGCAATAGTCAACCGTTGTGGTGTAATTACAGGGCCTTGGCAAATGGGTAAAGTTGACCAAGGTGTTTTTGTTTTGTGGTTAGCGGCACACTATTTTGAAAAATCTCTCAGTTATATAGGCTATGGCGGTACAGGTAAACAAGTTAGAGATTTATTGCATATAGAAGATTTGTTACACCTTATTGATTACCAATTAGAAAATTTTTCTGAACTCGATGGAGATGTTTTAAATGTTGGTGGAGGTGTTGATAATAGTTTATCGCTATTAGAAACTACTAAATTATGTGAAGCAATTACTGGTAAATCTATTGCCATTGCATCAGAAGAAACAGCGAGGCAAGGTGACATTCCTATTTATATTACAGATTCTTCCAAGATAATTTCTAAGACTGGGTGGAAACCAATGATAAACCCAGAACAAACTCTTAGAGATATTTATCAGTGGATTCTTGAGTATGAAACAATTCTAAAGCCCGTTTTATCCTAAACTGATGATTGTAGTGTGAGGGAATTCGAGATATTATGCCTACCGTTTTAATTACTGGTTCATCCGGTCTAATTGGTTCTGAATCGGTTCATTTTTTTGTTCAGCACGGTTTTAATGTTGTCGGTATCGATAATAATATGCGGGCTGTCTTTTTTGGTGAATCTGCATCAACAGAGTGGAATCGTCGGATACTAGAAGATAAATACGGTGACAGCTATCGTCATTATGATATTGATATCCGCGATCGCTCTGCAATAGAAAAGCTCTTTCAAGAATATTCCTCTGATATTTGTCTGATTATCCATACAGCAGCGCAACCATCCCATGACTGGGCAGCAAAAGACCCCCATACAGATTTTACAGTTAATGCTAACGGTACTTTAGTATTACTAGAAGCAACTCGACAACATTGCCCAGATGCAATTTTTATATTTACTTCGACTAACAAAGTCTATGGCGATACTCCCAACTATTTACCCTTACAAGAGTTAGAAATCCGTTGGGAAATTGAACCAAATCATCAATATCAAGAAGGTATTGACGAATCAATGACAATTGACAACTCCAAACATTCTTTATTTGGTGCTTCTAAAGTTGCCGCAGACGTTTTAGTGCAAGAATATGGTAAATACTTCGGCATGAAGACTGTGAGCTTTAGAGGTGGCTGTTTAACTGGCCCTAACCATTCTGGCGCTCAGTTACATGGTTTTCTAGCTTACTTAATGAAATGTACCATTACTGGTGACACTTACACCATATTTGGCTATCAAGGCAAACAAGTTAGAGATAATATTCACAGTTACGATTTAGTTAACGCTTTTTATCACTTTTATCAAAATCCCAGATGTGGCGAAGTGTATAATATCGGAGGTTCTCGACATAGTAATTGTTCTATGTTAGAAGCAATTTCAATTTGCGAAGACATCACCGGTAAAAAACTGCAATATTCTTATACAGAAGAAAATCGCTCTGGCGATCATATCTGGTACATTTCAGATGTCAGAAAGTTTCGTTCTCACTATCCAAAATGGGAATATAAGTACGATCTGCGGCAAATATTAGAAGAAATGTATCATGCCCAAACATCTAGAAATTTTGGTTATTAATCATGACTATTTTAAAAGTATCTCGATGCACCAGCCTCAAGATTAGACCATTAAAGTCTAAAATACATAAATAGGTTTGTTACATAACATTTAAATCAATGACAGTAAAAGTGGCAGCTTACATAACCGTCTATAAAGATAAACAAGCTGCTAGCGATTGTGTACAAGCTATTAAATCTCAATCTATACCAATAGATAGTATTTTTATTGTAGATAATTCTGAGGAAAAATTACTACAAATAGATAATAGTGTATCTATTTTTATACATCATTATCCAGAAAATGTTGGTATTGGTCGAGGTTTGGTAGTAGCGCTGGAATGGGCTATAAAAGAACGTTACGATTTTTTATGGACTTTTGACCAAGACAGTTTGCCGACTCAGAATTGTTTGGAAATTTTGTTAAATTATTACAATAAATTATCTTTAGAGCAGGATAAAAAAATTGGGATTATTGCTCCTACTCCCATCGATCGCAAAACTGAGACAATTATATCGGGAGCAGTTTTTGTAAAAGACCATTTTATAGGCTGCAAACATAATAGTAATGTTGATTTTTTTGAGTGCGACTCTCCCATAACTTCTGGTTCTCTGATTTCTATTGCTGCTGCTAAAACGGTTGGTTTTCCTCTTGCAGAATTGTTTATCGACGGAATTGACCTTGAGTATGGGCTGAGACTACAAAAACAGGGATTTCGTAATCTGATAATTACGAAAGCGATTATGTATCATAATTTTGGTAATCCAATTAAAGTAAAATTTTTTCAGCGAGAAGTAATTGTTCACAAATACTCTGGCTTACGTAACTACTACATTAATCGAAATCACACTTATTTAGAAACTCGCTACGCCCAAGGCTTCTATCGACTAACCAGTTGTGTTAAACGCATAAAATATTTACTCCGCAGAATAGTCACAATTTTACTGTATGACCCTGAAGAAAAATTTCTAAAAATATGGGCTTGTTTGCTGGGAACATTGCATGGCTTTCAAGGAAAGCTGGGAAAAACTTGGTTGTAAAAGCCACTGAGGATTGAATAGAGAATTTTTGATGACAGTCAAAAACTTCATTTCTCAAACTCTTACTTTCTGAGATTCTGCGTGAAATAAATTCATATTTTTATTCAGGAAAGCCGAACTTATCTGATTTTTTAAACATGAGTATGAATATTATGGCGATTCCCAGTTAAGTGAGGTACAGATAATATTTTGAAACGCAGAGGGGCGCAAAGTAAAGCGCAAAGGTACGCAGAGATTTGTACCTCAGCAGACTAGTAAACGCTATAGTTTGAAAATTAATTGCACAGATGGCGTGCTAAAAAAATATTAATAATGATATAATTATTAATTGGTAAAATTAATAAAAATGTCAACTTAATATAAATACAGTGATTTATTTTTTAACAGTTAACTACTATTGTGAAAATTTAATTTCTAAATTAATTAATTCTATTCAAAAGACCAGCAATATT
>VFQR01002762.1_pt1 | contig 10689 bp, 9 predicted proteins | sample 3512321 | NCBI WGS metagenome assembly VFQR01 (sample SAMN10412374, study PRJNA504923) | tailings metagenome | isolation source: Relicate 3 Philex TSF1 revegetated site | place: Philippines: Tuba, Benguet | collected 2017-08-29
TGGCCTCGGGAGGCTCGCCTACGAGAGCGTGGTGCAGCGCGACCTCAACACGCTGCTCGGCATCATCTTCGTCTCGGCGCTGCTGGTGATCTTCGTCAATTTCGTCGTCGATCTCGTCTATGCGCGGCTCGACCCCCGGATCAAGGCGGAGGACTGAGCCATGACCTTCGTCCGTGCCTATTTCCGCTCGCCGCCGGCCGTCATCGGCCTGTTCCTGCTGCTCTGCGTCATCGCCATGGCGGCCACCGCCGGCTGGTTCTTTCCACGCGATCCGCTGGCTCTGGCCGGCCGGCCGCTGGTCTGGCCTTTCGCCAACCCGCGCTTTCCGCTCGGCACCGACAATTCCGGCCGCGACATCGCTGCGCAGATCTTCTACGGCGCGCGCATCTCGCTGCTGATCGGCGGCGTCGCCACGGTCATCGCCGTCATCATCGGCATCGTGATCGGCGCGCTCTCGGGCTATTACGGCGGCTGGGTCGACAATGTGCTGATGCGCATCACGGAGGCGTTCCAGACGCTGCCGAACTTCCTGCTGCTGCTGGTTCTCGTGGCGGTGTTCGGCTCCAACATCACGACCGTCATCATCGCCATCGGCATCGTGTCCTGGCCCGCGCCCGCGCGCCTGACGCGCGCGGAGTTCCTGTCGCTGCGCAACCGCGAATTCGTGCAGGCCGGACGCACGCTGGGCCTGAAAGACGCCAAGCTGATCTTCGGCGAGATCCTGCCCAACGCCCTGCCGCCGGTCATCGTCTATGCGAGCGTGGTCATGGCGGTGTCGATCCTGCTCGAAAGCGCGCTCGCCTTCCTGCGGCTCTCCGATCCGAACGTCGCCTCCTGGGGCAACCTGATCGGCCTCGGCCGCGATGTGCTGCGCGTGCAGTGGTACGTCTCGGCCATTCCCGGCATCGCCATCCTCGTCACCGTGCTCGCCGTCTCGCTGGTGGGCCAGGGCCTCAACGACGCCCTCAACCCAAGGCTGAAGGGTCGATGACCGACGCATCCGACGCCGTCCTCTCTCTCGAATCCCTGAGCGTCCGCCTGCCGGCGGGCGCCGACCGCCCGCATGCCATGAAGGACGTGTCGCTGGCGATCTCGTCGAACGAGATCCTGTGCGTGGTCGGCGAATCCGGCTCCGGCAAGTCGATGACCGCCAACGCCATCATGCGGCTGCTGCCGGGCGGGGTGGAGATCGACGGCGGCAAGGTGCTGTTCGGCGGGCGCGACCTGACGCAGCTCACCGAGGCCGAGATGCGCGACGTGCGCGGCGCCGGCATCGCCATGATCTTCCAGGAGCCGATGACCGCGCTGAACCCGCTGCGCACCATCGGCGACCAGATCGGCGAGATGTTCGCCATCCATACGAAGCTCAAGGGCGCAGCCATCACCGAGCGGGTGCTGGCCCTGCTGGAAGAGGTCCGCATCCCGGACCCGAAGCTCGCCGCGCGCGCCTATCCGCACGAACTCTCCGGCGGCCAGCGCCAGCGCGCCATGATCGCCATGGCGCTGGCGCTCGACCCGAAAGTGCTGATCGCCGACGAGCCGACGACCGCGCTCGACGTGACGACGCAGGCGCAGATCCTCGCGCTGATTCGCGACCTTCAGGCGCGCAAGGGCACGGCGGTCCTGTTCATCACCCACGATTTCGGCGTGGTCGCCGAGATCGCCGACCGCGTCGCGGTGATGCAGCACGGTCTCGTGGTCGAGCAGGGGCCGGCCGAGCAGATCCTCGACAACCCGCAGCACCCCTATACGAAGCAGCTCATCGCGGCCGTCCCGCCGCTGAAGGCGCCGCCGCCGCGCGCCTTTTCCGACGAGACCATTCTGGCCGTCGCAAACGTCTCGAAGACCTTCCGCACCGGCGGCTTCCTCGGCCGCGGCGTGCGCGTCACCCATGCCGTGAAGGACGTGACCCTGTCGCTGCCGAAGGGCGGCACCATCGGCATCGTCGGCGAGTCGGGCTCCGGCAAGTCGACGCTGGCGCGCTGCATCGTGCGCCTGATCGATCCGGACACCGGCGTCATCAACCTCAACGGCCAGGATCTCGCCAAGCTTTCGCGCGAGGAGATGCGGCGGGCGACACGCCATATCCAGATGGTCTTCCAGGATCCTTTCGCCTCGCTCAATCCGCGCCGCAAGGCAGGGGAATTGGTGGCGCAGGGCCCCATCGTCCACGGCATGGCGCGCGCCGAGGCGCTGGCCAAGGCCAAGGAGCTGTTCGCCCTGGTCGGCCTCGACCCGGCGGCGACCGACCGCTATCCGCATGAGTTCTCGGGCGGGCAGCGCCAGCGCATCGGCCTCGCGCGCGCGCTCGCGCTCGAACCGGAAGTGCTCGTCGCCGACGAGGCGGTGTCCGCCCTCGACGTGTCCGTGCAGGCGCAGGTGCTGCGCCTGCTTGCGGAACTCCGCCAGCGGCTCGGCCTCTCCATCGTCTTCATCACCCACGACCTCAGGGTCGCGGCGCAGGTCTGCGACCTCGTCGCGGTGATGAAGAACGGCGAGGTGGTGGAGGCGGGCCCGATCGGCAAGGTCTTCGGCAGCCCGCAGCATCCCTATACGCAGGCGCTGCTGGCCTCGATCCCCGGCCGCGACTTCGGCGTGAAGCGCGAAGCGGTGGCGGTGTAGGACTGCTGACGCGCGGCATCGTTTGGCGCTATACATCGTTCGATATAGCGCCACCCGGAACCGCCGCATGCTCTCGCTAACCCCGGAAGAATGGACCGCCGTCGAGCTGTCGCTGCGGATCGCGTCCTGGGCGACCCTCTGCGCGCTACCCTTTGGCCTTGCCATCGCGTGGCTGCTGGCCCGCAAGGAGTTCTGGGGCAAGGCGATCCTCGACGGCATCGTCCATCTGCCGCTGGTCCTGCCGCCGGTGGTCACAGGCTACATGCTGCTCGTCGTCATGGGCCGGCGCGGGCCGGTCGGCGCCTTTCTCGCCGAGCATTTCGGCATCGTCTTCTCGTTCCGCTGGACCGGCGCGGCACTGGCCTGCGCGGTCATGGGCTTCCCCCTGCTCGTGCGCGCCATCCGCCTCTCCATCGAGGCATCGGACGTGAAGCTCGAACGCGCCGCCGCGACGCTCGGCGCCAACCCGGTTGCGGTCTTCTTCACCGTCACCCTGCCGCTGGCGCTGCCGGGCGTCCTCGCGGGCATGGTCCTCTGCTTCGCCAAGGCGCTTGGCGAGTTCGGCGCGACCATCACCTTCGTCTCCAACATTCCCGGCGAGACGCAGACCATCTCGGCGGCGATCTACACCTATACGCAGGCCCCCGGCGGCGACGAGGCGGCGATGCGCCTGACCGTCATCGCCATCGTCATCGCGCTGGTCGCTCTGGTCGCCTCGGAATGGTTCGCGCGAAGGGCCGGTGCCAAGATACACGGGGCCTGAGAAGCCGGCGAAGGGCAGCCTTGCGCGGATTGGCCCCAGGGGAGACTATTCATCCTGCGGCGCCCTGCTAAGGTCCGCGCCCCTGCTGCAACGCGTTCGGGCCGCCGATGGTCGATATCGCCACCCGCGTCTACAACCACACTTGGAAGCTCGACCCGATCATCCGGTCGTTGCTGGATTCGGACTACTACAAGTTCGCCATGCAGCAGCTGATCCGGCGCTTCCATCCGGATGTGACCGCGACTTTCGCACTGAACAACCGCACCAAGACCGTGCGTCTCGCCGAGGTCATCGACGAGCGTGAGCTGCGCGAACAGCTCGACCACGCCCGCGGGCTTCGATTCACGCCGAAGGAGCTGATCTGGCTCGCCGGCAACACGTTCTATGGTCGCGAGCGCATTTTCACACCGGATTATCTCGCCTTCCTGAAGGATTTCCGGCTACCCGAATATGATCTCACCCGGCGCGACGGCCAGTACGAGCTGACCTTCGCGGGCCGGTGGGCCGAGACCACGATGTGGGAGGTGCAGTCCCTCGCCATCATCAACGAACTGCGCGCCCGCGCGACCATGCGCGATCTCTCCAAGCTCGAACTCGACATTCTCTATGCCAACGCCAAGGCCAAGGCCTGGGAGAAGATCAAGCGGCTGCGCCGGCTCAAGGACGAGGTCGGCACGCTGAAGATCTCGGATTTCGGCACCCGCCGCCGCCATGGCTTCCTCTGGCAGCAATGGATGATGGAGGCGATGACCGACGCGCTCGGCGCCGACGTCTTCACCGGCACGTCCAACATGAAGCTCGCCATGGACTTGGGGCTAGAGGCCATCGGCACCAATGCCCATGAACTGCCGATGGTTTATGCGGCGCTGGCGAAGACGGACGAGGAACTCCTGAAATCGCCCTACCGGGTGCTGGAGGACTGGGCGCGCATCTACGACCAGAACATGCGCATCATCCTGCCCGACTGCTTCGGCACCGCCCATTTCCTCGCCCATGCGCCGGACTGGGTGGCCGACTGGACGGGCGCGCGGCCCGATTCCAAGGAGCCGATCGAGGGCGGCGAGGAACTGATCCAGTGGTGGCGCGAGAAGGGCCGCGACCCCGCGAAGAAGCTGGTCATCCTTTCCGATGGCATGGACATCGATTCCATCGAGGAAACCGCGCGCCACTTCAAGGACCGCGTGCGCATCGGCTACGGCTGGGGCACCAACCTCACCAACGACTTCAAGGGCTGCGTGCCGAACGGCGACGCCGACGCGCTGGCGCCGATCTCCGTCGTCTGCAAGGTCATCGAGGCGAACGGCCGGCCGGCGGTGAAGCTCTCGGACAATCCGCTCAAGGCAACCGGCCCGAAAGACGAGATCGAGCGCTATCGCCGCGTCTTCGGCACGGTGGGGATGAAGCAGCACGCCGTGCTGGTCTGACGCCTGCCCTCCGCCACGGGATGGATACCGCACATGCATGATCTGACGGGCAAGGTCGCCTTCATCTCCGGCGCGGGTTCGGTGGGCGAGGGCTGGGGCAACGGCAAGGCGACAGCCGTGCTGCTGGCGCGGCAGGGCGCCACGATCTACGGCACCGACATTGACAAGGCTGCGGCCGGGGAGACGAAGCGGCTGATCGAGGCCGAAGGCGGCGCCTGTTTCGCAACGAACGTCGACATGACCAGGGCGGCCGATGTCGAGGTGGCGGTGGCCGACTGCCTCGCGCGCTTCGGACGCATCGACATCCTCGTCAACAATGTCGGCGGCTCCGCGCCCGGCGATCCGGTCTCGATGACCGAGGAGGTCTGGGACTTTCAGCTCGACCTGAACCTGAAGACCGCCTTCCTTGCCTGCAAATACGTCATTCCCGCCATGGAGCGGCAGGGCGGCGGCGCCATCGTCAACCTGTCCTCAATCGCCGGCGTGCGCGTGCTGGCGGGGCGCCCGCATGTCGCCTACACGACGACCAAGCTCGGCATTCTCGGCTTCTCGCGCTCGATCGCGGTGACCTATGCGAAGCAGAACATCCGCTGCAACACGGTGATCCCCGGCCTGATGCACACGCCGCTGGTGGAGCACAGGCTGGCGAAGACCGTAGCGGGCGGTGATGCCGAAGCACTTATCGCCGCACGCAACGCGCAGGTGCCGACCGGCAAGATGGGCGATGCCTGGGACGTGGCGCAGGCGGTGCTGTTCCTCGTCTCCGACGAGGCGCGCTATGTCACGGCCGCCGAGATCGCCGTGGATGGCGGCCTGTCGGCGATCAGCCGCTGACTAGAAATCCGTTTCCAATACATCACGTATCATCGCTGTTATAATGGCCCCGAAGGAGGCCGCCATGAACGTGATGGTCACCCAAGGGGTAGAGGGGCTCTCCCGACGGGTATTTACCGTCGAGGACGCCTTCCGCATGGTCGAGACCGGGATCATCGGGCCGGACGAGAAGCTCGAACTGATCGAGGGGGAGTTCGTCCGGGTGAACTCGAAGAACAACTTTCATCAGAACGTGCAAAACGAGCTGACCCGGTTGCTAGTCGGCCTCGTCCCGAAGGGACTTGCCGTCGGTATCGAGCCGACGTTGAAGCTCGACGAGTTCACCTATGTCGAGCCGGACATCGTCGTCTACCGCTACAGCGAGGCGCCGCGCCTCACTGCCGATCGCGCCATGCTGGTCATCGAGATCGCCGATTCCAGTCTCGGCTTCGATCTTGGCGTGAAGGCCAGCCTGATGGCACGGTCGGGCGTCGCGGACTACTGGGTGGTCAATGCGCAGGCGCTCGAAGTGACGGTCCACCGCGCGCCGCGGGCTGATGGCTATGGCAGCATTCAACGGCTGTCGAAGAACGACATCTTGAGGTCGGCGCACCCCGAGCTTGCGATGATCGCCTTCCGCCTCGCCGACATCGGCTGAGCCCGGCTATTCCGCCGCCTGCTTGTTGAAACTGCCTTTGGCATGGCGCTTCGGCTTGGCCGCGACCTTGAGAGCCTCGAAATCGGCGCGGTCCTTCGCCGCGTTGCGCAGTGCCTGATCCTTGCCGGGCAGGTATTGCGGCGGCTGGTGGATGTCGATGCCGTACCAGGCCGCGGCCTTCAGCATGAAGGACGGGTCGGCGAGGTGCGGCCGCCCCAGCGCGACCAGATCGGCGCGGCCGGCGGCGAGGATCGTGTTCATCTGGTCGGCCGAGGTGATGTTGCCGACGCACATGGTTTTCACGTCCGCTTCGTTGCGGATGGCGTCCGAGAACGGCGTCTGGAACATGCGGCCATAGACCGGCCGGCTCTTCGGCGTGGTCTGGCCGGTCGAGACGTCGATCAGGTCGACGCCGGCCTCGGTGAAGGCGCGCGCGATGGCGATGGAATCGTCTTCCGTGATCCCGCCCTCCGCCCAGTCGGTCGCGGAAATGCGCACCGACATCGGCTTCTCCGCCGGCCATGCCGCGCGCATGGCCTCGAACACGCGCAGGGGGAACTTGAGGCGGTTCCCGATGGAGCCGCCATAGGCGTCCGTGCGGGTGTTGGTCAGCGGCGAGAGGAAGGAGGCGAGCAGGTAGCCGTGGGCTGAGTGCAGCTCCAGCATGTCGAAGCCGCAGCGGATGCCGCGTTCGGTCGCCGCGACGAACTGATCGACGATGCGGGCCATGCCGGCTTCGTCCAGTTCGGCCGGCACCTGGCTGTCGGGGTAGTAGGGGATGGGTGAGGCGGAGACGACAGGCCACGCGTCTTCCGCCAGCGGCCGGTCCATGCCGTCCCACATCAGCCTGGTCGCGCCCTTGCGCCCGGCATGGCCGAGCTGGAGGCAGATTTTCGCCGTCGAGTTCGCATGCGCGAAAGCGACGATGCGGGTCCATGCGGCTTCCTGCGCGTCGGTCCACAGCCCCGCGCAGCCCGGCGTGATGCGGGCGTCCGGCGCGATGCACACCATCTCGGTATAGACGAGGCCAGCGCCGCCGACGGCGCGCGCGCCGTAGTGGACGGTGTGCCAGTCGGTAGGCATGCCCTCGACCGCCGAATACATGCACATGGGCGAGACCACCGCGCGGTTCTCGACCGTCATGTCGCGTAGCCGCAGCGGCTGGAACAGCGGCGGGCGCGGGTATTCGAGATCGGCCCCGAGCACACCCTCCGCGAACATGCGGTCGGCCTTGGCGACGAAATCCGGGGCGCGCAGTTTCAGGTTCTCGTAGGTGATGGCCTTGGAGCGGGTCATCAGGCCGAAGGCGAACTGCCGCGGGTCCATGTCCCAGAAGCGGTCGACATGCTCGAACCAGACGAGCGAGACATCGGCGGCGTGCTGGGTGCGCTCCACCTCTTCGCGGCGGTCGGTCTCGTAGGAGGCCAGCGCCTCGTTCACCGCGCCCTTCGCCCGGAAGGCGTTGAACAGCGCGATGGCGTCCTCCATGGCCAGCTTGGTGCCGGCGCCGATGGAGAAATGCGCGGTGCCCTTGGCATCGCCGATGAGGACGACATTGTCCTTCACCCAGCGCTTCGACCGGATCATCGGAAACTGCCGCCAGAGCGAGCGATTGGTGATCAGCGGGTGGCCGGCGAGCTCCTCCGCGAAGATGCCCTCGAGGAAGCGGGCCGAGGCCTCCTCGTCCATCGTGTCGAGGCCGGCGCGGGCAAAAGTGTCGGGATCGGTCTCGATCACCCAGGTCGAGCGCCCCGGTTCGTACTGATAGGTGTGGGCGATGAAAATGCCATGCGGCGTCTCGCGGAAAAAGAAGGTGAAGGCGTCGAGTTCGCGCGTCGAGCCGAGCCATGTGAACTTGTTGGGGCGCAGCTCCACTTCCGGCGCGAAATGGTCGCGGTTCGCCTCGCGGATGCGGGAATTGATACCGTCGGCAACGACGATCAGGTCGTAGCCGGCGAGGCCGGCGAGGTCCGGCTCGACCTCGGTCTGGAATTGCAGCGTCACGCCCAGCGCCTTCGCGCGGTTCTGCAGCAGGATCAGGAGCTGCTGGCGCGAGCAGCCGCAGAAGCCGTTGCCACTGACGCGGTGGACGGTGTCCTTGAAGCGGACCTCGATGTCGTCCCAATAGGCGAAATGGTCGGTGATCGCCCGATAGCTCTCCGGGTCGTAGCGCTCGAAAATGTCGAGCGTCGCGTCGGAGAAGACCACGCCGAAACCGAACGTGTCGTCGGCGCGGTTGCGCTCGAAGACGGTGATGTCAGCCGCCGGCCGCCATTTCTTCATCAGGATGGCGAAATAGAGCCCGCCCGGGCCGCCGCCGATCACCGCGATACGCATGGCTTGTCCCCTGTTCGGCTCTTCACGCCCTGCATCGGCCGAAGTTCGTCCTTCGAGGCTCGCCATAGCATCGAGCGAACGCGAGATGCGTTCGCATCTCGCTATGGCTCGCACCTCAGGATGAGGAAGGTAGCGACTTGCACCAGCGGCGATATGCAGCCGATGCGCCTCTTCAGCCCTGATGCCATTCTCTCCGCTCCTCATCCTGAGGTGCGAGCCCGGAACGGGCGAGCCTCGAAGGACGCACTCCCTTCCTGCAAGCCATCTTGGAAAATAGTTTAGGCTTAAAATAATTGCCGGCAAGCGCGGCAAAGCCTCTTGCCCGAAATTATTTGAAGCCTAAAACATTCGGACAGGAGGCCGCGATGCCGACCCGTCCTGACCCTGCCGGATCATCCGCCCACCTGCCGCTTGCCGGCAAGCGCGCCCTCGTCACCGGCGGAGGGCGCGGCATCGGCCGGGCCATCGCGAAGGCGCTGACGGAGCAGGGCGCCCACGTCACCGTGCTCGGCCGCAGCCAGACGCCTTTGCGCGAGGCGGCAGAGGCAGGCGACGCGAGCGCCCATGTCGTCGCCGACGTGACCGACCCGGAGGCGCTGCACGCCGGGATCACCTTCGCAGGCCCGCTCGACATTCTCATCAACAATGCCGGCCACGCCGAGACCCAAGCCGTGAAGCGCATGGACCGCGCACTGTTCGACCGGATGATTGCGCTGAACCTGACCTCGGTCTTCGACGGCATCCGCCTCGCGCTGCCGGGAATGGTCGAGCGCGGCCACGGCCGCATCGTCTCCGTCGCCTCGACGGCGGGGCTGACAGGTTACCCCTATGTCTCAGCCTATTGCGCGGCGAAGCACGGCGTCGTCGGCCTCACGCGCGCGCTGGCGCGTGAGGTCGCGACCTCCGGCGTCACCATCAACTGCGTCTGCCCGGGCTTTACCGAGACCGATCTCGTCACAGGCTCCGTCGAGACCATCGTGGCGAAGACCGGCCGGACGCCCGAGGCCGCGCTGGCCGACCTGACGAAATCCATGCCCATCGGCCGCCTCGTCAAGCCGGAGGAGGTGGCTGCCGCCGTCCTCTGGCTGGTCTCGGACGCGGCCGCCGCCGTGACCGGCATCGCCCTGCCGGTGGCCGGCGGAGAGATATGAAGGACATGCCGATGCAGCCTGCGACCCACCGCATTCCCCATCGCCAGAAGCTGTCGGACTGGCAGGCGACCCATTTCCTCTGGGAGGTGAGGGCTAAGGTCGCGACCATCACGCTCAACCGGCCGGAGCGGAAGAACCCGCTGACCTTCGAGAGCTATGCCGAGCTCGGCGACCTTTTCCGGGCGCTCGCCTTCGATACGTCCATAAAGACGATCGTCGTCACCGGTGCGGGCGGCAATTTCTGCGCCGGCGGCGACGTGTTCGAGATCATCGAGCCGCTGACCGGCCGCGACATGCCTGGCCTCCTGCAGTTCACCCGCATGACCGGCGAGCTGGTGAAAGCCATGCGCGCCTGCCCGCAGCCGATCATTTCCGCCATCGACGGCATCTGCGTCGGCGCGGGCGCCATCATCGCCATGTCGTCGGACCTGCGCATCGGCACGCCGAAGGCCAAGGTCGCCTTCCTGTTCAACAAGGTGGGCCTCGCCGGCTGCGACATGGGCGCCTGCGCGATCCTGCCGAGGATCATCGGGCAGGGCAGGGCCTCCGAGCTGCTCTATACCGGCCGGATGATGGGCGGCGAGGAAGGCCACGCCTGGGGCTTCTTCAACCGCCTCGCGACGCCCGAAACCGTGCTCGCCGAGGCGACGGCGCTGGCGGAGGAAATCTCGGCAGGGCCGACCTTCGCCAACGGCATCACCAAGCGCATGCTGCATATGGAATGGACCATGTCGGTGGACGAGGCCATCGAGGCCGAGGCCATGGCGCAGGCCATCTGCATGGACACGAAGGACTTCCGCCGCGCCTTCGAGGCTTTCGCCGCGAAGACCAAGCCGGTCTTCGAGGGGGACTGACATGCTCCCCGCTGACCTGCTGGCTCTGCCCTTCTTCGAGGATCGACACCGCGATTACGCGGCACGC
>VFQR01002763.1_pt1 | contig 10686 bp, 12 predicted proteins | sample 3512321 | NCBI WGS metagenome assembly VFQR01 (sample SAMN10412374, study PRJNA504923) | tailings metagenome | isolation source: Relicate 3 Philex TSF1 revegetated site | place: Philippines: Tuba, Benguet | collected 2017-08-29
CAGCGCCCACTCATCATCCGTCAGATCGCCCCGAGCCAAAACTGCCTCCTCTGAAAGGAAGTCTTGAATCAGTCAGAAAGCGATCTGGGAATCCCTTTTGTCAACAGGGCCTAGGAAGCGCCAGCGTGCTGACGATCCAGGCCGCCTCAGTGACCGACTCGGAGGGCGGTTCGTCGAGACACGCGCGCGTCGCGTCATCGAGGTAGGCGGATCGAATCTCGTGCAATCCTCCGAGTACACCGTCGTCGCCCTCTCGAACTGCGTGTTCCTCGACCAGTCGGGCGAGCGCCTTCGCCATTCGAGGGCCGTTCCACCCGAGACGATCCCGCAGAACCCGGCCCTCGACTGTCGCCCCATAGCGCCCGGGAAAAACGATGCGGCCGAGGAGTTGAAGCTCATCGAACCGATCCTCCGCCAGCCGTCGACGCACCTGCTCGGCGAGGGTTTCCTCAAGCCTTCGCCCCTGAGTGAGCAGGTGTGTGTATTCGAGCAGAAGGCCTTGGCTTTGCTCGAACGGTTCGACCCAGTGAGAAAAGACGACCTTCCCCTCTGACAACAGGGCCGACCACAGTCGCTCTGCCAGAGGCTCGTCCAAAATCGGTCGGATGACTGGCGTCGATTTCGCACTCTCGAGCAGAAAGAGGTCCTCTTCTCGAACTGATCCCAGGATCAGTAGGCCTGCGATGGCTTGGACCTCCGTCTTCAGCCTGTCCCAGCCCGCCGCTCCGGCTCTCCCGACGTCGTCGATGACGAAGCCGACTGGCCGGGTTGGTCCAGCGTCAAGCAAACGCGCGAACTGAACCAGCCGCGCCACGTCTGGTTCGGCCAGTCGCCGGACCCTATACCAGCGGATGGCGTGACGGCTGTGGTAGGCAGCGAGCCACGTTAGCGCTGATTTTCCTGCACCTGATGGGCCGGCGATCAGCGCCGCTCGCGATGTTTCCAACGCCTCCAAAATGTCGGCGGTTTCTGTCGGGCGCTCAAACACAAGACCGGCGCCGACATGACCCGGCATAACATTGACGCCGCTGTAGAAGTCCGCGGAGGTCAGAGGCTCGTGAAAGTTGGCTGCGTCGCAAAGCTCGTCGGCGAGTTCCAGGCGCCCCAGCGGGTCGGCGATGCGGTGCACGTGATCAATCAACGCCTGCACCGCGGTCGCACCGAGAGACGCGGGGTCCCCCGGGCGTTGCGCATAATTATCGTCTGCGGCTCGGCCGGCCGCTTCACGCAGCATCTGACCAACCAGCCGGCCCGCTGCCGGTTCGAGGCTGCTTCTATGCGCCAAAATCGCCGGTACCACGCCTAACGGATCGGGTGCCACGACAATGTGTAGACGCTCGAAGACCGCCGGCGCGTCCACCACGCGAGGCGCGCACGCCGCCGAAAGGGCGTTCTGCAGTGTCGACAGCGTCTGCCCAGTCTGGGTAAGGGTGGCACTCCATCCGGTCGGCTCAAGTCCCTTGACCGGGCGTTCGAGCACGAGGGCGAATTTCAGCTCGCTGGGTTGATCACCCTGCAAGGGAAGGCTCATTTTGGCCAGATACTCGGCCACCTCCTTGAGAGTGAACTCTCCGCGGGGATCATGCCGCGATTTGATCTGTGCTCGGATTTCAAGTGCGATGCCATGTAAGGTTACGTCGTCGAGACCTTCAGGAACCACCGCCGTCCAGTCCGAAGTTCCCGCCCAGGCATCGACGGCCAAGGCGGCGCAAACCGCATCCTGATAACGAAATCCACGGCCCGCGCGGGCGCCCGCGCGCGTTCTGGCCCAAAGATCAGGATCGATCAGGATAAATGGAGTCAGTTCCCGCCATCCACAACCAAATAACGTCCACTGGGAAGTCGAGCGTCAACTATACCCGTATTCCAGCCAGTAGTCCCAACTGTCTGCTCCCGCCAGCCACCCCCCAACCCCCGCCCCCCCACATGCCCCGCACCGATTTCGACCCCACCACCCTCACCCCCTCCTCCCGTCCGGCCGCCAAGCGCCGGCTGTTCGATCCTGCGATCGATGGTCCGTGGCGGGGGCATGTGGCGGGGGAGGCGTTGGGGGCGGGGGCGACGGTGCTGGCTTATGGGACCGACTTGGTGGGGGCGGGGCCGGGGCTGCATGTGCACCCCTATGACGAATTGTTCGTGGTGCTGGTCGGGCGGGCGCGGTTCTTTGTCGGGGACGAGGTGATCGAGGCCGAGGCCGGGGAGACCGTGCTGGGGCCGGCCGGGGTGCCGCACCGCTTCGAAAATCTCGGGCCGGGGCGGCTCCAGACCATCGATATCCATCTCGGCCCGCGCTGGCTGCAGGCCGATCTCGCCTGAGCGATCGCCACCGTCTCCCGCTCTGCCCCCGACTCTTGCCCCCCGCTCTGCTCCCCGGCGCGGCAACCCGGCTCTGAGCCGCGCCTCGGGGTGCCGGCGCGCGTCCGGCGCGTCGTGGCCTGTCCGGCAGCATCGGCCAGGAGTCGGCGATGGGCGGCGATGCGGCAGCTATTGCGGCGCATCGAGCAAAGCCCAGACTGCATCGTCAGGCCTCCTGGAGGCGCGCCTTGCCTGCCCCTGCGCGCAGAACCCGCAATTGTTGACAGCTTTGGCGCAGCGCCTAGCTTCGGCGGCTTTACGGGTTTCGAGGGCCGGATGGCGGAGTGGTTGTTTTCGAGCGGCGCCGGGGCGGTGAGCCATGATTTTGCCGCGCGCGAGGAGGCGCGCTTCGGGAGCGGGGCGGCCGAGGCGGCGCTCGCGGAAACCCCGATCCTGCCCGGCATCTGGCGCCTCAATCGCGGCTTTCGCGGGCCATATGGCGAGCCTGCCGCAGCCGGTGTTCGCCGCCGTGTTCGAGGCTCCGCTGGCCCGGCTCGAGGCGGCGCAACTGCCCGATGAGCAGAAGGCGCTGCTGCGCGCGCGCATGGCCGAACTGCAGGCCGAGGCGCAATTGGTGCGCGAGGCGGGGGGCGCCGCATGTCGACCGCATCCGGCCGCTGGAGCACCGGCGGCACGCGCTGTTCCAGGGGGGTCAATACCGCCGTGCGGCAGATGGACGAGATGACCCAGCACAATGCGGCGCTGGTCGAACAGACCGATGCGGCGATCGAGCAGACCGAAGGCCAGGCCGCCAAGGTGGACTCGCTGGTCGAGGTGTTCACGATCGACCGGGCCGGCAGGGCTGCCGGCGGGAACGTCGTTCGTGCCCCGAGGTCGGTCGGCAAGCGCAGGGCCCCGGTCTTCCGGTCCGAGGGCTCGGCGGCGATCTCGGCCGACTGGAACGAACTGTAGCCGCAACGATCGCAACGGAGCGGCCGGCGACGCGTCGGCCGCTCCCGATGGTCGGGGGGCGTGGTCCCCCCAGGACGCGCTCGCACCAGAGCGGCCCTAAAGCCGGCAATACATGTAGGTCGTGGCGTGGCGGGCGCGGCCGTCGGGGTCGAGCGCATAGTCGGGAATGACGCCGGCGACGGCGAAGCCGACCGAGGCGTAGAGGGGTTCGGCGATGTCGCCGGTGCGGGTGTCGAGCGTGAGCAGCGCGCGGCCGCGTGAGCGCGCTTCCGCGAGCGCCGCCTGCATCAGCGCCCGGCCGATGCCGCGCCGGCGCGCGTCGGGATGGACCATCATCTTGGCGATCTCGGCGCGATGGGGCTGGTTGGCCGGCATGCCGAGCAGCAATTGCACCGTGCCGACGATCTCGTCGTGGTGGTGGGCGACGAGGACCAGCCGGCGCCCGGCGGCGAGCTCGGGCCGCACCGTGTCGCGCCAGAAGCTGCGCGCCACGTCCGCGCCGAGCGGCGCAAGGAAGCCGATGGCCGCCCCGTCGGCGACGCAGGCGACGAGAAGCCGGGCGAGCGCGTCGGTCGCGCGGTCGAGGGCCGGGGGATCGAGCAGGGCGATCTCGGGCAGGGTGATGGATGTGGACATCGGGGGTGCGGAGCCTCCTCAGGCGAGCGCGATGATGTAGCGGGCGGACAGCGCACCGGTCTCGAAGGCGGAACTGCCGGTGAGCCGGTAACGCAGGCAATCGCCGGGGGCGAGTTCGTGCCGGACGCCCTCGATGGTGACCGCCAGCGCCCCTTCGAGGAGCACGAGGTGATGCTCGTGCCCGGCGAAGGCGGGTGCGTCATACGCAATGCGCTGCTGCGGGCCGATGCTGCAGGCGATGAGTTCCAGCTGCAGCCGGCCGCTCGGCGGCGACAGGGCGCGGCGGGTGAAGTCGCGGCTCTCGTCGCGCCACACCGCCTGTTCGGCGGCGCGCAGCAGCGGCGGGAAGTCGGTCTCCAGCGGCGCAAGCAGCTGCGAGATGGGGAGCGCGAAGGCGGCCGCGAGCCGCCCCAGCGTGTCCGCGGTGGGGCTCACCTCGCCATTCTCGATGCGCGAGAGCGTGGCGCGGCTGATGCCGCTCTGCTCGGCGAGTTGCTGCAGCGTCAGGTCGCGTTGCGTCCTGAGGTGCTTGAGGTGGGCTGCGAGGGCAAGGGGATCAGGCGTGTTCATATTCGGGAAAATATCCCGAATATGGAGATAAGCAAGGGGCGTTTACGCTGGTCCGGCAGAAAATGGCGGTGCCGCGTAAGTGGCCGGCAACGTCCTTCAAGGGTTGCCATTGCGTTTCCGGGCCGCTAGGCCGACCGGGGCGCCCGATGCGGGCCGCCACACCGGTCGCCGCTACAGAACCTTCCGCGCCCCTCGGGGCGATAACCGGACGAGACCACGATGAGCTTTGACGATCTCGCGCTCGCCCTCGAGCAGCCGACAATTGCCGATCGCGACGGGCTGAAGGCCTTTCTCGCCGACTGCCACGCCGCCGATATCGCCGGGTTTCTGAAGGCCTATGAGGCCGATACCGACTGGCGCGTGCTTGACCTGCTCGAGATCGGCCAGCAGGCGGAGGTGCTGGGCTATCTCGACCGCGCCGAGCAGGTGGCGCTGGCGCGCTCGGCGCCGCGCGCCCGGCTGGCCGCGGTGGTGACCGCGATGGATGCCGACGATCGCGCCGACCTGTTCAACGCGCTCACCGAGGACGAGCAGGAAGCGCTGCTGCCCGCCCTGGCGCAGGCCGAGCGCGAGGATGTGCGCCGGCTCGCCGCCTATGAGGACGGCACCGCCGGCGCCATGATGACCTCGGACTATGCGGCGCTCGCCCCGACGCTGACCGCCCGGCAGGCGCTCGACACGCTGCGCCGCGAGGCGCCCGAAAAGGAAACCATCTACCGCACCTATGTGGTCGATGCCGAGCGGCGCCTGCTGGGATCGGTGCGGCTGCAGGACCTGATCCTCGCCGACCCCGCGACCCCGGTCGCCGCCATCATGGAGCGCGACACCCATGCGGTGCGCGTCGACGCCGACCAGGAGAGTGCGGCCCGCGAAATAGCGCGTTATGACGTCGTGGCGCTGCCGGTCGTCGATGCCAATGATCGCATCGTCGGCATCATCACCCATGACGACGCGCTGGACGTGTTGACGGAGGAGGCGACCGAGGACTTCCACAAGGCCGGTAGCGTGCGCGGGCTGGTGGAAGGCGTCGGCCGCGCCAGCATCCTGGTGCTGTATCGAGCGCGGGTGGTGTGGCTGGTGCTGCTGGTGTTCGGCAACATCTTCTCCGGCGCCGGCATCGCGCATTTCGAGGACGTGATCGCGGCGCATATGGCGCTGCTGTTCTTCCTGCCGCTGCTGATCGCTTCCGGCGGCAATGCCGGCGCGCAGGCCTCGACCCTGACGGTCCGCGCGATTGCCACCGGCGAGGTGGAACTGCGCCAGTGGGGAAGGCTGTTCGGGCGCGAAGTGCTGGTGGCCGGCCTGCTCGGGCTTTCCATGGCGCTCGCCATCTACGGCATCGGGCTGTGGCGCGGCGGGCCGGAAATCGCCATCGTGGTGGCGCTGGCCATGGTGATCATCGTGATGGTGGGATCGCTGATCGGGCTGGCGCTGCCCTTCGTTCTGACGCGGGTCGGCTTCGATCCGGCGACGGCCAGCGGGCCGCTCGTCACCTCGATCGCCGACGTGGCGGGCGTGCTGATCTATTTCGGCATCGCGCAGGCCTTCCTGTTCTGAGGCACCCTCCCTCGCTTGCGGCAGCCGGCACCGGCGGATACGAGTGGGAGTGTGAGGTACGTACCGCGAGAGGGGAGCACGAGTATGGCCTATGAGATCGATCCGCAGCACGTGATTGCGGACGAGGCGGCATTACGCAGCCTGTTCGGCACGCTGTCGGATCTGGCGCGGCAGAAATCGCGGAGCGCGCTCGACCGGCACAGCGAGGCGTTCATCCGGCGCGCGCCGTTCCTGTGCATCGGCACCCAGAACGGCGCCGGCCGCGCCGATGTGAGCCCGCGCGGCGACCCGCCGGGCTTCGTGCGCATCCTTGATCCCACCACCATCGCCATTCCCGACCGGCCCGGCAACAACCGGCTCGACACGCTCGCCAACATCGTCGCCAACCCGAATGTCGGTCTGATCTTCATCATTCCCGGCTTCGAGGACACGCTGCGCATCAACGGCAGGGCGCGGCTGGTGACGGCGCCGGACCTCTTGGCGGACATGGCCGTCGACGGCCGCGTGCCGCGACTCGCCATCCTCGTCGAGATCGAGGAGGTGTTCCTGCACTGCGCCAAGGCGTTCCGGCGCTCGAAGCTCTGGGACCCCACGCAGTTCCAGGACCGCAGCGAGATGCCGTCTCTCGCCAGGATGATCCTCGACCAGACCACCGGCGCCCCCGAAGACCCCGTCGAGATGCGCCGCATCGACGACGGGCTCGAGGAGAGCTATCGCAAGTCGATGTATTAGGGCGTTGCTCTCGAAGCACATCAAGCTCGTGCCACGCCCTCGTGGTTCGACAGGCTCAGGATGAGGCAACAGCGGCGGGTGGCCCCCTCATGATGAGGGCAGCTGCTGCGGGTGGCGCCCTCATGGTGAGCCTGTCGAACCACGAGGGCGTGGCACGATAAGGCCCCATCGCGGAAGCGATCCTCGCTGGCCGCCGACGTCGCTGCAGTGATGGCAGGACCGGGTTTGTCGACCACGCGGAAGGAGATTTTACGAAGCGGGCCGGGGCTGCCTGTTTTTTGCCCAGATGGCCCGGGCTTTGGACGTGACGACGTTCCCACCGGGGCTTCCGGCGGGTACAACAGGGCCCACAGCAACAGGGAGTTTTCCAATGCGTTTCGCTTCGCTTGCCGCGGCGGTCTTTCTCGTCGCCGCACCCGTCGCGGTGCAGGCCGCCGACGTGACGCCGCTCGTGACGGCCGAGTGGCTCAAGACCCACGGCGCCGACGAGAACGTCGTCATCCTCGACATCCGTGACAATGTCGAAGGCACCGATCTCGGTGAATTGCCCTTCATCGCCAATGCCGTGGTCGCACCCTATGGCAGCGCAGGCTGGCGCACCGAAGTCGACGGCGTCCCCGGCCAGATCCCCCCGGTCGAGCAGGTGGCGGCGCTGATCGGCAGCCTCGGCATCGACGGCGACGACCATGTGGTGATCGTGCCCTGGGGCACCGATTCCTCCGAGTTCGGCGGCGCGACCCGCGTCTACTGGACGTTCAAATATCTCGGCCACGACGCCGTCTCCATCCTCGATGGCGGCTGGCGCCAGTATGACGCGCAGGGCGGCGAGCGGGTCGCTGCGGCCGCGACTCCTGTGGCCGTCGAGTTCCCCTACACCGTGCGTGACGAGCTGCGCGCCACCACCGCCGACGTCGAAGCGGCGCTCGCGGCCGGCACCAAGCTGGTCGACGGCCGGCCCGAGGAGCAGTTCCTCGGCAAGGCCAAGAGCCCGGTCGTGCGCATCGAAGGCACCATCCCGGGCGCCGTGAACCTGCCGCACTCGAAGTTCTACAGCGCCGAGTTCGCGAGCTTCGCCGAGCCCGAGACCGTGCAGGCGCTGGCCCAGAGCGTGTCGCTCGGCCTCGACGAGGAAAACATCGTGTTCTGCAACACCGGGCACTGGGCCTCGATCGCCTGGTTCGGCCTGCACGAAGTGGGTGGCAACACCAACACCGCGATGTATGACGGCTCGATGTCCGAATGGGCTGCTGATCCGGCGCGTCCGATCCAGTAAGCTCATCGCCGACCGACCCTTGCCGCGGATGCCGCAGCCCGATGGGGCCGCGGCATCCGCACGCCATTTCGCCCGACCCCTGTTGGACCCATGACCGATATTTCCGCGTCGCCGCCCAAATATCTGCCCCCCGTGACCATGGACCGCCTGCCGTTGCTGGTGGCGGGCGCCGGGCTGATCGTGGGCTTTCTCGTCATCACCGGCCTCGTCGACCTGAGGCAGGGCAGCCTGTTCCTGATCGGTGGCGCCCTCGGGGCGACGCTCTATCACGGCTCGTTCGGCTTCACCGGCGGCTGGCGCCGCATGGTGGTGGAGCGGCGCGGCCGCGCCATGCGCGCCCAGATGCTGATGATCGGCGTCGCCGCCATTGCCATGCTGCCGCTGGTGGCGGCGGGCAGCATTGGCGGGCAGGCGATGGTCGCGGCGCTGGCGCCGGTCGGCGTCTCCGTCCTGCTGGGCGCGGCGATCTTCGGGCTCGGCATGCAGCTGGGCGGCGGCTGCGGTTCGGGCACGCTGTTCACGGTGGGCGGCGGGTCGGCCCGCATGCTGGTGACGCTCGCCTTCTTCATCATCGGCGCGGTGATCGGCACGGCGCACCTGCCGTTCTGGCTGGAGCAGCCGAGCCTGCCCCCGATCAGCCTCGGTGCCGAGTTCGGCCTTGCCGGCGGCATCGCGGTGACGGTCGTGGGGCTGGCGCTCGTCGCCTGGCTGACCGCGGCGATCGAAAAGCGCGCCCACGGCAATCTCGAAACCGAGCCGGTGCCGGCGCGGCCGGGCTGGAGCTGGCTGTGGCTCGGGCCCTGGCCGCTGGTGGGCGCGGGGCTGCTGCTCGCCATTCTCAATGTCGCCACGCTGCTCGTCGCCGGGCATCCGTGGTCGATCACCTATGGCTTTGGCCTGTGGGGCGCGAAGATCGCGCAGGCGATCGGCATCGACGTCGCGAGCTGGGAGTTCTGGACCTGGCCCGCGCAGGCGCAGGCGCTGAATTCGAGCGTGCTGGCCGACACCGTGTCGGTGATGGATTTCGGGCTGGTGCTCGGTGCGGCGCTGGCGGCGGCGATTGCCGGCAAGTTCGCGCCCAAGGCCAAGCTGCCGCTCGGCTCGCTGCTCGCGGCCATCGTCGGCGGCCTGCTGATGGGCTATGGCGCGCGGCTCTCCTTCGGCTGCAATATCGGCGCGCTGTTCTCGGGCATCGCGACGGGCAGCCTGCATGGCTGGCTCTGGTTCGCGGCGGCCTTCATCGGCTCCTATGCCGGGGTGTGGCTCAGGCCGCTGTTCGGTCTCGACGGGCTGGTGCGCAAATGAGCCAGCGCAACACGCTGCTGTTCGGTGCTGCCCTCGCCGTTTCGACCGCTGCCATCGCCGTCGATCACCTGAGCCATCCGGTGCCGCCGCGTCCTGCTGCCGTTGCGGGCACATCGAGCGGTGGAGCGGCCCCCTGTGCCGCCGGCGCCGCACCCTGTGCGGCCGGTGCGCCTTGCGCCGCAGGAGCGCCGACCCGCGTCGCGCCGCCGCCGCCTCCGGCCGCCGCGCCCTGTGCCGCGGGCGCGCCGACGCTCGCGCCGCCCCCGCCGCCGCCCGCGGCGCGTCCGGCCGAGCCGGCTGCGACGCCGGCCCTGGCGCCGCCTCCGCCCCCGCCCGCCCCGCGTCCGGCCGAACCGGCTGCGACCCCTGCACTGGCGCCGCCCCCACCGCCGCCGGCCCCGCGCCCCGCGGACGGCGAAGTGCCGGACCTCGCGGTGCCGGGCTGATGTCGGAAGCCGTGGAGCGCGCCCGCGCCGAGATCGCCTTTGCCGAACAGGTGCTGGCGAAGGGCGGGCAGACCGTACTGACGGCCCTGTTCGCCGGCACCGAGACGGTCGCGGCGTGGTCGCATTATCCGGCGGACGACGTCTACGACCCGGCGAGCCGCGCGCAGTGGTTCTACCATTGCCACCCGGCGGAACCGGGAGCGGCGGAGCACGGCCATTTCCATTGCTTCCTGAGGCCCGACGGCCCGGACGGGCCGATCCACCACCTCGTCGCCGTCGGGGTGGACGCGGCCGGCCGGCTGCTGCGGCTGTTCACGGTGAACCAGTGGGTGGTGGGCGACGACTGGGCCGACGCCGAAGCGACGATCCCGCTGCTCGGCCGCTTCGACGTGCAGATGCCGAACCCGTCCTATCTGGTCAATCGCTGGCTGACGGCGGTGCTGGTGGCCCATGAGGCGGAGATCGCCGAGCTGATCCGCTTGCGCGACCGCGTGCTGGCGGCACATGTGCCGCCTGAGGGGATGGCGCCGCGGGAGGACCGGGCGCTCGAGGTGACGTCTGAACTGCGGCTGGGTTGAGCGTTTCGGGTTCGGGTGGGACCCACGGGCGCAGCAGTTGTCACCCTCAGCCGTTGCGGGGAGGGTTGCAGCATAGGGGATTGTGCACCGGTTTCTCGGCAGTTCCTTCTCCCCTCGAGGGAGAAGGTGGCGCGCAGCGCCGGATGAGGGGCGCACAATCCGCAAGGATTGTGCCGACCGAAGCGGAGCGACGGGCGGTTTAGTACGCCTGCCGAACCACCCCTCATCCGCCCTTCGGGCACCTTCTTCACCTTCACTCGCTCCACTGGAGCGAGTGATCGCTACGCGACCGGCTCGAAGTCCCTCAAGGGGAGAAGGCGAT